>Ga0209415_10007467_pt1 | contig 19089 bp, 23 predicted proteins | sample PeaSoiSIISIP2007_FD_187696 | JGI IMG/M metagenome (GOLD analysis project Ga0209415, IMG submission 187696) | Peat soil microbial communities from Weissenstadt, Germany - SII-SIP-2007 (SPAdes) (version 2) | ecosystem: Environmental > Terrestrial > Soil > Wetlands > Peat | place: Germany...
AAATTCCTCTATCTCATTGTTTTTAAAAGACTTATTCCAACCGATCCGCCAGTGCTAGCGCGTTGCGCCGCGCTATCGCTCCGATCGAAATCTGAATCGGAAAGCCGGCCACTTGCCGTATTCGCGAACGCATCGCAAATGGATTACAGCGCGCGCTGCTGACGATGAAAGAGATTACCAATGATTGCCAGCCTCGCAAAAGCACGGCACACAAACATCCGCGCCAATCAGACTCCACTACAAAGCAGAATGTCTGCGCTTGGAGCTCTAATTCTTGTCGTTCTTGTTCTTTTTTGCCCCGGGGTCGGCCGTTTTCTTTTGTAGGGACGACTTGTCGAAGAAATCGCTGGGGAATCCCTGATTGAAGCTGCAGGACTCGTAGAAAAACTGCGCGGCTCGCCGCCCGTTGTGATCCCGCGTCACTTGCATTGGGGTCCACACGGTGTCCTTCAACTGATAGTTAGTATAGATGGTGACGTCGTCGTCGCGCTCGTGCGTCTCTTCGTTGATGGTGGTAACAACGCTCCGCACAAGTAGTCGCGTGTTGTGGTCTACCGCCAGCCGGAATTCTCGCCCTTCGCTGTCCGTCAACTCGACCCACTCCACTTCCTTCAGATCGGCCGTATCGCTTCCGCCAAATCGATACGTCCATCCCGGCTCTTTCAAACGTATCCGCAAAATATTGTCGATGTTTCTCTTCACCTGCTCTTGAAACTCGGAAATGGACGTTACCGGAAGTTCCGTCACCCCGCTACGATCCAACGTCCACCCTTGATCGCCGTTATACAGCGCGACGATGAGTCCGGCATGCGACCAATCCAGCCCTTCCACGCCGATCACCGTATTGATGATGCTCTTCAGATTGTGGCTCTTCGCCGAGTATTCCAGCCGCGCTTTATCGGGATACTGGCGGTAGTCTGTGAATCCCACGTACCCAGTGATTTCCCCGTTGTGGCCAAATTGCGCGCGCGTGCCGTGGCACTCGCCTTCGTGGGTCTGGAGATAGCCCGCGGCTCCTTTCGCGTTGATCAGGTCGCTTAGAATCTGTTTGGCCTTTGCGGCGCTCTGCTCCGGCATCATGCTGTCCGGATTCTGCGCGGCCGCTCGCGGCGCAAAGCTCGCGCCAGTAATAAGCATAACCGCCGCGATTTGAGCGAACTTCAGCTGCACAAGACAGATCCTCCATTTACATTGATGATCTCTCCGGTAAGGAAGTTGGCCAGGTCCGAAGCCAGAAAGAGAATCGGTCCCGCAATCTCCTCCGGCGTCGCCGGACGCCCCAGCGGAATCGCCGCCGCGACCGCCTTCGCTCCGGCTTTCGTCTGAATCACGGGATTCGACATATCCGTCGCCACCCATCCCGGCGCAATCGAATTCACTAGAATGTTGTGCTTCGCCAGCTCGGTCGAAAGCCCTTTGACTAGGCTGATCACACCACCCTTGCTCGCGCCATAATGCGTATGCAACGATTCGCCGCGCTGCCCCGCGGTCGACGTAATCGGAATGATCTTCCCCGACTTCTGCTTGATCATCTGCGGCACGCTGAAATGAATGAGCGAGTAAACGCTCTTCAAGTTTACCCGCATCATTTCATCCCACTGCTTCTCGCTCATCTGTTCAATGGGCAAGTCCTCGATATTCCAGACTCCCGCGTTGGCCACCACAATATCCAGCCGCCCAAGCCGCGCAACGCACTGGTCCACTAATTTTTTATTGTCGAGATGGCGCCCAGCATCCGCTTTGAACGCTTCCACCCGCGTTCCATGCTTTTTCGCTTCCTGCTCGACTTGCGTCGCGGCGTCCTTGGCCTTGTTGTAGCTGAAAATTACGTCCGCGCCGGCCTGCGCAAAAAGTTTGACCGCCGCCGCGCCAATTCCGCGCGAACCACCCGTGATGAGTGCCGCCTTGCCCGCAAGTGAAATCATCCAATCCCCCCAAAGTTTGAAAAATGAAACTCGGAATGCAACAGCTCAAGCTTTTTGAACCGCCGCGCCGCGCGCCGCCGCCACGAAATCGCTAAACAGCCGTTCCGAAAGCTCGTCGCCGAACATCCGCTCCGGATGCCACTGAACGCCCAACACCCAATTCGCGTCGCCAATCCACTCCACGCCCTCGATAATCCCGTCGGTCGAGTGCGCCGTCACCCGCAGATTCTTTCCCGGCTTCGCTATCGCCTGATGGTGCGAACTGTTGACCCTTGCCCGCTCGCCACCTGCGAGTTCCGCTAGACGGCTCTTCCCCTCGAGCTTCGCTCCATGAACCGGATCTTCGGCGGGCTCCGGCGACACGTCTTTCTTCCGGTGCGCCGTCGTAGTCCAAAGCTCCGACCTCACATCCTGAATCAGCGTCCCGCCCAGGTACACGTTCAGCAGTTGGCACCCGTAGCAGATAGCCAGAACGGGTTTCTTCTCCGCAAACGCATGCGCCAGGATCGTTCGGTCGGCCTCTTCGCGCGGCGAGTCTGCGGGAGCAGAGAGACCAGCATTCACCGCCCCGTATTCCGCTGGCTCCACATCCGCCGGGCTTCCTGGCAGAACGAACGCATCCATCGCTGGTATCAGTTGCCGCTGCTCGTTTGCGTCCCTCAGGGGGATGAGTACTGGTTCGCCCCCAGCCTTGCGCACTGCCTCCTCATAATTGGCAATTTTGGGGCGATTGTTCTGCGCTTCTTCCTCAGACGTTCGCCAGGGGATCCCCACACGGGGCCGGATGGGAGTTTCGGGGCTCATGGAATCCCAAATCGTAGCATTCGCGGGAGAGTGCGGCAACCCGGCCTTGGCAGCTTTCAACCAGCCGGGGCCGGGGCATTCATTAAGCGAACGGAGGCTTGCTCTTGCGGCTCGCGCCATCCAGACAGAAGTCTGGGCGCTGGAAAAAAGCCGGTAGGCTCGCAAAACGGTTCGTTAGATGGTCGAAGGACGGCGCGCGCAGCGTCACATGGCCAAGTTTGCGCCCCGGTCGAGGCTCCTTGCCGTAAAGATGCAGGTGCGCGGAAGGAATCGCCAGGACCTGCGCCGATTCCGGCAGCTCCCCGATGAGATTGATCATTGCCGAAGACCCGATCGCCATGGTGGAGCCCAGCGGCAGCCCACAAATCGCCCGCAGATGGTTCTCGAACTGGCTGGTCACCGCCCCCTCAATCGTCCAGTGCCCCGAATTGTGCACTCGCGGCGCCATCTCATTCGCCAGCAGCACACCTTCGCACTCAAAAAACTCGATCGCCAGCACGCCCACGTATTTCAACCCTTCCAGCACCTTGCGAGCCGCTTCCTCGGCCGCCTTCTGTATTTCCGGAGTGACTCTCGGAGCAGGCGCAAGCGACAGCCGCAAAATGCCGTTGCGATGGTGGTTCTCCACCAGAGGATAAAACGCCGTTTCGCCTGTCTTGCCGCGCACGGCGATCACAGATAGCTCCCGCGTGAAGCTGACAAACTTCTCCGCAATGCAAGGCTGCTTGGGCAATCCTTCCTTAGCGGCTTTCACATCCTCCGCCGTCCTTAGAATCCATTGCCCCTTCCCGTCGTACCCCATCCGCCGCGTCTTGACCACGGCGGGCAGCCCCACCTTTTTGATCGCGACGTCAATGTCGTAGGCCACTGGCACCGAAGCAAATTCCGTCGTGCCGATTCCCAGCTTCTCGAACAGTTGCTTTTCCTTCAAGCGGTCCTGCGCGGTCTCGAGCGCCCCCGGGGGCGGAAAAACGGCCACCTTCTTGGCCAGATGTTGGACGGCATCCACCGGAACGTTCTCGAACTCGTACGTAACGACCTCAAGCCCGTGAGCAAATTTCTCCAGTGCCGCACGATCCGTATAATCTCCCGTGACTCGCGGCGCGATCCGCCCGACTGGAGCTTCGGGAGACGGGTCGAGAAAACGGAATCGCAGCCCCAGCGGATAACCCGCCAGCGCAAGCATGTACCCAAGCTGTCCTCCGCCCAGGATCCCAATGCTCACGCGCGCTTCCTCTTTTTCTGCCGTTCTTTTTTGTGAGGGAACGCCGCGGCCGACGGATCAGGGTTGGCAAGAACGCGGCCGGTTTGCGTGCCGCGGAATTGACGCAGCGCCTCGCGAATGTGCGGATATTTGCCGCCAAGAATGGCGGCCGCAAGCAGAGCGGCGTTCATCGCCCCAGCCTTGCCGATCGCCAGCGTGCCAACCGGAATGCCCCCAGGCATTTGCGCGATGGAAAGCAGCGAATCGAGTCCCTTCAAAGCTTTCGATTCCACAGGAACGCCGAGCACCGGAAGCACTGTCTTCGAAGCCGTCATGCCCGGCAAATGTGCGGCCCCTCCGGCGCCAGCAATGATCACTTCGATGCCGCGCTTCTCCGCGCTCGACGCATATTCGAATAACAGATCCGGAGTCCGGTGAGCAGAAACCACACGCTTCTCGTAAGGTACGCCAAGCTCTACAAGCGTCTTAACGGTATGCTCCATCGTCTCCCAATCCGAAGACGAGCCCATGATCACGCCCACGAGCGGATGTGTGCTCGCAGTTCTTTCCCCGCGCATTCGGCCACTAGAGTGCTTCTGTGCCCTGAAACTTTTTCTGGTCATCGCCATTCAGTGCGTCGGGAAGAACTCTATCGGAACCCGAGCCCGATATTCTACGGTGTTTTTCAACGCGCGGCGACCTGCGCGCGGCTTTTCCAGTAGTGGCGCAGCTGCCCGACAAGATAGAGCGACCCGGCAACAATCACGGCATCCTGCGAAGCGGCCCGCTCAAGCGCATACTCCAACGCGGCTTCGGGCTCAGGAACAATCGTGAAATGCGCGGCGTGGTGAGACGTAATCTCCGCCAGTTGCGCCACGGAAATGGCCCGCGTAGTGCCCGGTTGCGTGAAAACCACCTCAGCTGCGTGCGGAAACAAAACCCCCGCAATTTCGTCAACAGCTTTGTCGCGCAACGCACCGAACACCAGCCAAATCTTTCGTCCCGCAAGGTTCCGCTCCAAAAATGTAGCGAGTTCTCTCGCCGCCGATGGATTGTGCGCGCCATCCAAATACAAATCCGGCTCCGACTGCACCTTCTCAAGTCGCCCTGGCCAGACAGCCTCCGCGATTCCTCGCTCAATGGCCTCATCCGAGATCGCATAGCCACGCTTCTGCAGATACCGAGCCGCCGCCACGGCATTCAGGCTGTTTTGTATCTGGAACTTGCCAGGCAGGCGCGGCGCTAGCTCCATCGTCCATCCAGATTCCGCCTCAACAACAATCGCCCGGCTGCAGCCGTTCTCCATCCATTCTTTTTCGACCCGAAACGAACTTGCCGTCTCGATGATCGGGCAGCCAAGCTCCCGCGCACGCGCCCGAATCACTTCCAACGCTTCCGGCCGCTGCTCTGCCAGAACCACAGGAACACTCCGTTTTAGAATGCCCGCTTTCTCCGCGGCAATCTCCGCCAGTGAATGCCCCAGAAAATTCTCGTGGTCAAAATCCACTCGCGTGATGACCGAGACGACCGGAGTCAAAATATTCGTCGCGTCCAGCCGGCCTCCAAGCCCAACCTCGAAAACGCCAAAGTCAACCCGCGCGCGCGCAAAATATTCAAACGCCATCGCGGTCACGCACTCAAAATAGGTCGGATGAGCGCGAAGCCGCCCCGCCGCCAGCAGCTCCTCGTTCAAAGCCTGAATACGCGAAAACGTTTCCGCGAACGCCTCGTCGCTGATCTCTTCGCCGTTCACCCGAATGCGCTCGTTTATTTTTTCGAGGTGCGGCGATGTATTCAGCCCCGTCCTAAATCCTCCTCGTCGCAGGATCGATTCCAGAAACGCCGCCGTCGATCCCTTTCCATTCGTTCCCGCAATATGCGCCGCTGGATAAGCGCGGTCCGGCCGCCCAAGCCGCTCGGCAAGAATCGTTATGTTTTCGAGGTCGAATTTCGCCGCTGCCGCCTGCGTAGGCGCCGCCAATTCTCTTCCCAGCGAAAGCAGATAGCGAACCGCGGCTTCGTAATTCATTTCAGCCCAGAAGAAGATCGAAGGAGTTGGAAAGGAACGCTTTCAAGTCTTTTCGGTGAACGACGGCGTCGAGAAATCCGTGTTCCAAAAGGAATTCCGAGCTCTGGAAACCTTCGGGAAGTTTTTGCCGGATGGTCTGCTCGATCACGCGGGGCCCCGCAAAGCCGATCAACGCGCCAGGCTCGGCGATATTGATGTCTCCCAGCATTGCGAAGCTGGCCGTCACGCCTCCGGTTGTGGGATCGGTCAGTAGGGAAATGTAAGGCACTTTGGCATCATCCAGCCGCGCCAGCGCCGCCGACACCTTGGCTAACTGCATCAGGCTGATCGTGCCTTCCATCATGCGCGCTCCGCCCGAACACGAAACAACCACCAGCGGCTGCCGGGATTCGATCGCCAATTCAATCCCGCGCGTCACTTTCTCACCGACCACCGCGCCCATCGAGCCGCCAATAAAATTGAATTCCATGGCGCAGCATACGACCCCGCGGCCATTCAGCCGCCCTTCCGCCGTGATGACCGCATCGTTCATTCCCAGTTTTTTGCGCGCTTCCTTCAGCCGCGTGGCGTAAGGCTTCGTATCCACAAACTTGAGCGGATCAGTCGATGTCATCCCCACATCGTGTTCCGTCCAGCGCGAATCGAACAGCATCTCCAGCCGCTGTTTGGCGTTCATCCGGAAATGAAATTGACATTTCGGGCAGACGTACAGATTAGCTTCCAGATCCTTCCGAAACACAATCGTGCCGCAGGACTCGCACTTCGCCCACAGCCCCTCCGTGCGCACCCGGCGCTCTTCCGGAGGAGTCGCGGCATCGATCGATTTTTTTTCTCGCTTAAACCAGGCCATAGATAAAAGTTGAACTTCGTCTGATCGTGGTCGTTACAAACAAAATGACAGCCAGTAATCGCGAGTTGCCCGGGGCCACTTTCCCGCGTTCGAACTAGTAGTCAATTCCCCGCTGCGCCAGTATACCCTTGGTGTACGGGTGTTTCACCTCGCGCATCTCCGTAACCAGGTCGGCCAGCTCCACCAGTTGCGGATGCGCGTTTCGGCCCGTACAAATCACGTGAACGCGTTCGGGACGATTCTTCAACGTTTCCACCACTTCCCCCGCGTCCAGCATCTTGTAGCTGATCGTGTAGTTGATCTCGTCGAGCACGACGAGGTCGTACTTCCCTCCATAAATCGCCTCTCGACCAGCTTCCCAGCATTCCTGCGCCAGCTTGACATCCTCCGGATCGGTTTCGGCGCCGCCGATTTTCACGAATCCGCGCCCCATCGGCCGAATTTCAAACTTGTCGTCGCCCAGCATTTTCGCCGCGTCGAGCTCTCCGTAGTGCCACGATCCTTTGATGAACTGCACCATCAGCACACGCAACCCCTGCCCTACCGCGCGAAATGCCGTCCCCAGCGCGCAAGTCGTCTTCCCCTTGCCCGGCCCCGTGTAAACAATCAGCAATCCTTTTTCTTCCGGCATAGATAACCGCTCCGCAAAAGATTTGGCGCGATGGAAAGCACTAAAGTGTGAGGAGTGCGGCCAGAAAGGTCAAGCAGGGCAAAGCTCTCTGGCAACCTCCTTGATGAGTAGAGCGTCAAGTCATAATGATCGGCCCACATGCGTAGGAAATGGCTCCATCGGGTAATGGTTATTGTTTTCCTTGCTGTCCTTGCGTTCCGCCTTGAACAACATTTTCGAATTCCTCGTTCGAGAGGATTCTTGTTGGAAGTGGGCAACCCAGTACCTCCTGAGGACTGTGAGTCGACCGTCCCACTCGTGCTCCACATCTCTGCCGGCCGGGCACTGCGCTTGAACTCAGAAACAGAAGCTCGAGATCAACTAGCTGGGCGACTAACCACGATTTTGAAGGAACGCCTTAGGCCTGTACTCTATGTCGACGCCGATCGAGAAATTGCCGTGCAAGAGCTTGCGGAAATACTCGAGGTAGTCAGGGAATCCAACGACAAGACGCAGATAAGGCTGATCATACCCGGAAATCGAAAGTACACCTGCGTGGACACCGTATACGGGCCTGCTAGCTAGCAGTCACCCTAAACCTTCCGACTGCAATGGAGGCTCCCTCAGGCGAGTTGAAGACGCTTCGAAAGTTCGGCAGCAATCGCGTTGATGCGTTCTTGCGTTGCGACGGGTAGCGTCGTTTTTGGCTTAGCGTGCGAATCGCGGAGAACAATCCACAGGCCGGGGCGGTACACCTCATCCTCGCCGGGGCAGATGGCGCCCGTAAGCTGCGTAAGCTCGAGCGCAAGGGGCGCGGAATGCGTGAAATCAAGATTGGCGTGTTCCGGTGAGTTCGCCCGGAACGGCGGATGTGCCAGGAGATCCATCAATACGCCCCGCGCGTCGTCCACCAGATCGCGAAATCCCTGCGAAACGAGTACAGCGTCAACGTCGCGCGGCGTGGGCTGATCGAGTTGCAGCAGGTCGTAATCGGGCAGCGGCTTCTCCAGAGAAATTTCAATGGCTGCGGAAGGCTGGTCCTGATCCGGAATCACGCGCATGGACATGGTGCGTAACGTTTTACACCAGAGCGGCTATTTCGGGTAGGGGCTGCCGGAAAGTATGGCGAAGGCGCGATAGAGCTGCTCGGCGAGCATTGCTCGCGCGAGTTCGTGGGAGTACGTCATGGCGCTCAGCGAGATTTTTTGCGGCACGCGTTCGCGGAGCGCGGCCGGAAAACCATCCGCGTCACCACACACAAAAATCACTTCTCGCGTTCCGCGGTCGCGCAATTCCCCGAGCCACTTCGCAAATGCCTCGGACCCGTAGGTCTTCCCAGCTGCATCCAGCAACACCCCCGTAGCCGCGCGATCCACGTCCAGCTTCTTGATCGCAGCGGCCCCGTCGCGCACTTCCGTAATCTCGATCGGCGACTGCCTCCCGATCCGCTTCACGTAATCGTCAACCAGCGCGCGCATTTCCGCACGCCGCGTCTTCCCGAGCATGAGCAGCCGTATCTTCATCTAAGGAAGGCGCTGCTGTAGTTTGGCGCCAGGCTCGTTGTACAACTCCACATAACTGCCCGCGGCCGCCAGCCGGTCCGTGAATACGAGAATTCCTTTACCGTTGGTAGAGCTCTTTGTGGACTCGTAGATCAGGCCGACAATTCCGCCGGCGTCGAAAGCCGCCTGTCCAAGAACCTGCGTGGGCGGCATGGGACGAGTGCCAGCCAGATATCTAACTTGCGCCTTGGCCCAGTTCCCGGTCAGTTCCTCTTCATTGGTGCCAAGGGCATCTTGAACCACAGGGTCCGTGGTATCGACAAGGTTTGTCAATACGCCGAGCACACTCAGTAGCGCCAAAGGTTTGAACACCATGGCCACCGGACTTCCTGCGGGGCTCAATACGCCGGCGACTTCCGCAATCGTCGTCTTCTCATCCGTCCCCAGATAGCGGCCGTTGATGGCGGCAGCCGGCGGCGCCTTAGGTGTGAAGCGCACACCCTTCTTGTGGCTTCCCCCTGGCCAAAGCGGCTGGATCGGACTTCCCACGGGCGTTCCGGGCGGTGGCCCTTGAAGATCATCAAACGCCACAGCACGGTACCAGGGCCCAGCCAACGGGATACGTGGCAAAGTGGGAAGAATTGCGACAAGATTCGCGTACGGCAGCACGATGCCTAGGAGGGTATACCAGACAAAGCATTATCGAGAAGCGTTACCACCGCGTCGGCCTCTCCGTCCAGGATTGTTTCCATGGGTGTGCTTCCCCCCAAATCAGGGTGCGGGTTATTCAGCCACGCTCGCGCATCCGACTTCGAGACGGTAATGCGCGACACCAGATCGATGCTCTCCTTGATGGGACGCAACTTTTCCTGGAGGCCTGGGCCAGACGGGGTCTTGTGCAAGGCCGGATATTTCACTCCCAATGCGCCGGCCAGCTTGGCCAGCGGGACACCCAGATAGTTCGCCACTTCCTGCGCATCAATCCTTCCGCTTTCGGGGTCATGCAATTCCCGCTGAGGAATTTCGATCATCCGCCGCGATTGCGCCGCATCGAGCGCGCGCCGCACTCTCGTCAGCAAATCTTCGGCCTTGAACGGCTTCATCACAAAGTCCGTCGCCCCTTCAAGGGCCGCCGCGGATTCCACGCCTTTGCTGCAAAGCATGAGAATGGGAATGTTTCCGGCCACGCCCCGGACCAACTCCAGCACCCTGGTGCCATTGAGCGCCGGAAGATGCAGCGCCGACAAAATCAAGTCTGGCTTGGTGGTCGCGAGCTTCTCTAGGAGCTCTTTGCCCGTCGCCGCGGACTCCACCTCAAACTTCTCGCCTCGAAGCAGCCTGGTCAGGCTCTTCACCGTGGCGGCCTCGCGGTCCGCAATCAATATTCTCGACATAGTCTCAACCTCTTATCAACCCTAATTATACCGCAAATCACCTCCAAGTGGAAGCCCACGAGTTCATCCCGAGATCTCTCGCCACTCACTTGAGGCCGTATTTTTTGCGTTTTTCGAGTAGGGTTTTGCGGCTGATGCCCAGGGCTTCAGCGGCGCGGCTGATCTTGTAGTGCGTGGCTTCGAGCGTAGCGGCAATCACTTCGCACTCGACTTCTTCCAGAGAACGCAGGCCCACGATAGAACCGGCGGCTCCGGAAGCGGCGGCGCGAATGTTGTCCGGAAAATCGGCGGGTTCCAGCGTATCGCTATGTGAAAAAACGACGGCGCGCTCAAGGGCATTACGCAGTTCGCGGACATTTCCGGGCCAAGCGTAAGTGGCGAGCATGCGGCGGGCAGGCTCGCTGAGGTGCGTTCCAGGGTGACTGTGAATCGCGCGCACTGTCGCGAGCAAATGATCGGCGAGAGGCAGAATGTCGGCGCGGCGCTCGCGCAACGGAGGAACAAGCAGCGCGAGAACGTTCAGCCGGAAATAAAGGTCTTCGCGGAAGTGGCCGCTGGCGACAGCTGCGGTTAGATCGACGTTCGTCAAGGCCACGACGCGCGCTTCGATACGCAGCGTTTCCGTACCACCGAGCCGCTCGAAGGCCCGCTCCTGCAAAACACGCAGTAGCTTGCCTTGCGCGCCGGGAGTGAGCGCGGCTACTTCGTCGAGAACGATCGTGCCGTTTCCGCCCAGCTCGAGACGGCCGAGCTTGCGTTCGACAGCGCCGGTGAACGCGCCAAGTTCGTGGCCGAAGAGTTCGCTTTCCACCAGGTTCGGCGGAAGGCTGGCGCAATCGATTTTCAAAAAGGGAGCGTCGCGGCGAGGACCTAGTTCATGAACGAGGCGGGCGAGATGATCTTTGCCTGTCCCGCTTTCACCGCTGATGAGAAGCGTCGTTGCGGCAGTTGCTACTTTTTGCGCGAGTTCTAGAAGACGCTGCGAAGCGGGGTCTTCCGCGATCCACGGCAATCGCTCCGTGCTCATTTGGAATAGGCTTCGCCGGCCGCGTGCGAATCGTCAAAAGAATCCAGGGAGTGGTTTCGTGCTGCAACGTCCGGCTCGTCTGGAATCACAAGCTTGGGCGATGTGCGCCAGAGACGTTCGAGATCGTAATAGCGCCGCGCTTCTTCGCTGAAAACGTGAAGTATGAATCCGCCAAAATCGATCAGCGCCCATTCGGCGGAGTCGCGCCCCTCGCGGTGTTTCGGCGAACGTTGCATGTGCTTTTCGAGCTGGTCTTCTACTTCCGTGCAGACGGCTTGCACTTGCGGCGTGCTGAAGGCCGTGCAGATCACGAAAAAGTCGGTGAACGCACCGACGCCACTCAAGTCGAGCACGGTAATTCCGGAAGCTTTTTTGTTTTGCGCGGCTTCGACAGCCAGACGGACGCCTTGTGGAAGAGTCTCTAGTTTCACCGGTATAGGCCTTGTTTAAGAATGTATTCCTCGACGCGGACGGAGACAAGCCCGTGGATGGACTGGCCGCGGTTGGCGCGGCGGCGAATGTCGGTAGCAGACACGTCGGTAGCGACGTTTTCCAGCAGATAGACGCTGCTGGCGCGGAGATGAGCGACGACTTGCGACGGCGGCGTTTCCGGCTCTTTCTTTGCGTCGGGGCGCGCGATCAAATCCGGCGGAATGACCAGCCGCAGCGCTTCGGCGCGAATTCCCGGACGGTTGGCGACGATGAAATCGCAGAGGCCGAGAAGCGTTTCGTATTCTTTCCAGACGGGAATATCGAGAAAAGCGTCCGCCCCAATGATGAAGAAAATGCGATCGCCCTGGTGGTTATAGGAGTGGCGGAAGTAACGCACCGTATCCACCGAATAGTGAAGCTGCGTGCCGCTGAAATCTTCGCCTGCTTCGGCGAGCGAAGGAACGAAGTGCGGATGCTCGGTGCAAGCGAGCGAAGTCATCGCGAAACGGTGTGGGAAGGGAGCGAGATGCTGCTTGAGCTTGTGAGGCGGCCGGCTCGCCGGAATAAAATGCATTTCATCGAAATTGAAGCGGCGGTCAGCGGCGCGTGCTACGGCGAGGTGACCGTTGTGAATCGGATCAAAGGAACCGCCGAACAGCGCGATACGGCGCGGATGATGCTTGGCGGCGGTGCGGTGCGCCTGCGCGGTGGTCAATGCGCCTCCCGAGAGGTAACTGTGTTCAATGTTCTCACGAATTTTTGATCGGCGCAGGCAGGGAATCGTTGCTTGGCGCGTTCTCGTCAATTTCTCCTGAGGCGGCTGGCAAGTCCAAAGTGGTTTCGTGCGCGTGACGCGGGATTTTGTCGAGCGCGTCGGCAATGGATCGGACGAGATCTTTCACGCCGTCACCGGCGACGGCGGAAATCGAGTGGAATTCGAGGTTGCGCTGCTTGCAAAAGGCCTGTAGCTCTTCAAGGCGCGTCTTTTCCGTTGTGGCATCAAGCTTGGTGGCAACAACGATCATCGGTTTTTCGACGAGCGAAGGACTAAAAGCTTCCAGCTCTCCGTTGATGACTTGGAACGAGTGGACCGGATCATCGACATTGGAATCGCTCGTGTCGATGAGATGCACGATGAGGCGCGTGCGTTCAACGTGGCGGAGGAAACGGATGCCGAGCCCGGCGCCCAGGTGCGCGCCTTCGATGAGGCCAGGCAAATCGGCAACGACAAAGGTGCGGCCGAGTTCGGTGCCGTGACCGCCCGTGCCACCATCGGCATTCACGACGCCGAGATTGGGCTCCAGCGTGGTGAACGGATAATTAGCAATTTTCGGGCGCGCCGCAGAAATCACGGAAATCAGAGTCGACTTTCCTGCATTCGGGAAGCCGACCAGGCCAACATCCGCGAGAAGTTTTAGTTCAAGACGAAGATGACGCTCTTCGCCCGGAAAACCATCTTCATGTTCGCGTGGAGCTTGATGCCAGGGTTTGGCGAAATTTTGATTGCCGCGTCCGCCGCGTCCACCTTGCGCAATCAGTACGCGCTGTCCCGGGGCGGAGAGATCGGCGAGGGTTTCGCCAGTTTGTCCATCGTACGCGAGCGTGCCGATAGGAACCTGCAAAATCATGTCTTCGCCGGAGTGCCCCGTGCAGTTCGAGCCTTCGCCGTGTCGCCCGCGATCGGCTTTGAATTCGCGATTGTAGCGGTAGCGCAGAAGCGTGTTGTCGTTGGGATTCGCTTCGAGATAAATGCTGCCGCCGTGCCCGCCATCGCCGCCGGACGGCCCACCGCGTGGAACGTATTTTTCGCGGCGAAACGCGACGCAGCCATTGCCGCCGTCGCCGGCCTTCACCAATATTTTTGCTTCATCAACAAACACGGGAATCACTCTCCACTAAAGACAGCCGCTTGGCGGCTGCCTCTAAAAACGATAGCATAAGCGAACGGTCGAAACTGCAATTCCAACCGGTACAGCCTATTCGATGGCCGCGCCAGGAAAACGATACCTGCCGTGAACAAATGGCTCAGGCGGCTGCTGCTTCTCTTCTTGATCGCCGCTATGGCGACCGGCGCGGCCTTCTACGTTCTCTACCTTCGGCGAACGCCTTTGCCGCCGGCCGCGCCGCATGACCGTGTTATTCCTGTCATTTCGTCTCTGCCCGGACTCTCCGCTTGCTGGCTCGAGACCGGAAAAACCTTCAGCAGCTTTTCCATTGCTTCCACCGCAGGAAGCATCCTTGTCCGGCATCCCGCGGGCGATTTGCTGATCGACACCGGCAGTTCCAGCCACTTCAACCAGGAGATTCGCGGCTACCCGTTCGCAACCTGGTTCAAACTCCGATTCCTGGCCGGGCAGTTAAAGCCCGAAACTCCCCTATCTGAATTGCTGCGCCAGGTGAAAGAAAACCCCGCAAGAATTCGCTGGGTGATTCTTTCTCACGCGCATCTCGATCATTCCGGCGGGCTTATCGATTTGCCGCACGTGCAGGTTCTGCTCTCACAAGAAGAACTGCAGTTCGCCGCTGATCCGAGCGTGCAAGCAAAGGGTTACGTCATCGCCGCGCATGCTCAAAAATTTCCACCGCTCGGAAAGCCTACTTTGCGCTTTGATCCGCAGCCTTACGAAACGTTTGATGAAAGCGCCGACCTTTACAAAGACGGTTCGGTGGTCGTTGTGCCGTTGCGCGGACATACGCCGGGGAGCGTGGGCATCTTTGTCAATTTGTCTCCCAACCATCGCCTGTTTTACGTGGGCGACGCTGTCGATGACGAGCGAGGCTTTCAGGAGCGCGTAGGCAAATCGCTCGTCCTGCGGGACAGTGACAACGACGAAGCGCTTGCGAATCAAACCGTCGCCCGTCTCAGCGACCTGCACGAAAAGTTGCCGGAGCTTGCGATCATTCCCGCCCACGGCCGCAGCGCCTACAAAAAATTCTTTCCTGCCGGCCCGCTGAGCTGCGTCTCCGCGCCATGAAGAGAAATGCCGTCCGTGAGAAACCGGACGGAAAATCAACCGTGGAGCGCGGCCAATTAGTTGACGGCGGACTTGGCTGCAGAGGGCTCGACGCTGATGAAGCGGCCGTGGCGGCCCCGGTCGGTGAACTTAACGACACCGGAGACGAGAGCGAAGAGCGTGTCGTCCTTGCCCTGGCCGACGTTTTCGCCTGCCTGGTGGCGCGTGCCGCGCTGGCGCACGAGAATCGTGCCAGCATTGACGAGCTGGCCGCCGAAGCGTTTTACGCCGAGCCGTTGTCCGTGTGAATCGCGGCCGTTTGTAGAGGAGCCGCCGCCTTTCTTATGTGCCATGACGAATTTCCTTTTTTCTTGAAGACTTTTCTACCGGAAAACCGGAGAAGAAGAATCTCGAATTGATAGAAATTAAATCTTGATGTCGCTGACTTCGACGGCCGTGAAATTCTGGCGATGCCCGCGGGAAATCTTGTACTGATTGCCCTTCTTGAACTTCAGCACGGTGATTTTCTTGGCGCGGCCTTGCGAGACGATCTTGCCGCTCACGCTGGCTTTGGAAGCGTCGCTGCCCAGGACGATTTTCTTCTCGTCCGTGTGAACGGCGAGAACCTTGCCAAACGTCACTTTTTCACCGACTTCGCCACCGACGCGCTCGATACGAATGGTGTCGCCCGGTGCGACGCGGTACTGCTTACCCCCGGTTTGAATAACGGCGTACATCTGCCCTCCAAGCTGTAAAGACAAACGTCAATTATAAGGGCGAACCAGGGGGCAGGTCAACGAAGTATCGCAGACAGCCTCAACGATTTGCCTGACTGTCAGGAGTCGTGGCGGCCGCAGATGGCTAGGCGGAGAGGGCGCAGGTTGCCAGTGCCAAGAGTCGGATCAATGTGGAGGAAGGCGGGTGGAGGAAGGCGGGTGGAGGAAGGCGGGTCGTGCTGGTTAACAATAACTGGGCCCTCTCCCCGGTTTTTGCATAAGTGTTGATTCTAAAGGTAGATAAAGTGCTTTGTTTTCAACACTTATATAAGTGTTCATTCTAAAAGACTTACGTCGAGGGAGGTGATTTTGCCCAGAAAGCAAAACGCCAGCAGAAAGCTGGCGCCGTAGAGAAGATCTGCACTATTATCTAGAGTTACTTATACTCTAATTATAACCAAATGTCAAGCAGAAAAGGGAGCATCGAGAGCCGTCTGCGGCGAATCTAATGGATTAGGTTGGGGTGAAAGGAGCATGCAACTTTTGTTCCGTTTTGGGTTTAAACTAAGTGCGTGCTTCAGAAGGAATGAGTCACCTGAAGGCACTTAGGTCCGAGGCGGTAGGAAGCGTAGTTCGGACCTAGCAAGGAAATGACCATGAGATATTTCAAATATTTGGCGTTACTGGCTGTTTTGGCTTTCGCGGCAGCGGCGCCGTCCCAGGCACAGGTTAGGGTTGGCATTGGAGTTGGGCCCGTGTATGGCGGCTATGCTGCACCTGTTTGCTCATACGGATATTACGACTATGCGCCGTATGCATGCGCCCCTTATGGCTACTACGGGCCTGATTGGTTCGTGGGTGGCGTGTTTATCGGCGCAGGACCCTGGTTCCACGGGTTTTACGGGCGGGGCGGGTATTGGGGCCGCGGCGGTTACTATGGCCGTGGCGGATACTATGGTCGCGGTGGAAGCTACGGACGCGGCTATGGTAACGGATTTCGCGGCGGGTACGGCGCTGGATTCCGCGGCGGGAACGTTCGCGGCGGTAATGGCAGCGGGTTCCATGGCAGCAGTGGTGCTGGATTCCGCGGCAACGCTGGAGGCGGATTTCACGGCGGTGGATCCCATGGCGCGGCGGCTGGAGGACATGGTGGCGGTGGAGGCCATGGAGGCGGACACCGGTAATTAGCCAAGATTCATCAGGATAATGGAACGGCTGGCGGCAATGCTGCCAGCCGTTTTTGTTTTGGGGCACCTTGATTTTGTGGAACGCGATTTGAGAGGGTCGGGGGACTGGAAGTGAGCATAGGCAAGGACTTGGCGTATGCATAAGCAAAGACTTGGAGTGAGCATTAGACAAAGACGGGCCCGGCCCTTCGAGGCTCGGGGTAAACATGCCGTGCCCCTACGAAATGGGGCTGACGGGGTGTCTTGAGTCTTGGAAATGACTGTCGTATTGTACGGCGCGTGAAGCCCTCCATTAGCTATTTGAAATTGCGCTCGAATACGAAGCGATCCCTGCAGAGGCAGAGTTAAGTGCCGACAGTTGAACTGATTGACTCGCCGCACGCGCCAGGAGTTAGCCCCCTCACGATCCACTACCGGGAGTACGGGAGTGGTCAGCCGCTGGTTTTTCTGCATGGGGGCTGGGGTTATGGGATTTATCCATTCGATGAGCAGATCAAAGCGCTTCAGGGAAATTACCGGATATTGATTCCGGACCGAACGGGGTATGGGCGATCGACGAAGGCGTTGGGAGAGATGCCACTCGATTTTCACAAGCGGGCAGCGGAGGAAACTCTGGCGTTCCTGGATGCGCTGGGGATTGAACGAGCTGTGTTTTGGGGACACAGCGACGGATCCGTGATCAGCGCGAAGATCGGGATGGCGGCTCCGAAACGTTGCGAGTGCTTGATTTTGGAAGCTTTCCATTTGCTGAAGAAAAAGCCGGGATCGCGAGCGTTCTTTGAGCGATTTGCCGCGAACCCTGAGGATCTAGGCGAGGAAACGAAAAAACAGTTGGCGCAAGATCATGGAGAAGGGCAATGGCAGACGGCGCTGCGACGAAACTGCACGGTATGGTTTCGGATTGCGGATGCGGTGAAACGGGAGGATGAGGATTTGTATGATGGCGGATTGGGCGGGATCACCGTGCCGACGCTATTTCTGCATGGAAGCCTCGATCCGCGAACGGAGCCGGGGGAGATGGAGCGGGTGCGGAAAGAATTGCCGCGGGCGAAGATGAAATTCGTGGGAAATGGGAAGCACAGCCCGCATAGCGAAGAGGCCGCGTTTGAAGAATGCAACGCGATTGCGAAAGAATTCCTGCTGGGCCTTCCCTAATCGCCGTACCGGCTGACAGCTCACAGCCGACAGCTGACAGTCAGAGAGCCGTGGTTAGTTGGGCGACCGCGATAAAAGGCAATTTCACCTCGCCATATCTCGACGCACACTGTCAATGGCGGTTATTTCCAACCAAAGATCAAAAATCGAAGCGGTAGCCGAGAATCATTTTGGCGATGAGATGATCGGTGGAAGCGGTGACGCCGACGCCGAGGCCGAAGTTTACCTCCCACTTCGGCGATAAATTCAGATCGATAGCGGGAAAAATCTGGTGTTGTTGAAGGCGCGTGGGCAAGAAGTCCGTGGCTGGACCAACGGAGCCGTAATATTCAATGCCGCCGGTGATTTTCTTCGTGAAGTCGTAACTGATTTTTACGTTGGGAGAGAAAACGAAACCCTGACCCACCGACTGGCCGTGCAAGGAGCGGTCGAAAGTAGGGTTGAAATCGAGATACCAGCGGCCGAGCTGCTTATCGATGATGGGGCGCATTTCCCAGGTCCAGGTGTCGGTGGAAAATGGGCGGCGCTGGTAACCGACCTCGTTGGAGAGGCTAAGACCAACAGGCCATTTCCATTTTTTGGGGACGCTGATGCGGGGGCGGATGTGGTCGCCGACCCATTGAATGCCCTGGCCACTGCGCTCAGAAGTGAAGATGTAGAAGCCGACTTCGAGCCAGTCGGTGAAACCGTGAGTGATTTCGATCGTTTCGTGTTCGGCGTGGTTGGTGGGATAGAGGCCGTCGGAGATGGTTTTGGTGCCGTCGATGGTGAAATTGCTGTGGAGCTCGAACATGGTGTGGTGAGGTTCGACGAGATCGTAGCTGTAGACCTGAATTTCGTAGTTGTCTTGAGCGCGGGCGGGTACTAGGAAGGCTAGCAACGTCCCGCAGAGCCAAAGAGAAAGCCGAACCAAGACTTTAGTGGTCACCGTAAGTATCCTCGAATGAATCGCAAAATGAGACTAGCGCGTTTTGTTGGATGCTGCAAAGCCGCGAGGAAGCATGAAAAAAAATACTCAGATAAATGTGTTGCAATCGATTGATTACAAATCATTCATGTGCTAGAAACATGGTCCATTCGATGATGGTGCCCAGGTAAGTTTGTAGCAACGAGAAAGAACTGAGGAAGACGGCTCGGATTCGAACGAAACTACCCCGCAGTGACGGCTATTCCTTCTGTCAGTCGGTGCACTTGTTGCGTGTTTTTATTCCTAAGGAGGTTCCTCCATGAAGAGGACAACAGGCGGAGCTTTAATTGTGGGGTTACTTTTTGCGCTGTTTCTATGTTTCGTGACGACACC
>Ga0209415_10007468_pt1 | contig 19088 bp, 17 predicted proteins | sample PeaSoiSIISIP2007_FD_187696 | JGI IMG/M metagenome (GOLD analysis project Ga0209415, IMG submission 187696) | Peat soil microbial communities from Weissenstadt, Germany - SII-SIP-2007 (SPAdes) (version 2) | ecosystem: Environmental > Terrestrial > Soil > Wetlands > Peat | place: Germany...
GTCTCGGAGACGAAGTACGGCTCGAAGTGGTAGAGGCGGCCGCTGAAGTTGACCGGGGAGCCGTGGGTGAGGTGGCCCCCCTGGTCGAGGGCCATGCCCAGCACCGTGTCCCCGGGCTGGAGAACCGAGGCGTAGACGGCCATGTTGGCCTGCGACCCCGAGTGCGGCTGCACGTTGGCATGCTCGGCACCGAAGAGCTCCCGGGCCCGCCGGCGGCAGAGGTCCTCGACCTGGTCGACCACCTGGCAGCCACCGTAATAGCGCTTGCCGGGGACGCCCTCCGCGTACTTGTTGTTGAGCCAGGAGCCGAGCGCCTCGAGAACCGCCGGCGAGGCCAGGTTCTCGGAGGGGATCAGCTCCAGGGTCTCCTCCTGGCGCCGCAGCTCCTCGTCCAGGAGGCCGGCCACCACCGGGTCGGTGGCGCGAAGGCGCGGCTTGTCCGCGAAGGAGCCGGGAGCTGTGCCGGGGGGGAGGGCGGCGGTGGGGGCGGGCATCTCGGCGGTCTGCTCGGTCACGTCCCGGCTTCCCTCCTGCGTGCGGGGATGGCGCCTCCGATGTACGGACGGAGAGCGACCGACGCGATCGGCCCCTCCCGCAGCAGGCGCGGAGGCCTCGACGACAGGTCGATGATAGTCGAGGCCATCCCGATGCTGGGACCCCCGTCCACCACCCCGGCGACGTCCCCACCCAGGGCCAGCTCGGCCGCGGTGGCGCTGGCGGCGGGGGGCGCGCCATGGCGATTGGCGCTGGTGGAGGCGACCGGGCCGGTCGCGGCGAGCAGGCCGCGCAGGAGGTCGTGACCGGGGACGCGCACCATCAGGGTGCCGCCGCCGCGGGGGATGGCGAGCCGCCGCGTCCCCACCGGGCAGACCAAGGAGAGCGGGCCCGGCCAGAACGCGCCGGCCAGGGCGCGGGCGACAGGGTCCATCTCCACCAGCCCGTCGAGCTGGGAGATGGAGGCTGCCAGCAGGTTCAATTCGAGGCGTGGCGGGCGCCCCTTGATGATGTAGACGCGCTCCACGGCGGCGGGGTTCGACGGATCACCCGCCAGCCCGTAGACGGTGTCGGTGGGGACGACCACCACCTCGCCGGCACGGATCGCCGCGACCGCTTCGTCGATCGTCATCCCGGTGCTCCCAGTCGCACCTCGACCACCCGGGGACGGCCGGCCAGGTCGGCCGCGATGCTCACCGCGGCCTCGGGCCAGAGCGAGCCGGCGATCTCGGCGACGGCCGCCGCACGGCGGCTGTCCACCTCCAGGCCCACCCACCTCGCCCGGGGGGAGAACTCGGCCACGGCAGGCAGCAGGAGACGGTAGGCCTCGAGCCCGTCGGGGCCCCCGTCGAGGGCCAGCCGGGGCTCGAAGCCGACGTCGCGGGGCAGCTCGTCCATCTCAGCGCTGGTCACGTACGGGGGGTTGCTCACCACCAGGTCGAGATCGGCCACCAGCCCGTCCACCCAGCCCCCCTCGACGAAGAGGACGCGATCGGCGACCCCCAGGGCCTCGGCGTTCCCGGCCGCCACCGCCAGGGCCGCCGGGGTCACGTCGACGGCGATCACGGTCGCCGCCGGCAGCTCGCAGGCGAGGCTGATGGCGAGGCAGCCGCTGCCGGTGCCGAGGTCGGCGATGCGCAGCGCGCCGTTCCGCTCCCGGGCCGCCACCAGCGCCCGCTCCACCAGGGTCTCGGTCTCCGGCCGGGGGATCAGCACGTCCGGGCTCACCCGGAAGCTGCGACCGTGGAACTCGCGGCGGCCGGTCAGATACGCCACCGGCTCACCCCTCCCCCGCCGGCGCAGCAGCTCGCGGATCGCGCCCAGCTCGGGGTCGTCGAGGGGGCGGTCGTACTGGAGGTAGACGTCCAGACGGGCGATCCCCAGCGCGTGCGCCACCAGCAGCTCGGCGTCCAGCCGCGCGGACTCGCTGCCGTGGTCGTTGAGGTACGCGGTGGAGAGGCGGACGATGTCGAGGACGGTGCGAGCGCCGACCGGACCGGGAGTCGGTGTGGCCATCAGCGGACTGTATCGGGACGGTGGGGTCCGCAGACGATACGAGCCGGCTCACCCCAGCCCGCGACCGCGCCGTAGAGTCGCGGGATGGCGAGCGCCGACGTCGCGATCGCGTCCCGGCGCGGAGGCGCCTGGGAGAGCGTCGGGCTGCGCCGGCTCACCCTGCTCAGCATCTACTGGGTCGCCATCGGCTGGCTCTGGAACGCCCTCGGCGCCCAGGTGCTCCCACCGGTCATCACCCGGATGGTGGGCCAGGCCCACCAGGGGACGGCGCTCTCCGCGCTCGAGGGCTTCGGCACCCTGGTGGCGGTGGTCTGGCAGCCGGTGGTCGGCGCCCTCTCCGACCGGACCCGGCTGCGCTGGGGTAGGCGGCGCCCCTACATCGCCGGGGGCGCGCTGGGGTCCTCGCTCTTCCTGGTGGTCATGGCCTTCGTCGGGGTCTACTTCTGGCTGCTGATCGTCTACTTCCTGCTCCAGGTCGCCTCCAACACCGCCCAGGCGCCCTACCAGGGGCTGGGTCCCGACGCGGTTCCGGAGAAGGACTTCGGCAAGTTCGGCGCCTTCTACGGCATGGGCAACCTGGTCGGCACCCTGATCGGCTTCCTGGTCACCGGCATCTTCACCGCCAGCGGCCAGTACGGCGCCGCCCTCTTCGCGATGGCCGCGATGCTGGTGGTGAGCATGGTGCTCACCGTCACCCTGGTCCCCGACCGGGGCCGGCCGGACGGCAGCCTCGGCATGTCGATCGGTGAGATCACCGTCGGCACCTTCCAGATCAGCCCCCGCCGCCACGGCGACTTCCTCTGGCTGATGGGGTCACGGCTGCTCATCCTCATGGGGGTGGTCGGGCTCGAGACCTACGCCCAGTTCTTCTTCAAGGACGTCTTCTACCCGCACAGCACCAACCATGCCAACGCGGCCACCACCTACCTGCTGGCGATCATCGTGGTCCTGGCGATCGCCGTCTGCTACCCGGCGGCTCGACTCTCCGACCGCTGGGGCCGCAAGCCGATGGTGATCGTCTGCGCCATCCTCGGCGCGCTGGGCGCCCTGGGCCTCGTCTTCTCCCACTACACCCTCCTGCCCGCCGCGATGACGGCGCCGATCGCCTCGCTGCTCGGGATACCGCGGGGGCTGGCCCAGGTGCTCTGGTTCGGGGTCCCCATCGGGGTCGGGATCGGCTGCTTCCTCACCGTCGATTGGGCCTTCATGATCGACCTGATCCCGCCCGCCGAGACGGGCCGCTTCCTCGGCTTCTCCAACATCGCGACCGCGGGGTCCGGGATCATCGCCCGCTTCATCGCCGGGCCGGTCCTCGACCACTTCAACGCCGGAGGCCACATCCTCGGCGAGCTGGGGGGCTACCCGGTGGTCTTCGGCATGTTCGTCGTCTACTTCGTGGTCGGCATCTTCCTGGTGCTGCCGGTGGTCGAGCCGCGCCGACGCCGGACGCTCAGCCCAGGGCCATCAACCTAGGGCGTCCTGCTCGAGCAGACGCCGGGCCTGGTCCGCCTGCATCAGCGGCTCGACCAGCATGTCCAGGTCGCCCTCCATGATCCGGGGAAGCTGGAAGAGGGTCAGCTTGATGCGGTGGTCGGTGACCCGCGACTCCGGGAAGTTGTAGGTGCGGATCTTCTCGCTGCGATCACCGCTCCCGACCATCGAGCGGCGGGTGCCGCGCAGCTCGGCGTCGCGCTCCGCCTGGGCGATGTCGTAGAGACGGGTGCGCAGCTCGCGGAGCGCCTTGGCCCGGTTCTTGATCTGCGACTTCTCGTCCTGGCAGGTGACCACCAGGCCGCTCGGGAGGTGGGTGATCCGGACCGCCGAGTAGGTGGTGTTGACGCTCTGGCCGCCGTGCCCGGTGCTCATGTAGACGTCGATCTTCAGGTCATTCTCGTCGATGCTGACCTCGACCTCGTCGGGCTCGGGCATCACCACCACGCTCGCCGCCGAGGTGTGGATCCGGCCCTTGGCCTCGGTCTCGGGGACCCGCTGCACCCGGTGGACGCCGGACTCGAACTTGAGCCGGGAGTAGGCACCGTGGCCGTGGACCTCCACCACCACCGATTTCACGCCGCGCGCTCCCGACGGGCTCTCGCTGATCAGCTCCATCGACCACCGCCGCCGCTCCGCGTAGCGGCTGTACATGCGGAGCAGGTCGGCGGCGAACAGTCCGGCCTCGTCGCCGCCGGTGCCGGCCCTGATCTCGACGATGACGTCGCGATCATCATTGGGGTCGCGGGGCACCAGCAGGCGCCGGAGCTCGGCGTCGGCGGCCTCGACGGCCTCGCGCTGGATGCGCTCCTCCTCGTCGAAGAGGCCGACCATCTCCGGATCGGGCTCGTCACGGGCCGCCTCGGCCGCCTGCTCCGCGGCGGTGAGCGCGGCACGCCGCCGGCGCGAGGTCTCGACCACCTCGCTGAGCCGGGCCCGCTCCTGGGAGAGACGCTGGACGCGCTGCTGGTCGAGGTAGATCTCGGGATCGGAGAGCTCCGTCTCCAGCTCCCGGTAGCGGTCGGTTATGGCGGCGAGCCGCCCTTCCAGGCTGTCCATGGCTCAGGGGATTGTGGCCCACGCGACCTCAGCGTGCGGGCGGGCGCCGGCCAGACCCGTCAGGGGACGGCGGCGTGGACCTCCCCGACGCCCGCGTCGTCGCCGGCGCGCGCGGCGGCCAGGGCGGCGATCGCGACCTCGATCTGGGCGTCGTCGGGCTCCCGGGTGGAGAGCCGCTGGGCGGCCAGCACCGGCACCAGCGCGATCCGGCCGAAGCGGGTGTGGCGGATGCGGGCCAGGCCTCGGATCATCTCGTAGGCCACCCCGGCGACCAGCGGGATGAGGGCGATCTGGCAGGCGATCCGGAGCGGCCAGAACAGCCAGCCGAGAGGTGTGAAGACGATCACGCTGACCAGCGCCACCACGACCAGGAACCCGGTGCCGCAGCGCGGGTGGAGACGGCTCGCCAGGCGCACGTTGCGGACCTCGACCGGGGCCCCGGACTCCAGGCAGTTGATCGCCTTGTGCTCCGCTCCGTGGTACTCGAAGACGCGCTGGACGTTCCTCAGCCGCCCGATCAGGAAGAGGTACCCGAGCAGGATGGCGGCGCGGGCAACCCCTTCGATCAGCACCGAGCCCACCGACTGGGGTGCGCCATGCCCGACGAGCGAGGACGCCGCCAGGGGCAGGCCGATGAAGAGGCCGAGCCCGAAGACGAGGGAGACACCGATGGTCACCCGCATGGCGCCGGGGCTCAGCTCCACGTCGTCGCCGAGCTGGACGTTGGCCGACCACTGCAGGGCGCGCATCCCGAGCGCGAGCATCTCCCAGAGCGTCGCGGCTCCGCGCAGGAGGGGGAGTGACCACGGCCGGCCGACGTAGACGCGGGAGCGGAGCCGCTCGGAGAGGACGATGATGGCACCGTCGGGGCGGCGCGCCGCCACCGCGTAGTGGCGCCGGCCGCGCATCAGCACGCCCTCGATGACCGCCTGCCCGCCGTAGAAGAAGGTCGCCGGCGGCGCGGCGGCGGCGTTGAGGGCCGCAGTGAGCAGGATGTCACCGGGGGACGGTCGGCGTGCTCTCACGAGGCCCATCGTACTCGGCGATCGGAGCGGCCTCGCCCAGCGAAAGCGAGCGGCAGAGCCGCTCCACCGCGACCGCCCGGGCCCCTGGCCGCACCCGGCCCGGGCGCGGCACGGCACCCGGGTTGGCGCGCTCTCTCCCGAGGGCGTCGGGGACCGCTGTCCGGAGCGGACGCGCCGGCTAGCGGGAGACGGTGCGCGCCGCCGCCCGGCGGCGGAAGCGCTCCACCTGACCGCCGGTGTCGACGATCCTCTGGGTCCCGGTGAAGAACGGGTGGCAGACCGAGCAGACCTCGGTCTTCAGCTCCCGGAGCGTCGAGCCGGTCAGGAAGGTGTTGCCACAGACGCAGGTGACGACCGCGTCGGTGTGGAACTCGGGGTGCAGGGCAGCTTTCATGGACAGGCTCGTTCGTGGGGGGAGGGAACGGGCCGAGGATACCACGGGGACCCCGAAGCGAAGCGAGACGCGGGCGTGATGGCTCGCCGGACACGCCCGTGTCCGGCGCTGGCCGGCGATCAGGCCGGGTGGGCGACCGGGCGGGTGAAGTTCCCGTGGGCGACCCCGGGCAGCCGGCGCCGGACCGTCTCCATGGCGACCGCCAAGCCCATCCCCTCCTCCATCGGCGGCAGCTCATCGATCAGCCAGTCGTGATCGACGTTGAGGCTCCGCCACTGGATCTGGTTCACCCCCATCTCGGCGCAGGCGGCGACGGTCGCCTCCAGCTCCGACGGGGTGTCGGTGATCCCGGGGAAGGCGAGCAGGTTGAGGCAGACCTGACCGCCCGATCGCCGCATCACCCGCCCGCACTCGATCACCTCCTCGAGCCCGTAGCCGACCGGACGGTAGTAAGCCCGGAAGATGGTCTCGGTGAAGGAGATGGCGCTGATTCGCACGCTGTCGCAGCCGGCCGCGACCATCCGCTCCAGAACCCGTGGACGGCTGCCGTTGGTGTTGATGTGGACGGTCGCCGCGGGGTGGCGGGCGCGGATCGCGGCGGTGGCCTCGACCACGGCGCGGCCGCGGGTCAGCGCCTCCCCCTCGCACCCCTGGCCGAAGGAGACGATGGCCGCCTCGTCCCCCTGCAGGAAGTGGGCGGCGAGCCCGGCCAGCTCCGCCACCGTCGGCGCGAAGCCCATCCGCTCCTGTGGGGACGGCACCGCGCCGTCACTCTGGAGGGAGATGCAGCCGAGGCAGTCGGCGTTGCAGGCGGGCGACGCAGGCAGCGCCGCCTCGTAGCGGCGGAAGAAGGTGTTCTGCGCCGTGTAGCAGCGGTACTCGAGAGCGCAGCGGGCGAGGTGGTCGACCAGACGGTTGCCCGGGAGGGCGTGGCGGGCGGCGTCGACCGCCTCGGGCAGCCCGGCGGTCCCGTGCCGGCGCGGCTGCCACCATTCGAAGGCGTCGGTCCCGAGCGCGGCCACCACCAGCTGCCCGTCCCGCTCGGCGACCGCCGTGTAGCCGAAGAGCGGCAGACGCGGGCTGCCCGGGCCCGGTCGGGACGCGGGCAGCAGGGTTCTCAGGTATCCGACCGGCAGGATGGCGGCGACCGGCGCCCAGCGGCCGGGCAGCTCCACCGGGCCCCCGCGCGGGTCCAGGCCGATGGCGCGCCGCCCCGGCAGCTGGGCGACGGTGGCGCCCTCCGGCAGCGGGATGACATCCGCGGGGGTGAGCGGAACCAGCCTGCGACCCGACCTCGCGGCCGGCCGGAGGCCATCCCGGATCTCGAGCGAGCCGTCGGGACGGGCGACGCAGAGGCGCACGCGGCCATTGTCACCGGGCGGCCACCTCCGGCGATGGGCGATCCAGTTACTCGAGAGCCTGGGGGACGCCCCGGACGGCTGGCGCGCCAGGAGGGTCCGGGCCGACCTGACCTCAGCCGGCCGGCCCCTCGTCGCGGACCTTCTCGACCTGGGCGAGCGCCTCGCGCAGGCTCTCGATCCAGTCCCCCTGGTGACGGGCCACCAGACGGACGCACCAGGCGAGCGCCTCGCTGCGACTCCGGGCGACGCCGGCGTCGATCAGGGTGTCCAGCACCTTGCGATCGCCGAGCCGCAGCCGGGTCATCACCGGGACGCCAAGGGTGGTGAAGTGCTGGGTGACATCGCCGCAGCGCGCGCCCCAGGAGATGGTCCGGCCGAAGAGACGCTCGGCGTCGCGCGCCACCGCGATGCGCGCCTCCTTGGTCTCGGCCCGGAACCTTTCGATGCGCGCCGAGCGTGCCGTGGCCTGGGCGGCCTCGCCGGTGCCGGCCTCCAGCGGGACGTCGGGGATCTCGCCCACGACGAGGATCTCGTCGCGATCCCCGGTGATCGCCGGCGGCCCAGCGAAGAGCCCGTCGGGGAGCCGGCCGGCGAACCATCCCCGGAGCTCCTCGTCGGTGAGCTCGGGGGCGGGTGTGGGGTGGAGGTGGTGAGGGTGGGGGTGTTGCTCGAATCTCATGGATTACATGATTACTCAGCAATCTCAGAAAGTCAACACCAGCCCATGCGGTGGGCGGCTCCCTCCAGGGCGACGCGCAGGAGCGGACTGGCCAGCGGGTGCGCGGCCAGCGGCGACCTGGAGCCGAGGATCTCGCGCCGAGTCTTGCGGATGTAGCGCCGGGTGAAGGCGCGATCGCCCTGGGCGACGACGTCTCGGATGTTGGAGAGCCGGTCCGCCGCCTTGAGCAGAGTGGCGTCGGGGTCCTTCCAGATCTCGGCGAGGTGGGCCCGGCGGCGCGCGCCGGTCATCTCGGGCAGGGGATCGGTGAGCAGCGCGACCAGCCGCCGGGTCCGTTCCGGGAACTCGCCCAGATCGTCGACGGTGAGCTCCGAGTCCTCGACCGCGTCGTGGAGCAGCCCGGCGGCGAGGATTGCCGGGTCGGTGACGCCCAGCCGGTCGTGGAGCAGGAGCGTCACCTCCACGAGGTGATCGATGTAGGGGGTCCCCTGACGCCGGATCTGCCCGGCGTGGGCCCGCTCGGCGACGGCGTAGGCAGCGCTGAGGAGGGCGGCGTCCGGAGTCGGCAGCGCGGCCAGCAGCGGGCTCAGCCCGGGGTGGGGGGCCGGATCGGGGAGCACGCGGCGGACCATACCGCGCCGGGTGGCCGCCGCCACCCCGGAAGGGGGCTGGACCGCTGATCGGGGGGATCCACGGCGACCCGCCGGCCGGGCATGATCAGCGGCAGCGGATCGGGCGACCACCGAGGGAATGGTTGAGTGAACGCGGAGGCGCTGTTCCTGGCGGTGTTCCTGGCCTCTGCGGTGGAGGCCGTCGAGGCCACCACCATCGTCCTGGCGGCCGGCACCGCCCGCGACTGGAGGTCGGCCGGGTATGGGGCGGTGACCGCGATCGCGCTCCTGGCCGTGATCGTCGCGGTTCTCGGACCGGCGCTGACCACGATCCCGACCGCGCCTCTGCGCCTGGTCATCGGAGCCCTCCTGCTCGCCTTCGGAGTCCAGTGGCTGCGCAAGGCGGTGCTCCGCGCCGGCGGGGTGAGGGCCCTGCACGACGAGGACGAGATCTTCAGGGCGAGGCTGGAGGCCGCCCGGCAGGCGGCCTCGCACCGGGTGGGTGCGGTCCCCGACTGGTACGGATTCACCCTCTCCTTCCAGGGGGTGCTCCTGGAGGGGACGGAGGTGGCCTTCATCGTGCTCACCTTCGGGAGCAACCAGCACTCCATCCTGCTGGCGGCGGTCGCGGCGGCGGCCGCGGTGCTGGTGGTCGGCGCGGCCGGATTCGCCGTGCGTGCGCCGCTTGCGCGGGTGCCCGAGAACGCCCTGAAGTTCCTGGTCGGGGTCATGCTGACCGGGTTCGGCACCTTCTGGTCGGCCGAGGGGGCCGGGGCGCGGTGGCCCGGCTCGGACGCGGCCCTGCTCGTCTTGCTGCCCGGCATCGCCCTGCTCGGCCTGCTGCTCGCCCACGGGTTGCGCCGCCGGAGCGGCTCCCGCGCCCGCGGCGCGGGGGCGGCCGCGTCCAGCGCCGCGGAGGCCGGCTGATGGCGCGGCGGCTGCGGGCGGTGGTGACCTTCGTCGACGACCTCGTGATCGGCGACGACTGGAGGATCGCGCTGGGCCTGGCCGGAGCCATCGCGCTGACCGCCGTGCTGAGCCGGAGCCCGGTCCCCTGCTGGTGGGTGCTCCCCGCCGCCCTCCTGGTGCTGCTCCCGCTCAGCATCTGGAGGACGGCACGCCGCCGGAGCTGAGCCGGATCGCCAGGGGTTCGGCAGCGTCCAGGGGCGTCCGAATCAGGGAGCGGCGGCCCCACAGGGCCGGCGACCTGGCGGGGTGCAGCTGACACCGAGATGGGCGTCCCTGGACGCCGCCGCTCAGACCAGGCGGTGGGCGTCCCGGGGGTCGAGGGCGACGTGATGCTTGGTCCGGATGTCCCGGACCGTCCCGCTCTGAGCGCGCATCACCAGGCTATGGGTCTCAGCCCACCAGTTGTGGTACTGCACGCCGCGCACCAGGCCGCCGCCGGTCACCCCGGTGACCGCGACCGCGACGTCCCGGCCGGGGACCAGGTCCTCGATGGTGAGCTTCGCCTCCGCGTCGATGCCCGCGGCGCTCAGCGCCGCGGACTCCTCCTGGTTGCGGACCCACGGACGGCATTGCATCTCCCCGCCCAGGCAGCGGAGCGCGCAGGCGGCGAGCACGGCCTCGGGGGTGCCGCCGGATCCGATCAGGACATCGACGCCGCTGCCCGGCCAGGCGGTCATCAGCGCGGCCGCGATGTCGCCGTCACTGATCAGCACCAGCCGGCTCCCGAGCGCGCGCAGCCGTTCCAGAAGACCCTGATGCCGCGGGCGGTCGAGCAGCATGACGGTGAGATCCTGCACCTGCACGTCCATGGCGAAGGCGATGCGGCGCAGGTTGTTCTCCGGGCTGTCGGCGATATCGATCGCCCCCCGGGCGCGAGGCCCGACCGCGAGCTTGTGCAGGTAGGCGCACGGCGGCGGCGTCGCGATCCCGCCGGTCTCAGCGGCCGCGGCGATCGAGAGCGCCTGCGAGAGACCCTTGGCGACCAGGCTCACCCCGTCGACGGGGTCGATGGCGAGGTCCACCGGGTCGCGGCCCACCCCGACCCGCCGCCCCGGGTTGAGGGGATCGGCCGCCCCGCCGGCGTCGATGACGACGCGCCCGTCGAACGGCATGCTGAGCAGGGCCTCCTCCATCGAGCGCTCCCCAACGTCGCGGGCACTCGTCTTGTCCCCGCGGCCCAACCAGCGTCCCACCGCGAGTGCCGCCGCCTCGGTGGCGCGCAGCAGCTCGAGGCCGCGGTGGCGCTCACGGCTCAACCGCGCGGGTGAGACCGGAGCCGGCCGGTGCTCTGCGGCGGTCAGGGCTCAAGCGCCCCCATGGCCGGATCGACCCGCGCGGTCAGCACACCCCGCACCGGCTGGGGGACCTCCTCGCCACCGGGCACCGGGATCTCCGCCTCGCGACCGCCCTCGGCGGGCACCGCCTCGGTGTCCACACCCGCCCGCCGGCAGACCGCGGCCATGAACTCGCGGAAGAGGGGATGCGGCCTCCCGGGTCGAGAGCGGAACTCGGGGTGGAACTGCGAGCCGACGAAGAACGGGTGGTCGCGGAGCTCAATGATCTCGACCAGCCTTCCGTTGGGCGAGGTGCCGCTGAAGGCCACGCCGAACTCGGCGAGTCGCTCCCGGTACTGATTGTTGAACTCGAAGCGATGGCGGTGACGCTCGTACACCACAGCCTCGCCGTAGGCGGCGGCGGCGTGGGTTCCCGGCTGCAGCTTGCAGGGGTAGACCCCCAGCCGCATGGTCCCACCCTTGTTCTCGATGTCACGCTGCTCGGGGAGCAGATCGATGACCGGATGGGCGGTGAAGGCGTTGAACTCGGTGGAGTTGACGTCCTCGGTGCCGAGCGCCGCGCGGGCGATGTCGATGGTGGCGCACTGCATCCCCAGGCAGAGGCCGAGGAAGGGCACCCGGTGCTCGCGGGCGAAACGGGAGGCGAGCACCTTGCCCTCGATCCCGCGATGGCCGAAGCCGCCCGGCACCACCACCCCGTCAACTCCCTCCAGCCGCTCGAGCTCGGGGGTCACCTCCTCGGAGCTCACCCACTCCAGGTGCAGGTCGACGCCGCAGTGCGCGGCGGCGTGGCGCAGTGCCTCGGTGACGCTGAGGTAGGCGTCGGGCATGGCCACGTACTTCCCCACCAGCGCGACCCGCACCGCCGGCTTGGGCGCCTGGATGCGCGCCACCATCCGGCGCCAGTCGGCGAGGTCGGGAGGGGCGGCGTTGATCCCGAGCAGCTCGACGATGTAGTCACCCAGCCCGGCCGCCTCCAGCATCAGCGGCACCTCATAGATGGAGCGGGCATCGGGGACGTTGATCACGGCGCGCAGGGGGACGTCGCCGAAGAGCGCGATCTTCTCCTTCTGGCCGGCACCGATCGGGTGCTCGCTGCGTGCGACGATGACATCCGGCTGGATGCCGATCGAGCGCAGCTCGTTCACCGAATGCTGGGTCGGCTTGCTCTTGAACTCCTCGCTGGCGGCGATGTAGGGGACCAGCGTGAGATGCACATAGCAGACGTTGCTGCGGCCGATGTCGTTCTTGAACTGGCGGATCGCCTCCAGGAAGGGCAGCGACTCGATGTCGCCGACGGTGCCACCCACCTCGACGATCACGACCTCCGGCTCGGGGAGCTCGTTCTCGGCAACCCGCAGCACGCGCTGCTTGATCTCGTTGGTGATGTGGGGGATGACCTGCACGGTGCCGCCGAGGTAGTCGCCGCGCCGCTCCTTGGCGATCACGCTCGCGTAGATGCGACCGGTGGTCACATTGCTCGCCTGAGAGAGTGCGACGTCGACGAAGCGCTCGTAGTGGCCGAGGTCGAGATCGGTCTCGGCACCGTCATCGGTGACGAAGACCTCGCCGTGCTGATACGGCGACATGGTGCCGGGATCGACGTTCAGGTAGGGGTCGAGCTTCTGCATCCCGACATGGAGTCCCCGGGCCTTGAGGATCGTGCCGATGGAGGCGGCGGTGATGCCCTTGCCCAGGGAGGAGACGACACCGCCGGTCACGAACACGAACTTGGCCATCGTCGAGACCTCCCGGTGCGGGTTTTTCCGATGTTAGCAGGCGACCGGTGCCGGTGACACGCGGGCGGTCGCTCAGGTGCCAACCCGCGGCTCGAGGATCACCACGCGGGTCTCCTCGGCCGCACCCATGGTCCCGGTGAGGCTGAGCTTGGGCTGCGCCGGCAGGCTGCCATCGGTGAGTCCCATCTCCTTGGCGAAGCGGTCGATGGGGTCGTAATCCCCGGTGCCCGCCACCCCGCCGCTGCGGTACCGCACCGGGATCACGATCGCCGGAGCGATGGCGTTGACGACCTTGGTGGCCGCCACGGCGCCGAGCGCGTCCACGCCGCCCACGGGCACCGCCAGCACGTCCACCCGGCCCAGCTCGTCGACCTCGTCCTCGGTGAGCTGGCGGTCGAGCCTGCCCAGCGCGGCGACGCAGACCTCGTCGATCACGATCCGCATGATCGTGACGTCGCCGGCGGGCAGACCGTGGACGGTGACCCCGCGAACCTCGAACTCCCCGGGCCCGCTCACCTCCTGCGCCTGCCCGGGGCGGGGCCGGAGCCGCTCGGGGACGGTCACCCCCTCGGTGCGGACGACGATGTCGGGCTGGGCGCGTCCGAGCCCCGGAAGCGTCGTCGCGGGCGGGTCGACGAGCACCTGGACGTCATGGCCGCGCAGGCGGATGCAGGAGAGGCCGAGATAGGTGATCTCCACGTCCGAGCGATCTTAGCCGGGCGGGTGCCCGGGGCGGACCGGGATCAGCTCGCAGTTCCCACCTTGATGGCGATGGTCTGGGTGGACGTCCCCCGGACCACGGTGAGCTCGGCGGTGTCACCGGGACTGAGCCCGAGGCTGGCGGGATCGAACGGGTGGGTGGCGTTGATCGAGATCCCGTTGACACTGGTCACGATGTCTCCCACCTGGAGACCGGCGGTGGCGGCCGGGCCCCCGGGGTCGACGACCTCGATGAGCGCCCCCGGGGTGAGGTCCGCGGCGGCGGCGGTGACCGGGTCGATGTAGGTGGCCTCGACCCCGAAGCTCCCCTGAGCCTGGGTCGCGCCACCGGAGACGCTGGTCAGCAGGGCGCTGGCCGCGCTCAGAGAGAGGGCGGTCAGGCCGGCTGGGGCGGGCGCCTGGGTGATGGTCATCACGATCCCGATCAGGTTCCCGGCACTGTCGATCACCGGGGCACCGTCGGCGTCCGGCTCCGGGGTCGCGTCGATGCTGACGGCCCCCTGGACCGACTGGTCGTCGCTGGTGTCGGTGGTCAGCGTCAGACCGACGGCGCTGACGTCGCCGACCCCGACGCTCAGGCCACCCGAGGCACTGCGGCTGAGCGCGATGGCCTCGTCGCCGATGGATGGCGGGGCGGCCGCGAAGGCGATGGGGGTGAGCCCGGTGGGGGTGAGCCCGGTCGCCGTGGTGATGCGCAGCATGGCCAGCCCGTGGGTCTGGTCGATCCTGGCGATCACGGCGTCATATCCGCGCCCGTCCGGGAGCCCGACCCGGAGCTGGCTGGTGTCCTGCACCGCATGAGCGCTGGTGAGGATCAATCCATCGGCGCTGACGATCACCCCGTCGACCAGGCTCGCCGTCCCGGCGGCCAGATCGCCGGGGGTCACCGGCTGGGTGGCGATGGTGACCACCGAGGCGGCGTTAGCCTGGGCGAGCTGACCGACCGTCTGAGCCTGGCTGCCCGACGACCCGGTGATCTGCTGGTAGACGTTCCGCTCCACCGGGCCGTAGTGCTGGTAGATGGCCCAGGCGGCCGCCCCCCCGACCACCCCGCCGACCAGGATCGCGAGGACGACCGCGGCCAGGAGCCGGAGACCCGGACCGGGCCTGAGCAGTGGCTCCGCCGGCGAGGCGACCGGGTCGAGCTCGGCGGAGGCGCCGCCGGGAGCCGCGGCGGAGGAAGGATGCTCGGTCATGGGGGCGGTCCCGCCGCGGCCCGCCGCTCGAGGTAGCGGAGGATGCCCGCGGCGTTGCGGCGCACCCCGCAGAGGGCCTCCAGCCGGCTCCGGACGGCTTCGGGGCCGGCCCCGGGCGGGGTTCCGTCTGCCTCCGCCAGCGCTGCGGCCAGATCCTCGACCCCCGATCCCGGGGCCTCGCGGAGAACCCGCTCGGCGGTCTCGACCCATCGCTGCAGGGTCTCCTCGGCCTGGAGCAGGGCCGCCTCCGGATCCGCGACCGGACCGTAGTGGGTCAGCACCAGGCGAGACGGACGGAGGGAGTGGAAGCGGTGGAGGCTGGCCACCGCCTGTTCGAGGTCGAAGTCGGGGGGAGGGGTGGCGGGGCGCAGGGCGCCGGCCTCCGGCAGCTGCACGCCCACCGCGTCGCCGACCAGGAGGGTGCCCGTCTGCTCGTCGAGGACCGCCTGATGGTGCTGGGCGTGGCCGGGCGAGTCGACCAGCCGGAGCCGCCGGCCCCCACCGATGTCGAGGGTCAGACCGTCGCCGGCCGCCACCACGCGGTCGGCGTCGACCGGAACCATCCGGCCGTAGAGGTCGTCGAGCAGAGGACCGTAGACGCGAGCCGCCGACGAGATGAGCCGCTCGGGATCGACGAGGTGGCGGGCCCCCTTCTCGTGCACGACCACGGTCGCCTCGGGGAAGGCCCGGGCGACGTCTCCCACCCCGCCGGCGTGGTCGAGGTGAATGTGGGTGACCACCACCCAGCGGAGGTCACGGGGGCCCACGCCGGCAGCGGCGAGCGCCTGGACGACGGTCCCCGCCGAGGTCTGGGCACCGGTCTCGACGAGGGCCGGCTGAGGCCCTGCGACCAGGAAGCCGGCGGTGAGCTGCTCGATCCCCCCGAGCAGGGTGTCGAGCTGGTGCAGCCCCGGGGCGATCTCCTCCATGGCCCCGCAGGGTACCCCACCCGAGGGGAGGGGCTGGCCGGCGCTCAGGGGTGACGGGTCGCTGGCGCAGCGCCCCGGAGGTGGCTTCCCGGTTCGGTGGTCAGGCCGCTAGGGCGATGGCGTGGGGGACGGCGAGGCGGACGGGGTCGGGGTCGGGACGGACACCCCGCCGGCGGCGAGCAGCTGGTCGAGCTTGGTGATGTCGGCGTTGATGGCCGCCTGGGCCTGACCGGCCGCCGAGAGGTTGCCCGCGGCGTAGTCCGCCTTGAGGTTGGCCTCCTGGGTGACCAGGTCGCCGATGATCACCAGCTCCTGGGGCGTGTAGCCGCTGGACGGCGAGACCGTGGGGCTCGGTGTCGGTGTGGCGCCCGGGGACGGCGTCGGTGACGGCGAGGGCGACGTGGTCGACGAGCCCGGGGGGCTCAGCCCTGCGGGCAGGGTCGTGGTGCTGTAGAGGGTCTCGATGGCGCCGGACAGACTCGTCCCCAGGGCGACGCTGTTCTGCGTGCCGACGATGACGTAGCGGAGCTGCGGGAAGCTGATCCCGCTGGACTGGTTGGGGACCACATAGAAGGGCCGGACGTAGAGGAAGGAGTCGTCGTTGAAGGGGAGGACGATGACGTTGCCCAGGATCACCTGGGAGCCCGACTCACCGAGCAGGGTCCGCTGCTGGCTGATGGTGGGATCGGTGTTCGAGTTGTTGTCGAACTGATAGGGTCCGCGCACGTTGGTGTTGTTGCCGAGGGGCACGGCCACCAGGGGTGGATGGTCGGTCACCGTGTAGTCGGACTCCGCCGCCAGCCACGCGGTCATGTTGCTCGCCTGGCCGCCGCTCCCGCTGTTGTAGGGGCTGAACGTCTGCATCAGGACGAACTGCGGGGTCGGGTTGCCGGGCAGGGTCATCTCCAGGTACTGGGGCGTGGTCGGGACCGCGGTGCCGTCCGGCTGCAGCCCCTGGGCGGGACTGTAGAAGTCGTTCTTGGAGAAGAAGTCGGATGCCACCTGGGGGTCGGAGACGGGCAGCTGGTTGTCGACCTGGACCTGGGAGTAGACCTGGACCTGATTGCTGAAGAGGTTCTCGGGGTAACGCAGGTGCTGCACCAGGAAGGACGGCATCTGGCTGATCGGGTGGAGCAGCCCGGGGTAGATGGCGCTCCAGGCGGCGGTGAGGGGCTCGTTGGGGTCCACCGCGTAGAGGGTCACGGCGCAGGTGCGGGCGTTGACCACCGCCTTGACGGCGTTGCGCTGGTACGAGATCCCGTTCACGTTGTCGGACTCGGGGAAGTTGCCGGTCTCGACGTAAGCGTCGGCGATCCACATCAGGTCACCCGTCTGCGGGTCGGCCACGATGTAGGGGTCGGAGTCGACGGTGAGGAAGGGGGCGATGCTCTGGATCCGCTGGGTGACCGTGCGGTTGATCAGCACCTTGCTCTGGCTGTTGGGGATGCCACTCAGGAAGAGGTTGAGGCCGCCGAACTGGCTGATCGAGGTGGCCAGCTTGTCGAACGGGTTGTTGATCGTGAAGCCGGCCATCTGAGTCCCGGCGTGCATGTAGGCATCCGGGGTGGAGGGGTAGTTGAACTCGAGCTGGTTGGTGTTGACCACCACCGGCTGGCTGGTCTGCTGGCCGCAGTAGATCTCGGGATTGCCGCCGGTGCCGTCGAAGTCGAGCGCCGGCGGGGCGCCGGACTGGACCTGCTGGAGCGGCTGCTTGCCATCCAGGATCTCCGGCTCTCCCTCGGGACCGATCTGGCTGACCGACACGGCGGTGATGCCGTAGCCGTGGGTGTAGACGAAGGTGTCGTTGACGAAGTTGGAGTTGGGGATGTCGCCCTCGGCGATCTCGCGAACGCCGATCATCACCTCGGTCTCCTGCCCGCTGGCGTTGGGGTAGCGGTCGATGGTGACGTTGTTGTCGAAGGTCTGGTAGGCGCGGGTCCGGTCAATCTGGTTGAGCACCGCGGGGAGCTGGGTCGGATCCTGGACCCGGACGTTGGCGAGCGTGCCCGGATCGGCGGCGAGGTCGCCGCTGAGCGTCGGTGTGGTCACCGTCTTGAAGGGCTCGTTGACCACGCTCGGCTGGCTGCCCGTGGTCTGCAGGTCCCAGGCATACCGGCTGGCGGTGAGGTAGTTGTCGATCGACTTGGCCTGGGCGGACTCGGCGTTCGGGTTGACGCTGGCGGCGGTGTACACCGCCTCCGGGATGCTGGTGAGCGCCCCGGCCAGGATCAGCCAGCCGCCCAGCAGCCCGCCCAGCCAGGCGACCGTGCGCCAGGTCGGCCGCCGCCGGCTCCTTCGCACCAGCAGGGCGATGGTCGCCACCGCGAAGAGGAGGGCGATGACCTGCAGTGCGGTGAGCACCGGGACCAGCACGTGGAGGTCGGTGGCGTTGGGCCCGACGAACGAATACTGCGAGTTGCTCTCGGTGGCGAGGTGGTAGACGCTGAAGTGGGCCCCCAGGGAAGCCAGGACGAAGATGGCCGCCAGGGCCGCCCCGGCGTGGAGGATCCCGATCCGGAGCGCATCGTCGACGCTCTTCCCCTTGGCCGGGTGGAGCTGGACGTCGATCTCCTCCGGAGCGTGGATGATCGTCAGGCTCACCGCCACCACGGCGGCGGCGCCGAGCAGGCCGATGACCGCCGCCCCCCAGAGCAGGGCGGAGACCCCGTCGATCACCGGCAGGGTGAAGACGTAGAAGCCGTAATCCATGTGGAAGACGGGGTCGGTGGCGCCGAAGGCGTGGCCGTGGAGGAAGAGGAGCACGTCCTGCCACTCTCCGGCGAGGTGGGAGCCTCCTCCGATCCCGGCGAGCACGGCGATCGCGATCCCGGTCCAGAAGGTGATCCTGCCGGCCCGGGTGTCGATCGCGGAGACGGCGCGCGCCCAGAAGGGCACGCTCACCCCGACCAGCACGCCGGTCAGCACCAGCCCGATCAGGAAGAGGACCACCTGGGCGATCAAGGGGGTCCAGAAGACGTTGGAGTGGCCGAGGCTCGAGAGGTAGAGGAACTTGACCCGCAGGCTCATCAGCGCCAGGGCGACGATCACCAGGACGACGATCACCGCGAGGACGATCAGCAGGATCTTGCGGACGCGGGTGAACCGCGGAGACCTGACCACGCGGGGCCGGCGCCGCCGGAAGAGGACCTCAGGGTCGAAGTTGAAGCTGCTCACGGCCCGGCCGATGGTACTCGCCTTGGCCCCGGCGATCACGCCGTCGCTCGGCCGGAAGCCCGCGGCGCCGGCCCTCGGGCGGGCGCGGGCTCCCCCCGCCGCCTAGCTCAGCGCTCCGGAGACGGCTGCTGCGCTAGCGTCGCTGGAGAAGCAGGCGGACGTCGAACGGGTCGCGGCGCCGCCGGATCCGCCGTGACACCTCGGGGCGGACCTGGACCATGTACGGCTCCTGCTCGCGCAGGACCTCCTCGATGGCCTCGGCCACCAGCATCCCCGAGTGGACCGTCGGGACCCGACCGGCGAGGGCGTCCGCCATCTTCTCGGTGACCACCGTGATCTCCATCTCGTGAGCCTGCTCCAGCAGGGTCAGGCAGTCATCGAGGCGGCGGAGCCGCTGCCGGCGATCCTCGCCACCGTGCAGCTCGATCATGGCGTC
>Ga0209415_10007469_pt1 | contig 19088 bp, 18 predicted proteins | sample PeaSoiSIISIP2007_FD_187696 | JGI IMG/M metagenome (GOLD analysis project Ga0209415, IMG submission 187696) | Peat soil microbial communities from Weissenstadt, Germany - SII-SIP-2007 (SPAdes) (version 2) | ecosystem: Environmental > Terrestrial > Soil > Wetlands > Peat | place: Germany...
CCTGGTCGGCGGAGAGGTCGTAGAAGCCTGGGCGGTGCAGCAGGCAGACTGACAGCCGCGTTATGCGCCGGACAATTTCTTTTCGCGGCGTGTTTGATACAGGAGCAAGCGCTTGTCCAATCGGCCGCGTACGCTTTTCAACGGAATTGGCCCGTTTTCCGGTTTTTTCTTGACGTGTTGGCAGCTTGACGCGCAAGACTTTCGTCGAACATATGTCTAATGTTTCCCACCGCCATTCTGAGAGTGAAAAGTGAACACGCGTGGCGGGCTCAGCTTGCGTTCCGGACTTCTAATGTTGAGCCACTCGACCGGAAGGGGAACCGCAACGCTTTCCGTTCTTGCCCATAAAGGAGCTCAGGGCCTAGAATCTCAACCGTTCGTTCGAAAAGGAGAAGTTCGAATGCGAGTGTTCCGTTTCCTGCCGGCCTGGTTGCTTCTGCTGAGTGTCGTCAGCTTCGCTCAAACATCTTTCTCTTCCTCCACCAAGCCTGCCTATGGTTCCAGTCTCGACACCATCGACAAGAGCGTCGATCCCTGCGTCGATTTTTACGAGTACGCCTGTGGCAACTGGATCAAGAGCGCCGAGATTCCTGCCGACCAGTCGCGGTGGGGCGGCTTCAGTGAAGTCCGCGAACGCAATCGCAGCATCGAGCACGACATTCTGGAGAAGGCGGCGGCCGGCGGCGCGGGCCGCGACGGCGTCGATCAGCGAATCGGCGATCTCTACGGCTCCTGCATGGACGAAAAAGCCGTGAATGCAAAAGGAATTGCCCCGCTCCAGCCAGAGCTCGACCGCATCGCGGCGGTGCAGGACAAGGGTGCGCTCATTGATGAGTTGGCACATCTGAGCCTCGTTGGTGGCACCTCGCTTTTCAGTTTCTACTCGTCGTCTGACCTGCACAATGCGGATCAGGTCATCGCCTACATCGATCAGGGCGGCCTGTCCTTGCCCGACCGCGATTACTACATCAAGGACGACAACGCGAAGATGAAGGAGATGCGGCAGCACCTGGTGGAGTATGTTACGCAGACCTTTACGCTGGCGGGCCGGACGCCGCAGCAGGTAGCCGATTCGGCGCAGAGCGTGCTGCGCATTGAGACCTCGCTGGCCAAGGCTGCGATGGACCGCACAGCGCGCCGCGACCCCAAGAATCGTGATCACAAAATGAGCCGTGACGAGGCGGTCGCGCTCGGACCCGATTTCTACCTCAACCGCTACTTCACTGCCGTGGGCGCGCCCAACTTCACCCAGCTCAACGTGACGAATCCTGATTTCTTCAAGCAGGTGAACGGCGTTCTGGAATCTGAATCTCTGGACTCGCTGAAGACATACGTGAGCTGGCACGTGCTGAATGCCGCGGCTCCGTGGCTTTCGCAGCCGTTCGTCGATGCCAACTTCAAGTTCCAGCAGAACCTCAACGGCCAGAAAGAAATTCAGGCGCGCTGGAAACGCTGTGTCAGCCTTACCGATCGCGAACTGGGCGAGGCGCTGGGGCAGAGATACGTGGAACTCACCTTTGGTGCGGACGCCAAGCAGCGCATGCTCAAGATGGTGGATGCTCTGGAGAAGTCTCTGGCCGAAGACGTCCACGATCTCTCCTGGATGAGCGACGAAACGAAAAAGCAGGCCAAGGTGAAGCTCGATGCCATTCGCAACAAGATCGGGTATCCCGACGTGTATCGCGACTACAGTTCGGTGGTGATCAAGCGCGACGATCTGCTGGGCAACGTGGCCCGCGCCAACGAATTCGACTCGAAACGCGATATTGCCAAGATCGACAAGCCGCTCGACCGCAAGGAATGGGGCATGACTCCGCCAACCGTAAATGCTTATTACAGTCCGTCGTTTAACGAAATCGTGTTTCCGGCAGGCATCTTGCAGCCGCCGTTTTTTGACAACGCCATGGACGACGGCGTGAACTTTGGCGCAATTGGTTTGGTCATTGGTCACGAACTTACCCATGGTTTCGACGACCAGGGGCGCAAGTTCGATCCTCAAGGCAATCTGCACGATTGGTGGACGGAGCAGGACGGCAAGGAATTCGAGAAGCGAGCCAGTTGTGTGGCTGACGAGTACTCGAACTTCGTCGCCGTCGACGATCTCAAGCTGAACGGCCGCCTCACGCTGGGTGAAAACACAGCTGACAACGGCGGCGCGCGCATCGCGCTGATGGCGCTCGAGCACATGATCGCCGACGATAAGACCGGAAAAGAAGGTCAAAAGATCGACGGTTACACGCCGGAGCAGCGCTTCTTCCTGGGATTCGGACGGGTGTGGTGTGAGAAAGTGCGTCCTGAGCAGGCCCGCGTCTGGGTGCTCACCGATCCGCATTCGCCGGGCAAGAACCGGGTCGACGGCGTGGTGCAAAACATGCCGGAGTTCCAGAAGGCCTGGGGCTGCAAAGCCGGGCAGCCCATGGTAGCCGAGAACGCATGCCACGTCTGGTAGATGAGAATGTGGGGACAGCCGCCCCTTCGGCTTCGCTCAGGGCAGGCTCTCGGCTGTCCCTACCACGGTCATCGCGGTTGGTCCCAACCGCTCAGCCTCGGCCACCAGCGCCGGACGTTGTGACAATACTCTTCGTAAGCTGCCCCGAACTTCCCGCGCAACGTCGGTTCTTCGTAAAAAACGACAAACAGATGTACGCCGAGGGCAACCGCGGCGACAGCGGCAATCACGCGCGGGTTGGGGTGTCCGAAAATCACCCACAGCCCGATCCACCCCGCTGCAAAGCCCAGGTACATTGGATTGCGCACGTAGCGGTAGAAACCCACCACGACCAAGCGCTGCGGCGGAGCGATCGGGGCAGGCGTGCCGCGCCCGGTCCATCCGAAATCCCAGATGCAGCGTAGCGCAACTGAGAATCCCAGCACGGACGGAACCGCTGCCAGCCATCTCCAGCGTGCCGTGCCCGCCATCTCTACGTTGAAGCCCAGCCATAGCGGCAGCAGCCAGAACCACAAGCCAAGGAACGCCGCGCCTACTGCCAGCGAGGCAGCCGTCGACAGCCAGCGATAGCCGTGCCCGGCCGCTGGACCACGCATCGAATGTTCACCGGTCATAGCTCCCTCCGCCTCTGTTGTATTTACGCTTCCAGAGACGCGAAAGTTACCGACTTCATCTCGTTGTGGCTGGAGAGCGCCGAGCCATCTCCATCTCAATGCCTTCAATAAGTCAAGAAGAAAATCACGGACCATTGGCTCCCTGCAAGCCGGAGTCGACCCTAAGAATAGAAAAGGCCCGGCGAAAATGCCGGGCCTTGCCTTGCTCAGGTGAAATTATATCCACCGAAGCTGCGGATCGTTAGAAGCGCTAGTAGTTCGCCTGCATGATCAGGTGATCGACGATGCGGTGCGCCTCGTCGATGTGGTGGAGGGCGCGATCGCGCAGACCGCGCACGGCCGGATCATCTTCTTCGCGGGCGATATCGTTATGCGCCTTGTCGAGCAACTCCAGGGCGCGGTGATAGCGGCCGGCGCGGTCCATTTGCGCATCGACCGGAGGATGATCGTTCAGATTCTTGCCATCGTCGATCGCAGCGTTCTTGATTTCTCCAATGGCTTTGTCGATCTCTTCAATAGCATGTTCCTCTTCTTTGTCCATGTGGTGAGTGGGAGCCAGGTTCTCCAGATGAGCCCGCGCATGACGCAAGTCGGTGAGCGCGTGCAGATATGCCGGATGCCTTCCCGGTTCGTCGGCGAAGGTTAACGCGGCGCAAAAAGCAACAATAAAAGCGAGTACGGCGCAATGTCGTGCAGTCTTCATAGTCTCCTCAGGTGCCTTTCGGCAGAATGAACTTGGTTGTAGTAACCCGGACCTGGAAGTTTTGACTCGCTGGATTCTAGGGTGTGCCTGCGGTGCAGGAAAGTCACTTCAGGGCATGGCCGTCCCAAGCCCCTGGCTACAGCCCACTTACAGCGACGTTGCGCTCTTCCGTGAACTCCTGGAAGTTCTTGTGCGAATGTCTTCGGATGGTTCGAGCGTGGCATTGAGATGACGAACAAATGACAAGCGATTTACGGCACGATGACAAACCACCCTTGTTCGTCGCTTATGCTCGACTCATCTCGATCGAATAACCCCTGCGAATTTAACCAGTGAATAGGCCGCTCTTTCAGCGGTCAGGCCGAGGCACTGCCCTGTTCAAGCATTGGCAGCCTCTTGCAAGCGAAACGAGGAGAAAAAACATGATGAAGATATTTATCTACGCATTGGCGCTTGTCATCGGCCTGGGCACAACGGCGATGCTGGCCATCAACAACCGCAACACCAAGGCCAACGCAAGCGCGGAAAACATACTTGCCACCGATGGGGCGTTCCGCGACGGAGTTTATCTGGGCAAGCTCGCGGCCGAAAGCGGCCAGCCACCGCGCGCCGCCATCGGGCGCTGGTCCAGGGATCAGGACCGCTCCATGTTCGCGGCGGGATATCGCCGTGGATACAACGAATCTCTGGTCAGCGCGCAGGCAGACGCCGCTCGCGCCCAGTCGAACGAGTAAGGCTTCGCCGAGCGGGGCAGCAAAAAGGAAATTCCTACAAAGCCGAATCCTGAATTGAGGTGAAGTTGTTATGCAAGCGAAGAAGTTGGTCTCAGCACTTGCTCTTGCCCTCGCGATCTGCATCTCCACTCCTTATACCGTGAAAGCGGGCGGCCCTCCCCCAACTGCAAACATCGCCATTGCCGCAGGCGTAAGAGGCATTGTGAGGTTCGAAGGTGCGATCCCGAAGCCCAAGCTGATCAGCATGTCAGCCGATCCCAGCTGCGCCCGGCAACATTCTTCGCCCGTGTTTGCGCAGGAAGTCATGACCGATTCGAAGGGCGACTTGCAGGACGTGGTCGTGTTCGTTGCCGAGGGCCTGGGCGACCGCACATTCGATGCTCCCACGCAGCCGGTTGTCGTCGAGCAGAAAGGCTGCATGTACATGCCGCACGTGCTGGCGGTGCGGGCGAACCAGCCGTTGCACGTGGTGAACGACGATCCCACGTCGCACAACATCCATCCCACGCCCGCGAACAATCGCGAATGGAACAAGGCAGAGCCGCCGGGGTCCAGCCTCGACGAATCGTTCGCCAGGGAGGAAATTGCAATTCCGGTGAAGTGCAACGTGCATCCCTGGATGCACGGTTACGTTGCGGTGTTCAAGCACCCGTATTTCGCGGTGACGGGCAAGGACGGCAGCTTCGACCTGAGCAGTCTGCCGCCCGGCACTTACACCATCAAAGCATGGCACGAGAAGCTGGGCACGTCGACCCAGACGATCACGATCGGCGCTAACGAGACCAAGGAGATCAATTTCGTCTTCAAGGCTATGTAACGCAGGCAACGAATGCCAACACTTCAACCAATACGGCTGCCGATCCCGGTGAACGAGGCCCTGGTACTAATCACGATTTGTGACGACGACGTTGCCCAGGCACGCATCGAAGCCTCACACAATTACCGGCGCGCCCAAACCGGCAATGAGGCGGCTTTCTGGTTCGGCGTGCTCCAGGCGCTCATCCCTAGCGCGAGGCTGCAAGCCTGAGGTTTGTCTTCAAGGATTGCAGTCCGCCTCAGTGCTTTACTGGCGCCTTGAAGCCCTTGCGGCGCTGTTCGCTGTAGCGGTGCAGCGCGTCGAGGATGATGGGATACGCTTCGGCTGCGGGGCGTATCTCGTCCACCTCGACGGCCTTGCCTTCGAGCTGCTTGTAATCCTGGAAAAAGCGGCGCAGCATGAGCAGCCGGTGGGGCGGCATTTCCGCGGCCTCATGGTAGGAATTGAACTCAGGATCCTCAGTGGCGATGGCAATGATCTTATGGTCTTGCTTGCCGGCGTCGATCATCGTCATCAGGCCGATCGTGCGGGCGTGGATGATGGTAAGCGGGACCACCGGTTCCTGGCAGAGCACCAGAACATCCAGCGGATCATCGTCTTCCGCCAGCGTCTGCGGGATAAAGCCGTAGTTCGCAGGATAATAAACGGCGGAGTAGAGGATGCGATCCAGCTTGATCAAGCCGCTGGCTTTGTCCAGTTCATACTTAACGCTCGATCCGAACGGGATCTCGATAACGCAATCGAATTCGTAGGGCAGCTTGTCGCCAGGAGTTACGTCGTGCCAGGGATGGATCATGGGATTGTGGAACTACATTCATTCTAACGGGACGGCTGCACTAATGTGCCTCCCGAATCTTGATTCTGGCCGCGCCGTCGCGTAAAGTCTGCAGTGAGCGGTAGTTTGCTCCGGTGGGTGGTTGCTTATGTCGAGCCAAGGCAAGACTTATCTAAAATTCGGCGGGGCCACGCTGTTGATTCTTTTCCTGCTCGGATACCTCGCATATACCGGGGTTCAGGACAGCAAGAGCTACTACGTCACCATCAGCGAACTGCACAAGATGGGGAACGGCGCTTACTCGAAGCGCCTGCGGGTCGCGGGAAATGTGCAGCCGGGCTCGATTAAGCGCACTGGAACCCACGTTCAGTTTGTGCTGGTCGAGCAGGATCAGTTGCTCTCGGTGGATTACACTGGAACCGAAGCGCCTCCCGATACTTTCAAGGACGATTCTCAGGCGCTGGCCGACGGCAGCTTTGGCCGCGACGGCGTTTTTCACGCCAAAGCACTGCAGGCCAAGTGTGCCTCGAAGTACGCGCCGCAACAGCCCGGCGCTCCTGCCAACGGCATGCCGTCCACGGAAGCCCCAAAAAGCATGACGCAGGCGCAACCCAGTACTCAGCCTGCCGTGGCTTAGAACTAATTCTGAAATCGACGGCTGAATTTACAGCAGGCCTCGCGTCCTCGACTTCGCCGCAGGCTTTCGCTATCTTCTACCTTTCGACTTGATCCCATGAATGTGAGCGCCCCCGAAATCCCCGCCCCAGCTGGAATCATCGCGGTCAGCGACTTGGTCAAGCAGTTCGGACGATTCGCCGCATTGCGCGGGGTCAACGCCGAGTTTGATGCCGGCAAGTTCCACGTGATTCTTGGTGACAACGGGGCAGGGAAGACGACTCTGTTGCGCGCGCTGGCGGGATTGACTCATCCCACACGCGGCGGGATTTCCATCCTGGGCAAGACTCCGCACGATGCCAGCCGCGAGATTGGTTACATGGCTCACCCCTTGCTGCTCTACGATGAGATGAGCGGCATTGAGAACCTGCGCTACTTCGCCCGCCTTTACGAGATCGCCGGCGACGGCCGCTGCCGGCAGGTGATTCAAGCCGTGGGGCTCGATCCCGAATTGTCGCGCCCGGTAGGAAAATTTTCCCAAGGCATGCGGCAGCGCATGTCGCTGGCGCGGGCCATTCTGCACGATCCGAAGATTCTGTTGCTGGATGAGCCATTTTCCAACGTGGATGTGCACTCGGCGCGAGAGATGGTCGGTTTGCTCAAGGGTATGCGCGATACGGGCAAGACTATTTTCGTGGTCACGCACCAGGCTGTGCTGCTCGAAGGCGTGGCCGACGAATTTGTGTGGATGCAGGCCGGGCAGATTGTTGACCGCACGCATCATCTTGCCCGCGATCTGAACCGAGCGGTGGAACCATGAGATCGTTCTGGTCGATCACGCTCGCCACGCTTACAAAAGACATCCGGCTGGAGTGGCGCTCCAAGGATGCGCTCAACGCCATGCTGTTCTTCTCGTTGCTGGTGGTGGTGATCTTTGTCTTTTCTTTCGATCCCCTGGCAGAAGAGTCACGCCACATTGTCGGGGGCCTGGTTTGGGTGGCGTTCCTGTTTGCCGCAGTGGTTGCTCTCAACCAGACCTGGGCGCGGGAACTGCGCAACCAGGTGCTCGATGCCTACCGCGTCTCTCCAGCGCCGGCCAATGCTTTGTTCCTGGCCAAGGCGCTGGGAAATTTTGTCCTGGTCAGCCTGCTGGAGGCGCTAATGGCGCCTCTATTCGTAATCTTCTACAACTTGCGCGTTCTCGGCCCCGCATGGCAGTTGATTCCCGTGGCTCTTCTGGGAACCTGGGCGCTGGTAGTGAACGGAACTTTTTTTGCAGCCATGTCGCTGCGCACGCGCAGCCGTGAGCTCATGCTGCCTCTGCTCCTGTTTCCCGTTTCCATTCCCGCGGTGCTAGGCATGGTCGCTGGCACCACGAATATTCTCACGGGTGAAAATCCCGCCCACTTCTACATCGTATTGCTTCTCACCTACGATGTGGTGTTTACTACTGCTTGTCTCGCCTTGTTTGAAACAGTGTTGCAAGCGGAATGAGTTAAAACAGGAAATGAAAAGGGCCTTCCCCATCCTGGCCGTTCTGACGGCGTTTTTGCTGGTCTGCGCGTTGTACCTGGCTTGGACGGCGCCCACGGACGCCCTGCAAGGCGACGTTTACCGCATCATTTACTATCATGTGCCCTCGGCGTGGACGGCCTTCCTGCTGTTCTTCATCAATTTCCTCGCTTCGGTGCAATACCTGGCCAGTGCGAAACCGTCGACGCAGCGCGCCGCGAAGTGGATTGTGATTGCAATCGGAATCGTTGGCTTCATCGCACCGTTTATCCCGCAGGTGCGACAGCAGTTGCCCGTGGGGATGTATCCCAGTTCAGTCGCCACCACGGCGTTGATCATTACCGCTCTTTATTTCCTGATCGGAAGGTACTTCCCCGGGCAGGATCTTGATGTGCTTGCGGTGACCACGGCGGAAGTGGGCGTGGTTTTCTGCACGATCGTTCTGATTACTGGCCCTATCTGGGCGCGGCCGGTGTGGGGCATCTGGTGGGCGCCAGGAGACATTCGTCTGACCTCGACACTGGTGTTGTGGCTGATCTACGTGAGCTATCTGGTGCTGCGGCGTTTTTCTGACAGCGCGCAGACTCAGAAGCTGGCCGCTGTCCTGGCGGTTTTTGGAGCGCTCGACGTGCCGCTGGTTTATTTTTCCATCTGGTTCTTCCGCACCCAGCATCCGCAGCCTGTGATCGGCGGAGGCGGCTCGATCGACCCGGGAATGTTGCGTGTGCTGTTGATTAACTGGGGAGCGTTTCTGTGTTTCGCATTCCTGGTCTGCTGGTCGCGATTCCGGCTGGAGAAGCTGCGTCGCGAAGTGGAAGAAGCTGAAGCCCTCGAATCGTTACTCGAGCCCGCCGGGCCAGCCGCGCCGTCTTCCAAGGCCAATGTTCCTTTAGGCCGGGGGTCGCAATGAATTCCATCAAGTTTCTCTACGCCGCTTACATCGCCACCTGGCTGATTCACGCTCTCTATCTCGGCAGCATAGTGCGCCGCTACAGTCGCTTGCGCCAGCAGATGAGAGATTTGGATAAAGATCGGTAAAGAACCGGCTTCAGAGTTTCAGTTCGCCGTGCCCCGCTCCAGCGCGCTTATAAAATCCGCACTACCAGTGGAACGGAGGAATTCGTAGTTCTCGATCATGGCGGCGGTTCCGATGCGCAACGAGGGCAGGGGCGATTCCACGCGGATGACGCGTGCCGTGAAGCGAACCCGGACCGCGTCGGTCAGCGTGATATGGGGTGGGAAGGTGAGAGTGACTTCGCAGCGAGTTCCCGCCGGGACCGGGCGATCGAGGTAAAAGAAGACTCCGCGAGCGCTCACGTTCTGAGTTTCAGTGTGGAATTCGTTGTCCTGGTCGAGACGAACCACCGCCGGCAGGCGCATATCAAAGCGCCGCATCATCCGCCGTTCCTGAGAGCCCGATTGCATCCGTGGCGTATATTCCGAAAGCATGTTTCTCAGTAGAAGACCAATCCAAATGCAGTACGGAAATCAACCTTCAGGCTGGCAGGACAAGGCCGCGCTGCCCTCGACAGGCCCCGACTACCTCCAATGTATAGAAATGCCAGTACTTTGCAAGAGCAAAAAGGCTCCGGAACTGATTCGGTAAATGCTCAAGCGGATCCGGCCTGGAAGAGCAGCGACAGATCCGGTCTACAGGTATTGTTAGCAATCCCGCTGCCATCCGGTGCCCGCACCCCTCGCTCTTAATCCGCGAAGAATCAGCACTTTTTAGCTGCTTCGGCCGGGGTTGCGCGCAGGGGATGCACGCCTTTGCAGTAACCACGCCTGCCGAGGTCTGCCTGCAATACGCTTCATTCCACTTTCGTGCCAGAGTTTTTCCTGCGGGTGTCCGGCATCTTTCCACGTCGCGAAGCGCATCTGACAAATCCGGGAGCGGGATGGGCCCGGAACCTCGCTTGACTTGGCTATCCGTCAGATGTTTAAGTAGTTGTTTGCTTTCCGCCAGTTCCTAGTGATAGTTCAGCAGCGGGCGGTTTCGCCGGCGCGGGGTAAGTACTGACTTGACTCGCGCGCCGTTTCTACTCTCTCCAAAATGATCTGGTTGAAGCGGAGGAAAAGCGTGATGGGCAATGGCCGTTGGTCGGGAAGAAGCTCGGAACAAAGCTCGGCAAGAGCCTTAGGGGAAAGCTCGAGAACAAGCCCAGTTTGGTACCGTGCCCTTGGGGCGATGCTTTTGCTGCTGGTGGCGGGTTCCGTGTTGCTCGGATTGGGTTCCCGTCGCTACACCCAGAAGGCCCTGGCGCCACTACCAGCTTCTCCGATTCCAACGTCATCCCTATCTTCCCTCAGGTCGAGGCCGGGAGCGCGTGCCATTCTCGGACAGTTGCCGATCATCTTCGAGCCCAATCAGGGCCAGGCCGATCCCGGGATGAAATTCCTCGCGCACGGTGCCGGATACAGTCTCTTTCTCGACACCACCAGCGCCCTTCTCGCCATGCCAGCGCACTCAACACCGGCAGGCCGCAGCGAGCAAGCCGTACGAATGAAGCTGGTGGGCGCCAACCCGGCGGCAGTCCTCGCTGGAGCCGATCCGCTGCCCGGCAAGAGCAACTACCTCATCGGAAACGACCCCAAGAAATGGCATAGCGACATTCCGCAATTTGCCGGGGTTCGCTACACGAGCGTTTATCCCGGAATCGATCTCATCTTTTACGGAAACCAGGGTCATCTGGAGTATGACTTCCGGGTCGCCCCCGGCGCCGACCCGTCGCAAGCGGAACTGGAATTTGACGGTGCGAGCAAACTGAAGCTGAGCGGCGGCGATCTGATTCTCACCGGCAAGGACGCCGGCGGATTGCGCCTGCAAGCGCCCCAGGTTTACCAGCGCGACGGAGACCGCCATGTGCCGGTCGCGGGACGCTTTGTTCTGCGCGCCGGCAACCGCGCCGGTTTCGAGATCGGCCCTTACGACCGCAGCCGCGAACTGATCATCGACCCGATCCTCGATTTTTCTACATATTTCGGCGGCACCGGCACGGAAACCTCACCCTCGGTCGCGGTCAATGGCGACGGCAACATCTATATTGTCGGTTCGACGCAGGGCTCGGCGGTCAGTTCGACGTCGAACTCGTTTCCTCCTACTTCTGCTCTGACATTCATTCCAACGACGCTTTCCCCCCTCACCGCCACCACTCCCAGCCATATCTTCGTCGCCAAGATCATTCCTTCGCAGCCGCCCTCGGTGGCGTATGAGACCTTCATTGGCGGCACTGGATCAGACACCAGCATCGGCATCGGCGTGGATAACGGTGGTGATGCCTACATCGTGGGCAACACCAGTTCCACCGACTTCCCCGTCTTCGGCGTTCCCTACCAGCCTGCGCCTGAGACGAAGACGCAATGCGTCCTCTCCCCCACTTGCACGTCCGTGTTCGTTACCGAGCTCAACCCGGCGGGTTCCTCCCCCATTTATTCTTCCTACGTCTCGGGCGATGGCGACGACCAGGCCACCGGAATGACGATCGACACCAAAGGCGACGTGTTCATCACCGGCACGACAACTTCCAACGACGCGCCTTCCCCCACCGACGCCTTTCCCGCGAGCTACTTTATCCCACCGTTCCAGGCCACGCCGTTTGCTGGTCTCCAGTTCTTCGTTACCGAGGTAAATACCCGAATCCCAAGTGTAAGCGGCATCGCGTATTCGACCTACTTTGGCGGCGCCACGCCCGCCCCTTCGGCTGCAACGTGTGCCGCGCCACCTTGCAACGTGGGGGGCGGCATCGCGGTTGATACGACTGGCAACATATACTTCAGCGGCACGACGAATTTCTACAATAGCGGCTTGGGTGCATTCGGCGATAGCGGTGGGGGAGACTTTCCCATCCTCAATGCGTATCAGCCCTGCCTCGATACGCCTCCGCCGACGGTTCTCGGGAATCCTAACAAGTGTTCCGCTCCGACCAGCGGCGGCGCGCCGTACCCGACCGATGCCTTCGTCGCCAAGATAAATCCCCTCGGGTCCGTGGGTACGCAGCTGCTTTTTTCGACTTACTTCGGCGGCGCTGTTAACGAAACCGGCGCCGCGATTGCGGTCGATTCCGGCGCGGCCAACATTTATCTGACCGGAGAGACCAACTCGCCCATTTTGCCCGCCCCGGGCGGCTTCAACCTTCCCACCGGTATCACGCCCTTCCAGTCGTGCCTGGATATTCCTCCTGTAACTCCGCCAGTTCTGACGTGTGCGACCACTTCAACCGTTGCCGCCCCTGCACCCTTCGATGCCTACGTGGCGCGGTTTAGCAACCCCACGCAGAACGGGTCCGGCACTCCGGTGGACGTGGCTCTCACCTATTTCACGTACCTGGGGGGCGGGGGAAACGACAGTGGGACAGCGATCGCCGTTTTGAATTCGTCCAGCACCACGCTGGGCGACGTAGTCCTTACCGGGACGACCAACTCAGGCACCAATGCGGCAGCCGGAATTAACAACCCGCCAAGCTTTCCCACCACTGCCGGCGCATTCCAGACTAACTTGAACGGTACGCAGAACACTTTCTTTGCCCAGATCGATACTGCGACTACCGTGAACCAGGGTCAGGTTGGCTCTTTCTCCACTTATTTCGGTGGAAACGGGGTAGATCGCGGCACCGGCATTGCTGTTGATCAGAACCTGAATTCTTATTTCGTCGGCGATACCACCTCGGGCAACGTCAACGGCCTGGGTACCTTCGAGACCAAGAATCCCCTGCAGAGCACGCTCAAAGGAACCCGCAACGCGTTCGTTGTCCAGTTGGGAACCGCGGCTAGCTTGAGCATCGCCTGCCTGGGGACGTGCGTGTCCCCAGACACAGCAGTCGTGAGCGCCGGCAATCAGGTGACGATCACCTTTACGGTTGTCAACGCGGGGCCAGACCCAGCCACGAATATCCAGGTGACCGGCACGGTTCCAGCTTCCGAGGGAGTGACGTTCAACAGCGCCACGGTGGGTTCGGGTACCTGCAGTCCTCCGAGCAGCAACGCGGTGGTTTGCCAGATTCCCGCACTGCAATCCGGTTCCCTCGCGACCGTTACCTTTGTGGTGACTCCTAACGGGACCTGCACCTCCTGCTCGGTTAGGGCGATCGTCTCCAGCGCCAACGATACGAACACCAGCAACCAGGCTACTGCCTCGTTCCAGGCCGGCGGTTATACCGTATCCATTACCCCCCCCGCTCGAACCGTGTCCGCCGGTCTGACCGCGCAATATACGGTGCTTTTGTCTCCACAGGGATCATTCCCGGCGAATGTCAACCTCAGTTGTAGTGCGCTGCCCACCGGAGCGAGCTGCGCCTTTACTTCAAATACGATCGGGTTTGGTGGTGGCACTGGCACCGGCTCCGCTTCGGTCGGCTTGAACCTGACCACGACCGCGCAGCCTGCGACCACTATCACCTCAGCAGGATGGAGCCGACCGCTTTACGCCTTCTGGCTGATGGTTCCCGGGATGGCTTTGTTGGGCGTGGGTTCCGGCGGCACACGTTGGGGGAAAAAGAGCCGCGTGCTTGCTTTGCTCGCTCTCTCGGTGCTCTTTGCCCTGATTCTGCTCCAGCCGTCTTGCAGCAGCGCCAAGACCCAGCCAACAGTGGCCGGAACTCCCTCAGGCACCTACTCTCTCACCATCACTGCGACTTCGGGCACGTTCAGCCAGAGTCAGTCATTCAGCCTGACGGTGATTCCGTAAACGTCGACACCAGCCGTTCCGGAAAGAAGCAGGGCTGTGCAGTGTGGGTCTAGGCACCGGCGGAAAGCTTGTGGTGGCTCTTGGCCTCAGCGATTCCGTACTGCCGGATCTTGTAAAGCAGGGCTTTGTAGCTGATCTGCAGAAGAGCGGCGGCATGTTTGCGGTTCCAGTTGGTTTGCTCCAGCGCTTGCCGGATGGCTTCCCCTTCGGCTTCGTCTTTGGCGGAGCGCGCCAGCGATTTCAATCCGCCGCTTGCTTCGCCTTTTGTCGCGGAATCTCCCCGCGCGCCGCCGTTGCCGTCGTTGCGGGGTTGCAATTCCGCTACCGCCAGATTTTCGTCACCCAGGATTAAGTAGCGCTTCAGAAAGTTGTTCAGCTCGCGCAAATTGCCCGGCCAGGAATGCGCCTGGCAGGCCTCGAGCATCGCGGGAGAAAGCGGCAGCTGGGGCCGTGCGTAACGTTCGGCCATGCGCGTCATGAAATGCTTCAGCAGAATCGGAATTTCTTCCTTCCGTTCGCGCAGCGGCGGCAGTTGCAGCGTGAATGCATTAAGACGGTAGTAAAGATCTTCGCGCAGCCGTTTTGCAGCGAGAGCCTGCGGAATGTCAATGTTAGTGGCTGCCAGGATGCGCACGTCCACGCGGATGACCGACCGGCTGCCCAGCCGCGAGAATTGCTGATCCTGCAGCACGTGGAGCAGCTTGGCTTGCAGGGCCGGTGGCATCTCGCCGATTTCGTCGAGCAGAATCGTACCCTTGTTGCACAGTTCGAACTTGCCTGGCTTGGCGTGCGTCGCCCCGGTAAATGCTCCTGGCTCGTAGCCGAAGAGCTCGCTCTCCAGCAGATCCGCCGGGACGGCCGCGCAATTTACCTTCAGGAACGTGCGGTGCGCGCGTGGCGAGAGCTTGTGAACCAGGCGAGCCAGCACTTCTTTGCCGGTGCCGCTCTCGCCCAGCAGCAATACGGGTATATCCACATTCGCGACCAGCGCGGCCTGCGAGCGGATCTTCCGCATGACGGGGCTCGCCGCGATGAAGAACGTATCTTCGCCGACCTCCTCGACTTCCCCACCCATCGGCATTTTGCCCTGACCCAGACACTGGTTGACCACCGCATCCAATTCCGCTTTCTGGAAGGGTTTGGTGAGGTAATCCTGTGCCCCGAGGCGCATCGCCTGCACGACTTTCTTCGTATCGTTGACGCAGGAGAGCATCACAACTTTTACTCCCGGCCGCTTCTGCCGCAGTTGCTCGAGCGTCTCCAGTCCGTCGATACCGGGCATCAGCACATCCAGCAACACCAGATCGGGCTCCATGCCTTTGTCCACGCGTTGCAGAGCTTCTTCGCCGGTTGACGCGGTTTCCACTTTGTAATCGTCGACCTCGAGCAGCGTCCGGATATAGCGGAGCATCGCCGGTTCGTCATCCACCAGCAGAATCTTCGCGGTATCGCTCATCGATTCTTTCCTTTGCCCGCAGCGCTCGGGACCGGCTTGAAGGGAATGAGGAAGGAGAATTTGCAGCCCGCCCCAGGATCGCTTTCCACCCAGATCTTTCCCCCCATGCCCTGCACGAGGCGGCGCACAATCGCTAGACCAAGCCCCATGCCCTCCTGGTTTTCCGTGCCCGGCAGGCGGAAGAAATCATCAAACACTTCCTGATGATACTCCGCCGGAATTCCTGGTCCAGTATCGGACACGCTGACCTTCACGGCATTCGGTTGCGAAGTATCCTGTCGGCGCCGCTCGCCAGAGGACGCCGGCTGGGCTGCGGCACGGCGCTCCCACATGTGAGGTTCCGCATGCAACCAAACCGTGCCGCCCCGCGGAACGAATTTGAAAGAGTTCTCCAACAGGTTGGAAATTACGCGCTCCAGCTTGGGAGAATCAAAAGGAAAAACCGGAAGTTTGTCGTTCGCCAGAAAGTAAAGGGCCAATCCTTTTTCCTGAAAGCGAGTTGACCACAAGCGGCAAACGTCGGAGAGGCACTCGTTGATATTGCCCGCCGCAAACTGCATCTTCAGTGCGCCGGTTTCCAGAGCGCTGTAGGTCAGGAAGTCCTGGATGAACTGTTGTAGCCGCTTGCCGCTTGACTGCATGTCGCGCAGCACTTCACGCTGCCGGTCATTCAACGATCCCAGCTTCTCGCTCTGCAGCAATTCGACGTACCCGTTCAGAATTGCGAGGGGAGTTTTCAGGTCGTGAGCCGCGGACCCGAGCGCATTCGTAGTGCGCTGAAATCGCTCCTGCAACTCGGAGTGCGCTTGCAGCAACTCAGCTGCATTGAGGATTCCTTCCCCTGGTGTCGGAGGCAGGGGGGCGCCCGTCTTTCCTTCGCCCGGCTCGGAAACACAAATATTCTTTTGCACGGTGGCCATAGAGGACGGCGGTCTAACACAGAGGGAGGATGCACTCGACTAGCGAACGGGGAATGCTGTACAAAAATCGTATGCTAGGCTACTTTTCCTTGTCAACGAAAAATGCAACCTGATTACCCAAGTGTGGCAAAACCTTGCACTTGACGACCGGCTAGGCGGCCAGCCACCCCATTTCCGGACCGAGGTCAAGCGCCGTCGAGGGTGGGTGCAAGCTCCCCACTTTAACGGCTTTAGCCGTCCCAACTCCCAGAGTTAACCGGGCCTCCCAAGGGTTCTACCCGGTTGCTTTCGGGATTGCCCCCTCAACTTAGGATTTGGCCCCTAAGATGCTGGAAATGCTGGATTAAACGAACGAGGAAGGGTGTGCGTGAACGGTAAGACTGCAGCGGCAGAACGTCGGCGGTGGCCGCGCCTACCTTTGGCTATTCCGGTCTTTGTCAGAAGTGGGACAGAGACGGACAAGGAATTCCTGGAGTTTGCCACTGCCCTCAACGTGTCCGCGGGCGGCATGCTGGTCGCGGTTCGCCGCTCCATCCCCTCCACAACCCAGGTTTTGCTGGAGATTCCCAGCGCCCCCTTGGCCGCATTGGCAGCCCTGCCCCGAGTCGCTCGAAGCCTGCGTGCCAAGGTGTTGCGGATGCAGCATGGCGAGGGCTACAATCTGGTCGGCCTGAAATTCTCCCGTCCGCTGCTCAACTCGCACGCTCCCGCCCGGGCCCTCCGACGGAAACTGGCTTCTTCGGTGTGAAAACCTTTTCCCTCGCCTATAACCCATTTTCCGTCCTGTTTCCGCGCTACTGGTTACCCACCGTTTCGCCGCGCAATCTTTAGTAAGTTGCTTTTCATCAATCACATAGACTAGGCTGCGAGCATACGTGTCGGCTCCCCGAGGGTTTGGTTCTCCGGGTGCACACTACCCCCATAAGCCTGTGCTGCGGTAGCTGGGCCTACGCAGCTTGGAACACTTATGAGCACTTCAAATCCTGTCAGCGTACTAATCCAGCCCCTGGGCGAGATGCCCCCCGACTCTGTCGTGTTTGGCGGCACCGAAGCCATGCGGGCTTTGCGGGAGCGGCTGGCCAAAATAGCCAGCGCCAACGTCCCAGTGTTGATCCAGGGAGAGAGTGGCACGGGCAAAGACATTATCGCGCGCATGATCCACGCCGGCTCGCCGTGGAAGACTGGCCCGTGGGTAAAGGTGAATTGCCCGGCGATTCCCGGCACGCTTCTCGAAAGCGAACTGTTCGGCTACGAAAAGGGAGCCTTTACCGGCGCCTACGGCACCAAGCCCGGCCGCGTCGAAATGGCGCACCGCGGCACCCTGTTCCTCGATGAAATTTCCGAGCTCGACATGGGCCTGCAGTCGAAGCTATTGCAGTTGCTGCAGGACGGCCAGTTCTGCCGCATTGGGGCGCAGGAAGACAAGAAAGTGGAAGTCCGGGTAGTGTGTGCGACCAATCGAAAGCTGGAAGAAGAGATCGCCGCCGGCGCTTTCCGCGCCGATCTTTTCTACCGCATCAATGTCGTGAATCTCCACATGCCGCCGCTGCGCGAGCGCGCTTCCGACATTCCGCAACTGGTCAGCTACTTCCTCGAATACTACAACCACAAATTCAATTCGCGCGCCAACCCGCTCTCCGCCGATCTGATGAACGCCCTGAAGAAATATCACTGGCCGGGCAACGTCCGCGAGCTGGAAAATCTGATGAAGCGGTACGTGATCCTGGGCACGGAGGAGTCCATCTCCGGCGATCTGCGCCCGCAACCCCAGGATTTCTTCACCGCCGACATTTCCGTCGACGGTCCCATTTCGCTCAAGAAGATTACCCGGCAGGCGGTGCGGGAGTTGGAACGCAAAATCATCCTCAAAGTGCTGCAGCATCACCACTGGAACCGCAAACAGGCGGCCCGCGCTTTGAGCATCAGCTACCGCGCGTTGCTGTACAAGATCCGCGACGCCGGCCTGCCCTCCAACCGTGCCCCCCGCCACGCCCAGCAGGAAGAAGTGAACCTGCCCATCGCCGCCGACTGATCCAAAAGCTCGCCGTCGAAGCTGATTGTGCCCGGAATCTAACCCCCGCGCCGAGTTCCCGCTATTCCCATTTGTCGCTCCTCAGGCCATAATCATCTGCAATCGGTGAGTACGAATCTTTTCAGACGGCTTCAGGGTCGTCGCAGGCGAGGGCACAAGTGGCTCCGGTTTTAGTCTGGCTCATTCTGTTCCTCTGCCTGCTGATCTCAGTGGTCAAATACACCTTCGCGCTGATCCTGAAGTGGTCGGTTCCCGGAGCGACCGTCAAGAAGGACTACGCTTACCAGCCCATGGTCAGTGTCCTCATGCCTTGTTTCAACGAGGGCAAAACGGTCTACGAGACCATCGAGAGCATCAGTAACAGCAATTATCCCAACGACCGGTTCGAAGTGATCGCACAAGACGACTGCTCGGTCGACGACAGTTACGAGTGGATGCTCAAGGCGCAGCGTGATTTCTCCAACATAAAAGTCAGGGTGGGACGGAACACGGCGAACAGCGGGAAGGCCCGCACCGTTTGTAACGCTCTGCAGCACTCTACGGCGGAGCTGATGATCTCCATCGACTCCGATTGCATCTTCCATCCCGATGCGATCCGGGAGCTGGCTGCTTGTTTTTCCGAACCGAAGATCGGTTCCGTGGGCGGCCGAGTCGGAGTAAGAAATCCCAACGAAAACGCGATCACCGCCATCCAGACGTTCATCTACTACGCCGCGTTTAAGATCTACAAGGTTCCCGAGAACTGGACGCGCAGCGTGGGCTGCATCAGCGGATGCCT
>Ga0209415_10007470_pt1 | contig 19088 bp, 13 predicted proteins | sample PeaSoiSIISIP2007_FD_187696 | JGI IMG/M metagenome (GOLD analysis project Ga0209415, IMG submission 187696) | Peat soil microbial communities from Weissenstadt, Germany - SII-SIP-2007 (SPAdes) (version 2) | ecosystem: Environmental > Terrestrial > Soil > Wetlands > Peat | place: Germany...
GAATCGCGCGACCAGGAAGTGGCCATCAAGTACCGCATCGACGGCGTGCTGCATTACGCCATGCCGCCGATCGCCAAAGACTGGCAATCGACCATCATTTCGCGCATCAAGGTGATGAGCGAGCTGGACATCGCCGAAAAGCGCGTGCCGCAGGACGGCCGCTTCCGGGTGCGCTACAAGAACCGGCTGATCGATTTTCGCGTCTCCATCATGCCCACCATCCACGGCGAGGATGCAGTGCTGCGCGTGCTGGACAAGGAATCGATGAGCGAGAAGTTTTCCAAGCTTTCGCTCGACGTGGTGGGGTTTTCCGAAGCCGACCTCAACAAATTCCGCCGCTACATTCTGGAACCGTACGGGATGGTGCTGGTGACCGGGCCCACCGGCTCGGGCAAGACGACGACTCTCTATGCCGCGCTGAGCGAGATCAAGAACGACGAAGACAAAATCATCACCATCGAAGACCCGGTGGAATACCAGATCAAGGGAATCACGCAGATTCCGGTGAACGAGAAGAAGGGGCTGACCTTCGCGCGCGGCCTGCGGTCGATTCTGCGCCACGATCCGGACAAGATCATGGTGGGCGAAATCCGCGACCAGGAGACGGCACAGATCGCCATCAACTCCGCGCTCACCGGCCACCTGGTGTTCACCACCGTGCACGCTAATAACGTGCTGGACGTGCTGGGGCGCTTTCTGAACATGGGCGTGGAGCCGTACAACTTCGTATCCGCGCTGAACTGCATCCTGGCGCAGCGGCTGGTACGGGTGATCTGCGAACACTGCCGGAAGCGGGTGCAGTACCCGGAGTCGATGCTGGTGGAGAGCGGGCTGATCCCGGCGGAGTGGCGCGATTTTCCGTTTGTGGAAGGGGCCGGCTGTTTCGAGTGCGGCGGCACGGGCTTCCGCGGGCGGTCGGCGATCCACGAACTGCTGGATTTGAGCGACAAGATCCGCGAAATGATTCTCGACAAGCGATCGACGTCGGAGATCAAGCGGGCGGCGCGTGAGGAAGGCATGACCTTTCTGCGCGAATCGGCCGTTATGAAGATGCGGGCCGGGGTGACGACCCTGCGCGAAATCAATAAGGTGACGTTCATTGAGACCTAAAGCGATGCCGTGGCGCAGGCTGTCGAGCCTGCTGTGTCGAGAGTCATCTCGACATTTCTTCGTCCCGATGCGTCGCGCGGGGCAGGCCGGGCGTTGCCCGGCTGCACCGATTGACAATCGGTGCGCAGGTTACCAACCTGCCCCACACGGCTGGCCAGGAGACGGCGGAGGGGCGCTTTGCTGCTAGAGCGGCTTAAGGCTTACATTCAGGACCGGCCGCCGGATCTGGCGGTGGAGATTTCCGAGGCCGGCCTGGCGGCGGCGCGGCTGGGGACCAGGACCGAGTTCGACTTCGCGCCGCTCAAGCAGGGCGCGCTGGCGGTGTCGCCGGTGCAGGAAAACCTGATCGATCCGGATGAATTTTCGCGCGCAGTCCGATCGCTGGCCGGAGGCGATGTTGGCCGCAAGCGGCGCGACGTGGCGCTGATTCTGCCGGACTACTGCACGCGCATGGCGGTACTCGATTTCGATTCGTTCCCCGGCGACGCCAAAGAACAGGCGTCCCTGATCCGGTTCCGGCTGAAGCGGAGCGTGCCGTTCGACGCCGAATCGGCGGCGATGAGTTACTGGCCGGAGCCGGTCACCGCGGGTAAGAAGGTGGACGTACTGGTGGCGATGGCGCCGCTCGAAGTCGTGTCGCGCTACGAAGCGCCGTTCCGCGCCGCCGCGATGAATCCGGGCCTGGTGATTCCCTCGTCGCTGGCGGCGATGGAGCTGGCGCCGGCGAGCGGACTGAGCGTGCTGGCGAAACTGACGGGGCGCGTGCTCACCGTGGTGGCACGCCAGGCGGGCGCGCCCAAGCTGGTGCGCTGCCTGGAGCTGCAGGCTCCCGAGCTGGACGATGTGTCGGCGGTGCTGGCGCCCACCTTCGTTTATCTGGAAGACAACCTGGGAGGCAAGGCGGAGAAGCTGTACCTGTGCGGCTTCGGCGCGCAGACGGACGAAGCCGAGCGGCGTTTCGCCGAAGAACTGAGCGTGGCAGTGGAAGCGGTGCGGTCGCCGCTGGGCGTGCCCGGCGAAAGCAACGCCGGCTTGCTGGGCTATTTGCGATCCATCGCCAGGAACAATTGAGATGAGGATTCCGATCAATCTGGCGAGCCAACCCTTCCGGCGCGACCGGCCGATGCTGCTGGCATCGGCGGTGGTCTCGGCCGCGCTGCTGCTGACGCTGGCGCTGCTCGGGTACCTGGCGCTGCTCGACAGAGCGCAGCTCCGGAGCCTGCGAAGCGACGTGAGCCGACTGGAAGGCCGGCTGCGGGCGGTACGGGCGGAGCAGGCGCGCATGGACGCGGTGCTGCGGCAGCCGGAGAACGCGAGCGTGCTGGAACGGAGCGTCTTCCTCAACGACCTGATCTTTCACAAAGCCATCAGCTGGAGCCGTATGTTCGCGGACCTGGAAAGGACGGCGCCGTACAATGTGCGCATCACCGCGCTGCACCCGACGATCAATTCGCGCAACCAGGTGATGCTGGATATGACGGCGGCGTCGGACCAGCCCGAGGGAATTGAAGATTTGCTGAAGGCGCTGGAGGCGTCGCCGACTTTCGGCTACGTCTACCAGCACAGCACGCTGCCGCCCACCCAGGCCGAGCCGCAATACCGGAGCCGTATCACGGTGCCCTATGACCAGAAACTTTGAGTGGGCCAAAATCAAAGAGCCGCGGGTGGTAATGCGGGCGCTGATCGGCGCGCTGGTGGCGGCGAACCTGGCAGCGGCGGTGATGGCGTTCAAGCCGTTCGGCGGCTCGGCGGAAGATCTGCAGCGGCGGGCCGCCACCTTGCAGGACCAACTGGCGGCGGCGCAGGCGCGCGTGGCTATCACGCGACGGCTGGTGGACAAGGTGGAAGGGGCGCGGCGCGACGGCGACCGGTTCCTGACGCAATATGTGGTGGACCGCCGCAAGGCGTCATCGGCGTTGAACGCAGAGTTGTTCCGCATGGCGCAGGAGGCCGGGGTGAAGCCGGGGCAGATTGCGAACGAATATGAGGCGATCGAAGGCAGCGACACGCTGCAGATGTTGAACATCCAGGCGGCCTTCGAAGGCTCATACCAGGGCCTGACCCGGCTGGTGAACCTGATCGACAAATCGCCGCGGTTTTTGATGATCGAAAGCATACAGGCGGCGGCGCCGCAGGGGAACGCAGCGGTGATGGGAGTTCAGTTTAAGATCCACACCTTTGTGCGGGGCGCGGTGGAGGATGCGCCGTGAAAACCGGCCTGGAAGATAAGCGAAAGGTAGCCGCGCTGGCAGTGCTGGGGCTGGTGGCGGGGTATTTCTTTTACACGAACGTGATCGCATCGCCGAGCGCGACGCCAGCGAGCGGACGCGTGGCGATTACCGGCGCCCCGGAAGAGTCTTCCCCGGTTGCCGCGACGGCGCATCCGCCAGCGGCCGCGGCAAACGAACCAGGACCCCGTGCGGCAGCGCGTCCGGCGCGTCCGGCCGAGCGCAATCGGAACGAGGAGTTTCATCCGGTGCTGCACTCCAAGAATCCGGAGGAGCAGATCGATCCCAATACGGTGGACCCCAGGATACGGCTCGACCTGCTGGCCAGACTGCAAGACGTGCCGCCGGCCGGGAGCGGGCGAAACCTCTTCCAGGCAGGCTCCGCGCCGCCGCCGAATCTGAAAGGGCCGGAGCCGAAAATTCAGGTGGCGAAGCGGCTTCCCGGGCCTCCGGAAATCGTGCCGCCGGGGCCGCCGGTGGTGGCCGGTCCGCCTCCGCTGCCGCCGATCACCTTTAAGTATTATGGGCTGACCACGGTGCGCCCGAACGGCAAGCGCACCGCATTTTTCATGAGCGGCGAGGAGATTCTGATCCGGGCGGTGGGCGACGTGGTTGCCGGCAGCTACCGGCTGGTGAGCATCGGGCTGACTTCGGCGGTGGTTGAGGACACGCAATCGAAGCGACAGCAGACGGTGCCGCTGGCCGAGGAAGCGCAGGTATGAGAACGGGCGCGCAAGCGGTTGGTGTCGGCGTCATCGGGCGAGGCCTCAACGCGCCCGCCCGCGGCGGCGAACGGGGCTTCGCGCTGCTGCTGGTGTTTCTGATGGCGGCGGTGATCGGCATCACTCTTTGGGCGGAGCTGCCGCGGGTGGCGCTGCAATCGCAGCGCGCCAAGGAACAGATGCTGGTGGAGCGCGGCGAGCAGTACAAGCGAGCCATCCAACTTTTCCTGAGGGCCAACAAAGGGACGCGGTATCCCGCCGACATGGACGATCTCGACAGGGGATTCAACAATCTCCGCTTCCTCCGCCATCGCTACAAGGACCCGATGACGGGCAAGGACGAGTGGCGCATCATCCACATTCAGGGCGGTGTGCTGACCGATTCGCTGCTGAGCAAGCCGAAGGACAACGGAAAGCCGGAAGCGACCACGCTGGGTCAGAACATCAGCGCGCTGCCGGGGCTGGGGGAATTGGCCGGCCAGGGCCAGGCGCTGCCGAACGCAGTGAACCGGCGGCGTGCGAGCGAAGGCGGTACCGGCGGAGGAATCGGGCCGGACGGGCAACCGATCCAGCCGGCCGAGCCGGCGAACGGGATGCAGCCGAGCGCGGGGCCGACGGCGGGAATCTTTCAACCGGGTGTCGCGCCCGAAGGAACACCGCAGCCGGGCGCCGGGCCGGCGCCGGGCATTTTCCAACCGGGTGTCGTGCCCGGCGGAATGCCGCAGCCATCGCTGGGAATTCCCGGCATGCCGGGCGGGCCAGGGATGCCCTTCGGGGCCGCGCCGGGTTCAGGCGGCATTCCGGGGATGCCGGGAATGGGTCAGTTCCCAGGGCAGTCGCCGGGGGTGCCTGGGCAACTGGGGCTGCCGGGGAGCAACGCGGGCGCGAACGCCGGCGCAAATGGCCAGACCGGTGGCGCCACGGGCGACGGCGGATCCACGGTGGGCAGCTACGGACCGACGGTGGGCGGCGGCACGCTGACCGGGGCGCAGCCAAACGCGCCGGGGGTTGCAGGTGGCTCTAATCCGGCCAATGGACCGAATGCGGCGAATGGGATGGGACCGGGCGCCGCCCTGGCGCCGGGTGGCGCGGCGGCGAGCATGCTCAACGGCCTGCTGACGACGCCGAACCCGCGCGGCTTCCCGGGGAATGGGCAGGCGGGCACGGTGATTGGCGGCGGCATGGCCGGCGTGGCGAGCAAAATGGATTCCGAGGGGCTCATGGTCTATAACGACCGCACCAATTACAAAGAGTGGGAATTCGTTTACGACAAATCGAAAGACCGCCCCTTGCAGGACCCACGCGCCATGATGGTCGGCAACCAGATGGGCACGCCTTCGAGTACCACGCAAAGCCCAACGACGCCCCCCGGCCAGCCAGGGATGTTCAACCAACCCGGACAAAGCGGGTCGGCCGGGCAGGTGGGGCCGAGCGCACCGATGGGGCCGGGCGGGCAGATGGGCTCGAGCGGGCAGACGGGCTCGAACGGGCAACCCGGCTCGCAGGCGGGCGGCGGCGGCTACGGTCAGGGCGGGCCGCCCGACATCCGGCCGGGAAAAAAGTAGCGGCCGGGCGGCACATCGGGCACGCTTCCCTGCCGTATGCCGACCGAGGTAGGACAGACCATCGCCTTTGGTGGTCTGCCATGCCCTGCTAAAAGCACGACAGCTTGACACTCTCGAAAAACACCTCCTGCCGAGGCGGCAGGGTCGCCTCGGGCCAGGCGTGCCAGGCCCCTACAGGCGGTGGAAGGCTTTCAGGATTTCGCGGGTGGAGTAGTGCATGGCAATCGGCCGGCCGTGGGGGCAGCTCATGGGGCAGTCGGTTTCAGAAAGCGCGCGGAGCAACCATTCCATTTTGGCGGCGTCGAGGCGGGTGTTGATCTTGATCGCCGCGCGGCAGGCGATGCCGGCGGAGATCTCGCGGCGCAGATCGTCGAGCGAACGCTGGCGCAACTCGCCTTCGGCGATTTCGAGGATCTCAAACAGAATCTGCTCGAGGTCCGCGGCGCCGATGGCGGCTGGCGCGGATTTCACGGCGATGGTGCGGTTGCCGAACGGCTCGGTTTCGAAGCCGGAGGCGCGCAGCTCATCGGCGATGCGGGCGTAATCGATCTGCTGCTCCGCGGTGAGCGTGAGAATCATCGGCATCAGCAGGCGCTGCGTTTCCACGGCTCCGGCGGCGCGCTGCTTGAGCACCTGCTCGAACAGGATGCGCTCGTGCGCCACATGCTGATCGACGATCCACAACCCGTCGCGGCCGGCGGCGACAATGAAGCTCTCGTGGATCTGGCCGAGGGGCCGCAGACCGGATAGCACGGAGAGCGACATTTCGGGCGGCGGGACGGCCTCGGGCGGAAACTCGCCGTGAGCGTCGAGGCGGCGCGAAAGCTTTCCGGAAGGCCGCGGGCCGGGCGCTACTTCGAGCGGCGGCGCGCTGAAATCGAGACGTGGCGAGGGGCCGGCGGTGGCGCGCAAGGTGAACTCGGGCGGTGGGTCGCCTGGCGCGGGGAGAGTCTCAAGCGGCACCGCTTCACCAGACGCGACGTGCACTGGCCCGGCGTCGACCAGGCTGGCTGCGTCAGGCGCCTGGTTCTCGATCATCTGGCTGAACTCGGAGTACGGCAACCGCGCGGCGGGCTGTTCGGCGGCAACCTGCCCGGCGGCGGGGCGCACGGCGGGCGGGAAGGAAGGCGCCGGGCGGCTTTCCATCAGGCGGTCGCGAATGGTGTCGCGCACGAAATCGTGCACGAACGAGCCGTGGCGGAAGCGGACCTCGGTTTTCGAGGGGTGCACGTTGACGTCCACCTCCTCGGCATCGCACTCGAGAAACAGCAGCGCGAACGGGTAGGCGGCGGGCGGCATCAGGTTGTGATACGCCGATGAGAGGGCGTGCAGCAGAAGGCGGTCGCGAATCAGGCGGCCGTTGACGAATATGAAAACCGAGTTGCGATTGGCCTTCTGCACTTGCGGACGCGAGAAGAAACCGGTGAGGCGGAAGCGGCGGGTGGGCGGTTCGTCCGGCTCGGCGCGGTACTCGGCGATGGCCTGCGCGGGCGGCGCGCTCGGCTGGGCCATGAACAGATCCTTCTCGCGCTCGCCGATCTCGACCAGGTCCTCCAGCGTGCGGCCGCCGAACACCTGGTAGACGCGCTCGGCGAGGGTGGCGACAGGCGTGACGTACAACAGCTCACCCGCGCCGCTGATCAGCTGAAAGGTTTTCGCCGGGTGGGCGAGGCTGTAGTGGGTCACCAGGCTGGCGATGTGGGCGAGTTCAGTCTGCTCCGTGCGCAGGAATTTTCTTCGCGCAGGCACGTTATAGAACAGGTCGCGGACGGTGATGGCAGTGCCGCCGCCCAAGGCCGCTTCTTCGCAGCGCAGCATTTTGCCGCCGGCGATTTCGATGCGGGTACCGGTGGTCTCTTCGGCGGAGCGGGTTTCGAGCAGCAGGCGCGATACGGAGGCGATGGAAGGCAGAGCCTCGCCGCGGAACCCGAGCGTGGAGATGGAGAGCAGATCCTTGACGTCGCGCAGCTTGCTGGTGGCGTGGCGCTCGAAGGCGAGCAGGGCGTCGTCGCGGAGCATGCCGCAGCCGTCGTCGGCGATGCGGATCAGGCGGCGGCCGCCGGATTCGACCTCGATGCGCAGCTCGGCGGCGCCGGCATCGAGCGAGTTTTCGAGCAGTTCCTTGACGACCGAAGCGGGGCGCTCGACGACTTCACCGGCGGCAATCTTATTGGCGACCTGGTCGGGCAGGATGCGGATGCGGCCCATGAGGGATCTTATAGTTCACTATAAACGCAAACCGGGTACTGGCACGAAGTTTCGCAAAGGTGGCGAAATTCGAGCCCGTCCCCGGTTTGCGTTCCCGGCGCTAGGACTGTTGCGGTTTCCCGAGGTTCAACAGCCAACGAATGCCAAACCGGTCGGTCAGCATTCCGAAGCTGGAAGCCCAGAATGTTTCCCGCAGGGGCATCGTAATCGTGCCGTTTTCGCCCAGTGAGGCAAAGAGCGCCTCAATTTCCCGAAGGTTTTCAAACTGGATCGCCACCGAGAAGTTGGCGCCTGACTGGAAGGACATGCCGGGCATAATGTCCGCTGCCATAAGAATCGTAAGTGATCCCTTGGTAAGCGACGAATGCATGATCCGGTCTTTGACTTCTTTTGCCGCCCAGGCTGGATCGCCCGGTGCTTCGCCATACGACAGGAGGAACAGCTCAGCCGCAAAACATTTCTTGTAGAATTCCATGGCTTCGCGGCAGTTGCCGTCGAAGTTCAAGAAGGCGACGACTTCTTTCATGAGTGGCTCCTTTGCCCGACCAGGGAGTCGGGCGCGGATGTGGGCGTCCGCCCCACTCTTCTACGCGGCCTTGGGTTTCGCCAGGAGGCCGACGGCGGTAATGTAGCCGATGGCGGCCAGAGGAACGAGGAAGCCGATGAGCACCGAACTGTGGTCGGCGACCAGGCCCATCAGCGGAGGCAGAATGGCGCCGCCGACGATGGCGGTGACCATGAGGCCGGAAAGCGGGTTAGCGTGTTCCGGCATGGCGTCAATGGCGGTGGAGAAGACGAGCGGGAAGATGTTGGCGAAACCCAGGCCGGTGATGAAACAGGCTGCGACGGCGAGCGCGGCGACGGGGACAAACAGACCGAGCAGTCCGACCGCGGAAACCGCGCAGGTCAGGGCCAAAAACTTGCGCGGCGCCATCCAGTTCAAAATCACGCCGCCGGAGAAGCGTCCGACGGTGAGGGCGGTGAAGAACAGGCCGGTGCCGAGAAGCCCTTCGCGCGCGATATCGATGCCGAATTGCTCTTTGAGGAACGAGGGAATGTTGGCGCTCATACACACCTCGGCTCCGACGTAGAGAAAGATGGCGCCCACCATGGCCAGCACGTAGCTATTGCTGAGCAACTCGATGCAGGATCCGAAGGTGGCGGCATGACCCTCGCCCGTATCCTTTTTCACCCGGAGCGTGCTTACGGCGAGCACGGTGACGGCGAGCGCGACGGCGTAGATGGGGAACATCACCTGCCAGCTCGCATGGAAGTAGCGGCCTGCGGCCCAGGGGATGATGGGTGCGGAGAGCGATCCGATGGCCTTGACGAACTGCCCGAGGGAAAGGTTGCGCGCGAACTTGCCGGGCGCCGAAACGTCGCGCATGATCGGGTTGCCGGCCACCTGCAGAATGGCCGCGCCGGCATCGAGCAGGAGCACGGTGAGCAGAAAGCGCAGGAAGGTAGTGAGGCCGAAGCTGGCGTTGAGCAGGCCCACCAGGGCGGTGACGAGCCCGACCATCAACACGGTCTTCTTGCCGCGCCGGTCTTGAAAGACGCCCATCGGCACGGAAAGCAGCCCGAACATGCTGAATCCGACGAAGGGAATGAGCGAGGCCACTGCGTTGCTCAAGTGAAACTGATCTTTCGCCAGGCTGACGAAGGGGCCGACCGCGTCGCCGAAGCCCATCGCCAGGAAGGCCAGAAAAACCGGGAAGGTACGTATCTTCATAGGCTTCGATGAATTGTAGCAAGTGGCGGCGGGCCGCCTGCGGCGGAGTTTCGAGCGGGCGGCGGTGCGCTTTTCGCAAGCGAATGGGCGGTCGCCACGGCGGCGCATGCATCGGGAACGACCGACAAAACACAAAACCTTGCTGAGAGCGCACCGGTTGACGAGGCACTGAGGTTTTGAGGTCTCTTGAAACCAAACCTACCGATGCCGACTAAGAGAAGCCGGGCAGAATCGCTGGTTCCGGCACAAGTCATCGAGCGGCGAATTCTCCTCATTCGCGGGCGCAAGGTTATGCTCGACCGTGATCTCGCCGCGCTCTATCAGGTGACGGCGATTGCGCTGCGGCAAGCCGTCAAGCGCAACCAGAGCCGCTTCCCGCCCGATTTCGTGCTCCAGCTTTCCCGGGAAGAGGCGGAGGTGTTGGTATCACAAAGTGTGATACCTTCGCGAAGGAGTCTTGGTGGGTTCCTTCCGTACGCCTTCACCGAACAAGGCGTCGGCATGCTCTCCAGCGTCCTGAGGAGCGAGCGCGCCATCATGGTGAATATTGCGATCATGCGCACCTTCGTTCGGCTCCGGCAGATCCTTGCGACCCACAAACTGCTCTCCCGGAGGCTGGCTGAACTTGAGGAAAAGTGTGACCGCCAGTTTAGGGTAGTGTTTGATGTTTCGAAGCAGCTCATGGAGTCGCCCCTGCCGGGGAAGAAGCCGATGGGATTCATTCCAGCGCCGCGAAGCAGGAACCAGGCTTCTGGCGCCTAGACACGGGCAAGCCTTTTTCGCCCGGCCGGTCTCGGTGGCGCGCCCCGAACCCCAGAGCAGTTGCGCGGGGTGGATTTGATTTGGTACACTGCATGATGTCCCGAACGTACGGCTCAGTGGGAGGTTCGTTTGCCTATTTGGGAAACGGACCGCTTGCACCAATGAGGTCACATGGCGCGTAAACCAGGCAAACATTATCAATCCGCCCGGAAACAGGTGGAAACCCGCGAATACCAGCTCGAAGAGGCTGTGACGCTCATCCAGAAAATCAAGTTCGCCAAGTTCGATGAGACCGTTGAGGTCCACATGCGGCTCGGCGTCGACCCCAAGCACGCCGACCAGATGGTGCGCGGCACGGTGCTGATGCCGAACGGGCTGGGCAAGTCGAAGAAGGTGCTGGTAATCGCCAGCGGCGACAAGCAACGGGAGGCAACCGAGGCTGGGGCCGATTTCGTTGGCGGCGAGGACATGGTGAACAAGATTCAGTCGGAAGGCTGGACGGATTTCGACGCCGTGATCGCCACGCCGGACATGATGCGTTCGGTCGGCAAACTGGGCAAGGTGCTGGGTCCGCGCGGCCTGATGCCGAATCCGAAGACCGGCACGGTGACGGTGGACGTGGTGAAGGCGCTCAAGGAGATCAAGGCCGGCAAAGTGGAGTTCCGGGTGGACAAGACCGGCATCATTCACGCGCCGGTGGGGAAGATCAGCTTCGAAACGCCCAAGCTGGTGGAAAATGCCGCCAGCCTCATCACGGCGGTGATCAAGGCCAAGCCGGCGGTGGCCAAGGGCAAGTACGTGAGAAGCGCGACCATCTGCTCCACAATGGGGCCGGGCGTTGCCGTCGATACCGCGCCATTCAGCGTGAAGGCGGCCGTCTAAAGCGCCGACAGGTGTTTCCATGAAAAAGAAGTCAGACAAGAAAAAGGACATCGACGCGCTGCACCAGGACCTGGAGCAGTCCGGCAACCTGTTTGTGACCGGCTACGAAAAGCTGCGCGTGAGCCAGGACTTCGAACTGCGCAAAGTCGTGCGTGGCGCTGGCGGCAAGTACCGGGTGATCAAGAACAACCTGGCGGAGAAAGCCGCCGAAGGCACGCCGTCGGAAGCGGTGCTCAAGAACCTGCGCGGCATGACCTCGCTGGCGTACACGAGCAACGATCCGGTGGCGCTGGCCAAGGCGCTGACCACGTACGCGAAAGCCAACCCGTCGTTCACCTTCAAGGCGGGGATCGTGGAAGGCCGGGCAATCGACGTGGGGGCCATCACCGAACTGGCCAACATGCCGTCGAAGGAAGAGATCTTTGCGAAGCTGTTGTACCTGATCAACGCTCCGGCGCAGCGGCTGGTGACGGCGATGCAGGCGGTGGGCCGCAACCTCGCCGTAGTGGTGGATCAGGGCGTGAAGGAAAACAAGTTTCAGGCGTAGGGTCGGGGCCCGCGCGGCCCGGGCTGGCGATTTTTGATTCTTAAGGAGTTCAAGAGAGATGGCGGACATTAACGCAATTGCGGAACAGATTCAGGGCTTGACGCTGCTGGAGGCATCCCAGCTGGTCAAGCTGCTCGAGGAGAAGCTGGGAGTTTCAGCGGCGGCGGCCGCACCGGTGATGGTGGCGGGCGCCGGAGCCGCGGCGGCTGCTCCGGCTGCCGAAGAGAAGACCGAGTTCACCGTGGTTCTGACGGCTGCGGGCGCGAATAAGATCAACGTGATCAAGGCGGTTCGCGAGGTCACGAGCCTGGGCCTGAAGGAAGCCAAGGACCTGGTCGATGGCGCTCCCAAGCCGGTCAAGGAAGGCGTGAGCAAGGAAGAAGCCGAGACCATCAAGAAGAAGTTCACCGACGCCGGTGCGACCGTCGAGGTGAAGTAGGATTTCGGGACCGGAGGCGCGAGTCTCCGGCACAGGCCCCGGCGGCAGGTCCGTTGGGGCTACCCGTGTTTCTGTGGTTTGACTGGCGATGCAAGTCCTGCTAGTATAAGTAGTTGGGCTGTCGATTTCGCGGACTCGATCCCCATTGGAGAAAGTGATTCCCGAATCCTGGCATTTCAATTGCAGTTCGCGTGAAACTGCCGAGAGGGTACCTCTGTCTGTTTCACGCCGTCAGGCTTTTTGCATCCGCCCGACCACACACGCAAGCATCATCGCCGGCCCCTTCGCGACGCTACGTCGCATCCTGCCTTTCATTCATTCGGCGCTCCAAGAGGTTTCACCTCCGGGGGCGCTTTTGGTTCAGTGCTTGTAGCCGCGGCTCTTTGCGTTGGCTGTCCGGCCGTCAGGAGTTAAAGAATGGCAAATCAACATAACGGCGCCGTCCCCGAGCGAGTGGATTTTTCCAAGATCAAGACTTCGATCCCGATTCCGAACCTGATCGAGGTGCAGAAGAAATCGTACGAGCGGTTTCTGCAGATGGACCAGCTGCCGAACGAGCGCGAGGACATCGGCCTGCAGACGGTATTCAGCTCGGTATTTCCGATTTCCGATTTTCGCGGCGTCAGCGACCTGGAGTTCGTCGACTACTCGATTGGCAATTGGGAGTGCAAGTGCGGCAACCTCAAAGGGCTGCACCACCTGCGCTCGACCTGCCGCAATTGCGGAGCGGCGGTACGCACGGACCCGTTCCACGTCGGCGACATTCTTTGCCAGCACTGCGGAACGTTTAACAAGAACGTAGTCACGTTCTGCAACAAGTGCGGCGACCCGGTCGGGCTGCAACTGAAATACGACATGCAGGAGTGCCAGGAGCGCGGCATGACATACGCCGCGCCGCTGAAGGTGACCATCCGGCTCACGGTGTATTCGAAGGATCCGGAGACGCAGAAGAAGAGCGTTCGCGACATCAAGGAGCAGGAAGTTTTCTTCGGCGAAATCCCGCTGATGACCGACAACGGAACCTTCATCATCAACGGCACCGAGCGCGTCATCGTCAGCCAGTTACACCGTTCGCCGGGCGTATTCTTCGAGCGTGTTCCGGCGCAGGGCTACTTCCTGGGCAAAATCATTCCCTACCGCGGAAGCTGGGTCGAATTCGAGTACGACAACAAGAATCTGCTGTACGTCCGTATCGACCGGAAACGGAAATTCTACGGCTCCGTATTTCTGCGCGCGCTTGGCCTGAAGACCGACGCCGACATACTGCGCGCTTTCTACCGCATCAGCAAAATCAGCCTCAAGGACAAGAAGCTGTACTGGCATGTGGATGAGGGGCTGACCGGGCTCAAGCTCTCGCACGCCATCACCACCAAGGGCGGCGAGACAGTGGTAGGGCAGGGCAAGAAGATCACGTCGTCGCTCTTCAAGGAAATCCAGAAGGCCAAGATCGAGCGCGTCGAGGTAGCGGCGAACGATCTGGAAGGCGCCTACGCCGCGGCCGACGTTTGGGACAAAGAGACGGGCGAAGTTTTCATCGACGCCAACAGTGAGATCACCACCACCGTGCTGGCTAAGCTGATTGAAGCCGGCGTGGATGAGGTGGAAGTATTCTTCCCGGAGCGCGACGAAGTCGGCATGGTGATTTCGTCGACGCTCAAGAAGGACGCGATCAAGACGCAGAACGAGGCGCTGATCGAGATTTACCGCAAGCTGCGCCCGGGCGATCCGCCGACGCTCGATACGGCCACGCAACTGTTCCAGGGCATGTTCTTCGACCCGCGCAAGTACGATTTCTCGCGTGTGGGCCGGATGAAATTCAACATCAAGCTGCACGACAAGGCGGACGCGACCAGCCTGGACAAGCGCACCCTGGACGGCGAGGATTTCCGCGCCACCATCACCTACCTGCTCAAGCTGCGTAAGGGCATCGGGGCGGTGGACGACATCGACCACCTGGGCAACCGCCGCGTGCGCGCGGTGGGCGAGCTGCTGGAGAACCAGTTCCGCATCGGCCTGGTCCGCATGGAACGCGCCATCAAGGAAAAGATGTCGGTGTACCAGGAAATGTCGACGGCCATGCCGCACGACCTGGTGAATGCCAAGCCGGTGATGGCGGCGATCCGCGAGTTCTTCGGCTCCAGCCAGCTTTCGCAGTTCATGGACCAGACCAACCCGCTCTCGGAGATCACCCACAAGCGGCGTCTTTCAGCGCTGGGACCGGGCGGCCTGAGCCGCGAGCGCGCCGGCTTCGAAGTGCGCGACGTGCATCCGACGCATTACGGCCGCATCTGCCCGATCGAAACGCCGGAAGGTCCAAACATCGGCCTGATCTCCTCGCTGTCGTGCTTTGCGCGGATCAACGACTACGGTTTCATCGAAAGCCCGTACCGCAGAGTGGAAAAGGGCGTGGTGATCGACCAGGTCAAGATCCTCAACCCCGGCGATATGGATTACAAAGTGGGCGACACGATATCGCGCGGGCAGGCCGAGGAGGCCAATCGCAAGCTCAGCGCGAAGAAGCAGCCGTCTGAGTTCGAAGCCCACTGCGAGTACCTTTCCGCCTGGGAGGAAGACAAGTACACCATCGCCCAGGCCAATGTCGCCCTGGACGAAAAGGGCCGCATCGTGCCCGAGTTGTGCAACGCGCGCCAGGCCGGCAACTTCGTGCTCAAGCCGCGCGAGGAGATCGAGTACATCGACGTCAGCCCCAAGCAACTGGTCTCGGTGGCGGCGAGTCTGATCCCGTTCCTCGAGAACGACGACGCCAACCGCGCGCTGATGGGTTCCAACATGCAGCGCCAGGCGGTGCCGCTGCTGCGCGCCGATGCGCCGTACGTGGGCACCGGCATGGAGTACGTCACGGCGCGCGATTCGGGCGCGGTGGTGCTCTGCAAGCGCTCCGGCGTGGTGGACTCGGTGGATAGCGAGCGCATCATCGTCCGCGTGGAAGGCACGGCGCACGAGGGGCAGCTCTCGCGCGAGGTGGGCGCCGATATCTACCAGCTCACCAAGTTCAAGCGCTCCAACCAGAACACCTGCATCAACCAGAAACCGATTGTGGAAGTCGGGCAGCGGGTGGTGAAGGGCCACGTGCTGGCCGACGGCCCCTGCACCGACATGGGCGAGCTGGCGCTGGGACGCAACGTGCTGGTGGCCTTCATGCCCTGGCGCGGCTACAACTTCGAAGACGCCATCCTGGTCAGCGAGAAGCTGGTCAAGGAGGATTACTACACTTCGATCCATATCGAAGAATTCGAAATCGAAGCGCGCGACACGAAACTGGGCCCGGAGGAAATCACCCGCGACATCCCCAATATCGCGGATTCGTTCCTGCGGAACCTGGACGAAAGCGGCATCATTCGCATCGGCGCCACGGTGAAGCCGGGCGACATTCTGGTGGGCAAGGTGACGCCCAAAGGCGAAACCCAGCTCACCCCCGAAGAAAAACTGCTGCGGGCGATCTTCGGCGAAAAGGCCGGCGATGTGAAGGATGCCTCGCTGTTTTGCCCGCCGGGCATCGAGGGCACAATCGTCGATTGCAAAATCTTCTCACGCAAGGGGCAGGAGAAGGACGAGCGCTCCCGGGCGATCGAAGAAACGCAGATCCAGCGCCTGCAAAGAAACCTGCTGGATGAAATCCGTATTCTCACCGATGAGCGCGCCAAGCGGCTGGGCAACTTGCTCGACGGCAAGAAACTGCTGGCCGACCTGCACGACGAAAAGACCAACAAGCGGCTGCTCAGCAAGGACACCGAGCTGACGCGCGAAATCATCGAGAAGATGAAATCGCGCGATCTCAAGCGGATGCGGCTGTCGAATAAGGATCCGCGGCTCAACGAGCAGATCGACGAAATCGAGGAGATGACCTCGCGCCAGATCGCGGTGCTGGAAAAAATCACCGACGAAAAGACCGCCAAGTTGCGCAAGGGCGACGAGCTCCCTCCCGGCGTGATCAAGCTGGTGAAGGTTTACATCGCCATGAAGCGCAAGCTGTCGGTGGGCGACAAGATGGCCGGCCGCCACGGCAACAAGGGCGTGATCGCGCGCATCCTGCCGGACGAGGATATGCCGTACATGCCGGACGGGACGCCGGTGGAAATCGTGCTCAACCCGTTGGGCGTGCCCTCGCGCATGAATGTGGGGCAGATTCTCGAAACGCACCTTGGCTGGGCCGCTCAGGCGCTGGGCGTGCAGTACGCCACGCCCGTATTCGACGGCGCCACCGAGCGCGAAATCAAGCGCGCCCTGACCGAGAGCAAGCTGCCGACCTCGGGCAAGACCAAGCTCTACGATGGCCTGACCGGCACCGAGTTCGAACAGCCGGTAACGGTGGGCTACATCTACATGATGAAACTGTCGCACCTGGTGGACGACAAGATTCATGCGCGCTCCATCGGGCCGTACTCGCTGATCACGCAGCAGCCGCTGGGCGGCAAGGCGCAGTTCGGCGGCCAGCGCTTCGGCGAAATGGAAGTCTGGGCGCTCGAAGCGTATGGCGCCGCCTATATTCTGCAGGAACTGCTCACGGCTAAGTCGGACGACGTGTATGGCCGCGCCAAGATTTACGAAGCGATTGTCAAAGGCGAAGCGGCCATCGAGCCCGGCGTGCCGGAATCGTTCAACGTGCTGATTCGCGAGTTGCAGTCGCTGTGTCTCGATGTCGAGTTGATGAAGAAGCCGCAGGAAGTGACGGATACGGCACTGGCGGCGGATTAAGGAAGCGTTTAGCTGTCAGCGATCAGCTTTGCTGGTCCGATAGCTGAGAGCTGATGGCTGATGGCTGGTAGCTGAAGGCTTTTTAGGAACTGGAGGTTTATTTTGAGATCCTCTCCGTACGATCGGGCGAATTTGATCGCGGATTTCGATTCAATCCGCATTTCTCTGGCGTCTCCGGAAAAAATCCGGAGCTGGTCTCATGGCGAAGTGACCAAGCCGGAAACCATCAACTACCGCACCTTCAAGCCGGAGCGCGACGGATTGTTCTGCGCGCGTATTTTTGGTCCGACTCAAGATTGGGAGTGCTTGTGCGGCAAGTACAAGCGCATGAAGCACCGCGGCGTGATCTGCGACAAATGCGGTGTGGAAGTCACCCTGGCGCGCGTGCGCCGCGAGCGGTTGGGCCACATCGAGCTGGCCAGCCCCTGCTCGCACGTCTGGTTCTTCAAGGGACTCCCCAGCCGCATCGGCCATCTGCTGGATATCACGCTGCGCGAACTGGAGCGGGTGCTCTACTTCGAAGCCTACGTGGTAGTGGAGCCGGGCGAGGTGGAGAGTTTGTCGCGCGGTGAAGTCATCACCGATGAGCGCAAGCGCCAACTCGACCAGGAGTTTCCCGGCAAATTCGTCGCCATGATGGGCGCCGAGGGAATCAAGGAACTGCTGAAGAAGCTCGACATCGAAGGTCTTTCCGAAGAAATTCGCGAAAAGATGAAGACCGAGGTCTCGCAGCAGAAGAAGTTGAAATTCGCCAAGCGGCTGCGCGTGGTGGAAAGCTTCCGCAAGAGCGGCAACAAGCCGGAATGGATGATCCTGGACGTGGTGCCTGTGATCCCGCCGGAGCTGCGCCCGCTGGTGCCGCTCGACGGCGGCCGCTTCGCCACCAGCGACCTCAACGACCTTTACCGCCGCGTGATCAACCGCAACAACCGGTTGAAGAAGCTGATGGAGCTGCACGCTCCCGACGTAATCGTGCGCAATGAAAAGCGCATGCTGCAGGAAGCGGTGGACGCGCTGTTCGACAACGGCCGCCGCGGCCGTGTGCTGCGCGGCGCCAACAACCGCCCGCTGAAATCGCTGTCCGACACGCTCAAAGGCAAGCAGGGACGGTTCCGCCAGAACCTGCTGGGCAAGCGCGTGGATTATTCCGGCCGCTCGGTGATCGTAGTCGGCCCGGACCTGAAGCTCAATCAGTGCGGGTTGCCGAAGAAGATGGCGCTCGAGCTGTTCAAGCCGTTCATTTACCATCGCCTCGAACAGCGCGGCCATTGCACCACCATCAAGCAGGCCAAGGAACTGGTGGAGCAGCAGGACCCGGTGGTTTGGGACATTCTCGAAGAGGTCATCAAGGACCATCCGATTCTGCTGAACCGCGCCCCCACGCTGCACCGTTTGGGCATCCAGGCCTTCGAGCCGGTGCTGGTGGAAGGCAAGGCGATCAAGATTCACCCGCTGGTCTGCACCGCATTCAACGCCGATTTCGACGGCGACCAGATGGCGGTGCACATCCCGCTATCGCCCGAAGCGCAGATCGAAGCCACCACGCTGATGCTGGCGTCCAACAACATTCTTTCTCCGGCGCACGGATCTCCGATCGCGATTCCGACGCAGGACATGGTGCTGGGCTGTTACTACCTCACCAAGGCGCGTCCCGGCGCCAAGGGCGAAGGCCGCACTTTCGCTTCCGCCGACGACGTGCTGATCGCGCTCGAAATGGGCGAAGTGGAAACGCTCACTCCCATCAAGCTACGCTACACCGGCCGTGTGATCGACCTGGTGCACGCCTTCGACAGCCAGAACATCCTGCACACCGAGCCGATCGAGTTCATCAAGCAGTACATGGAAACTACGGTAGGCCGCGTGATTTTGAACGACCACCTGCCGCAGGACATGCCGTTCATCAACGGCCTGCTCAAGAAAAAGGGCCTGGCCCAACTGGTGCAATATTGCTACCTCAAGTTCGGCCTGGTGATCACCGTCCAGATGCTGGATGAAATCAAGTCGCTCGGCTTCCTCTACGCGACACGCGCCGGCATTTCCATCGGCATCGACGACATGGTGGTGCCGAGCGAAAAGGCCGGCCTGGTGCGCGAGGCCGAACGCGAAGTGGTGGCGGTGGAAAGCCAGTATCAGGATGGCGCCATCACCCATGGCGAGCGCTACAACAAGATCATCGA
>Ga0209415_10007471_pt1 | contig 19086 bp, 20 predicted proteins | sample PeaSoiSIISIP2007_FD_187696 | JGI IMG/M metagenome (GOLD analysis project Ga0209415, IMG submission 187696) | Peat soil microbial communities from Weissenstadt, Germany - SII-SIP-2007 (SPAdes) (version 2) | ecosystem: Environmental > Terrestrial > Soil > Wetlands > Peat | place: Germany...
GTCTGGTCGAGGTCGATGATGTGGATGCCGTTGCGCGCGCCGTAGATGTACGGGCGCATCTTCGGGTTCCAGCGCTTGGTCTGGTGGCCGAAGTGCACGCCCGAATCGAGCAGCGAGCGGAGCGGAAGGGGGAATTCGCCCCGGAGCTGCGGCACTCCCTGGGCGTTGATCTCGGTAGACTGGGTCATCGGGCGCGTCCTTTCGGTTGGGCCTCCGCTCTCCGTCCGTGACCAACGCTGCCAAGAGAGCAGCGCACCGGGTCTCGGTTTGCGCGGGAGAGCGTGTGGATTGATGCGGAGCCGGCGGCAGGCCCGGTCCCCGCGGTTTGGGGGTGGCGAAAGGTACGCGCGGACGGGGAAAAAGCAAGCTATAGCGGGCTGCGGATGGTGAGCCGGGCGTACAGGGCGGGGATTTGGGGGCTGCTGGGGCTCACGGTCGGGCTCGGGGGGGCGTGCGGCGGGGCGAAGGTGAGCCCGAACATGCCGCCGCCGGAGTACGAGGAGCCGGCGGGGCCGGTGTCGAGCGTGCCCCCGGCGCCGCCGGAACCTCCGCCGCCGGCTGTTGCGCCGCGTTCTTGAGAGAGGGGTCCCTGCCGCTTCACGTCGTCCTGCACCGCCTTGCCGGCCGCCTCGAAGCGCATGTCCCGTGCTACTTTCCCGGTTGCCATGGCCGGCCCGGCGATCGATCGCGCGCTCGTGCTGCACGTCGCCAAGCTGGCCTCGCTGTCCCTGTCCGACGCAGACGCCGACCGGCTCGCCGGGGAGCTCGCGAAGATCGTCGGCTACGTGGCCCAGCTCGACGCGCTGGACACGCGGGACGTGCCTCCGACGGCCCACCTGCAGATCGATCGCACTCCCTGGCGGCAAGACGAGCCCCGACCCGGCCTGTCGCACGAGGACGCGCTGGCGCAGGCGCCCCGCGTCGAGGGCGACGGGTTCGCGGTGCCCGCATTCGTCGAGGAGAAATGACCCGATGCACCTCATCGAGGTAGCCAGGCGGGTGCAACAGGGAGAGGTCACCGCAGAGGCGGTGTGCACTGCGGCCCTGACGGCCATCGAGGCCAAGGACGGCGCGCTGCACGCGTTCCTGCACGTCGCCCGCGACGAGGCACTCGCGCAGGCCCGCGATCTGGACACTCGACGCAAGCGCGGGGACAAGCTCGGCCCCCTGGCCGGCGTTCCGATCGCCATCAAGGACGCCATCTGCACGCGTGGGGTGCCCACGACCGCTGGATCCAAGATCCTCGCCGGCTACGTGCCCCCCTACGACGCCACCGTGATCGCCCGCCTGCGCGCCGCGGATGCCGTCATCGTCGGCAAGACGAACATGGACGAGTTCGCGATGGGCTCCTCCACCGAGAACAGCGCGTACGGACCCACCCGCAACCCGTGGGACACGACTCGGATTCCGGGGGGCTCGTCGGGCGGCAGCGCCACGGCGGTCGCAGCGAGGATGACCCCATGCGCCCTCGGCAGCGACACCGGAGGCTCCATCCGCCAGCCGGCTGCGCTCACCGGGACCGTGGGCGTGAAGCCCACGTACGGCCGGGTCTCGCGCTACGGGCTCATTGCGTTCGCCTCGAGCCTCGACCAGATCGGGCCCTTCGCCACCGACGTGCGCGGCGCGGCCCGCGTGCTGTCGGTGATCTCCGGGGCCGACGATCGCGACTCCACCTCGCTGCGCGCCGAGGTGGGCGACCTCGAGGGCGCGTGCGGGCGCGACGTGAAGGGCGTGCGCATCGGGATGCCCGACGAGTACTTCGCCGACGGCCTCGATCCCGAGGTCGGCGCGAGCGTGCGCGCGGCCATCGGGGAGCTCGAGGGGCGCGGGTGCGTGGTGAAGCCCGTGAAGCTGCCGCACACGTCGTACGCCGTGGCCACGTACTACGTCATCGCCACGGCCGAGGCGTCGAGCAACCTCGCCCGGTTCGACGGCGTCCGCTACGGCCTACGCGTCGATCCCCGGCACGACCTGCGCGCCCTGTACGGCGCAACGCGCGACGCCGGCTTCGGGGCCGAGGTGAAGCGGCGCATCCTGCTCGGCACCTTCGTGCTGTCGGCGGGCTACTACGACGCGTACTACCTCAAGGCGCAGAAGGTCCGCACCCTGGTGCGTCGGGACTTCGACGCGGCGTTCCGCGAGGTCGACGTCATCTGCTCGCCCGTGTCGCCGACGCCGGCGTTCCGGCTCGGCGAAAAGGTGGATGACCCCATCTCGATGTACCTGAGCGACGTGTACACGCTGCCCGCGAGCCTCGCAGGCCTGCCGGCGATGAGCGTGCCGTGCGCGCCCACGAAGAGCGGGCTGCCGGTGGGGCTTCACGTGATGGCGCGCCCGCTCGACGAGGCGACGATGCTCGCCGTCGGGGCGGCCTGCGAGGCGGCGATCCCGTGCGCGTCGCCGCCCTGACCCCCGAGACGGCCGCGGCGTGGTCGGCGCTCTTCGAGGCGTGCGGGTGCGCATGCCATTGCCGCTACTGGCACTTCGAGGGCAACAAGAACGCCTGGCTCGCGCGGTGCTTCGAAGAGCCGGGGAAGAACCGCGAGGAGCAGATGGCGCTCGTGGAGGCAGGGGCCCTCGAGGCGCGGGGGCTGGTCGCGCTCGACGGCGACAGGGCCGTCGGCTGGATGAAGCTCGCGCCGAGGGAGAAGCTGGGCAAGCTGCGCCGACAGGGAGCCTACCGGGGGTTGGACCTCGGCGACGACCAGGGCATCTGGAGCATCGGGTGCTTCCTGGTGCATCCGGATCACAGGAGGCGTGGGGTGGCGAGGGCGCTCGTCGCAGCAGCGGACGGCCATGTGCGGGCGTGGGGGGGACGGGCCATCGAGGCGTACCCGCATCGGCCCGGCTACGCGCTGCGCGACGAGGAAGCGTGGATGGGCCCGGAGGGATTGCTCGTCGGATGCGGATACGAGGCCGTGCACGGCCAGGGGCCGTACCCGGTCTACCGCAAGGAGATCGTCTAGGACTGGAGCATGGGCCGCTTCCGCCACGCCTCCGACGCGCCGAGCCCCAGTGCGTCCAGCCTCGGCACGATGACCTCGGCCACGGTGGCGTAGAAGAGCGCCCGCGCGTCGGCTCCCGAGCACAGCCCGAGCGCCACGCCCTCCGGAGGCGGCGACGCAGCGAGCGGCAGGTGCGCCAGCTCGTGGCGCTCGAGGTGCGCGAACGCGACCGCGAGGTATTCGCCCAGGCGACGCCGCTCCTGCGCCCCGCTTCGGGCGAGCAGCCGCGGGACCACGACCCAGCCGAACCGCGCATGCCCGATCTCGTCGGCCCAGATGCGCGTGAGCTTCGCCCTCAGCATGCCGGCCGGCATCTCCTCGCGCTCCGCGCCGATGAGCGACACCGCCACGGTCTCGCTGAGACAGCAGATGCTCAGGGCGTTGCGCAGCACGCCTTCGATGGGCGTCGCATCTTCGTGCGACGGAAACGGCTCCGGGCGCAGAGCCGGCGCGATCGCCTCGCCGCCGAGGGCCTCGACGACGGCGCCGCAGAGCGCGCCGTGGGTCCTCTCCTCCTCGGCGAAGGTCAGGCACTGCGCCCCCAGCGACGCGTCGAGACCCACCGCGTTCATCTGCCGGGCCAGGCCCTCGAAGACGTGCGCCGACGCGTGCTCGCTTACCATCCGTCCGAGCCACGTCGCGCGGGCCGAGGCGGCTAGATGCGGCAAGCTCGGGACGCTGGGGGCGAGCGGTCGCGCCTCTGCGCGCAGATCGAGGAGCATCACGCCACCTCGAGCTGCTGCGTGGGCATCGCCGGGGGCATCGGCGGCCCCCACGGCGTGCACGTCGGTCCCTCGGGCTCGTTGGCCTCGGCGCAGCAGGCCCAGTGCACCTGCGCCGCCGCTCGCTCGTCGCTGACCCAGACGGAGGCGTCCGGGGCGGCGCCGAACATGGTGCGCTCCTCGTAGTCGAGCCGCGTGACGATCGCGGCGCAGCACGACGTCACGTCGGCGTTCGCCGGACCCGCATCGGGCAGCTCGTTGATCCAGACTGCGGCGTCGGGCGGGCCGAAGGCGGCGATCCGGGCGACGCAGCAGTCGAAGGTCGCATGGTCGATGCCTGCGCCGGCGTCGACGTGCAGGGCCTCCGGAAGCAGATCCGACGCCGGCGGTGCATTGCACGCGAGGGCGGCCGATGCCCTGTCCGGAGCCACAGGCGCGTCCGTCACCGAGGCTGCCTCCTGCTCCGTCGCCCCCTCGGACGTCGACCCCGCAGGCGAGTCCACGGCCGCATCGGGCCCGGCCGCCACCGAGCCACCGCATCCCACCGCCGTCACCCCCAGCGCCACCCTCGCCGTCGCGCGCAGCGCTGCACGAAAAGCCCAAGAGTTCATGAAGAGACCCTCCGCAAAGGCCGGGCTGCAAGATGCCCGACCCACGGAGGCTACGACCGTGCGACCCATCACACCAATCACTGGCAGTCCTACTTGCGATAAGTACTGGTTATGCCCGCCCTGGACGTGACCCAGCTCCGCTACTTCCGGACCATCGCCCGTCTCGGCAGCCTCACCGGCGCCGCCCGTGCGCTCGACGTCACGCAGCCCGCGCTCTCCGGGGCCCTCAAGCGCCTCGAGGAGGCGCTGAAGACCACCCTCTTCGAGCGCACGCGCGAGGGCATGGTGGTGACCTCGACGGGCCAGGAGCTGCTCCATCACGCGACCGAGATCCTCGCATCGATCGAGCGCGCCGAGCAGGCCGTCCTCGGCCTCGAGACCGGCGAGCGCGGGCGCTTCGTCATCGGCTGCCCCGAGTCGCTGGGCATCTACTTTCTGCCCGCCGTGCTCGCGCGCGTCGCGAAGGACATGCCGGGCGTCGAGCTCGCGCTCTGGACGGGGCGATCGCGAGACGTCGAGCGCGCCGTCATCCGCCGGGAGGTGCACTTCGGGATCGTCGCGCGGCCCCTTCCCCACCCGGATCTGGTGCGGGTCGACCTGTTTCGCGACCACACGGGCCTCTTCGTCACGCGCCCAGCCGAGCGCAGCACGGCCGCTGCCAGGCGACGACTACGAACGGGCCCCCTGCTCTACGTCGAGGGTCTGCCTCAGACTCAGGAGCTGCTCGCGCAGCTGGACTCGGAGAAGACGGTCCCCGAGCACCGTCTGCCATGTGGCTCGCTCGAGCTCGTGAAGAACCTGGCCCTGGCGGGCATCGGCATCGGGATACTCCCCGCTCGGGTCGCGGCGTACGCGCGAGGGCTCGTGCCTCTCTGGGCATCAGGGCCCACGGTGCCGGACGTCATCCGCCTGGTGTATCGAGGCGACTCGCACCGTACCCGTGCGTGGGCGCACTTGAAGGACGTCCTCGTACACGCCACGCCCCGGAGCGCCGGGATCGCGCGGGGATAGGTCAGCGTGGCACGCCGAAGCTCACCGCGGGGAACAGCTCCTCCCCCGCTCCGCCCCCTCGCACGGCATCCATCGTGTGCACGATCGCGTCGTACTGGATGTCGTTCGACGCCGTGATGACGACGTCCCGGTCCTCCGGTGCCAGCGCCTTCAGCCGACGCACGCACGACGTCAGCCCGTCGTAGTCGCGCTCGCCCTCCGCCGTGCGCCCGACTGCAGGCCCGCTGCCCTGCGCCTCGCACCCCTGCCCCATGCGCTGCCCTCGGGCCGACACCAGGAACCCGTCATGCAAGACCGCGACGTTGAGCGCGAGGCCGCCGCTCTGGGTCCCGCGCGGGCCGTCTTTGTTCGCCGGAGCCGCGTCGAGGGCGGTGGTGAACGTCACGGCGACCGTCGCCAGCACGAACATCAGCACGTTGAGCAGGATGTCGAGGAACGGCACGACATTGAGCTCGCCGGCCTGGTCGTGAGCATCCGGCGTCGGGGGCAACCTAGGGCGGGGCATGAACACACCTCCGTCCTGGTGAGACAGCGGGGGCGGCGCCGAGTTCCCCTACGGCTTCAGGCCATCCTTGCGGATCAGGGCGAGGCGTAGCGCCAGCGCGATGCCCGCCAGGAACCCCGTGACGCCGCCCACCAGCAGCACCAGCGAACGGTCGTGCAACCCGGCCACGGCCGCGACGGCCGAAGCGACGCCGGCTCCCACGAACGGTCCGGTCGTGACCAGGACCCACAGGAGCCAGGATCGCGCGGGAGCCGACGACCTCTGCGCGCGCGTGGCCTCCATGGTCTCGAGCCAGGCCGCGACCTCGCGCTCTCGCGCGGCGGCCTCGGAGCGCTCGGCGTCCGGCTCGCGGTAGGTCACCCCTCTCAGTCTAGCGCTTGGCGCGAGCCTGCTTGCGGGCGGCCTTGCCCTCCGGCGAGTGCATGGCCTTGGCAAACGCGACGTAGTCCTTCATCGGCGTCGCCGCGACGGCGCGGCCGATCGCGTCGAGCGGCAGGTCCTCGAGCTCCTTGAAGCGCACGCAGCTCTTGCCCATGTCGAGCTTCTTGCCGGCGGCCTTGAACGCCGCCTCGAGCTGCTTGCGCAGGCTCGCCGAGCCGTAGACGTTGCAGAGGTACACAGCCATGTAGTTCTTCTGGCTCGAGAGCGCGGCATACATCAGCGGACGCTTGTTGTACGTGTCCGGGTAGACCGACAGCGGCACCTGGTAGCTCACGAAGCCGCCCTCGACGGCCTCTTCGTAGCCTCTCGGCAGCTTGGCAAGGATGGTCTTGCGGAGCGCGTCGATGGCGGCGCGGCGATCGGGCGGCAGGGTCTGCAGGTACTCGCGGACGGTGGTGGCGGACGAGCGCATGTCGGTTCTCCCCTCTCCTTCTACGCCCCTTCTACGCCATCCACGTCGTGTTCTACCTCGCGAGCGCGGCCCTCGCAGCGGCGGCGCACAGGACGGTTTCCGCCATTGCACGACGGCCTGGGGCGGGCGTTGCGGCAATTTCACTCGCCCGGCCGTGGCGGTATGTCAGACTCGCGCCATGCGTTCTTCCCCGATCTTGCTCGGCCTGCTCCCCGTGCTCGCGATCGCGTGCAGCGATGCCTCCTCCAGCGCCCCCGCCTCCAACGACAGCGGCACGGGAGACGACGGCAGCACGGGGGCGTTCACCTACACGCCCGCAGGCTGCAGCTACTCGTACGCGCCGCCGTCGGCGCTCGACTTTCAGGACCTCGCCCTCGACGACACCGGGGCGGTCAGCGCTACGAACGGAGTGCCACAGCGGGTCCGTGTCGGCCTCGGCGGAGGCACTACCAAGGGCAAGGCCGGCTACGCCGACCCGACCACGAGCGCAGCGTTCACGTGGGAGACCGCCGAGTCCAACCATGCGGCGAAGGTCAAGCTCGGGACCTCCGCGAGCTCGATGAGCACGGTGCAGACCGGATACACCTGGACGCTCAAGCCGAGCATCGGATCCGGCGACTCGTACTTCCATGAGGTCCACGCCTGCGGCCTGAAGGCCGGCACCACCTACTTCTATCAGGTGGGCGGCGGCCCCTCCGGCAAGGAAGTGTGGAGCGCAACGCAGTCGTTCACTACGGTCCCGTCGAGCGGCAGCATCACCTTCGGCGTTTTCGGCGACGCGCGCGACAAGGTGACCACTTGGCAGGCGGTGCACGAGCGCATGAAGGACCCGCAGGTTGGCGTCGCGATGAGCCTCATCGACGGCGACGTGGTCGACATCGGGGGCGAAGAGACCCTGTACGGGACCTGGCTGGACGCCATCTGGAAGGATCCGAACAACGCGGCCAGTTTCCTGACGCTCGGACAGATGCCTATCCTTGCGATCAACGGCAACCACGAGAACGACGTCCCCACCTCGTTCGCCAACTGGGCCCTGCCTGGTGAAGGCGACTATGCCGAGACGTACGCGTCTTTCGACGCAGGCAACACGCACTTCACCATGATCGACGACCAGCAGATCTCCGGAACGGGTGCGCTCTCGGCGGAAGCCACGGCGCAGCTCGCGTGGGTCGACCAGGACCTCGCTGCGGCGGATGGCGACCGCAGCGCCCATCCATTCGTCGTCGTCATGGGCCATCGTGGCGTGTTCTCGACTTCGCTCCACGCGATCGACGGGGACGTGATCGCCGCGCGCGGCAGGCTGGCCCCCATCTACGACAAGCACCACGTCGATCTGGTCATCAACGGGCACGACCACGAGTACGAGCGCACCGTGCCCATCACCGCCGGGAGCCCCCCCACGGGCATGCCTACGATCGCCCCGGCCGGCACGGGCACGACCTATGTGATCTGCGCCGGTGCGGGCGCAGACCCCTACGCCGTCGGGACCACGTCCGTACCCTACCGCATGACCAAGACCGCGTTCGGCAGCGGGACCCCCTACATCGGTGCGTACTCGCTGCTCACGATGTCCGGGACCACGCTGACGCTGAAGGCCTACGGGCTGAAGGCGTCGTCTTCCACCGTGGCGGGTGACGACGTCATCGACACCGTGACGCTGTCACACTGAAGTTCACGCGATCACCATTGTGTGGCCCGGGATGACGGTCTAAGAGTCCCGGCTCATGCGACCGTCGCTCGTCGCGCTGACCGTGGCCACGGCGTCGATCGCCCTGCCTGTCCGGGCGTTAGCACAGACCGCACCGCCCACGCCCCCGGCGCCAGAGACTGCTGCTCCCACACCTCCGGCCGCCCCTCCGGCGGCTCCGGCCGCCCCATCCTCCGGGGTCGACGTCACGACCCTCGATCACCTGCGCGATCGAGGAATCCTCTCGCAAGCCGAGTACGAGCTCGCCCTGCGCGACATCGGCGCCTCGACCGGCGACACCCACGCGGCCGAGGCGGGCAGCCTGGTGTTCGGCAAGTGGGCCACCACGCTCTACGGGTTCATCGAGGGCGACACCATCTTCGACAGCACCCAGAGCTTCACCGATGCCGCCGGCAACAACCAGGTCCTGCGGCCCACGGGCAACACTGCCCCGCTGCAGCCCACGCTGAGCGGCGTCACCCAGCAGCCCGTGCAGGCGACCCAGGGGTACCTGGGCAGCCACGGGCAGACGCAGTTCAGCGTGCGCAACTCGCGCCTCGGCCTGCGCCTTCGCGCGCCGGGGAGCGAGTCGGTGCACGCGAGCGCGATGGTCGAGATGGACTTCCTCGGCAACCAGCCGCCGGGGGTGAGCCAGAGCTCCTTCTTCACCAGCCCGACGATGCGACTGCGCCACGCGATGTTCCGCGTGGAGACTCCGGTCGTGGACTTCCTCGTGGGGCAGTACTGGCAGCTGTTCGGGTGGCAGGGCAGCTATCAGCCGAACACCGTCGAGATCCAGGGCGTGCCAGGCCAGCTCTACGCCCGCGCGCCGCAGGTGCGGATCTCCAAGAGCTTCAGGGGAGACCTGTTCACCTTCGAGATGGCGGTGGCTGCCGCACGGCCTCCCGCGGGATCCGAGGTCCCGGAGGTCGAAGGCGGGGTCCGCCTAGCCGTGAACAAGTGGGCCGGAATGCACACGGCAGGAGCCACAGGGACCTCGATCCACCCGCTCTCGATCGCCGTCACCGGTGACTACCGCAAGTTCCAGATCCCGCAGGCAAGCACGCTGCTGCCCTCGTCGAGCGTCGGCACGCAGTCCGGCGCCATCGCAGCGGACGTGTTCATCCCGGTGATCCCTGCAAGCGAGGGCAAGCGAGGCAACTCCCTTTCGCTCATCGGCGAGTTCGTGACCGGCTCCGGCATCTCGGACATGTACGCCGGGATGAACAGCGGGGTGATGTTCCCGTTCATCGTCAACGATACGACGGGACAGCTTCAGATCCCGTGGCCCGGCAACGTGGACCAGGGCCTGGTGGCCTACGACATCAACCCGGGGGGCTTCGCGCTCCACCCCATCCAGTGGACGTCGTTCCTCGCGGGGCTCGAGTATTACCTGCCGGGCCTCGACGGGAAGGTCTGGATCTCGGGCAACTACTCGCACATCCAGTCCCAGAACTCCGGCGACTTCGCCCGCAACAACGCCGACCAGCCGAGTCCCCTCGTCTACTTCTTTCTCACCACGCAGTCGCAGGTCCGAAAGAGCGAAGACTGGTGGGACGCAAACGTCTTCGTCGATCCGCTGCCCAGCGTGCGCATCGGCGCCGAATTCGCCCAGTTCATCGATCACTACGTCGACGGGTTCACCGCCACGAACAACCGGGTGCAGCTCTCGGGCTTCTTCCTGTTCTAGGAGGCGCGCGTCCCACCCGCTGACACGAGCGTCATTCGAAGTATCGGCGCGACACGCTCGGCTCCTGGCCGAATCGACACACAATCGCTCACGACAGTTTCCCTCGGCTTCGCGCATTTGGCACGCGTGTACGCGATGCTCGTGGCGTCCGCGGGGAGGACTCGATGTCCGAATACGACGTGCGCGCGCTCACCCCGAGCGACTTCGACACGCTGATGGACCTGGAGCAGACGCTGTTCGGCGCCTCCGGTGACAAGACGCTCGGCCCCTTCTACGTCAGGCTCTGCTGCGATTTCTTCGGCGACACGTGCCTGCTCGCGCTCGCCGACGGCGAGCCGGTCGGCTACTGCTTGACGCTGCTGCGCGGCCGCGAGGCCTACTGCTCGACCCTGGCCATCGCGCCGGCGCACCAGCGAACTCGGCTGGTCCACCGCATCGTCCAGAAGCTCGTGGTCACGCTTGCGGCGAGGGTCGACGCCATCTGGTTCACGGTGCACGAGTCGAACGCCGACGCGCGGGCCCTGCACGCGACCCTCGGCGCCCGGGAGACCGCCGTTCACCCGGCGTACTTCGGCCCCGGCGAGCCCCGCATCGTGTCGCGCATCGACCGCAGCGCCTTCGACCGCCTCCGCAACCGCATGGCGCGCCTCGGACTTCTGGGCCCTACCGCCGCAGCCTGACCGATGGCCATCGCGATAGAGACCCCCTCGCCGCTCGCGCCGCTCGCGCAGTCGGCGCGACGGGTGACTCGCGCCGTGGACCTGGTCGCGATCATCGGTCGCCTGCTGAGCACCGCCCGCACCGAGGGCACGACGGCGCCGGACGACCTCGCGCTGCGTGCCGTCCGCACTGCGCGCACCATCCTGCACGTCCACGGGGTCGACGTGCACGCGTCGCACGGGGTGCAGCACAGCACGTGCGTCGTCGTCGCCAACCACTTGAGCTACCTCGACCCGCTCGTCGTCTCGTCGGTCGTCCCGTGCATCTCGATCGCCAAGGGCGAGACCGAGCGCTGGCCCCTCATCGGGCCCGGGCTGCGGGCGCTGGGCGTCGTGTTCGTGCGACGCGGCGATCCTCACAGCGGCGCGGTCGCTCTGCGTCGGGCGTGGCGCGCGCTCCGCTTGGGGGCGAGCGTCCTGAACTTCCCCGAGGGGACGACCAGCGACGGGCGCGACGTCGGCCCCTTCTCGCGCGGCGTCTTCGGCCTGGCGATCCTCGCCGGCGTGCCCGTCCTGCCGGTGCGCATCGCCTACGGCGACGACCGCGTGCCCTGGTTCGGCGGCGCCACGTTCGCCCCTCACTACTGGAAGCTCGCGGGCACCGAGCGCGTGGCCGCGTCGCTGCACTTCGGCGACCCCATTGTGCCCTGCCCCGACGACGACCCAGGCGAGCTCGCGACCCGCGCCCGCGCGGTGATCGCCTCGCTCTGACGAACGGAGACCGACATGCCTCAGACGTCCGCGATGAGCTACATCCGCCAGGGCACCGCGCCCTTCTTTCGCCTTCCGTGCATCGACGTGCACGCCGGCTCGCCGTACAAGGGCCTCGACGCGGTGGTGCTGGGAGTCCCTTGGGACATGTCCGTCACCTACCGGCCGGGAGCCCGTTTCGCGCCCTACGAGATACGCCGAGTGAGCGCCCTCTTGCAGGGCTTCCACCCCGTCCACAAGGTCGACGTCTTCTCGGCCCTGAAGGTCGCCGACGGCGGCAACGTCGCCATCCCCCCTTTTTCGCCCGCCCTGGCCCGCGACGTCATCGAGAACGAGATCGCGTCCATCGTGGGCGCCGGAGCCGTCCCCTTCGCGGTCGGCGGGGATCATTCGATCGCGTATCCGGCGATGCGCGCCGTTTCGAAGGTGCACGGCCCGCTCGCCGTCGTGCACCTCGACGCGCACCTCGACACGAGCGACGCCGAGGTCTGGGGCGACGCGTACCACCACGGCACGCCGATGCGCCACGCGATCCAGGAGGGCCTGGTCGAGCGCGGACAGCTCCACCAGGTCGCCGTGCGCGCGCCCTGGGGTTACGCCGCCGAGGGCTCCCTCGCCGCCGACCACGGCGCGACCCTCTACGACGTCGACTCGATCGCGGCGCGCGGCATCGCGAGCGTCGCTCACCACATCGTCTCGTGCGTGGGCGACCGTCCCGTGTACCTCACGCTCGACGTCGACGGCATCGACCCGGCCTTCGCGCCGGGCACCGGCACGCCAGTCCCCGGCGGAATCAGCTCGCGCGAGGCCATCGCCCTGCTCCGGGGTCTGGCGGGGGTGCGCATCGTCGGCATGGACGTCGTCGAGGTCTGCCCCGCGCTCGACCACGCAGACATCACCTGTCACCTGGCGGCGCACCTGCTCTTCGAGGGGCTGGCCCTCGCAGCAGTGCGACGCGGTCGTTCCTGAAAGTTCCACGCGAGAGTTCACAATCGTGACGATTGCGTCACGAGACCGAGACGCTAGTGTTGGCGAATGCCTTCACTACCGGCGCCGTGGGGCGACTACCCCGACGCCCATCACCTCGAGACTGCCTGGCACGACCTGGCGCGCGATGCAGGCGCACGTACGCGCATCGCGGGTAGGTCCGTCGAGGGGCGTCCCCTCCACGTATTCGAGCTCGGCAATCCCGCAGGCCCACCTGTCCTGCTCACCGGGTTGATGCACGGGGTCGAGGTCATCGGGGCGCTCGCCTTGCTCGATCTGGTCCGCAGCATCGCCGAGGAGCCGAGCAGCGAGCTATTGCGCCACGCCCGGCTCGTCGTCGTGCCGATCGTCAACCCCGACGCGCTGCACTTGAACTGCGCACGGCTCGCCAGCGGGCGCGGCGCATTCCAGCGGTGCAACGCACGCGGCGTCGATCTGAACCGCAACTTCCCGCGCCTCCGCCCGACGCTCCCAGCCAACCCGCTGGGCGGCTCGCGTTTTCGCGCGTCGCCTCACTACGTCGGGCCCCATCCCCTCTCCGAGCCCGAGACGCGCACCCTTCACGACGTGGCCGAGGCCATACGACCGCGCGTGTCGCTCGCGTTCCACTCCTTCGGCGAGCTGCTGCTCTACCCGTGGGCGTACACCTCGCGGCCCAACCCCAAGCGCGCGCAGTACGAGCGAGCCGGGCGCGCCTTCGTGCGCGGACTGCGCCGCCCGACCTACCGCGTGATGCAGGCCACCGAGTGGTACGCGACCGTAGGGGACATGGACGACTGGCTCGACGCCGCGTACGGAACGCTGGCGTTCACCATCGAGGTGAGCCGCCCGATGCGGAGACTGTCGAACGTGCGCCGCATGGCGAACCCGTTCGCCTGGTCGAACCCCGTGCACGCGGCGCCGTCGATTGCCGGCATCGCGCCGGGGGCGCGGGCGCTCGTGCGCGAGGCGCTCGCCGCGTAGAGCTGCCTAACGCTCACTGGCCGGTCCCCGGCGGCTCGCAGTAACCCACGGGAGGAATGCCGAAGATGTTCACGCAGGTCGTCGCTCCCCCGGGGGCGTTCGCGCAGTCGCCGTCGTGCTTGCACGACATGCAGCTCGTCTGCCCCGTGGCCTGAAGGTCGTAGTAGCAGCTGCACGACGTGATGGGCGCGTACGGCTTGTACTCGTGGCCGTCGTCGCTGCGCTGCACGTGCATCGCGCACGTGGGGACGATGTGGCTCTTGGCGTAGAACTGGATGACGTCCAGCGTCGCCAGCACCTGGGCCTGCCGCCCGCTCATCGCGTCCACGAGCGTCTTCACGGCCGCGTTGGTCTCGTTGCCGTTCGAATCCGCGTACGCCACCAGGTGCGACGGACCCCAGATCGGGTAGTGGCCGTCGCGCACGTTGACCTTGTCGAACGCGGTCGCCGTCGAGTCGGGGTACCAGCCGCAGCGCTGCCCGACGTCCTGGAAAGCCAGCGGCTTGAGGGTCTGGCGCTGGGGGTCGGCCACGTCGGAGGAAAGGATGCCCATGGTCTTGCTCGCTGCGTTCGGATCGGAGGCCATACCGCCGTCGATCCCTTTGCCGTTGGCGACGTTCGTGATGGCCGAGAGCACCGCGCCACTCGTCTTGTCGAGGTTGCCCTTCCACTCGCCGGCCGGCAGGCCGATCGCCGCTGCGATCATGTTCTGCGTCCCGGAGCTCGCGTTGCGCTGGAGCAGGAAGGCCGCGTCGGTCCACGGCGACACGCCCGAGTTGCTCCCGAAGCCCCAGACCATGTAGGCCGCCTCGCTGCTGATCGACGTCTCGGTCGAGCTGGCCGGCACGACCATCTCCATGGTCTGCACCGGGCCGAAGAAGTCGTGCAGGTTGTTGGGCAGGCCGCCCTGGCTGATGAGCGCGGGGACACAGGTCGTGGGGAAGACGTCCGAGATGCCCAGGTCGGCGACCTTCGTCGGATCGTCGATCGCGCACGTGCCCTGCTGCACGTCGCCGTTGCTGTCGAGCGCGGGGTCGTAATACGTCGCAGTGGCCCCGATGCTCCGCAGCGTGCTGGTCTGGGGGTTCAGCATCGCGTCGACGCCGAAGCACGATCCCGCGCCGAGGTAGACGACGGTCTCGATGGACAGGCTCTCGAGCACCTGCGCCACGCGCGCCATGTACGGCTGGATGGCGGTCGACCCGGTCGCGTACACCACCGTCGACGGCAGCGCGCCGCCTTGCGGGCCCTGCGTGAGCGAGAAGCACGACGGCAACGTCGGTCCTGCGTCCGGCGGCGCTGCGTCGGTCGTGCCGGCCTCCGTGCCGCCTCCATCGGTGCTGCCGGCCTCCATCGGCACACCGGCCTCGTTCGCCGGCACGGCGGGGCACGCGGTTCCGCCCTCCGCGCAGAGAGTGTTTCGCGTCGCGTTGTCGAAGGGCTCGCACGAGCTGCCGGTGCACGCCGACTCGAGCTGCGCCTTGGTCTGTGGGCTGGCAATACAGGCATCCCCCCCGCCGCCAGAGTCGACTGCCGGCCCGTCCCCCTTCGCGTCGGGTACGCCGGAGTCCCCACCGCTGGGGTTGCTGAAGGTGTAGCTGCCGAAGTCGAGCAGCGAGTTGCAGGCTAGCCCGGCGAGACCCGCGACCGATGCGAGAACGAGGGCCGTGGGCAGTCGGCGCGCCAGCATCCCGATAGGTCATCGTCCGTGGACTCGGCAGCTCCGCGCAAGAGGGAAGAGTGGGCGAGAGTACGCCGACGTCGCATGGAAGATGCGGAAACGTCACTCGATTGCTACCCCTGGCGCGTGGCCCATGCTTTTCTCGATGATCGGGGGAACGTGTGAGCGAAGACGGCCACGCCCACAAGAACCCGTCGATCTCGAAGACGGTACCGAGCGGAAATGTGCCCGCGCGCGTCTCCGCCGTGCGTGAAACGGCGGTGTCCGTCCCGCTCCCGCAGGACGCGCCGACCCAGCCGGTCGCTCACCCCGCCGGTCGCGGTCGGGGACGTGCTCAACGGCAAGTACCGCATCGACGGCGTGCTCGGCGAGGGGGGCGTCGGCATCGTCTACTGCGCGCAGCACCTGGAGCTCGACGAGAAGGTCGCCCTCAAGTTCCTGCGGCCCGAGTCGCTCGGCGATCGCGGCATCGTGGCCAGGTTCGCGCGAGAGGCCAAGGCCGCGCTCAGCATCAAGAGCGAGTACGTGGCGCGGGTCATGGACGTCGGCACCGTGGAGGCCACCGGGGTGCCGTTCATCGTGATGGAGTACCTCGAGGGTCAGGACTTCAGCGCGACCCTGCGGCTCCACGGCGTCTTCTCGACGCAGGACGTGTCCGAATACGTGCTGCAGGTGTGCGAGGCCCTGGCGATCGCCCACGCCAAAGGGATCGTCCACCGCGACATCAAGCCCGAGAACATCTTCCTCACGACCACCCAGCACGGTCGCTCGATCAAGGTGGCCAAGGTGCTCGACTTCGGGATCTCCAAGGCGGCGCTGACCGGATCGTTTCTGAAGGAGATCCCGCTGGTACGCACAGGGCACCTGATGGGCACGCCGCTGTACATGTCTCCCGAGCAGGTGCGCGCGGCCTCGCAGGTCGACGCCCGCACCGACATCTGGTCGCTGGGCCTGGTCATGTACGAGATACTGACGGGCACCACCGCCTTCAACGCGTCGTCGCTCACCGAGCTGTGCGCGGCGATCCTCGAACGCGAAGCCCCGCCCGTGAGGAGCCTGCGCCCCGAGGTGCCCGAAGGCCTGGCGGTCGCGGTCGAGCGATGTCTCAAGAAGGACCCCGCTCAGCGGTTCCAGAACGTCGGCGCGCTGGCGATGGCGCTGCTGCCCTTCGCGCCCAAGCGCGCGCGCATCTGCGCCGAGAGGGCGGTCTCGGTGCTGCGTGAGGCGGGGATCGCCGAGCCGGAGCTGAAGGTGCACAGCACCATGCCGCCGCCGACCGACGAGGCCATCAACGTGGCCGCGAGCCTCAGCCAGCAGATCCGCATCGCGTCGGCGACCAGCCTTCCGGCGGTGCAGGCCAGCGCGGCGCCCTCCGGTTCGCGGCGACCCGTGGTCGCCATCGCCATCGGCGGCGTGGTTGCCGTGGCGCTGGGAGTCGTGTGCACGCTGCTCATCCTGCGCGGCGCCGCGGCGCCGAAGCCTGCGATCAGCGCGGACCCGAGCGTCACTGCAGCGGTCCCGCAACCCACGAGCCCCGCGGGGACCTTCGACGTGCCCCCGCCGACGACGTCGGCAGGCGTCGACACGATGACGAGCGTTGGCGGCGCGCTGGTCACGGCGCCACCGGCGACCAGCGCGTCGGCGCTGCCTGCGTCGAGGGTGCCGCCCCTGCCCCACGTGACGCCCACCGGCAAACCGGCTCCCTCGGCGAGCGCGGCGAAGCCGCCTGCGAAGAAGTCTCCCAGCGACGAAGGACCCGACCTAGGCTACTAGCCCATGCGGACCGGAAAGAAGGCCAGCTGGTCGATAGCTCTCGCCTGCGCCATCGCGGCGACCGCGCCGTCCGCGCGGGCGCAGGACGACTCGGCGGCCGACACCGCGGCCGCGCGCAAGCTCGGCCAGGAGGGATTGACTCTGGCGGACGCCGGCAACTGCCAGGACGCCGTCGACAGGCTCGCGCGCTCCGAGAAGATGCACCACGCCGTGAGCGTCCTCGAGCGCCTGGGCGAATGCCAGGTGAAGCTCGGCAAGCTGGTGCTGGGCATCGAGACTCTCCGGCGCGTGGTCCGCGAGCAGCTGCAGGCGGATTCACCGGCGGCGTTCGTGGCGGCGCAGGAGCGAGCGCAGCAGATCATGGCAGACGCCAAGCCCAGGGTCGCGCGCCTCAAGGTCGCCGTGGCTGCGCCGGCCGGCGCCGCGATCTGGGTGACCATCGACAGCGTGAACGAGCCCACGGCGAACCTCAACTCGGATCGGTTCGTGGACCCGGGCGATCACGTGATCGAGGCTGGCGCGCCGGGATACCTCAAGGCAATGGCCCGGTTGCACCTCGGCGAGGGCGTCGCCGACTCGGTGGCCCTCACGCTCGCGCCCGACCCGAACGCACCTCCCCCCGCCCAAGCGACGACCCCCGTCGCGCCTGCAGCCGGAGCACCTGCAGCGCAGACCCAAACTCGAGATCACACGGCCGCGTACGTCGCCGGCGGCGTCGGTCTCGTGGGCATCGGCTTCGGCGTGGCCTTCGGCCTGGGCGCGATGAGCGAGAAGAGCAGCCTCGACGCGGCGTGCAACGGCAACGTATGCCCGACGAGCCAGCAAGGAACGCGCGACGCCGGCACGCGGTTCGGCACGATCTCCACCGTGGGCTTCATCGTCGGCGGCGTCGGGCTCGCCACCGGCGCGGTGCTCTACTTCTGGGACATCGGCGGCTCTCCGCAGCAGGAGCGCGTCGCGGTCGGGTCGACGGGGTTGCGCGTGCGCGCTTACGTGGGCCCTTCGAGCGTCGGAGTGTCCGGGTCGTTCTAGAAGCGATCGCCGGACGGCGACACCCGCGCGACGACCGGCGCGTCGGGCGTGAACAGCTCGTCGAGCGGCATTCCCGAGGTGCTCGCCGCGTCGGCCGGCAGCTCGAGCAGCTCGCGCATCGTCGGAGCGATGTCGGACAGGCGATGTCCGCGCGCCGACCGCAGCAGACCCCTCGCCGGGACGCCCCACCCTGCCGCCACGAGCCACGTTCGCGCCGACTCCGGGAACTCGCGCCCGTGGTGCCGCCAGTCGCGCCCGCGCCCGTGGTCGGCTGAGATGATGACCGTCGTCCGGGCGCCCCGCTCCCCCATGCGATCCAGCGTGTCGAACAGCTCGCCGATCGTGCCGTCGGCGGCGCGCAGCGAGGCGAGGTACGCGGCGTAGTCGCCCCGGTGACCGTACTCGTCCGACTCACCGAGGCCTATGAAGGTCAGGCGCGGGTGCCTGGTCTCGAGGTATCGCAGGGCGAGGCCCGCCGTGAAGCGATCGGGACGGAAGTCGCCGTAGCCGGGCGCTGGATCGGCGTGAGCCCCCCGGTCGAGCCACTCGGCGGTGTCCGCGTCCTCGCGCAGCTCTTCGCCGCGCCAGATGCTCGATCGTCCGGTCGACAGCACGAAGCTGCCCGGCATCGAGCTGGCGGCCCGATCGATGCGCTCCCACGAGGCGAAGACGGCAACGTCACCGGGGCGCCGGCCGTGATCGCTCGCCTCGTCGAAGATCGTGGGCGCCCGGGCGGGCGCGCAGTCGTTGTCGGCGCACCCGTGCGCGCGGCGACCCGTGAATATCTCGCTGTAGCCGGGCAGCGAGACGAAGGCCGGACCGGACGCAGACATCACCGGCCCCATGCCGGGCGCCCCGATTGCCGCCCCGCGGCTCCCCATCACGGCGTGCAAGTGTGGCGCGTTGGCGGCGACGAAGACGTCCTGCCAGCGAACGCCGTCGAGCACGACCAACACGACTGCCGACTCACCTGCCCCCTCGGGCGCAGGTCCCTGGATGACCGGAGCCGGCGCTGGCATTGGCGGTTCGAAGGCGATTGCCTCGTCGGCCTGGGTCGGAGGCAGACAGCTGGCGCCCACGACGAGCACCGCGACCCACGCGGCGCTCCCACGAGCTTTGGGTCCCATGGATCACTA
>Ga0209415_10007472_pt1 | contig 19086 bp, 13 predicted proteins | sample PeaSoiSIISIP2007_FD_187696 | JGI IMG/M metagenome (GOLD analysis project Ga0209415, IMG submission 187696) | Peat soil microbial communities from Weissenstadt, Germany - SII-SIP-2007 (SPAdes) (version 2) | ecosystem: Environmental > Terrestrial > Soil > Wetlands > Peat | place: Germany...
TCCCAGGGTTCTTGGTCCTCCAACTACAGAATACCCGGGATCGAAACGGAGCCTTCGTCCTCATCCAATCAATCTTTGCGCTGTATGCAAAGGTGAACTCTTCTCTGTACGCCCGCCGGCTCGCATTCGAATTATTCGAAATGTTATCCATAGGATTATCTATTGACAGGATAATCTTTCCGTGCTAACTTATTGCGTGTCGGTCATCCCAAATCCCGGTCCGCCTTTCGCCACTCCGTCCGGCCCCCCCGTCTGGACGAATCTGTGTTCGCGTGCTTCCAGCCCTGTTCGCAAATGCTTCCATGTACCCAGGCACCGCCATTCCCACGCAGCCCCCAAAAGTGATGCATAGCAAACGACTTAACGCGGCCATAACTCCTTTAGAATCAGCACTTACAGAACACCTGCGCATTACGCGTAACTCGCTGAAAACAAAGAATTGCAAACCCTTTGGAATCAACACTTACGTATTTTTTCGCCGCAACCCCTTTACAATCAACACTTACGTGAAAAGTAGGGGGTGGGGGGGGTACCTACCGATTCAACGCCCCGGCTCATCCCGCGTCGCACCCCTGCCGTCCGGCTCGCTCAAATCTCGGGGTACATCTCAAAGAATGCATCCACCGACTGCGCCAAGGTATCCTGGATCTCCTCTTTGCTTCCTTCGATCAGGTGCAGCGTAATGCGCGCCGTGCGGCCGTCCTTCAACTTCAGCGTCGCCTCCTGCACTTCCGCCACTTCCTCCGCCGGAAAAAGCCTCATCCCGTACACCAACGCCAGCTTCGCCATCGTTTCCTCCTCACGCCTCTCCAGACTAAGTCCTGCGGCGGGCCCGATGCAAATTGGCATTTCCCGGTTCGCGCCCATTGCTTTTCCCGTGACGTGGATGGAAGATACGCAGGCATCCGCGCCGTGTCCGGCGAGCATCGTACAAGCCAACGGAGGAAAGCGATGCGATTGATCCCAGCCGCTGTATCGGTCCTGTTCTTGTGTTCCGGTGCAGCGGTATTTGCCCAGGAACCTGCGGGCCCAACACAGCCCGTCCCGGCCGCCGCTCCGGCGCCTGCTACGGCGCCTGCCGCTACTCCAGCGCCCGCGCCCGACTCCTCCACTCCGGCGCCCGCGGCTGCTCCAACAATGCCGGCGCCCGCCGCGAACGCTTCGGCTTCCGCTCCCGCGACGCCTCCCGCCAAGATCATTGTTCCGGCGGGAACGAAATTGCCGCTGATCCTGCACAACGCCATCACCACGCGCAACGCGCACCCTGGCGACCCAGTTTACTTCGAGACGCTGTTTCCCATCGTTCTCAACGACAAGATCGTGATTCCCGCCGGCTCTTACGTGCAAGGTGAGATTACGGAAGCGAAGCGTCCCGGCCGCGTGAAGGGCACCGGGGAATTGCGCGTTCGCCTCGAGACGATGATTCTCCCGAATGGTTACACTGTGCATTTCGGCGCTGTGCCTACAAATGCCGGCACCGGCGGCAACGAATCGGTGGACAAGGAAGGCACGATCCACGGCGATACGGACAAAGCCGATGACGCCGCGACAATCATTGAGGACACCGGCATCGGCACGGCCATTGGCACCGTGGCCGGACGCAGCGGGGAAGGCGCCGGCATTGGCGCCGGTGTGGGTCTGGCGGTGGGACTCGCGACCGTGCTCCTCACGCGCGGACCCGAACTCGAATTGCCGCGCGGCACGACGCTGGACGTCGTGCTCGATCGCGCGCTGCTGCTCGACGCCAGCAAAATCAATTTCACCGACCCCGGCCGCGCGCCGGAACTTTCCGGCCCTCCAAATCGCGAGCCGGTGCGCTCGAAAAATCCACTTCCGTAATAATTTTTTTCGGGATTGTGAACGCAGTTCGGGGCGTCAGTGGCTTCCAGCCGAACGGCTCATCGGCGCAAACCGCATCGGGCTGAACATTTCCCAGTCGAAAGAAACGGCGCGATCGAGAATCCACTCGCCGATGAGTTTCGCGGTGATGGGCGCGAGCAGAATTCCGCTGCGATAGTGGCCCGTGGCGATGAGCAGTCCGTCGATGTCGGTCGGCCCCAGGATCGGCAGGTGGTCCGGCGTGTCCGGCCGCAGCCCGGACCACGTCTCGGTCACCTCCGCACCGCTCAGCTCGGGGACGAGTTCCTGCGCGGCGTCCAGCACGTGCGACAACCCGGCCGGGGTCACCCGCTTCTCGTACCCGGCGTGCTCGCTCGTGGTTCCGGCGATGATCCACTGCGGCTGCTCGTCGTTGCGCGGCAAAATGTATCCGTGATGAGAGCGCAGCACGCGAGTCAATCTCGCCGCCGTGGAGCGCAGCGACACCATCTGCCCGCGCACCGGCCGCGTCGGCGCGTATCGCGCCGCCTCTTCCAGCAGTGAGGAGTAGCAGCCGGCGGCCAGCACCACCTGCGCGGCGTTGTAGCGATGGCCTTCGCGAGTGATCACGCTCTCGACGCGGCCGCCGCGAATCTCCAGCGAGACGACTTCCGCGTCTCCGCGAAACTCGGCGCCGTGACTCCGCGCAGCCTCCATTGTGGCCAGTGCGAGCTCGCGATTGTCCACCGTCGCTTCGTTGGGCAGCAGCGCCGCCGCGCGCGCCTCCCGGCTCATCGCCGGCTCCAGCGCCACCGCATCCTCGATCGGCAGCGGTTCCGCAGGCAGGCCGAGCCCATGATAGAGCGCGATGAGCGTGCTGAGTTCGCGCTCCGCATCAGCGGAGAAGAGCAACTCCATCGCGCCGTGCTGCCGCAGATTGACGCTGTGGCCCGAATCCTCCTCGATCTCCGCCACGAACTGCGGAAAGAGCGCGAGGCTGGCCTGTCCCAACGGCACCAGCGGAAGCGTTTCGGCGTTGTGCGGAGCGGGCTGCAGCATGCCTGCCGCTGCCCACGATGCTTCTTGACCATCCGTCTGGCGATCCAGAACCAGGGGATGCGCGCCCCGCCGCCCCAGCTCCCAGGCGATCGAGCTGCCGATGAGGCCACTCCCAATGACGATGACGTCGTGCGTAGACATGCGTGCATCTTACCGCAATTTCCGGAGGCCGGCGTGCCGTTCGCGCGTCGGGCCACCGCCGCTTCCGGCGGCGCGTCCCGCGCAGCAACGCCCACCGACGGACTCGCATCTTATACAGCCGGCTCCGAAGACACTTCTGGAGACACTAGAACTTGCGTTCGGCTGATTCGGCAAAGTAATATGAAAGGGCAGTTTAATCTGCTATTCGATCCTGAATGCTTCTCCGGCTGGATACGAAATCTCAGGTGATTCACCCTTGATGCTTGCAGTGCAGATTCGCGAACATGCCCAGCGCCGGAGGTTTTCCAAGGCGCTTTTCCTCAGATCGACAATCCTCCTGCTGCTCGTAGGAGTCGCCTGCCTCGCTACTTTTGCCAAAGTCGGGCAGTACTATCCGCGAACCACCTCGGCACACTACGTCTCGATCGCCAACAAGATGGATGTGGCGCATCCGCCGCTTCTTCCTGTCCAAGAGCCGCTCCGCACGGTCACGCGGATCATGCCGCCGCAGCCCGTGTCCCGCGACGCTCGGCTCGAGGAACCTGAGATTCCCTTTTTGCGGCGCATAGGAGTGGTTATTTCTCTGCAGCACCGCTCTCCCCCTTTCCTCACCGCGTAGCCTCTCGGAGATTCCGCTACACTGGGTCCGCTTAGATTGCGGGGCCCGGAGACACTTTCCCAACATCAGCAATCCGGGATTCATTTCCCCAGGAGATCACATGAATACTCGCCTCCCGTCACCCGAGCATCTCGAGCAGTTACGCCGTCTCAGCACATGCGTTGTTGCGAGCGCGATCGAAAGGTTCGAGGTCCGTTTGCCCAACACCGGATTTGCGGATTCGAGTGTCCGGTGCATGTTTGGGGACTTGCCGCCCGTCGTGGGCTACGCAACGACAGCCCGGATTCGCAGCGCCGATCCTCCCATCGAGGGCCGCAGTTATTACGCCAGGCCCGACTGGTGGGAGCACATCCTGACGATCCCGGCGCCGCGTATCGTCGTGATTCAAGATGTGGATACTCCCGGTGGGCTCGGCGCATTCGTAGGCGAAGTCCATGCCAACATTCTTATGGCCCTGGGGTGCGTAGCCGTCGCCACCAACGGCGCCGTGCGAGACCTATCGCATCTTCAGTCCACCGGCTTCCAGCTGTTCGCAGGGAATGTTTCTGTTTCGCACGCCTACGCGCACGTTTTTGATTTCGGCGGAACAGTGGAAATCGGCGGGTTGAAAGTACGCCCCGGCGATTTGATCCAAGGCGATCGCCACGGCATCCAAACAATTCCGCTCGAAATCGCGGACCGGGTGCCGGCGGTGGCCCACGAGATCCTAGTGCAAAGGGAGCGGCTCATCGGATTGTGCCGCGCTCCGAATTTCACACCGAAAGAGTTTCGTAGGGCGGTCCAGGACATGGATTCCTATTACGCAGGGTTGCGCACCAACGAAAATGATTGAGGTCATCTTAATGAGTCTGCGAATGATTCGATGTTCGAGCACGATGCGCTTCGTTCCCTTTGCATTGTTGTTCGCCGCCGGGATCGGCAGTTCCGGTTGCGGCTCGGCGAAGAGCGACACCTCCGGCCCGGCCCCCACCGTAGCTGTCGTCAAAGTTTCCCGGCAAAACATTTCCACGACCCTCGAAATCGCCTCGGAGTTCCAGCCCTATCAGGAAGTGGATGTCTTCGCGAAGGTTTCCGGCTACGTCCGCAAGCTCTACGTCAATTGGGGAACGCACGTGAAGCAAGGCCAGCTTCTGGCCGATCTCGAAGTGCCGGAACTCGAGCAACAAGTCCAGCAGGACGAGGCCATGGTTCACCGCAGCGAGCAGGACGTCGAGCGCTCACGAGAAGAACTCAACAGCGCCGAATCGGCTTACACGGTCACTCATTTAACCTACACGCGCATTGCCGACGTTCAGAAAACGCAGCCGGGGCTCGTCGCGCAGCAGGAAGTGGACGTCGCTCTAGGCAAGGACCAGGAAGCGAGCGCCGCAGTATCCGCCGCGAAGGACGCGCTCGCCGGCGCGGAAGAGGCACTACTCTCCGCAAAGGCCGCGCTCGATAAAGACAAAGCCATGTTTGCCTACACGCACATGACCGCTCCGTTCGACGGAGTCGTCACATCGATCAACGCGTACACCGGCGCACTGTTACCGGCGGGCACTTCATCGAGCAAAGGCGATCAGGGGCTCTGCCATCTCTCACAAAATAATCTGTTGCGGCTCGTGATTCCGCTTCCCGAACGCGCGGTCCCCGACGTTCACGTCGGCCAGACCGTGTCCGTGAATGTGACTACGCTCAACAAAATCCTGCAGGCAAAAATCGTGCGCTTCTCGGGCCAGATCGACATGCAAACCCGCACGATGTACACCGAGCTCGACGTCCCCAATCCCGACTACGCGCTCGTTCCGGGCATGTACGTATCGGTCGTGATTCCGCTTCAGACGCAGCAGAACGCTCTGACTGTGCCGTTGCAAGCGGTTCATTTAGCGGGGGAGAACAAAGGCTCCGTGCTCCTCGTGAACAGCAGCAACGAAATCGAGCGACGCGATGTGACGCTCGGGATCCAAACGGCCGACAAAGCCGAAATCGTCGCGGGACTCTCGGAAGGTGACGAGGTCGTGATGGGCGAGCAGGATCAGTACAAATCTGGCGAGCGTGTCACCCCGAAACTTGCTGCGCCCGGCGGATCGGAGTAGACGCGCGATGCCCATCTTCTCGATTCGCCATCCTTACTTCATTCTTGTTTGCTGCTTGCTGGTCTTCGTTCTCGGTCTCACCAGCGTCGCGCAAATGCCGGTGGACATGTTTCCGCCCATCAATATCCCCGTCGTGCTTGTCGCCACGTTTTACAGCGGGATGCCGCCGCAGCAGATTGAAGCCGACATCACGGACACCTTCGAGCGTTTCTTCACACTCGGCAGCGGCATCGACCACATGGAATCCCGTTCGATGACCGGCGTCAGCCTGATCAAGATTTATTTTCAGCCGGGCACCGACGCGAATGCGGACGTCACCGAAATCTCAAATCTTGCAATGGCCGATCTCCGCCGGCTGCCGCAGGGCACGCTTCCGCCGGTGGTGATGAAGGTGGACGCCTCGAGCCTGCCGGTTTGCTTGCTCACTGTCGAAGGGCAGGGACTCGACGAGACACAGCTTCACGATTATTTGCAGTACCAAATTCGGAACCAGATCGCGAACGTACCGGGCGCCACCGTCCCGCCGCCGTACGGCGGCCGCTACCGCCAAATCATGGTGTATGTGGACCCGCAGAAGTTGCAGGCCCACGAGTTGAGCCCTATGGACGTCGTGCGCGCCACGGACCAATCGAATTTGATTCTTCCCGCGGGCGATGTGCGCATGGGCCCGACCGACTACAACATTTACACCAACGCGCAAGTCCCCGACGCTGCCGCGCTGAATCAATTGCCGCTCAAGACCGAGGGCCAGCAAACGGTCTTCCTTTCCGATGTCGGCCACGCGGTGGATGGCGCGGCTTTGCAATACAACATCGTTCGCGTCAACGGCCAGCGCTCGGTTTACGTTCCCATCCTCAAGCAGGGCGGCGACACGAACACGATCTCCGTCGTCAACGGGATCAAAGACGCCATCCCCACGCTGCGCGACATTCCTTCGCAACTCAAGACGCACGTGGTGTTCGATCAATCGCTCTTCGTCAAGCAAGCCATCTCGACCGTGATGCACGAAGGCGGGATCGGCCTGCTGCTCACCGCGTTGATGATTCTCATTTTCCTCGGCAGCGTTCGCGCCACGCTCGCCGTGTTTCTTTCGATTCCGATTTCGCTGATGGCGACTTTTTTCATTCTTCATACGGGCGGCGGCACGATCAACAGCATGGTCCTCAGCGGCCTTGCGCTCGCTTTCTCGCGCTTAATCGATAATTCCGTCGTTGTGCTGGAGAATATTTACCGCCACGTCGAAAACGGGGAGACGCCGGTCGTCGCGGCGGAGAAGGGTGCGAACGAAGTCGCGCTGGCCGTGCTCGCGATTACGCTAGTGACCGTCATCGTCTTTTTCCCCGTCACGCTCTTGTTCGGCGTCAGCAAGTATCTCTTCAGCGCGCTTGCGCTCGGCGTGGTCATTTCTCTTTTCGCGTCGTACTTCGTCGCCGTCTCGGTCGTCCCGCTCTACTGCGCCACGTTTCTTCGCGCGGTTCACGAACACGCCGGGGCCGCGCTTGAAGCCGGGGCCTCCTGGGGCCGCCGTTTCAACGCCTGGTTCAATCATCAATTTGAGCGGATGCTCGGCTACTACGATTTCTGGGTGGAAAAGACGCTCAAGCGCCCGCGCGCCGTTCTGCTCGGATTCACAGCGGTGTTTGCGCTGAGTTTCCTGCTATCTCCGCTGGTCGGGCTCTCCTTCTTCCCGCGCACGGACGCCGGGCAGTTCATCATCAACGTGAAAGCGCCGACGGGAACGCGCATCGAAGACACAGAAAAATACGTCACGCGCGTGGAAGACATCGTCCGCCAGGAAGTCCCCACGCGGGATCTCAGCACCGTCGTCTCCAACATCGGGCTGATGGCCGATCTCTCCGCGCTTTTTACGCCCAACTCCGGCATGCACACCGCATTCGTCGAAGTCGGCTTGAAGCAGGATCACAGCGTAAGCAGCTTTGAATACATGAGCCGCGTGCGCCGCCGCGTGGCCGCGGAAGTTCCCGAGATACGCACTAATTTTCAATCCGGGGGGCTTGTGGACGCGGTTCTCAATCAGGGCGCTCCAGCCCCGATCGACGTTCAAGTCAGCGGCATGAATCTGAATCAAGCGGATTCGATCGCGGAAGGCCTCGCGCAGCAATTCCGCGCGATTCCCGGCGTCGCCGACGTCTTCATCCCGCAGGATATGGATTATCCCGCGTTGCAAATCAACGTGAATCGCGAGCGCACAAGTGAGCTCGGCCTTTCCCCGCAGGAAGTGGTGGACAACGTCATCACCGCGCTGACTTCCGACGCCATGATCGCCCCGAGCTACTGGGTGGATCCCAAGACCGGCAACAACTATTTCGTGACGGTGCAGTATCCCGAGAACCAGGTGAAGTCCATCGAGGACTTGAAGGCCATGCCGCTGCGCGCGCCCGGCCTGAAAGAGCCCACGTATCTCGGCCAGGTTGCGGATGTATCGCGCATCCTTTCGCCCACCGAAGTGGACCACTATCAGTTGCAGCGCAACATCGATGTGTATGTGACGCCATCGGGGGAAGACCTTGATTCGCCCGCGCGCGCGGTGCAGAAGATCATCGCCGCCACGCAGCTTCCCTCCAATCTGCGCATCAATACGCGCGGTCTGGTGGTGACCATGCAGGCTTCGTTCCGGAGTTTCGGATTCGGATTGCTGCTTGCGATTCTTCTTGTGTACCTCATTCTCGTCGCGCAATTCTCATCGTTCCTCGATCCGTTCTTGATCATTCTCGCTGTTCCCACCGGCCTCATCGGCGTGTTGCTCACACTCGGCCTCACCAGCACGACGCTGAACGTCCAATCCTTGATGGGTGTCGTCATGCTGCAAGGGATGGTGGTGTCGAACAGCATCTTGATCGTGGACTTCGCCAATGAGTTGCGCCGCGAAGGACGCGGGCTGAAAGAAGCGGTGGCGCACGCCTGCCGCATCCGGCTGCGGCCGATTCTCATGACCACTCTCGCCACGGTCGTAGGACTCGTGCCTATGGCGTTGAAACTGGAGGAGGGCAGCGAAGCCTATGCGCCGCTGGCGCGCGTGATTATCGGCGGCCTGCTCAGTTCGGTTGTTCTCACCGTGTTCGTCGTGCCGGCCGCGTACGTGCTCGTCTATAGCCGCAGAGAAGCGGCGCAGTCTCAAGAGGTGAATTGATATGAACCGCTTTTTTGTCTTAGTCGCAATGCTATGCGCTGTTCTCTTCTTGCCGTCGCAGGATTTCGCGCAGGCCCCGTCTTCCAGCCAAGCGCCGGCGACAAGCCAGCCCGCGACTTCCGCGGCGCCGCAAACGTTGACTCTCGCGCAGGCACAAGTCATCGCCTTGAGCAACCGGCCCAGTCTGCTTGCCGCACAATTTACGGCGCAGCAGGCCGGCGCGATTACTTCCGAGGTTCGGTCAGCCTATTTTCCCGAAGTGTTCGACAACGCCACCGGCGCCGACGCGGAAAACAACAGCAGGATCACCGCCGGCGGTTTGAACAATCCCATCATCTACGATCGGTTCGCGGATGGCGTCGTGATCAACCAGCTCGCCACCGACTTCGGCCGCACGCACAGTCTCGTGAAGTCCGCCGATCTCGAAGCGAAATCCCAAGAGCAGAATGCGCAGGCCACGAGGGAAGATGTGCTGTTGCAAGTGGACGAGTCGTATTTCCGGACGCTGGAAGCGGAGGCGGTGCTCCGGGTCGCGAAGCAGGAAGTGGACGCGCGGCAACTGGTGGTCAATCAAGTGACAACCCTGGCGAAAAATCAGCTCAGGTCTTCACTCGATGTGAGTTTCGCGAATGTGAATCTTGCGCAGGCGCAACTGTTTCTCACGCAGGCCGGAAGCAATCTGGAAGCCGCATTTGCCGATCTCTCGCTGGCCCTCGGTTATTCGGACAATCGCAGTTTCGCGCTGGAAGAGGAACCGATGCCGGAAAGACCCGCAGCGGCCCTCTCCGATCTGATCGCCGAAGCGTTTCAGCAACGGCCGGAATTGGCCGGCAGCCGCTTGCACCTGCAATCGGCGCAAGAGTACGCGAAGGCGCAGGCGGAGTTGTGGAATCCGACGCTGTCCGCGGTGGCCGTCGCGGGAGTCACCCCCGTGCGCGAACCCCCTCTCGCCAGCAATTACGCCGCAGCGGGCTTTAATTTGACGATTCCAATTTTTGACGGACGCCTCTATTCCGCGCGGCATCGCGAAGCTGAATTCGCGGCCGACGCCGCCCGCGAGCAGGTGAATGAGCTTGCCGATCAGGTGGCGCGAGACGTGCGCGTCGCCTACAACGACGCGAATACGGCGTTCCAGAATTTGGGCCTCACCGATCAACTGAAGCAGCAGGCCGATCTCGCACTGCAACTTGCGCAAGCGCGCTACAATCTCGGCCTCAGTTCTATTGTCGAACTCAGCGAAGCGCAATTGAACCAGGCGCAGGCCGGGGTCGCGCAGGCCCAGGCGAAATATCAATTTCAAATTTCAGTGGATTCACTCAACTACCAGACCGGCCAACTTCACTAGGCCGAGGCTAGAGGGATTTGACCAGGTCCTCGGAGAGAATGCGCGCTTTGTGCGCCAGGTTGCTGGCGCGCACCCAATCGCCCTCGCGCACGGCATCGTGCGCTTGACCGAGGAAGTCCCGCACTTTGGAGGCGAGATCCTCCTGCGAGGCGTTGAGCTGCCGCCCGGCGGCGAGTTGCAAATTTTTCTCAGCGGCTTGAATGTCGGCGCTGGTTCGTTGTTCGTCCGCGGTTTGTTGCTGCGGCGATAGCTCCGGTGCCATCTCCGGGGCTGTGGGTTTGGGTTCCTGCGGCGGCGCAGGCGGCGACTCGGGCGATTGCGCGGGCTTCGGGTGCGCGGGAGCAGGCTTAACCGGCGGCGCGGGCGGAGGCGGTTCGGCGGGTTTCGGTTCCGAAGCGGGCACGGAGGTCGTCTGCGGGCGCGGCGGCGGCTGCGCGGGCGGCGGCACCGTCTCAGGTGGCGTGGAGACGGAAGGCGGAGCGGCCTTGACGATATTTCGCTGGCAGCCGCCCAGGGTGAGCGCGCCCGTCAGAAGTAAACCAGCGATGGCCGCGGATTGTGCTCTCATGCGCTGTGTTCCACCGTGGTCTTAGTTTCCCGCGAACGTGACGAATTCTCGCCGGGCCTTTCGAGGGGAAGCTCTATGCGAAACGACGTGCCGCGTCCCAACTCAGTTTCAAAATCGATGGCGCCATTGTGCAATTGTACAGTCCTATAGGTGCTGGCGAGCCCGATTCCGCTGCCGCCGGGCCGAGTAGTAAAGAAGAGCTGGAAGACGCGATTGCGGTGCTCCGGCGAAATTCCGACACCCGTATCTTTGACCTGAATTGCGGCCATGTCGCCGCGGCGCTCGAGCGAAAGGGTGAGGACGCCGCCCTCGGGCATGGCCTGCACGGCGTTCAGGACGAGATTCAGGAGCGCCTGACGGACCAGTTCGCGATCGACGCGCGCGGCGGGAAGCGACCGGGCGTAATGGGTCTCGACTGCAACATTCGCCCGCTCGAGCTGCGGCCGCGCGACGTTCACGACCTCGTCCATCAATTCGGCAAGTTGCGTGTCTTCGGGATGCAGTTCCACCGAACGCGTGAAATCGAGGAAGCGCTTGACGACGGTGTCGAGCCGATCGATTTCTGTGTCCAGCACTTTGAGCGCGTGCTGCGGCAATTCTTCGTCGGCCGGAAGATGTTCTTTCAAACTTTCCACCCAAAGCCGCATCGAATTCAGCGGGTTCTTCACTTCATGCGCCACGCCGGACATGATCCGGCCGATCGCCGACATGCGCTCGGACACTTGCAATTGCGTGCTGATGCGCGCGCGGGATTCCAGATCCGTCAGCGTGACGAGAGCGCCCATGCGCGTGCCGCCTTCGCTGATGATTTGCGCGCCGATGCCGACGTGCTGGGGCGCTTCGCCGGTCGGCGAAGGGAGCTCGACTTCGGTCGTCACGGGCGAGATGGCGCCCTCATCCAAACCGAGCGCGCGCCGCACCGGATTTCCCGCGGGGAAAATGTCGTCGGCCATGCGGCCGAGCAATTGATCGGCGGGCACGCCCAAAAATCGCTCCACCGCTGGACTCACCATGACGGCCCGGCCGTCGCGCGTGAAGAGCAAAAGCCCATCTTCGAGTCCGCCGAGCACTTGATCCAGATTTTCGCGCAGGGTGCTGAAGATTTCCTGCACGCCGCGCAATTGCTGGCCAATCCGGCTGATCTTGCTGCTGACTTGGCCGAACTCATCGGTGGTCTGCACCGGCTGCGGATCGAATTCGCCGCGCGAGATACGATCCAATTGAGCGGAGATACGCTTCAACGGCGAGAGTGAAATGCTCGAGACGATGGCCGCAAGCAGCACCGAGATCAGGACGGAGCCCAGCGCGAGCCAGGCCGCAGACCGGAGGCTGGGCGTGATTTCGTTTCGCAACAGGCCGGTTTGCACGGCGACGCGGATCTCCCCGAAGGGCACTTGGCGCCCGGCGGGGCCGAGTTTGAAGGGATAGGTTACTTCGTAGGCGCGCGGCGGGCCGTACATCACGCGGAGTTGCGCGAGGGCGCCGCTGCTCACGAGCTGGTCGAGCGGCGTCCTGCGGAGCACTGGACGATCGATGAGCGTGGAGTCGCTCGAGATCAGAGCCGTGCCGTTGTAATCCACGATGGTTACTTCATACACGAAGGACGAATACCCGACCTCCCCGTTGATGAACGAATCGAGCGCCTTGCTGTTGGCGAGGGAGTCGCGCACGTACGCGCGCAAATCGGCGGGGCTATCGGACGCCGGCGCATTCCCGGCAGTGGCAGCTTCGGAGAGGGCGTTCTGCGCTTGAAAGAAGACCTGTTGCGCGACGATATTTGCTCGGCCATACACCTGCCGCACCACTTGCCGTTCGAGTGAGGCCACATTGAGAGAGGAGTTCACCGCGACGACCGAGAGAACCAGAGCAGCCATCGTCAGCGTGATCTTGGTCTTGAGACGCAGATGCATGGCCCGGCCCCTCAGGCCGTGGGGAATTTCGAGGCTTCGTATTCCTTCAATTTATTGTGCAGAGTCTTGAGGCTGATGCTCAAGAGTTCGGCGGCGCGGGTCTTATTGTTTTGCGTCGCGGCGAGTGTTTGCAGGATCAACTCGCGCTCCGCGGCTTCGACGGTCGTGCCGATGGGGAAGCGCAGTTCGGAAAGTTCGGCGGCGCCGGCCGGGGCGCCGCGCCCGAACTCTTCCGGAAGGTGCGCGCGGCCGATGAGTTCGCGATCGCAGACGATGGCGGCGCGCTCGATGACGTTGCGCAGCTCGCGGACGTTGCCCGGCCAGGTGTAGCTCTTGAACTGATCGAGAACTTCGGTGCTGACGCCGCGGATCTGGCGGTTGTATCGGGCATTCAGGTCGCGCAGCATTCCTTCGATCAGCGGGGGAATGTCTTCCTTGTGCTCGCGCAGCGGCGGCAAGTGGATGTGGAACACATTCAAGCGGAAGTAGAGGTCCTGGCGCAATTCACTTTTTGCCACCGCGCGGTCCGGGTCCTTATTCGTGGCCGCGAGGACGCGCACATCCACCGGAGTCTCCGTCTTGCTGCCGAGGCGGCGCACTTTGTGGTCCTCGAGGACGCGGAGGAGTTTGGCTTGCGTGGGGGCCGGCATTTCGCCGATTTCATCCAGCAGCAGGGTGCCGCCGTCGGCCAGCTCGAAACAGCCGAGGCGACGCTCCGCCGCTCCGGTGAACGCGCCGCGCTCGTGCCCGAAGATTTCGCTCTCCATCAGCGATTCGGGGATCGCGGAGCAATTGATGGCTATGAACGGGCGGTTGCAACGCGGCGAAAGCCGGTGGATCGTTCGCGCCAGAATTTCTTTCCCCGAGCCAGTTTCTCCTGTGATCAGCACCGATGCCATCGAGGGCGAGACCTGCTCCACCACCCGCATGACGTCCTGCATCGGCTTCGAGCGGCCCACCATGTCGCCGAGGCGCCCGGCTTCCCGCAATTGGCTGGTGAGCGCGACGACCTGGCGGCGGCCGCGCTCGAGTCCCAGGGCCCGATCGAGCAGGGCTCGCAGAACTGCGCCTTTGAGAGGTTTTTCGATATACCAGAAGGCCCCGGACTGGATGGCGGAAATGACGCGATCCTCGCTGCCTTTGCCGGTGATGAGAATCGCAGGGAGATGCTGGAGGTCGCCGGCGTCGCGCAACCGCTCGAGCAATTCCAGACCGTTCATGCCGGGCAATTCCACGTCGGCGATGAGCGCATTGGGAGAAAAATCGGCCAATCTTTCGAGCGCCGCTTCCGCGCTTTCCACGCCGAGGACCTCGAAGCCCCACTTCAGGAGGAGCGCTTCGTAGCCCTGGCGCGCGTTTTGTTCATCCTCCACGATCAGGATGCGCTCGGGAGCCGGGGCTTCGGATTGCGAATTGGGGGTTGCGGCCATTGGTCTGGGGCGCAGTCCTTCCGGGACACGCAATGGGAATTTACCAGCAGCCTGCGCGAATGCCAAGCTGAGTCGGCATGGCGCTTGAGGCGGATGGTAACTGCCGCAATCGGCGAGATCCGTTCGCGATGGATTCAGCGCCACGGCACTCTTTTCCGCTTGGGATAGAAAGCTGTTTTCGGGCGGGCGCTTCTACTTTATACTTTAACGGGGGTTGGGGCGTTTTGAGGTTTTGCCCTTGGTGGCTCGCGCCGTCCGGCGCTAGGGGCGTTTTGCAAGGTAGTTTCCAGCCAGCGTGGGCCGCAGTGTTTGTAGATGCGATCAGAAGACGATCCCCAAGCTTTTAAGCCATGATTCAGCAATTCTGGACGAGTGATGTACCCACGGAGGGCAAGATGCGATTTCTTCGACGCGCTGGTTATGTGCTTATTTTGAGCGCGCTGATGGTTCAGGCCGCAGCGGCGAAAGCGGCCGCAGGAGCCGGCGATTCGAGCAATGGCGCGAGCAATAGTCCCGATGCGAGCGCGCCGGTCGCCGCGGCGCCCGGCGCCACGACCGGGACCCCGGCTGCGGCCGCGACGCCGGACACTTCCAAGAAAGATTCAGAAAAGAAAGGCGATTCTTCGGATCTGGCCCCCATGCCCGCCACCAGCGGCACGATCGGCCTCTTCACGCTTTCGACCGGAGAGACGTTGCCGAAGAATGGCTTTATGGTCTCCGGATATTTGAATCGCTTCGGACGGATGCCCGGCGGCTTGGTTATCACGGAATCTGGAATCAATGTGGCCTACGGCGCCACCGATTGGCTCACGATTTTCGCGAATTTCATTCCTGGCGAGCACGTGCACGTGAACGACCCCGGCGAGATCACTCCGATCCAGACGAACGGTTTCGCGAGCTACGCACAGCCTTTCTACGTTGAAGACTATCCGTACGCTTCGGTAACGGGCCACGGGACCGGGCCGGTGACGCTGGGGGCGGAATTCGGCTTGGTCTCGGAGCGCAGGGGAGCACCGCTAAGCGTCGCAGTCACTACTGATTTTTTGATTCCGACGAGACAACAGTTCACGGCCCTGGCTGCGGACGGCACGCAGTCCGGCGAAGTGAATTGGGATTTCGACATTAATGTGAGCAAAGATTTCGGCCAGGAATTTGTGTTAACCGCGGACAGCGGGGTGCGGATGGTTCGCGATCCCGTGTATCAAGGCCGGGCGATTATGGCCCAGGCGAGACAATGGGATTCGGGAATCGGAATGATTCTGTTCCCGACCCGGCGCATCGAGTTCATGAACGAATATAATTTTGAAGTTTTCTTCGGGCATTCCACTCCCGACGATACGCTTGGCCCGCGCGATCCGGTGGACGCGATCTGGGGTTTGAGAATGTACCCGACAAAGTGGCTGGCGATCGACGCCGGCTACCGCTACATGCTGAATCTTTACGGCGAGCAGGATCGCAACGGCTTTGTCTTCAAAGTCGCCGCGAGCCACGTGCCTCACAAGGCTGCTCCGGTGAATCACCCGCCGACGGCGTCGTGCTCGGCGGACAAGAGTTCCGTATTCGTGGATTCCGGGGACACTGTTGCGGTCACGTCGCAAGCGAGCGATCCCGACGGCGACACCCTGACGTACAACTGGACCGCTACCGGAGGCAAGGTGGACGGCACTGGGCCGGCGATTCGTTGGCTTTCGGCAGGGACTGCGGCGGGCACCTACACCATCACCTTGAAAGTGGACGACGGGCGCGGCGGCACAGCCGCCTGCGGCGTCGATGTAACCGTGGCTCCGAAACCGATTCACCAGCCCACGCTGAGTTGCTCTGTGGATCGCAGCTCGGTGTTCGTTGGCGAGCGCGTGCACGTTACCTCCGACGTGAACAATCCGGACGCCGTGACGCTGAACTACACGTGGCGCACCAACGGAGGCCAGATCATCGGTACCGGCCCCGCAGTCGATCTCGATACGACGGGCGCGGCGCCAGGAACGTACACCGTAACGGGCAGGGTGGACGACGGCGGGCCAAGAGCTGCGGATTGTTCGGTAAACGTCGAAGCCAAGGCCGTTCCCCCGCCGCCTCAGGCGAGCAAGTTGAATGAATGCTTGTTCTCGCCGAAGGGTTCTCCGCGCGTGGACAACGTTTGTAAGCGCATCCTCGATGACGTGGCGCTGCGGTTGCAGAACGATCCGCACGCGACGGCTGTAATCATCGGTTACGCGGATCCCGCGGAACCGCACCCGGCCAAACTGTCGGGAGATCGCGCCGCCAATACCGTGAAATACCTGGGTGAGAAGGGAATTGACTCTTCCCGACTGACGACGCGCACCGGAACCGGAATGACCGGCGCCGGCAAGGAAAACATGCGCATCGACATCATCTGGGTGCCCGAGGGCGCGACTTACTAAATCCAGTCACTCAACCTGCTTCCGGGCTTCGTGCGAGCTGAATCACGGCTCGGGCGAAGCCCGGTTCTTTTTGTCCCGGTCCGTTGCCCGCGGACGCGCGCAAAACGTAAGATGGGTCACCGCATGCGCCGAACCTCATTTCTGCTTTTTCTTCTTTTCGCCGCGGCTGTTTCCGCGCGAGGTCAAGTCTTGCGCGCGCTCGGACCCACCGGCGGAAGTGTCCAGTGCTTTGGTCAGGACCCCGGCAATCCGAATCGCGTGTTTCTCGGGACGGCGGACGGGCACATCTTTGGAACGGAAGACGGCGGTGCTCATTGGGAATTGTTGGGCCGTGCCGGGGCGCGGGCGGACTCGGTGGTCACTGCCATCCTTGTAGACCCGCGCGATCCGAAGTCACTTTTTGCCGCGACGTGGACGCGGGACCCGGCGGCGGGCGGCGGCGTTTTTCAAAGCGGGGACGGCGGCCGCAACTGGGCCGGTGCCGGGCTCGCGGGTCAGGCTGTCCGGGCGCTAGCGATGGCGCCGTCGTCGCCGGACACCCTGGTGGCGGGAACTCTCGACGGCGTCTATCGCACGCGCGATGCCGGACGCACGTGGAGCAGGATTTCGCCGCAAGGCGACGCCGAAATCCGCAACCTCGATTCCCTCGCCGTCGACCCGAAGGATCCCGACGTGATTTACGCCGGGACATTTCATCTGCCGTGGAAGACCACCGATGGCGGGATGAGCTGGCAGTCCATTCACACCGGCATGATCGACGATTCCGACGTGATGAGTATTCTGGCGGATCGCAAACAACCCGGGCGCGTGTATGCAAGCGCCTGTTCGGGCATCTACCGGAGCGAGGACGGCGGGGCTCTCTGGGAAAAGGTGCAGGGCATTCCGTATGAGTCGCGAAGGACTGTGCAGATTCTGCAGGACGCGCAGCATCCGGACATCGTTTTGGCGGCGACCACGGAAGGACTCTGGAAATCCGCGGACGCCGGATCGACGTGGATCCGCTTGACGCCGGCGGACTGGCCGGTCACGGGAATTGTTCTCGGGCCGGGCGAGACGCGCGCAGTTCTGATCGGCGTGGAGCAGCGCGGCGTCCTTTCGAGCGGCGATGGCGGCGAACATTTCGCCGAGAGCAATGACGGATTCCTTCACCGGCAGGTGCTGGCTCTGGCGGCCGATCCTTCCGATGCCCGACACGTTCTCGCAGAACTGGCCAATGCGCCCGCACCGTTTGTGGAAACGATGGACGGAGGAAGAACTTGGCTCCCTCTCGGCCCGGGTCTCGATTCCCAAAAGATCATAAAAATCTACGGGACACCGGACGGATGGTGGGGTGCGCTTCGCGATGGCGGCTTCGCACGCTACGACGTTTCAAAGGGAAGGGAGGCGTGGACGATTGCCGGCCGAATTGCGAGTGTTCCCCCGCGAGGGCCGACTCGATCGCAAGCGCCTGCTGTGAAAGGCGGGCCGCTGTATCGGCGATTCGATCTGGTGGTGAACGACTTGGCTTTTTCGGGTCCAATCTGGTTCGCCGCTACAGACCGCGGCCTCCAAGTCTCTCGAGATAACGGAAGAACCTGGGCGGGGCTGAGCGTCGGGGCCATCAGCACGATTCCACTGGACTCCGTGTGCGTCAGCGCGGACGCGCGGCACATCTGGATCGGCGCGATCCACGACGTTGCCGGATCCAGCGATGGTGGAGTCTCCTGGACTTGGCATTCCTTGCCGTCCATGGGCGGGAGCCTACGGCATTTGTGGATCGCGGAGGAGGAATCCCAGGAGGGAGAAATTCTTCTCGCGAACACGCAGCGAGGGCTGTACAGCTCCAGGGATTCAGGCGGCACGTGGCAGGCCGAAGGTTTCGGCTTGCCGGAGGTGCCGCTGAGCGATCTGGCCGTTTCCGGGGAGGTTTTCATCGCCTCGGTGGAAACCGGAGGCCTCTATTTCTCGCGGGACGCAGGCCGAAGCTGGAGTCCCCTCGACCCTGGCCTGATTCAAGGATTGTTTCCCGCGCTCGCCACTTCCGCAGACAAAACATTCGTGTATGCAGGTTCCGAGACGGAAGGAGTCTTCCGGATCGATTGGAAGACAAGCGGCAACGCCTCCACTGACACGAGGCCGTGACGCGGCGCCGAAATAATACAATTGTCCGTGGAGTGAGGGGCGGCTAGCTGGGAGCGGCCAATTTTCCATATTGGGCCGCGACTCAGTTCCAATCTTGCATTCGATTGAAATGAAGGTGTTTACAAATCAGAAAGCAGGGATCGGCTTGACAATATTCCCTAAACGGGACTAGAGTTCCAGTTGCTGTACGTTGCAGAAGAATAACTAAGTGCTTTGTTTACGGCACGTTGGGCCTCGACTCGAATTGGCACAACCCTTGCTCCTGTTTTGAGACGAGGTCATCACAATGGAACTTAATTCCGATCCGGAACCGACGCCCGTCACACCACCGGCTCTAAGTTTGCTAATCGTGGACGATGAGTCCGCGACTAGGGAATTGTGCAGGGACGTTGCGCTCGACGCGGGGTTACAGGTGCAGACTTCCGCGACGACGGAGAACGCTCTCGA
>Ga0209415_10007473_pt1 | contig 19085 bp, 21 predicted proteins | sample PeaSoiSIISIP2007_FD_187696 | JGI IMG/M metagenome (GOLD analysis project Ga0209415, IMG submission 187696) | Peat soil microbial communities from Weissenstadt, Germany - SII-SIP-2007 (SPAdes) (version 2) | ecosystem: Environmental > Terrestrial > Soil > Wetlands > Peat | place: Germany...
GCCGAAGGAGAAGTTCCACTCGAAGTTCGGCGCCGGTCCGTTGCGTTCGCACGGCGCGCGGGCCGACCCCGCCGCGCACGCCCAATACAGATATGGCTGGATGGCGTGAAAGGGTCCGGTCTTCACGTCCAGTACGGGCACGGCGGAGTCGCCCGCATGCAATTCCCACACGCCGTAAAACAGCGCGCCCAGCGGGCTGTTCTTGCAGCCGAAACCGCTGCGGGTGCCGATACTGCAGGTTTGATCCGCCGCGACCGTTTCCGGCAATTTCCAGTGCGTATGGCCGAGGTAGCCGGCTCGGTCGAGCGCGTTGATCCAGCGCACCGCGGTGCGGTGGTCCATCGAACCGCCGGCGTTGATGCCGGCGACGCCGAAGGTGTTCTTGGCGGCGAGATTCGCATCGGCCAGCCACGAGACGTCCGCGACCGGATCGTAGACGGTCCCGCTGCCGCGAACCTGGCCTTTGATCATCGGCAGCACGTAGAGGTAGTTCAACGGGACGTTGGCGCCCTGAAATCCGTTGTCGAACGAAAAACTGACGAAGCCCTGTTTGGGATCGGTCGCGGCCGAGGCCGACCAATAGAGATACGGCTGCACGTCGTGAAATGACCCCACCCGATTGGCCGGGACCGCAACCGCGGAGTTCGGCTCCCGCAGACCGAGCGCGGTGGAATACAACGATCCGAGCGCGCTGCCGGAACAGCCGAACCCGAACGACTCGCCGTGGCGCCCCGTTTTCGCGCACGACGCGTCGTGCTGCGGCGCGGTGGGAAGTTGCCAGTTCCGGTGGCCGAGATACCCCGCCGCGTTCAGAGCTTGCACCCACTGTTGCGCCGTCCGATAGGTCATCGAACCCTTCGGGTTGATGCCGGTGACCCCGAACTTTTGCGTTGCCGGGAGGTCGGCGTTCGCGAGCCAAGTCACGTGCAGCGTCGTGTCGTGAATCGTTTGCCCGTCCGCGCTCGGGATCAGCGCCGCGCCGGCCGGCGTCGCCGTCACGGCGCCCGCGAGCGCGGCTATGGCGACGATCGCGATAAAGCGGGCAACAACCGGGCGCACGGCCGCGGCGGCGAATGCCCCGGCGACGCCTGCCAGAGTCTCGATGCGTTTCACTCCAAGCCCTTCGGGTTCAAAGTTAACGCTTCTTGTGCGCAATTCGGGGATGTTCCGTGCCTCTTGGGAACGCTGTCTGCACGGGAAATCCCTCGGAGGCGTACGCTCCGGCGGCTGAGCACGACCGGAGGCGCTTCGCGGGCGTCGAACCACAGCGTATGAAAGCGCTCCCGCTGCCGAGCGGCAAGCACAACGTCAACCCGTACCTCATCGTCGACGATCCGGACGGCCTCATCGCCTTCTTGACGAACGCATTGGGCGGGCAGGTCGGGGAGCGCACCGTCTTCGAGGGCGCGACGATGCACGCCGAGGTGCAGGTCGGCGATTCGGCCGTGATGATCGGGAACGCGCGCGGCTGGACACCGGCGACGGCGATGCTTTACGTCTACGTTGACGACTGCGATGCGGCGTACGCGCGCGCGATTGCGGCCGGTGCCGAGTCGCTGATGGCGCCGGCCGACATGTTCTACGGCGACCGCCACGGCGGGGTGAAAGACGCCTTCGGGAACAGCTGGTGGATCGCGACCCACATCGAGGACGTTCCGCCCGACGAGCTGGCGCGCCGCCACCTGGCCGAGCAGCAACGGCGGCAGGCGAGCAAGGGTTGACGCCTTTTCGCGCTGCCGCCGGCTGGGGCGCAGGGGTGCTCGTTTTGCTCTCCGCGATGGCCGGGGCGGCCGCGACGCAACCCTTCGTCCCGGGGACCTACCGGCAGCTCGACACCGTAACCAAGAAGCCGCTGCCGGACGGCAACCAGCTCGTGATCGTGGCCGGCAAGGGCGGGCGGCTGGGTTTTTCGGTCAACGCTATCCGCCAGACGGACGCGAGCGAAGGCTTCGTTGCGGGGCTGTTGCCGCCGGCACTGCCGGGGATCTGGTCGCAGACCTCGTCGACCGCCAACTGCCGCCTTACCTTCGAAGCGGTGCCGCTGGGGCTCAAGGTGACCCAGGACGCCAGCTTCGGCGACTGCGGCTTCGACGCCGGGGTCAGCGCCAGCGGAACCTATGGCCTCGTGCCGGAGCGGCCGCTGAAGATGACAGGAAGGTGAGGTGGCTCCTTAGGCTTGACCGTGGAGATGATTTCCCGGTAATATAGGGCGTTGTCTTCGGCGCTGCCGAGGACGCGCATTCGTGCGCCCGCCGCCCTCGCCGAGCGGTTTGGAACGAGTTCGGGCGCCTGCTCAAGCGAGCGTGCCGGCCGAGGCGACGACACCCTCTCTCGTTGCAGGGGGCAAGATAAAGCTCGGAGTTTTTTTTGGCGGCCAAGAAACAGACCAAGACGCGCAAGAAGCGCGAGTTCAAGAACGTCGGATCCGGGATCGCGCACATCCACAGTTCGTTCAACAACACGATCGTGACGATGACCGACAATCAGGGTTCGACCATTGCCTGGGCCTCGGCGGGCAACCTCGGGTTCAAGGGGTCGAAGAAATCGACCCCGTTTGCTGCGCAGATGGCCGCCGAAGCGGTCGCGCGCAAGTCGATGGAACACGGGATGAAGTCGGCCGAAGTGTACGTCAAGGGTCCGGGCGCCGGCCGCGAAGCCGCCATCCGCTCCTTGCAAGCCGCCGGTTTGGAGATCACCCTGATCAAGGACGTAACCCCGATCCCGCATAACGGCTGCCGGCCGCCGAAACGGCGGCGCGTCTAATGGCTCGTTATACTGCCGCGGTCTGCCGCTTGTGCCGCCGCGAGACTGCCGCCTCCAAAACGGGCGAGAAGATCAAGCTCTTCCTCAAAGGCGACCGTTGCCTCTCGCGCAAGTGCGCGGTCGAGCGCCGCGGAACCGCCCCCGGACAGAAGACGCAAAATACGAAGGCCCGCCAGAAGATCTCGGAATACGGCCGCCAACTGCGCGAGAAGCAGAAGATGCGCCGCTATTACGGCGTGCTCGAGACGCAGTTCGAGAGCTACTTTCGCGACGCCCAGCGCGTCCCCGGACAGACCGGTAAGGTCTTCCTTCAGACGCTCGAGCGGCGTTTCGACAACGTCATTTATCGGCTCAATCTGGCGATGAGCCGCAAGCAGGCCCGTCAACTCGTGACCCACCGCCACTTCCGCATCAACGGCCGGATCGTCAACATCCCGTCGTTCATCGTGAAGCCCGGCGACGTGATCACGATCGGCGAACGCTCCAAGGAGAGCGACGCGTTCAAGCAACTGATCGAGGTTGCGAAGAACCGCCGGCATCCCGAATGGCTCGAATTCTCCGAGACCGACGCGTCGTCGAAGGTCCTGGCACTGCCGGGCCGCGAGCAAATCGATACCCCGGTAGACGAGCAGCTCATCGTCGAATACTACTCGCGCTAATCTCACTCAAAGCGCCGCTAGGCGTACGATCGTGGCTGTATTGGAAAGTGCAGCGGCGGATAACGTAAGCGGTACCAAGGAACAACCACCACATCATGACCGTCCTGGACGCGCCGCAAGGCACCCAAATCGAAGTTCGCGAGCGTCGCGAAAACTACGCCAAGTTCGTGATCGAACCGCTCGACCGCGGGTTCGGCATCACGTTGGGCAACGCGCTGCGGCGCGTGCTGCTCTCGTCGATTCCCGGCGCCGCCGTTACCTACGTCAAGATCGACACCGTGCTGCACGAGTTCTCGACGATTCCGGGCGTGGTCGAAGACACCGTCGACCTGCTGCTCAATCTCAAGGGCTTGCCGCTCAAGCTGAACACCGACGATCCGAAGGTGCTCACCCTCAACGTCAGTGGCGCGAAAGAAATCACCGCCGGCGACATCTCGCCCGACGCCGACGTCGAGATCCTGCAGCCCGATTATCACATCGCGACGATGACGAAGAAAGACGCCAAGCTCTCGATGGAGATCGGCGTCGAGAAGTCGCGCGGCTACGTTACCGCCGATCGCCAGAAGAACATCGAGCACATGATCGGTCTGATCCCGATGGACTCGATCTTCTCGCCGATCCGCAAGGTCAACTTCACCGTCGACGACACGCGCGTCGGGCAATCGGTCGACTTCGACCGCCTCACGCTCGAGATCGAAACCAACGGTTCGATCACGCCGGACGACGCGCTCTCCGAAGCGGCCAACATCTTCACCGAGCAGCTCGGACTCTTCATCGACTTCTCGACCGAAGAGAAGCCGGTGCCGACGGCGCCGGCCAGCGAGTGGGACGTGCCGGTCGAGACGCTCAACTTGAGCGTGCGGTCGTTCAACTGTCTCAAGCGGGCCGGCATCTCGAAGGTGTCGGAGCTGCTCGACATGACCGAAGATGAAATCTTCAAGATGCGCAACTTCGGCAAGAAGTCGCTCGACGAGATCAAACAAGTACTCGAAGAAAGGGGCCTGTCGCTCCGTCAACCGTGACGGTCAGGACAGAATCAGATTATGCCGCACCAATTCGCGAACAAACGCCTCTCGCGCACCCAAGGGCCGCGCCGGGCGCTGTTGCGCAGCCTGGCGACGTCGTTCTTCCTGCACGAGAAGATCGAGACGACGTCGACCAAGGCCAAGGAGATCTCGAAGATCGCGGAGCGGCTGATCACGCAGGCCCGCCGGGGCGACCTGCACTCGCGGCGTCTCGTCGCGTCGTACCTGCTCGACCCGCGGGTCGTGAAGAAGCTCGTCGAGCAGATCGCCCCGGCCCTGAAGGACCGCACCGGCGGTTTCACCCGCATCACTAAGTCGCGCGTACGCCCCGGCGACGCCGCCGAACTGTCCTTCCTGGAACTGGTCAAGTAACAGGATTCGAGCTACGCTCGAATCCGTGGCGTTTGGGCGCTTCGCGCCCAAGCCGCGCGGCTAAAAACAATGAGTAGCACCGCAGAAGTATCGGAAGACCCCCTGTCTTTGCAGCCCGCGATGCGGTCGTTCATCGCGGATGCCATCACGCCGATTAGCGCGTTTCTCGCCCTGGCTCAGCCGGGGCGTTCGTGTTTGTTGGAGTCGGTCGAGGGGAGCGACCGCATTTCGCGCTACTCGTTCATCGGGATCGATTATTTGGAAGCGCGGGTGTTCGACAGCGATCCGGCGATGCTCGCCGGCATCCGCGCGATGATCGGGAAGTACGGCCTCGAGGGTTCACTACTGCCCTTCGGGGGCGGTGCGGTCTGTGTGTTCACCTACGACGCGGCCCGGCAATTCGAGCGGATCGGCCCGAAGCCGCCCTCCGACATCCCGTTTTCCGACGCGCTGGTCGTGGTGCCGGGAACGTGGGTCGTCTTCGATCATTTCACCCACCGCGTGACCCTGATCGGGTTCGCGCGCACTGCCGACGAGCTGCCCGGCGTCGAAGCGCGGCTAGCGGAATACGAACGCCGGTTATTGACCGCGCGCGCCAGCGTGCCCAACGAGATTCGCGTGCGCGGCAAGGTCGCGCAGTCGCTCGATCGCGCGACCTTTCTCGACCGCGTCGCCACGGCGAAACATCACATCTTCGAAGGTGACGTCTACCAAATTCAGATCGGCATCCGCTTTTCGGCCGAGATCGAAGGCGGTACCGCGTTCGATTTTTACCGGCAGATCCGTGCCCGCAACCCCTCGCCGTACATGTTTTACATCGAGCATGGCGGCGAAGCGGTGTTCGGCGCATCGCCCGAATTTCTCGTTCGCTTGGACGGACGCAAGGCGCAGATGCGTCCGCTGGCCGGGACGCGTTCGCGCGGCGCCGATGCGGCACAAGATGCGGCGATCGCAACCGAGCTGCTGGCGAACGAAAAGGAGCGCGCCGAGCACGTCATGCTGGTCGATCTCGGCCGCAACGACTTGGGCGCCGTGGCCGTGACCGGCAGCGTGCACGTTGACGAGCTCATGATCGTCGAACGTTTCTCGCACGTCATGCACATCGTCTCGAACGTCGTCGCGGATCTGCGCGAGGACCGCGACGCGCTCGACCTCTTCGCCGCGACGTTCCCGGCCGGCACCGTCACCGGCGCGCCGAAGATCCGCGCGATGCAGCTCATCGACACGCTGGAGCCGGTGGCGCGCAATTTCTACGCCGGCAGCATCGCGCATTTCCACTTCGACGGCGACATGGATTCGTGCATCACGCTGCGCTGCGTTGCGGTCGCCGGCGGAAAGGCCTACTGGCAGGCCTCGGCGGGCATCGTCGCCGACAGCGACCCGGCCGCCGAGTACGACGAAATCCAGCACAAAACCGGCATCGTGCGAGCCGTTCTCGGGTTGCCGGCATGAAATTGTTACTCGTGGACAACTACGACTCGTTCACGTACAACCTGGCGCACTTGTTCGGCAGCGCCGGTGCGGAGGTGGACGTCATTCGCAACGACGATCCGCGGCTCGCCGACGGCGTGCTGGCGAACTACGATGCCACCGTCGTCGGACCGGGTCCGGGACGGCCCGAAGATGCCGGCCGGCTCTACGCGATCCTGCGTGAAGCGGCGGCGCGGCAGCACCCGCTGCTTGGGGTGTGTCTGGGCGCGCAGGGGATCGGTGCGGTGTTCGGCGGCGAAGTGATCCACGCGCCGCGCCTCATGCACGGCAAGACCTCCGAAATCACGCACGACGGCTCCGGCATCTTCGCCGGTCTGCCCTCGCCGTTCACCGCGACGCGCTACCATTCGCTGTGCATCTCGCACGAGAACTTTCCCGCCGCGCTGCGCGCGATCGCGGCGAGCGAAGACGGCGTGATCCAAGGCGTCGCGCACCGCACGCTGCCCATCTGGGGCGTGCAGTTCCATCCCGAATCGATCCTCACGCCCGCCGGCGCCCAGCTCGCGCGCAATTTCCTTGCGAGCGCCCGCGCGTGAGCGACTTCGTCGGACTGTTGCGCACGGTTATCGCCGGAGACCATCTCTCGGCTGACGACATGGCGTGGATGATCGGCGGCATCATGGATGAGACGATCTCACCCGTTCGCACGGCCGCACTGTTCGCGGCGCTTGCCGCCAAGGGGGAGACGGCCGAGGAGATTGCCGGCGCGGCGCGCGCGATGCGCGAGCGCTGCGTGCGCGTCGAGCACGGCTTGCCGCTCGTGCTCGACATCGTCGGCACCGGCGGGGACGGCGCCTCGACGATCAACATTTCGACCGCTGCAGCGCTCGTCGTCGCGGGCTGCGGCGTGCCGGTGGCCAAACACGGCAACCGGGCCGCCTCGAGCAAGTGCGGCAGCGCCGACGTGCTCGAAGCGTTGGGCGTACAGCTCGAACGTGATCCCGATGTGTCGGCCCGTTTGCTGCGCGAGGCGCGCATCGCGTTCTTGTTTGCTCCGCGCCACCATCCCGCGACGCGCGCGGTCGGGCCGGTGCGGCGCGAACTCGGCGTGCGGACGATTTTCAACGTGCTCGGACCGCTGACCAATCCCGCCGGCGCGAACCGTCAGGTGGTCGGCGTCGCGCAGGAGCGGCATTTGGAGTTGCTGGCCCAAGCGCTGCGGGAGCTTGGCGGCGAAGCAGCGGCGGTCATTCACTCGGCCAGCGGTCTCGATGAGGTCGCCGGCGAGGGACCGACCTACGTCGTGCAGTTCGACGCCGCCGGTATGCGCCGGTGGACGCTGAACCCGGGCGATTACGGCGTCCACGCCCCGCTCGAAGCGATCCGCGGCGGTGACGCGGCGTTCAACGCCGCCGCGCTGACGGCCATTCTGGCCGGGGAACGCTCGCCGCGCGCGGACCTGGTCGCGCTCAACGCCGCGCTGGCGCTGGTCGTCGCGAGCGCTGCCGCCGACATCGATGAAGGGCTGGAGCGCGCGCGCGCTTCCATCGCGAGCGGCGCAGCCCAAGAAGCTCTCGATGCCTTACGTGCCGAACGCCTCGAGGAGGCCCCAACGTGACCGACATGCTGGACAAACTCTACGCCGCGACAGCCGTGGTTCGAGCCGCCGACGAAGCGCGCGAGCCGCTCGAGGTCGTGCGCGCACGCGCCGCGACGCGCACGAGCGAACGGCGCCCGTTTCGGGCGGCGCTGCTGACCGGCGAGGGGCCGGCCATCGTCGCCGAGATCAAGCGCGCCTCACCGTCGGTCGGGCTGATCGTGCGCGAACTCGATCCGGCGGCGATTGCGCGGCAGTACGAAGCGGCCGGCGCCAACGCGATCAGCGTCCTGACCGAAGCCGATCACTTTCTCGGCGATCTGGCCTACGTGGACATCGCGCGTTCGGCGTGCCGCCTGCCCATCATCCGCAAAGATTTCATGCGCACGCGGTACGACGTGGCGCAATCGGCCGCATACGGCGCCGATTGCGTGCTGGCGATCGTCGCCGGCCTCGACGAGGGCGAGCTGACCGAGATGTTCGACGAAGCCGCCCGCTATGCGCTCGACGTGCTCGTCGAAGTGCACGACGAGCGCGAGCTCGAGCGCGCGGTGAACTTGGGCGCGACCTTGCTCGGGATCAACAATCGCGATCTGCGCACGTTTGAAACGAACCTGGCCGTGACGGCGGAATTGCTGCCGCTCGTGCCCTCCTCGATCGTCGTCATCTCGGAGAGCGGCGTGCGCTCGCGCGACGACGTGCAGCGGCTCTACGCGGCCGGGGCGCGGGGCTTTCTCATCGGTGAGTCGCTGATGCGGTCGAGCGACAAGGCCGAAATGATTCGCACGCTGCGCGGCGGAGGCGTGCCCGCATAGCCGAGCGGACCCGGGTCAAGATCTGCGGCTGCGCGAGCATCGACGACATCGAAGGCGCGGTCGAAGCCGGCGCCGACGCCGTGGGGATCATCTTTGCCGAATCGCCGCGGCGCGTCACGCCCGCCGACGCGCGCGCGCTCGTGCGCAGCGTGCCGCCGTTCGTCGCGGTCGTCGGGGTGCTGGTGAACCCCGGGCCCGCGCTGGTCGCCGAAATCCTGGCGCTCGGCTGCGTGCCGCAGTTCTCGGGCGACGAGACGCCGGAGTTGTGCGCGGCGGTCGCGCGCGGACGGTATGTCAAAGCGCTGCACTTCGAAGGGGGCGCGGCGTACACCGCCGCAGATGCCGAGGTCATGGCAGGCCGCTATCCCGAGGCCGATCTGCTGTTTGATTCACGGGCCGGCGCGCTCTACGGCGGTACCGGAACGTCCTTCAACTGGCCGCTCGTCGAACCGGTCGCGCGCCGCCGCCGCGTCATCGTCGGCGGCGGATTGACCCCGGAGAATGTTGCCGCCGCCGTTGCGAGCGTCCGGCCGTTTGGCGTGGACGTGCGCAGCGGCGTCGAGCGCGACGGCGTCAAAGACCGTTTGAAGATGCGGGCGTTCGTGCGCGCCGTCCGCGCGACCGATCTGGAGAAGACGCTTGAAAAAACCTGACTCGCGCGGCTACTTCGGCGCGTTCGGCGGCCGCTTCGTTCCCGAAGTGCTGATCGGTGCGGTCACCGAGCTCGAAGCGGCGATGAACGAGGCATTCGCCGATCCGGCGTTTTGGCGCGAGTATCACGACGTGCTGCGCGACTACGTCGGGCGCCCCTCGCCGGTATACCGCACCGAGCGGCTGGCCGGCCCCAACGCCGCGACGCTGCTCTTCAAGCGCGAAGACCTCAACCACACGGGCGCGCACAAGATCAACAACACCGTCGGCCAAGCGCTGCTCGCGCGGCGCATGGGGAAGACGCGCTTCATCGCCGAGACCGGCGCCGGCCAGCACGGCGTGGCGACCGCGACGGTCGGCGCGAAGTTCGGCGTGCCGGTCGAGGTGTTCATGGGCTCGGTCGACGTCGAGCGTCAGGCGCTCAACGTCTACGTGATGAAACTCCTGGGCGCGACCGTGCATCCGGTCGAAAGCGGAACGCGCACGCTCAAGGACGCGACGAACGAAGCGTTCCGCGACTGGGCCGGACGGGTCGCCGACACGTTTTACATCATCGGGAGCGTCGTCGGCGCGCACCCCTATCCGTACATGGTGCGCGAATTTCAGAAGGTCATCGGCATCGAAGCGCGCGCGCAGGTGCTCGAGCGTTACGGCCGCTTGCCCACGGACGTCGTCGCCTGCGTCGGCGGCGGCAGCAACGCGATGGGCATCTTTGCGGGTTTCGTCGATGACCCGGCCGTTAAACTGTGGGGCGTCGAAGCCGCCGGTCACGGTGTACACGCGATCGATACGGCGGCCTCGATCGGCGCCGGTACGGTCGGCATCTTGCACGGCTCGCGTTCGTACGTGCTGCAAACCCCGGAAGGTCAAGTTCGCGATACCCATTCGATCAGCGCGGGTCTCGATTACCCGGGCGTCGGTCCCGAGCATGCGTTCCTGCGCGAGTCGGGACGTGCGACCTACGTCTCGGCGACCGATGAAGAAGCGCTCGCGGCGTATCATGCGACCGCGCTCAGCGAGGGCATCGTGCCGGCGCTCGAGAGCGCGCACGCGATCGCATATGCGTGCAAGCTGGCGCGCGAAGCCGGCCCCGACGGCCTGATCCTGGTCAACCTGAGCGGCCGCGGCGACAAGGACATTCGCACCGTCGCAGCGCTCGATGCAGCCGAGTCGCCCGCAGTTCCGGCGTGATCGCTGCAACTGACCGGCTGGCCGCAGTCTTCGCACGCGCGCGGGCGGAGAAGCGTGCGGCGCTGATCATCTATCTCGTCGCCGGCGACCCGGACGCGGCGACGACCGCCGCCGTAATCGATGCGATCTCGCCGTACGTCGATCTGATCGAGTTGGGCATTCCGTACGGGGATCCGCTGGCCGACGGTCCGACGATTGCGGCGGCCGGGCAGCGGGCGCTCGCGAACGGGATGACGCTCGATGGAGCGCTGGCGCTGGCGCGTGGCGCCCGCGACCGTAACGACGCCCCGATTCTGTTCTTCACCTACGTGAATCCGATCGTGCAGTACGGCGCGGCGCGGTTCGCCGCAGCAGCCCGCGAGGCCGGCGCGCTCGGGGCGATCGTTCCCGACGTGCCGCTCGAAGAGCTCTCGGCCTTCGCCCCGGCGTTCCGCGCGGAGGGACAGGCGATTCCGCTTTTGGTCGCGCCGACGACGCCGCCCGAGCGTGCCGCCCGCATCGCGGCCGCAAGCGACGGCTTCGTGTACATCGTTTCGCGGCTCGGCGTCACGAGCGCGGGCCGCGAGCCCGACGTGGCCTGGATTCGCTCGGCCGTCGACGGTCTGCGCGCGACGACGCAGCGGCCGTTGGCCGTGGGCTTCGGCATCTCGACGCCCGCACACGTCGCGGCGATCGGCGCGATCGCCGACGGCGTGATCATCGGCAGCGCGTTCGTGGATGCAACGGCCGGACGGAGCGGCGCCGATGCCGCCGCCGCGGCGCGAGCGTACGTTGCGCCCCTGCGTGCTGCGCTGGGGAAGGATTCTGCCGGAGGCTAGCGGATTCGACCGAATAATTCTGGCGCGCTCTCGGAGGAACGAGATGGCTTATCTTCGCGTTGGTGGTCTCATCGCGCTCGCGATCGCGGGAGCGCTCACCCTGTCCACCGCGGTCCCGCCACCGGCGTCAGCCGCCGACAACACGATCGTCTTCGGGGCGGCGCTCGCCGCCACGGGTGCAAACGCTCGCGAAGGCGCGTTGACGAAGGAAGGCTACGACTTCTGGCAAGACTACGTCAACTCGCACGGCGGCATCAAGGTCGCCGGCAAGGCGTACAAGGTCAACATCGAGTACGCCGACGACGAGTCCAAGCCGCAGACCGCGGCCCTGCTGGTCGAGAAGCTCGTTAACGAAGACCATGTGAACTTCATCCTCGGGCCGTACGGCTCAGCGAACACGGCAACCGCCGCGGCCGTCGCCGAGCGCCTGAAGGTCCCGATGGTCGAGGGCAACGGGGCCGCGGCGAGCATTTTCAATCAGGGTTACAAGTACACGTTTGCCGTGCTCGCGCCGGGCTACAAGTATCTGCAAGGTATCCTCGAGATGGCCCAGATGCTCAAGCCGCAGCCCAAGACCGTCGCGATTTCGACCGCCAACGACACGTTCTCGGTCGAGGTCGGCCAGGGCGCCGCGCAGTATGCGGCCGCCCACGGGATGACCGTCGTCTACAACAACAAGTATCCGGCTGACACGACCGACGTCTCGGCGGTGGTCAGCGGCATCAAAGCCGCCAACCCGGACATCATCCTCAACGGCGGACACCTCGACGAAGCGCTGCTCCTGCAGCGGACGCTCAAAGAACAGGACGTCAACGCGAAAATTTTCGGGTACTCGGTCGGACCGGATACGCCGGACTACCGCAAGACGCTCGGCAAGGACGCGAACTGGGTCTTCGGTGGAACCCAGTGGTCACCGACGGCAAAATACAAGGGCGCGCCGGGCTTCATCGGCGACTCGAAAGTCTACGCCGCTGAGTTCAACAAGAAGTACGGCCACATCCCCGAATACCACAACGCCGAGTCGACCGCGGCGTGCCTGGCGTTCCAGTACGCGATCGAGAAAGCGGACTCGCTCGACCCGCAGAAGGTTCGCGACGCGCTGCACGCGCTCGACGTCGTGACGTTCTACGGCATCTTGAAGTTCGACGACCGCGGGCTCAACGTGTACAAGCCGATGGCCGTCAACCAAATCCAGAACGGCAACCTCATGACGGTCTGGCCGCGGGGCGTCCAAAACGCGCAGCCGGCGTTCCCCACGCCCGCTTGGAGCGCGCGCTCGTAGTCTAACTCGTGCAACTCTTCTGGCAGAGTCTCGTCAACGGCATTCTCGTCGGCGGGATCTTTGCCGTGGTTGCACTCGGGTTCAGCCTCGTGTGGGGCATCATGAACATCATCAACCTGGCGCACGGCTCGTTCGTGATGCTGGGGGCGTACACGGCCTACGTGCTCTTTAGCACCTGGCACGTCGACCCGTTCCTGAGCCTGCCCGTCGCGTTCGTGCTCCTTTACGGTTTCGGGTATTGCATCCAGCGATTCGTGATCAACTTCGTCGTGCGCGCGCCGATCCTGACCACGTTCTTGCTGACCTTTGGCCTCTCGCTCTTGATCGTCAACGTAGTGCTGCTCATCTTCCACGGCGACACGAAGGGCATCACGACACAATACAGCGGCACGAACTTTTCGATCGGCGGCGTCACCGTGGGATGGGTAAAAGTGTGGACGCTGCTCGTCGCGCTCGCCATCACGGCGCTGATGCAAGCGTTCCTCACCCGCACCAAGACCGGCCGCGCGATCCGGGCCACGGCGATGGACGTCGACGCTGCGCAGCTCTCCGGCGTTCGCGTCGCGCACCTTTATGCGGTGGTGTTCGGTCTGGGTGCCGGTTTGGCCGGCGCGGCCGGCGTGCTGATCAGCCTGTCGTACAGCCTGCAACCCTCGATGGGCGATCCGTTCGTCATCACCGGGTTCGTCGTGTGCGTGCTCGGAGGGTTGGGATCGGTCCAGGGCGCGCTCCTCGGCGGCCTGGTCTACGGCGTCATCGAGGCGCTCGGATCGCAGTACATCGGGACCGGCTTGCAGGATGCGGTCGCGCTGGTCGTGCTCTTGATCGTCCTGATCTTCCGCCCGCGCGGCCTGCTCGGTAAAGCGACGGCCTCGTGAGCCTCGGCGGGATCACGGGCAACGTCACGGCGCTACGGGTGACGGTGGGCATCCTCGTCGCGCTGGCGTTCGTGCCGCTGCTGCACAACTCGTATTACGAAAACCTCGGGCGCGGCATCTTGATGTACGCCACGCTCAGCCTCGGCTGGAACATCATCGGCGGCTACACCGGCTACGTCAGTTTCGGTAACGTGGTGTTCTTCGGTCTGGGCACCTACACGTCGGCGGCGCTGTGGCAGCATTGGCACCAGCAGAACATCGCCCTGGCGGTCGTGTGTGCGATGGCCGTGGGGATTGCATTAGCGTTGGTGCTCGGCGTCCCGATCCTGCGCTTGCGCGGCCACTACTTCGGAATCGCCACGCTCGGGATCGCGCTCGCGACCCAAGAGATCGTCGCGAACGTGGATTGGCTGGGCGCCGGCAGCGGCTTTACCGTGCGGCCCCTCGAGGCATACTCGGCATACTATTATGCGATGTGGATCGTCTGCGCGGCGAGCATGCTCGCGACGTTCCTCATCGCACGCTCGAAGCTCGGCTACGCGCTCGTCGCGATTCGCGAGAACGAGGAAGCAGCAGCGGTATTGGGCGTCGACCCGACTCGCTACAAGGTCACTGCCTGGGCCATTAGCGCGGCGATGGCCGGTGCGGCCGGCGCGGTGTTCGCCGGGGCGAATGCTTTCATCGACGCGCCGACGGCGTTCGCGCTCGACAACAACGTCTTTCCGATCGTGATGGCGATTTTGGGCGGCGTGGGGACCGTCGCGGGGCCGCTCGTCGGAGCGCTGATCCTCACCGCGATCAACGAAACGCTGTGGAGCCACTTCCCGCAGATCCACACGCTGTTCTTCGGTGCCGTCATCGTGCTCGTCGTCATGTTCTTGCCGCGCGGCCTGTTGTGGCTGCTCAACCTGCGCGGCGGCTGGAAGGGACTCCGCGCTTCGGTCGGAGCCTACCGCGCGTGAGCGAATTTTTGTCGATCGAAAATGTCGCGATGTATTTCGGCGGGCTGCACGCGCTCGACGACGTGTCGTTCGATGTCGGGCGCGGCGCGGTCCTCGGATTGATCGGACCGAACGGCAGCGGCAAGACGACCCTGATGAACGTGATCTCGGGCGTCTACAAGCCGACCTACGGCAGCGTGCGCTTCAACGGGAAGCGCATCGCCGACGTCCCGACGTACGCGGTCTGTCACCTCGGCATCGCGCGCACGTTTCAGGTCGTCAAGCCGTTCGCGAACCTGACGGTGCGCGAAAACGTCGCGGTCGGGGCGATGTACGGGCGCAACGGCCACAACCGCGGCGCGCATGCATCGTTCGAGCGGGCGCAGGAGCTGCTCGAGATCGTCGGGCTGGCGCGCGTCGCCGGCCGGTGGGCGAGCGACCTGACGATTCCCGACCGCAAACGCCTCGAGGTCGCGAAAGCCCTCGCGCTCGATCCGGAGGTGCTGCTGCTCGATGAGGTGATGGCCGGACTCCACGCGACCGAGGTCGACGAAGCGCTCGAGCTGCTGCGCACGGTCAACGGCCGCGGCGTGACGCTGATCGTCGTCGAGCATCTGATGAAGGCGATCGCCTCGATTTCGACGACGGTCGTCGTGCTGGCCGAAGGCAAGAAAATCGCCGAGGGCGCGCCCGCGGAGGTCTTGGCGTCGCCAACCGTGATCGAAGCCTATCTCGGAACGCGCTATGCCGAGCGGCAGCGGGACGTGCAGCCGTGATCGCCACCGGCGCAGTCCTGCGCGTCGACCACCTCGACGCCGGCTACGGCGATACCCAAGTCTTGTGGGACGTCTCGCTCGAGGTAGCGCCGGGCGAGATCGTCGCCATCATCGGCTCTAACGGTGCCGGCAAATCGACGTTGCTCGGAGCGCTTAGCGGGCTCGTGAAGACGTGGTCGGGTTCGGTGACCTATGCGGGGCACGATCTGACCGGTTGCCAGCCCGATCGCATCGTGTCGGCGGGCATCGTGCAGGTCCCGCAGGGACGCCGGCTGTTCGGCTCGCTCACCGTTGAAGAGAACCTGCTGATGGGCGCGTATTTGCGCACTGACGGCGAGGTGAAAACTGACGTCACCCGGATGCTCGAGCTGCTGCCGCGGCTGCGCGACCGTTTCGGCTACCTGGCGGGTCATCTCTCCGGCGGCGAGCAACAGCAAGTCGCGATCGCGCGCGCGCTGATGTCGCGGCCACGCGTGCTGCTGATCGACGAGATGTCGCTCGGCCTCGCGCCGGTGCTGGTCGAGTCACTGCTCGAGATCATCGAGACGATCAACGCGACCGGCGTGTCGATCGTCATGGTCGAGCAGGACGTCCAAATCGCGCTCGAGGTCTCCGCACACGCGTACGTGCTCGAAATGGGACGCGTCGCGCTCGCCGGACCGTCCGCCCAGCTGCTCGACGATCCGCAGGTGCGAAAGGCCTATCTCGGCGTGTAAAGAGCGTCAGCTGCGTTTGGGGACGGTGGGGAGCCCATCGTGGCTCCACTCCATCCATGAGCCGTCGTAGACGCCGACGTCGGTGAAGCCCGCTTCGCACAACGCCAAGTACGCGCCCGACGCGCCGACGCCGCTGCCGCACGAGACGATCGTGCGCTTCGATTTGTCGAGCCCGGCTCGGGCGACCAGCTCGGCGAGCTGCGCGCGGTCGGCGATGCGTCCACCGCGCGCATCTTCGAGCAGATCGCTGGCCGACAGGCGTATTGAATTGGGGATGTCGCGGTCGCGTTGGGCGTAGGTTCCGTCACGCTGCGTCTCGAGGAATTGCGCGTTGCTGCGGCCCTCGGCGACCGCGATGACGTCCTTGCGCGACGCGCGCAACGCGGGCTGTTCGCGCGGGGTGAACGTCGCGCGGGCGAAGTGCGGGACGTCGGTTATGAGCGGGTGACCGGCGGCGGTCCAGGCGGGGAGGCCACCGGCGAGGATCGCCGCAGCATCGTGTCCATAGTAGCGCAGCATCCAGATGAGCCGCGCGGCGTAGGGTGTGTTGCCCTCGTCGTAGGCGATGACGCGCGTGTCGTCGCCGATGCCGTTTTTGCTCATCACGTCGGCGAAGCGTTCGGGCGGTGCGACGCGCGCGGCGTACGGCGTTGCGAGGTCGTGCAGATCCTCGGCGTAGTCGAGGTGCACAGCACCCGGCAGATGGCCGCCGGCGTATTGCTCCCGCCCCGAGGGCATCGCTACGGCCGCGCCGTGGGGCATGCTGCGCGTGTCGACGATCCGCACGTGCTGGTCGCCGAGGTGTTCGGCCAGCCACCCCACTTCGACAAACGGTGCGCTCATCTCAAGCGGCAACCGAGCTGGAGCGCAGATCGAAGCGTTGCTCCGCGTCGTCCGCGATGTACCGGCCGATGGCGAGCGAAGAGGTGGCTGCGGGCGAGGGCGCGTTGCGCACGTGCATGACCCCGGCGCTGCCTTCGAAGATGAAGTCGTCGACCAGCGTACCGTCCGCCGCCACCGCCTGCGCGCGCACGCCGGCGGGGCCGGGGAGCGTGTCGTCCGGCGTCAGCGACGGAATGTAGCGCTGTAGCGCCTGCACGTACGCCTCACGCACGAGATCGCGATACATTTCGCCGGCCCCGACCTGCCAATACTTCGCCGCCAGCTTGAAGAAGCCGGGGTACGTCAACGCGTCCCAGAGTTCGGGCGGGTTGATCTCCCAGAAGTTGTACCCTTCGCGCGCGAAGGCGAGCACGGCGTTGGGGCCGAGCCAAATCGATCCGTCCATGCGCGGCGTGAAGTGCACGCCGAGAAACGGAAAGGCCGGATCCGGCACGGGATAGATGTTGCCCGCGACGAGATGTTCTTTGCCGGGTTTGAGGATCAGGTAGTCGCCGCGGAACGGCACGATCCGCGGATCGCGCGCGCCCCCGGTCATCCGCGCGAGCTTGTCGGCGTAGAGGCCGCCGCACGTGATGACGTACTTCGTTTGAATCTCACCCTTGGTGGTCGAGAGCTTCGTCACGCCGTCGCGCTGCACGATGGCCCGCACCTCGTGGCCGAGATACATGTCGGCGCCCGCTTCGCGCGTCTCCTCAGCATAGGCGGCGGCGACCCGGCCCCAGTCGACGATGCCGGTGGCGGGCGAGAAGATCGCGCGAATGCCGGAGCAGTAGGGCTCGCGTTCTTCGATTTGCTTGGCATCGAGGAGTTCGAGGCCGTCGATGCCGTTCTGCCGGCCGCGCTCGTAGAGGTCTTGCAAGCGGCCGAGCTCGGCTGGTTCCGTCGCGACGATGAGCTTGCCGACCATCTTGTAAGGAATGCCGCGTTCGTCGCAATAGGCGCGGGCGAGCGCGTTGCCCTCAACGCACAACTTCGCTTTCAGCGAGCCCGGACGGTAGTAGATTCCGGAGTGGATCACGCCGCTGTTGTGGCCGGTCTGGTGCTGGTTGTACGCTTCCTCTTTTTCGACGTTGGCGAGTTTGAGGCGCGGATGCCGGCGCAGCAGTTCGCGTGACGTCGCCAACCCGAGGATGCCGCCGCCGACGATCGCGATGTCATAAACCATGGATGCCGAAACGATTCCCATGGCCCGTCTCGCCCCCTCCATTGAAACTTTCGGGGAACCGTTCCGGAACGAGCCGGTCCGCGCGTTCGCGGATGAGGGCTCGCGGAACGGCATGCGCGCCGCGCTGAGCCGCGTGCACGCCGCGTTCGGCCGCACCTATCCGCTGGTCATCGGCGGCAAGGGCATCTTTGGTCCGGGTACGATCCCCTCGGTCAATCCGGCGCGGCCGCACGAGATCGTCGGCGACGTCGTGGCGGCGACGCCCCAGGACGTGCACGACGCCCTTGACGTCGCGACCGAGGCTTTCGCAACGTGGTCGCGGACGCCGGTGAGCGAACGCGCGCAGCTCCTGTTCCGCGCAGCGGCCGCCCTGCGCGAGCGCAAGGACTGGTACGACGCGCTGATGATCTTCGAGGTCGGAAAGACCTGGGTGGAAGCGGACGCCGACACGGCGGAGGCGATCGACTTTCTCGAGTTCTACGGCCGCGAGGCGCTGCGGCTCGCCGAGCCTGCGCCCCTGGTGCCGAGCCCGTATAACGAGGACAACCAGCTGCGCTATCTGGCGCTCGGCGTCGGGGCGGTCATCCCGCCGTGGAATTTTGCCCTGGCGATCATGGCCGGGATGACGTCGGCGGCGCTCGTCACCGGGAACACCGTCGTGCTCAAGCCCGCGCCGGACGCCGCGGTCGTGGCGGCCCACTTCGTCGACCTGCTGCACGAGCTCGGGCTCCCGCCGGGGGTCGTGAACTACGTGCCGGGCGACGCGCTCACGGTGGGCGAGACCCTCGTCGCCGACCGGCGCACCCGGTTATCTCGTTCACCGGATCGAAGGCCGTGGGACTCCGTATAAATGAAGTCGCCGCGAAGGTTGCGCCGGGACAGAAGTGGATCAAGCGCGTGGTCGCCGAGATGGGCGGGAAAGACGCGATCGTGATCGCCGACGACGCCGACCTCGAGGCGGGGGTCGCCGGCGTCGTGAATTCGGCCTTCGGCTTCGGCGGGCAGAAGTGCTCGGCGTGTTCGCGGGCCATCGTCGACGCGGCCGTGTACGACCGCTTCCTGGCCGAACTGGTCCGGCAGACGGCTGCCCTTCGGGTCGGCG
>Ga0209415_10007475_pt1 | contig 19084 bp, 19 predicted proteins | sample PeaSoiSIISIP2007_FD_187696 | JGI IMG/M metagenome (GOLD analysis project Ga0209415, IMG submission 187696) | Peat soil microbial communities from Weissenstadt, Germany - SII-SIP-2007 (SPAdes) (version 2) | ecosystem: Environmental > Terrestrial > Soil > Wetlands > Peat | place: Germany...
TTTGATTAAGCCTAACACCGTCGCGCCTCTGGTGCGTCTCCCTGCGTCTCTTCGACGAACCCCTCAAGACCAATAATCGTCGGTCGCTCGAAAAGACCGCATCCTCACGACCGGTGTCCCGCGCGGTTGACCGCGTGACATCGGCGCCCGCCGACCCCCTCCATTTTCGTCTCCACCCCCGCACATCCACGAATAACCCCGATGAACCTCCAAGAACTCAAGCGTAAGACACCGGCGGAGCTGCTGAGCTTCGCCGAGGAACTGCAGATCGAGAGCGCGTCCGCGCTGCGCAAGCAGGACATGATGTTCGCGATCCTGAAGCAGCTCGCCGAGAACGACGTCGCGATCTACGGCGACGGCGTGCTCGAGATCCTGCAGGACGGCTTCGGCTTCTTGCGCTCGCCTGAGGCCAATTACCTGCCGGGCCCCGATGACATCTACGTGAGCCCCAGCCAGGTCCGGCGTTTCAGCCTGCGCACCGGCGACACGGTCGAGGGCCAGATCCGCTCGCCCAAGGACGGCGAGCGGTATTTCGCACTCATCAAGGTCAACAAGATCAATTTCGACGACCCCGAGAACGTCAAGCACCGCATCAATTTCGACAACCTGACGCCGCTCTATCCGGAGGAGAAGCTCAAGCTCGAGCTCGAAGCGGAGGAACAAGTATCCATCAGGGGCAGCCAGGCAACCGAGGGAACCGGCAAATCATCCAAGGTGAAAGAAGCCGACAGGAGAGAGACCGCCCGCAAGGATCTGACGACGCGCGTGATCGATCTCATCACGCCCTTGGGCAAGGGCCAGCGTGCGCTCATCGTCTCGCCGCCGCGCACCGGCAAGACCGTGATGCTGCAGAACATCGCCCACGCGATCTCGTTTAACCACCCCGAGGTCTACCTCATCGTGCTGCTGATCGACGAGCGGCCCGAGGAGGTCACCGACATGGCCCGCTCGGTCAAGGGCGAGGTGGTGAGCTCGACCTTCGACGAGCCGGCCGTGCGCCACGTGCAAGTGGCGGAGATGGTGATCGAGAAGGCGAAGCGCCTGGTCGAGCACAAGCGCGACGTGGTGATCCTGCTGGATTCGATCACGCGTCTCGCGCGCGCCTACAACACCGTGGTGCCATCCTCCGGCAAGGTGCTGACCGGCGGCGTCGACGCGAACGCCCTGCAGCGTCCGAAGCGCTTCTTCGGCGCCGCGCGCAACATCGAGGAAGGCGGCTCGCTCACGATCATTGCGACGGCGCTCATCGACACCGGCAGCCGCATGGACGAGGTGATCTTCGAGGAGTTCAAGGGCACTGGTAATTCGGAAATCGTGCTCGACCGCAAGGTCGCAGACAAGCGCACCTTCCCCGCGCTCGACATCACGAAATCCGGTACCCGCAAGGAAGAGCTCCTGGTGGACAAGGCCGTGCTCTCGAAGATGTGGGTGCTGCGCCGCGTGCTCATGCCCATGGGCCCGGTCGACGGCCTGGAGTTCCTGATCGACAAGCTGAAGCAGTCCAAGAGCAACGCCGACTTCTTCGAGGCGATGAATACGTAGGGGCGTGCGTCCTTTGACGCGCTCGCGATGCTCGCTTGCTCAGGATGAGGAGCAGGGAGCATCAGAAGAAAGGCCTCATCCTGAGCAAGGGTCCTGAGCTTGTCGAAGGGCCCGCGTCGAAGGACGCACGATGCTCGCGGGCTTCGGTAAAGCGATGAGCTAAGAAGAACCGATGGTCTCCTGGGTCCACGCACTTCCCTCCCTGACCGCGGCGTTCCTCGCCTCTCTCGTCGAGTTCGTGGAAGCGCTCACCGTGGTGCTCGCGGTGGGCACGGTGCGCGGGTGGCGGCCGGCGCTGTGCGGCACTGGGCTGGCGCTCGGTACTCTGGCGCTCCTGGTGCTGGCGCTGGGGCCCGCGCTGACGCGCATCCCGCTCGACTACGTCCAGCTCGGCGTGGGCCTGCTGCTGCTCCTGTTCGGGCTGCGCTGGCTGCGCAAGGCGATCTTGCGCGCCGCCGGCGTGATCGCGCTCCACGACGAGGAGGCGGCCTATGCGGGCGAGACGGCGCTCCTCAAGAGCTACGGCAGCGTGCGCGATCCCCGCTGGGACGCGGTGGCGATCGCGACGTCGTTTAAGATCGTGATGCTCGAAGGCACCGAGGTGGTGTTCATCGTGATCGCTGTCGGCACGGCGGGCGGCCTCCTGGTGCCTGCGGGCGTGGGCGCGGGCGCCGCCTTGCTGGTCGTGGTGCTGCTTGGCTTGGTGCTGCACCGGCCGCTGGCAAAAGTGCCGGAGAACGCGCTCAAATTCGCGGTGGGCGTGTTGCTCGCGGCCTTCGGGACCTTCTGGCTCGGCGAAGGCATCGGCGTCGACTGGCCGGGCGCCGACTGGTCCGTTCTCGGCCTCGTCGCCTGGTTTCTGCTGGTGGCGCTCGGCGGGGTGCGGCTCTCACGGGCGCGGCGCCAAGCGGCGCTCGCCATGGCGGACTGAGCCCATGAAGACCGTCGTCACCATCCTGCGCGAGCTCGTCGGCCTCTTCGTCGACGACGGGAGCCTCGCCGCCGGCGCTTTGATCTGGGCCGTGATCTGCGGCTGGGGCTTGCCGCTCTTGGGTCTCGGTCCCCGCGCGCAGGCGGCGCTTCTGGTCCTGGGATTGGCCGCGCTCCTGCTCGAGAACACGCTCCGCGCGTCCAGCCGCGTCCGGCGCGGGGAATAGCGCCGTTATTGGCAGGCGCCGCCAAGCAGGCCGGTCTTAAGATCGCTGTTCGGTGGCCTACGCCCGAGCCAGATCGCGAGCAGCGCTGTCGCAAAGTCTGTTCCGCGGATCGTAGGCCCGACCGCGCCATTGACGTCGACCGTGACTCCCGCCGCGCGATCGTGAGTGAACGTGAGAATCTGCCCCGTCTTGAAATCGACCATCCGGTCCTTCAGGGCCTCGATACGCGAGCGCAATGCCGCGATGTTGTCGGTGACCGCTTTGTCGAATCCTTCTTGTAAGGCATCACGGATGTCGGATGCGCCGACGTCGCGCACGAAGTGAAGCACCAGTTGCCAGCTCCCATCGGCACCAAGGATCGGGCCGGGATAGGTCGACTTCTGCGGGAGATAGAGGCCCGCGACATAGACCTTGATCTGGAGGAGGGTCGCCTTGCGAATGCCGAGCCCGTTCAGTGCGAGATCGCTGCCGCCCACCGTCACGGTATCGGGGAACTGCACATCGCGGCAAGTCGCGCCAATGGACGGCATGCCGAGGAGAACGACCGCCGAAACAGCCGCGAGAAGCGCCAAGACCGCGCGCATTCCGCCCCGACTCTACACTCGCTCCAGTACCGCATGGAGCGAGCGGATGCGGTCCTCCGCGAGATTGCGGAGCGTGTTCGCGGTCATCGCGGGCCAGTCCTCGCCCATGAAGAGGTGGATGCCGAGCGGCGTTGGCCCTGCCGCCGTGCGCCGCCGCGCGAAGTCGAGTGCAGGCGCACTGGTGTCCTCCCACACGATCACCCGGAAGCCCGCGGCCTCGAGCCGCTTGCGGGTCATCTCCGCGGTCAGGAGGAAGCTCGTCGAGGACTCGCGCGCCCACGGCACCGGATAATGCGGGGCGCCGCCCTCGCCCGCGGTCACGTCGTTGAGCGCGAGGCGGCCGCCAGGCCGCAGCACGCGCGCCATCTCGCGGTAGAGCCGGTCGCGCTCGGCGATGTTCATGGCGGCGTTTTGCGACCAGACCACGTCGAAGGCCTCGTCCTCGAAGGGCATGTCGAGCGCGTTACCCTGGCGATAGGAGACCCGCTCAGCGAGCCCGGTGCGCTCCGCCAGAACGCGGGCCACCGCGCAGAATTCGGGCGTAAGGTCGAGGCCCACGACCGTGCATTCGTAGGTGTGCGCGAGGTAGCGCGAGGGGCCGCCGATGCCCGAGCCCACGTCGAGCACACGATCGCTCGCCCCGAGCCCCAGGAGCTTCGCGAGGTCCACCGTCGCCGCGCGGCCGCGGGTGTGGAACTCGTCGATCGGCGCCAAGTCGGCGGGCGTCAGCCGCTCGATGTCCTTCCCCGCCGCCGCGAGTGCCTCCAGGATCGCCTCGGCGATCCCAGCCTGCCCGTAATGGCGGGCAACGCGCTCCTGGATGTCGGTCACACCGTGAACACCGTCGAGCCCGTGGTCTTGCGGCTCTGGAGGTCGCGGTGGGCTTGGACGGCGTCCTTCAGCGGATAGGTCTGGTTCACCTCGATCTTGACCGCGCCGGAGAGCACCGCGTCGAAGAGGTCGCGCGCCATCGCCACCATGTCCGCGCGTTTGGCGGCGTAGGTGTTGAGGGTCGGGCGCGTCACGAACAGCGAGCCCTTGGCCGCGAGGATGCCGAGGTCCACGGGCCCGATCGCACCCGAGGCCTGGCCGAAGCTCACGAGCAGGCCCGTGGGACGCAGGCAGTCAAGCGACTTGGGCCAGGTGTCCTTGCCGATGCTGTCGTAGACCACCGGCACTTTCTCGCCCTTGGTGATCTCCTTCACGCGCTCGACGAAATCCTCGCGGGTATAAATGATGGTGTGGTCGCAGCCATGGGCCTTCGTGAGCTTCGCTTTCTCCTCGCTGCCGACAGTACCGATCACGGTGGCGCCCAGCGACTTCGCCCATTGGCAGGCGATCAGGCCGACGCCGCCGGCGGCGGCATGGAACAGGATGGTGTCGCCGCGCTTTACCTTGAAGATCTGGCGGATCAGATACTGCGTGGTCATGCCCTTCAGCATCATCGCGGCACCCTGCTTGTCGGCGATGTCCTTGGGCAGGACCACGAGCCGGTCCGCGGGCATGACTCGCGCCTCGGAATAGGCGCCGAGTGGGCTGTTGCCATAGGCGACGCGGTCGCCGGCCTTGATGTCGGTGACACCCGACCCGACCTCCTCGACCACGCCCGCGGCCTCGGCGCCGAGCCCGCTCGGCAGCGGCGATGGATAGAGGCCGCTCCGGACATAGGTGTCGACGTAGTTGAGGCCGATCGCGGTATGGCGCACGCGCGCTTCGCCGGGGCCGGGCTTGCCGACCGATACCTCTTCCCAGGTGAGAACCTCGGGGCCGCCGGTCTTGTGGAAACGGATGGCGTGGGTCATGGGGTACTCCGTAAGTGAAATTGATGACGTTTTGGCGTACGCGGGCGAAGCAGGTTGGCGGGCGGTGCGTCGCCCGCGAAAATCAACGCAAATTTTTCTTGAAGAACTCGGCCGTGCGCTGGTTTGCGAGATCGGCCGCCGCCTTGTCGTAGTGCTGACCGCCGACGCGCGCGAAGGCGTGATCGACGCCGGGGTAGCTGTGGATGGTGACGTGCGCGTTGCCCTCGAGCGCGTCCTTGATCTTGGCTTGCGCCGGCGGCGGGCAGTACTCGTCCTTCTCGGCGATGTGGAGCATCAGCGGCTTCTTGATGGAGCTTGCCTCGTCGAGCGCCGCATCGATCGCGACCCCGTAGTAGCCGACGGAGCAGTCCGCGTCCGAGCGCGTCGCCATGAGATAGGCGAGCTTGCCGCCGAGGCAGTAGCCGACGGAGCCGACCTTGCCTGTGCAGGCCGGCAGCTTCCGGAGATGCGCCAGCGTCGCCTTCAGATCGTCGACACCCTTCGCCTCGTTGAAACCCTTGTAGAGCGAGAACGCCTTCGCCCACTCGGCTTCGGTCTGATCGGTGATCTGGATACCGGGCTCCTGGCGCCAGAACAGGTCGGGACAAAGCACGACATAGCCCTGTCGCGCGAAGCCATCGGCGAGATCGCGCATCACCTTGTTGACCCCGAAGATCTCTTGGATCAGTACCACGCCCCCGCCGCGGCCGGTGCCGCTCCCAGCGGTCGCGGGGGGTGTTGCAAGATAGGCGCTGAAGCTGCCGCTATCGGCGGCGCGGATGGTGACGTCGGGCATCGGGGCACTCCCGTTGTGGGTTTCGCCAAGCTTAGCCCCGGCTCCGCGCGCTTGTCACCCCGGCGCCTATACGAGCAGGCGCCCCTCCAGCACCAGAAGGGTCGTCTTGGTCTCGAGGCCGCCTTTGCCGCTATAGCCGCCGAGCTTGCCGCCGCCGGCGAGCACGCGGTGGCAGGGGATCAGGATGGGCAGCGGGTTGCTGCCGCAGGCGCTGCCGACCTCTTGCGGCATGCCGCCGGTCTCCCGCGCGATCTCGCCATAGCTTCGCGTCTCGGCATAGGGAATCCGCTGCATCGCCGCCCAGACCTGATGCTCGAAGGCGGAGCCCTTGGGCTTGAGCGGCAGATCGAAGTCGCGCCGCTGCCGCGCGAAGTACGCCGCGAGCTGGCGAGCGGCTTCCTCGAGCAGCGGCGTCGGGCTCTCCAGCCTCGCCTTTCGCCAATGCACGGCGACGAGCGCACCGTCTTGCTCCTCGATGCTCAGCGGCCCGGTCGGGCTTGGAACGGTGATCTCAGGCATGGCGACGCTCCAATTCCTTCTTCAACGCCTCCGCCTCGGTGATCGGCAGCGAACAGACTGGGCCGCGGCAGACATAGGCGGTGGCGCGGCTCTCGATCTGGTCCTTGTCGGCGGCAGGATGACCCGGAGGCAGAGCAGCGCCCGGCTCGACCACCGCGAGCACGCGGGTCGGAAGCGAGACGGAGTAGACCGCGCGCAGCAACGCGTCCGTGCCAGCCTCGCCACGCCGGCCGCGGATCACGATCTGCACGGCGTGTTGCAGCATCTCGTTGCCGTTGAGCAGCGAGCCGAAAGGGAAGAAATTCTTGGGCACGTCGCCGGCGAAGGCCTTGACCGTCGCCTCGGCGCGCGCGCGGTAGGCGTGCTCGCCGGTGAGGTAATAGAGCCGAGCGAGCAGCTCGACCATCGTGCCATTGCCCGAGGGCGTGGCGGAGTCCTGCACCATCTTGGGCCGCGTGAGCAGGCCTTCGGTGTCGGAGGCTGCTACGAAATAGCCACCGGCGCGGTCGGCGTAATAGCGCTCCACGAGCTCAACCCACTCGCGCGCCCGCGCGAGATACTGGGGCTTGCCCGTCGCCTCGTGCAGCAGCAACGCCGCGCGCGAGAGATTGGCGTAATCGTCGAGCGTCGCGGGATGCGCCGCGCGTCCGTCGCGCCAGCTGTGGCGAAGCCGCCCATCCGGATCTGTCATCTCGCGCTCGACGAAGGTGAAAGCTTGTTCGGCGAGAGCGAGCCAATCCGGCTTTTCGAAGACGGGTGCCGCATAGGCGAGGGCGCCGATCATGAGACCGTTCCAGTCGGCGAGCGCCTTGTCGTCGAGGCCCGGCCGCACGCGCTGAGCGCGCGCTTGCAGCAGCACCGCGAGATCGCCCGCGAGCTGCGCCTCGATCACATTGTCCGCATGCTCGAGATGGTCAAGGCGATTGAGGATTGTGTGCCCCTCCCAATTGCCGCTGGGCGTGACGTCGTAGATCTCCTTGAAGCGCGCCGCGCGAGCGCCCAGCAGCGCGTCGATCTCGGCTTCGCTCCAGACATAGAACTTGCCTTCCTCGTGCTCGCTGTCGGCGTCGAGGCTGGAGGAAAAGCCGCCACCGGCCTGGCGCATTTCGCGCGCGAGCCACGCGACGGTTTCCGCGATCCGCTCCGAATAAAGCGGTTTCCCCGTCGCCTGCCACGCATGGGTCAGCAGCTCCACGAGCTGGGCGTTGTCGTAGAGCATCTTCTCGAAATGCGGCACCAGCCATTGCCGGTCGACCGCGTAGCGGGCAAAGCCGCCGCCGACGTGGTCGTAGATCCCGCCTTGGCAGATGTGGTCGAGGGTGAGCGTGACGGCGTTGCGCATGGCCTCGGTGCCGGTGCGGCGGTAGCCACGCCACAGCACCGCGAGCAAACTCGCCTGCGGAAACTTGGGGGCGTCGCCGATGCCGCCGTGCGTCCAGTCGATCTCCTGCGTGAGCCGCTCGGCAATGCGGTCGGTGAGCTCGATCGAGATGCCGTCGCCCGCCGTGGGCGTGGCGAGCCGTCCCAGCGCCTCTGTGAGCGCCGCGACATTCTTCGCGACGGCCTCGCGGTCCTCGCGATAGGCGCGCGCGAGCGCCTCCAGCACCTGGGGGAAACCCGGCCGGCCCCAGCGCGCCTCCGGCGGAAAATAGGTGCCGCCCCAGAACGGCTCGCGCTCCGGCGTCAGAAACATCGTGAGCGGCCAGCCACCGTGCTCGCCCAGGAGCGCGAGGGCGTGCTGGTAGATCGTGTCGACGTCCGGGCGCTCCTCGCGGTCGAGCTTGATGCTGATGAACTGCTCGTTCATCAGCCGCGCGATCTCCGGATTCTCGAAACACTCATGGGCCATGACGTGGCACCAATGGCAGGCCGCGTAGCCGATCGAGAGCAGGACCGGCTTGTTCTCGGCCTTGGCCGCGGCGAAGGCCCTTGGACCCCAAGGCTGCCAGTGCACAGGGTTGTCCTTGTGCTGGAGCAGGTAGGGGCTCGTCTCGTGAGCGAGGGCATTCTGTCGGGTCATTGAGAGCTCGTGGGCCGCTGGCGTCGTCTCGGAGCCGGGGCGGCGAATTTCGGGAAGTGACTAGGCTATAGTGTGGTCGCGGGGGAACGCATCTCAACCCGTTTCCTGCACAGCAATCCGTGAGCCCACCCTTTGGCCCAGCCGCCGCCCGCCGATACGATCTTCGCTTGCGCCACCGGGCTGGGCCGCTCGGGGGTCGCGGTGATCCGGATCTCTGGCGCCCGCGCCCGGGACGCGCTTCGCGTGCTGGGTGCGCCTGAGCCGCCGCCCAGGATGCTCTACCGGGCCAATATCCGGGATGCGACCGTCGATGAGACCGTTGATCAGGCGCTGGTGTGCCTGTTTCCCGCGCCGCACAGTTACAGCGGTGAGGATATGGTTGAGCTGCACGTTCACGGCAGCGGAGCGGTAATCAGCGCAGTGTACGGGATTTTGGCGCGGCAGCCCGGATTTCGTCTTGCGGATCCCGGTGAATTCACCCGGCGGGCGTTCGAGAATGGGAAATTGGACCTCACGGAAGCCGAGGCGGTTGCCGACCTGGTGGCCGCTGAGACTGCGGCGCAGCGACGACAGGCTCTGCGGCAGCTTTCGGGCGTACTCCGGGACCTCTACGAAGGGTGGCGGGATCGGCTCATACGCGCTCTAGCCCACCTTGAGGCCGCGATCGATTTCCCGGATGAGGGCCTGCCTTCGACGGTTCTGAGCGAGGTTGGCGACACGGTCGGGCATTTGGAGCGCGAGATACTGGGGCATCTCGCGGATAATCGCCGCGGCGAGCGGTTGCGGGATGGCCTCTCGATCGCGATCCTCGGGCCGCCCAATGCGGGGAAGTCCAGCTTGCTGAATCTGCTAGCGCGGCGCGAGGCCGCGATCACCTCGGCCGTCGCTGGCACCACCCGGGATGTGATCGAGGTACACCTCGATCTCGGCGGATATCCCGCGATCATCGCCGACACCGCGGGGCTCCGCGAAGCGCGCGACGCAATCGAGGCCGAGGGCGTGCGTCGGGCCAAGGCGCGAGCGGCCGAGGCCGATCTGAAGCTGATGGTGCTCGACGTGACGCGGCCGGAGGAAGCAGATCCCGGGGTGCGCGCGCTCATTGATCGCGACACGCTTGTGGTCGCCAACAAGATCGATCTCGCTCCAAATGAGAGCGCAAGCGCGTGGATCGACTGCCTCGGCGCAACACCCGCGCTCCGGATCTCCGTCAAGACCGGCGCCGGCCTCGAAGCGCTGTTGGCGAGGCTCACCGAGGAGCTAGCGAGCCGCTTCGATGCGACCGATGCGCCGCTCATCACCCGCGCGCGCCATCGCGCGGCGCTCGAGGAATGTCGGGCGGCGCTCCGCCGCTACGACGCCGCGGCGCTGCCCGAGCTCGCGGCCGAGGACCTCCGCCTCGCCGCCCGCGCCCTCGGCCGCATCACCGGCCGCGTCGACGTCGAGGACTTGCTCGATATCATCTTCCGCGACTTCTGCATCGGGAAATAGGGTGCGTCCTTCGACTCGGCGTTCCGCGCCCGCTCAGGATGAAGGCCGTGGAGTACTTTGCACCTCATCCTCGGCCGAGATGCGAAGCGTCGCGAGTCGAAGGACGCGCCGACAGCGCCAGCACTGCGCAGATCGCGCCCGTCGCCTCGATGAGCGCGCCCACGAGGTAGAGCGGGCGGTAGACGCCGATCTGCTCGTAGGCAAACGAGAGTCCGTAGCCACCGCCGGCTTGCGCGAACGCGAACGACAGCGTGGCCCAGCCCCAGATGCGCGACTGGTCGCGCGCGGGTACGATCTCGGTCATGCGTGCGGAGAGCAGCGCGGGGATTGCGGGCGTGAGCGCGCCCACGATCAGCGCCGAGAGGCCGAGCACGGGTGGCGCCGAGATCCGCCACGGCAACGCGATTGCGACCGTCTTGATCGCGAACACCACGACATAGGCACGGCCGAGTCCAATGCGGTCGCCGAGCGCACCCGCGAGGGACGGTCCGAACACCGCGCCCAAGCCGAACAGCAGCCAGGTGACACTGCCGACGGAGGTGCCGAGCCCGAGTTCGCGGGCAACGAAATCCACCCAGAATACCGAGTGCGGAATGAACCCCGCGCCGTCGGCCGCGAAGGCGAGGCAGCCCAGCAATAGGGGCGCTGTGAGCCGGGTCGGCTCCTGATGGGCTCTCGCCGCGTGCGGGGCAGAGGCACCACGCCAGCGCGTCCACGAGAGGGTGGTCGCCAGCACGGCACCCGCCGTCAGCCCCAGCCAGGCAAGGGCGGGGGAGACCGCGGCCAAAGGTGCCACGATGAGACTACCCAATCCGGCCCCAAGCCCCACTCCTGAGTAGATTATTCCGCCCGCGCGGCCTCGGACCGCCGGAGGCACCTGAATCAGGAGGTAACTGGGCACCAACACCATTAGGACGCCGCCGGTCACGCCGGCCAGCAAGCGCCAAGGCAGTAACCACCAAAACCCGCCGGGAATCGCCGAATGCCCCAGCGCGGTCGCTGTAAGTACCAATCCTGCCCGAATTGCTACGCCATCGCCGGTACGCAGCGCCACTCGGTGCGCGATGAGGGCACCCACAAAGTACCCCGCCAGACCGGACGCGCCGAGGTAATCGGCTTCCGGTGCGGTCACCTCTCCTGTGCCGACCAGAAAAGGAATGATCGCCGTATAGGAGAATCTGGCGAATCCCACTCCCGTTATGGTAGCGCAAATGCCAGGCCAGGCCAGAGACCACCAGGAGGGCATGCCGCGTTATCGGACGCAGACGGAACGCTGTCAACGCGTGCCAACGCCAGGGCGCCGAGATAGCCAATGTTTCACGTGAAACTTGAGCGATCCGGCCGCCAGCCATAGAGTGCGCGCCATGGCACGATACGATGTGATTGTGATCGGCGGCGGGCACGCCGGCTGCGAGGCTGCGGCCGCCTCGGCGCGGCTCGGTGCACACACCCTGCTGCTGACCCATCGGCGCGCCACCATCGGCGAGATGTCCTGCAATCCCGCGATTGGGGGCTTGGCCAAGGGCCATCTGGTCCGGGAGATCGATGCGCTCGATGGCGTGATGGCCCGCGCGATCGACCGCGCGGGCATCCAGTTTCGGGTTCTCAATCGGAGCAAGGGCCCGGCGGTCCGCGGCCCGCGCGCCCAATCCGACCGTAAGCTCTATCGCCGGGCTGTGCAGGCCATTCTGGCCGGGCAGGCGAATCTCGAGATCGCCGAATCCGCCGCGGACGACCTGGTCTTCGACGCCGAAGGCCGGATTACCGGCCTGCGGACAGCGGCGGGTGAGACGCTGGGCGCAGGCCGGGTGATTCTGACTACGGGCACCTTTCTTCGAGGCCTTATCCATATTGGCGAGGAAAAAATTCCAGCGGGCCGGGTCGGCGAGGCGCCGTCGCTCGGGCTGTCAGCGACACTCGCCCGGCTCGGTTTCCGCCTGGGGCGGCTCAAGACTGGCACGCCGCCGCGGCTCGACGGAAACACCATCGATTGGGCGGGACTGGAGCGTCAGCTCGGCGACGAGCCGCCCCAGCCCTTCTCGTTCCTGTCCGCCGGGATCGCGCAGCCGCAGATTCCCTGCCACATCACGGAGACGACGCCGGCGGTTCATGCGCTGATCCGCGAAAACCTGCATCGGGCGCCACTCTATTCCGGCCAGATCGAGGGTGTGGGGCCGCGCTATTGCCCCTCGATCGAGGACAAGGTGGTCCGGTTCCCCGCCCGCGACCGGCACCAGATTTTCCTGGAGCCGGAGGGCCTCGACGATTCCACGGTCTACCCCAATGGCATCTCGACCTCGCTGCCGCAGGACGTCCAGAAGGCTCTGGTCGCGAGCATTCCCGGCCTCGAGCATGCCCGCATGGTCCGGCCGGGCTACGCCATCGAATATGACTTTGTCGATCCCCGCGAGCTGCGCCCGAGCCTGGAAACCAAGCGGGTGCCGGGCCTGTATTTCGCGGGCCAGATCAACGGCACCACCGGATACGAGGAAGCGGCGGCGCAGGGCCTGGTCGCAGGCCTCAACGCCGCCTTGACAGCCGGGGGCGGGGAGCCCGTGACCTTCGATCGCGCCAGCTCCTATATCGGCGTGCTCGTCGACGACCTCGTGACCCGTGGCACCACCGAGCCCTACCGCATGTTCACCTCCCGGGCTGAATATCGCCTGGTGCTCCGGGCCGACAACGCCGATCAGCGGCTGACGCCCACGGGCATCCGGGTCGGCTGCATCAGCGCTGACCGGGCGGCGGCATTCGGAGCCAAATCCGAGGCGCTGGCTGCCGCCCGGGCGCTGGTGCAGGGCCTTGCCCTCAGTCCATCCGCGCTCCGTGATCGCGGCATCGCCGTCAATGCGGACGGAGTGCCGCGAACCGCGGCCGAGCTCCTGGCCTATCCCGCGGTCGATCTGCCGCGGCTCTCGGCCGTTTGGCCCGAGCTCGCAGCCGTTTCTCCAGATATCGCGGAGCAGCTGGAGATCGACGCGCGTTACGCCGGTTACCTTGAGCGGCAAGAGGCCGATATCCGCGCCTTCCGGAAGGACGAGGCTCTGGAGCTGCCGGCCGACCTCGACTACGACACCGTCGGTAGCCTCTCCACCGAAATTCGGTCGAAGCTGCAAGGCACCAAGCCCGCCACGCTTGGCGCCGCCGCGCGCATCTCCGGCGTCACGCCCGCGGCGCTGATCGCCCTCTTGAAGCACGTCCGCCGACGGGAGAGCCGCAACGCGGCATGACCGTGCGTCCTTCGGCTCGTGCGCTCCGTGCACGGCCCAGGAGGAAGAGCCGTGTGGATGACCACAGAACATACTTCATCCTGAGCCGCGCCCAAAAGGCGCGAGTCGAAGGACGCACCAATGTCGATCCTGACGCCCGACGCATTCGCAGAGACTCTCAACGTTTCACGTGAAACGCTGGACCGGCTGCGCGCCTACGTGGATCTGCTTGCGAGTTGGAACCCACGGATCAATCTCGTGAGTGCGGCCAGCCTTGTCGACGTCTGGCGCCGACACATCCTCGACAGCGGGCAGCTGATCCGCCACATCGATCCCAGCTCGCGCGTTCTGGTCGACCTCGGGAGCGGGGCGGGATTGCCGGCCTTGATCCTCGGCATCCTCGGCGTGCCCGAGGTGCACCTGATCGAAGTGGATCAGCGGAAGGCTGCGTTTCTGCGCGAGGCAGCCCGAGTCACCAAGACGTCCGCCACCGTGCATGCCACGCGCATCGAGTCGGTAACGCCCTTTGCGGCGGACGTAGTAACGGCCCGAGCGCTCGCGCCGCTGGCACAACTGTTGGAGCGAGCTGTGCCTTTCATCGCGGCGACCACGATCTGCCTCTTCCTGAAGGGGCGCGGCCTCCACGATGAATTGACTGCGGCACAGGAGAAATGGATAATGCAGACACAAATCCTGGCCAGTCTGGCCGATCCGACCGGCCATATATTGAGAGTGGAGGGGCTCCGTGCTCATCGACCTCCCTCGGGACGCTCCGACGGGCGAGCCTGCTGAGGCGCCACAGCCTCCGCGGCAACCGCGAATCCTGGCGATCGCCAACCAGAAGGGCGGCGTCGGCAAAACCACCACCGCGATCAACCTCGCCACGGCGCTGGCGGCCGTACACAAGCGAGTCCTGGTGATCGATTTCGACCCGCAGGGCAATGCCAGCACCGGTCTCGGCATCCCCCGCCAAGCCCGCACCGTCACCAGCTACAATGTTCTCCGGGCGGAGCGGTCCCTGGCCGAGGCCACGGTGCCGACGCTCGTTCCCGATTTGTTCATCGTGCCAGCCTCGGTCGATCTCTCCGGCGCCGAGGTCGAGCTGGTGGAGATGGAGCGCCGGGAATTCCGGCTGCGGGACGCGCTCTCGGGAGCGTCGCTCGATTACGACTACGTGCTCATCGACTGCCCGCCGTCGCTGGGCCTCCTGACCCTCAACGCGCTCGTGGCCGCCGATGCGGTGCTCGTGCCCCTGCAGTGCGAGTTCTATGCGCTCGAGGGCTTGAGCCACCTCATCCGCACGATCGAGCGCGTGAAGCGCCACCTCAATCCTGGCCTTGAGATCCAAGGCATCGTGCTCACCATGTTCGACAAGCGGAACAACCTCAGCGACCTCGTCGCCGCCGACGTCCGCGGCCATCTCGGCGTCAAGGTCTACGACACCGTAATCCCCCGCAATGTCCGGGTGTCGGAGGCGCCCTCCCACGGCAAGCCGGTGCTGCTCTACGACCTCCGCTGTCCCGGCGCTCAAGCCTATGTGCACCTCGCGGGCGAGGTGCTACGCCGCGAGCATCGGCTCACCGCATGATCGAGGACGCCAGACGACGCGGTCTCGGCCGCGGGCTCTCGGCGCTGCTCGGCGAGGAAGACGCCGCGCCCGAGGCGGTGCCGCGCACCATGCGCATCGACCTGCTGCGCCCCGGCCGGTACCAGCCGCGCCACCAGTTCGATACCGCGGGCCTCGAAGCGCTCGCGCAGTCCATCCGGGAGAAGGGCGTGCTGCAGCCGCTGCTGGTGCGTCGGCATCCCACGTTAGCCGACAATTTCGAGATCGTCGCGGGCGAGCGGCGCTGGCGCGCGGCACAGTTGGCCCAGCTGCATGAAGTTCCCGTCGTGCTCCGCGAGATCGACGACCGCGAAGCGCTGGAGATCGCGCTGGTCGAGAATCTGCAGCGGCAGGATCTCTCCGCGCTCGAGGAGGCGCAGGCTTATCAGCGCCTGCTCGACGAGTTCAGCCATACCCAAGAGGCCGTGGCGCAAGCCGTTGGCAAGAGCCGCAGCCACGTCGCCAACACCATCCGGCTCCTGGATTTGCCGGCGGCGGTGAAGCAGATGCTGGACGAGGGCACGCTCACCGCGGGCCATGCCCGCGCGCTGCTCGGCGCCAGCGATCCGCTCGCCCTCGGGGAGGAGATCGTCCGCCGCGGCCTCAACGTGCGTCAGGCCGAGCGCCTTGCAACGCGATCGAAGACGAAGCCGAGCCAAAGGACGCCACGCGAGAAAGATGCCGACACCCGCGCCGTCGAGCACGAGCTGACGCTCGCCCTCGGCACGCCGGTCCGGATCGACGTCGCTCGCAATGGCCGCGCGGGCACTCTCAGCATCTCCTACCAGAGCCTCGACCAGCTCGACGAGCTCATCCGCCGCCTGAAGCGAGTGCCGACCGCGATGCCGTGAGCGCGTTCCTACCCGAATGCCCTCATCTTGAGCAAGCGACCACAGGGAGCGCGTCGAAGGACGCACAGTGGGAACCGGCGTTCGCCTCTATCGCCGCTTCGGCTGCGCGCCGCGGGCGAGGCGGAGGAGGGCGTCGCTGCAGAGGGTACGGTCGGGGAAGCCCGTGCGTTTGCATTGTTGCTCGGCCTCGAGCAGCACGGCGAGCGCGGCGGCGGCCCTACGCAGCGGCCACTGGCGGAGCTCGCCCAAGAAGCGATCCTGGTGTTTGAAGAAGACGGGTGGGCGCAGCGACTGCAGCGCCGCATCGGCCGACATGCCGGCAGCGATCTTCGAGCCCGCGAGATGCAGCTTCTCGAAATGCCGCATCGCCGCCTTGATAATCCCGACGGCGCTCTCGCCCTCCTGGAACGCGCGCTGCAGCGCGCGCTCCAACGCGGCCGCGTCGCCCTCGGCGGCGGCAAAGATCGCGTCGTCGACGCTGAGCGCCGCGCTGTCGCCGACGCAGGCGATCGCATCCTCAAGACCGATGCGGCCCCCGTCGCCCGCATAGAGCGCGAGCTTCTCGAGCTCGGCGCGGCTCAACCCGCGATCCCCGCCGAGGCGGGATACCAGGTACTCCCGCGCGTCGGCGGCGGCCGCGACCTTGTGGCTCGTCAGCACCGAGGTCACGAGCGCCGCGAGCTCACCGGCGCCATCGGCGTAGCAAGGCACGGCGATCGCGTTCTTCGCGCTCTCGAAGGCGCGGCGGAGCGCCGAGCGTCCGGCGAGGTCGCCGGCTTCCGCGATTGCGACGCTATCGCCCGGCGGCGGCGCATCCAGCAGGCTCGCGAACAGCGCGCCCAGTGAGTCGCCGGCGTCCTTGACGCGCACGAGGCGCCGGCCGCCGGTGAAACTCAGCGCCGCCATTTCATCGTTGAGCCGCGCGGGATCGGAGACGAGCGCCGATCCCGGCAAGGTCATCACGCGAAACGGGTCATCGATGTCAGTCGCCACCGACTTGGCGAAGCTCTCCGCGCGCTCGCGCACGAGGCCGCCGTCGGGCCCATAGACCAGGATGGCGCGCAGCTTGGGATCGGGCTTGCCGATGTAGCCGGAGACGAAGCCCTGGATGCGCGCGCCCGTGAGCTTCACGACGCGGCGGGCGCGGCGCGGTGCTTGCTCACGTAGAGCTCGAGCCGCATCAGGATGTCGTCGCCGATGTCGTGCACGGTGCGCTCCTCGGCGCTGTGCTGGGCGACCACCGTGGCGTAATTGTCGTTGAGGATGTCAAAGGAGCTGACGGAGTGGGTGGTGCCCTGCAGCAGCGCCGGCTTGTCGGCGGCCTTCGCATCCTTGAGGGTGAACTTCGCGGTCATAGTGATCTGGCTGCGCGAGGCGGTGCCGTCCGGCCGCAGGCCGATATCCTGGCGCTCGGCCGAGAGCTCGACGTCGAGGGTGTAACGCGTGTCCACACGCGCGCCGCGCGGATTGAGCCCATCGCGCAGCGTGATCGCTAGCAGCTGCCCCTGCCGGTCGGAAATGGTGTTGACCCTGATGGACGCGAGGTCCGCGTCGAAGCCGCTCTGGCTGTGATGGGCATAGAGCGGGTGGAACCCGCAACCCGCGAGGGTTAGCGCCACGCCCAGCAGCAACCCACGCTTACACCACCACATTGACGATCCGACTAGCCGCTTCGTATCCAGTCACGTTCAGTACCGAGCATAAAAGAAATTCAATTGATTAGCTGCCCGCCCATCCCATCGTCCATCCCGTAGTTGTCGCCCGTATCATCGCATTTGGGTCCAAAGGTGGGTCCAAATTCCGCAATGCGCGGCCAGCGGGGTATAGCAATCTCACTGCAGTTTGGCCACCCTCTGCGATCGGGTGGGCGCGCAAAGTGTTCTGCGCCCATCATCGCTCATTGTATCTCGACGAACCAGTGCAATGGCGCGGAACCGCACCGCGGTCTCAGCCGGAAAATTAGGAAGATGGAATAAAAGGGAAGTCGTCCTTATCGGCAACTCTCCCTTGACGAGGCTCAAAGGACATCCTGAACTGGCCGCCGATCCTGGCGGTTTGCCCTTCTACTCTCACGAAGGCGATTTGAGCCACTCTCATGCCCGGGTATAAGGCAATCGGAATTTGGCCCATGTTGGCCAATTCGAGAGTTGCGATGCCCTGATATCGGGGCTCAATGAATGTGGCTGTCGCGATGCTCAAGCCCTCTCGTGCCCATGTTGAGCGCGCGGTGACAGAACCATGGAGATCATCTGGCAACTGCAGCCACTCCAGGGTGGGGACCAACGCCAGCGAGCCCGGATGCACTAGAAACTTACTATGGAAGGGTATTTCGTAACGTTCATGCTTTTGCTGACGACCCAGCTCCGCCTCGTGGCTCTTGCGACTAGATGCCGATCTTTTGGCCGCCACGGGATCGACATGTGATGATCCCCGCGCGCGGACCATCAACACAACGTTTCCTATACGCAGATCGATGCTGGCTGATCCAATTTGGGCCTTTGATAGCAACGGCGATACGACGAGGTTCCCTTCGCGAAGCCGACGGATCAACTCGCCGCGTCCTAGCATTGTCATCACGTAACCCCGGCGATGAGTGTGTAATTAATCGCACGTTGCTGCAGCAGGGCGTGGTCGCAAAGCCGGTTCGTCGTTAAGAAATCCAAAGTGACAGCGCCTGCTAAATGTTGACGACCTATCCAGTACACCCATCCCGCATAGAGAGTTTGAGAGATACGGACATCTGTTAGTTGGGGTGTTCCATCCTGATCGATGTCCGCAAGGATTGGGGGCAGTCCTCGCGTGAGCCGTTCAATCAATTTCACCAAGCCAGCCGGATTGATTGGTGCGTATCCGAGCGAGCCATGCGGCGCAAATATCTTCTGGACGCCAGCCACGGCACGCCGAAGGTCTGCGTCGTCAAAGAACCTTGACCACTGGTCATAGGTATCATCCAACAAGAATCTAAGCATTTCGGTCTCGGCAATATGGAAGGCGCCATCAGCGGCGCTTGTTATGGGTACGTCCCAACCGGTGACCCGCATGATTTGCACGAGCATCTTATGTCGTATAGCAAACGGCGGATGAGTAGGTTGTGCCGTCTTGATAGTATAGGGGCTTGGGTGGAGAGGCTGGAGATAGGCTCGATGAGCAGCGAAGAATGCAGGCCCAAATAAGAGCACGCCGAACAGATCGCAGATCAGCTCTATGAGCCAGAGTTCTCTGTTTTCTTTGGTAAAGACGAATGGCCGCCCGTTCTGTGCGGCGTAAGCTGCCAATTCATTTTTAACATCTTGATGAGCGGCTGTAGAATTTAGCCATGCGTTCATCAACGCAAGGTCCTTGAGCGGGCTAGCGGCGACTAGCGCGGCAAGGACTTCACCCTGAAGAATGCCGCCGGCTATCGTCGTAAAGAGGGCAGTATGACCGACCTCGTGCCCAAACAGCGTGTGCAGGAGGACGTGATGTTTGAGCGATCTCGGGAAGGCGACCACGAGGAAACGTCGCCGGCTG
>Ga0209415_10007476_pt1 | contig 19084 bp, 19 predicted proteins | sample PeaSoiSIISIP2007_FD_187696 | JGI IMG/M metagenome (GOLD analysis project Ga0209415, IMG submission 187696) | Peat soil microbial communities from Weissenstadt, Germany - SII-SIP-2007 (SPAdes) (version 2) | ecosystem: Environmental > Terrestrial > Soil > Wetlands > Peat | place: Germany...
GGGCGTGGCGCAGCCTGGTAGCGCGCACCGTTCGGGTCGGTGAGGTCCCCGGTTCAAATCCGGGCGCCCCGATTGAGACAGTCGCCGGCCGCCGCCACTCATCCCACGTGGCGCAGCGTCGAGCCGGTCGCGGCCGGCCCGGCCCCAGGAGCCACGCCAGGCGCACTCAGGTCCGCGCGATGATCCATCGCGCCGATCGACCGGCGCTATCGTCCAGGACAGGCGATGAAACTCGTGAGCCCGTACGACCGCCGCCACCCGGTGGGCGTGGTGGCGGTCCGCATTGCCGTCGGCATCTGGCTGCTCTGCCTCGCTGCGTTCGCCTGTTGGAACGGCTGGTGGTGGGGGGCGGTCCTTGTGGCTCCGGCGCTGCTGCACTTCTACCTCGCCTACCGCGTTCGTCACGACACCCACGGTTAGTGGGCCTTCTCGCGACGGTCCACCGCATACGTCGGCGTCCTCGGTCGCAGCAGCGCCGGCGCGCCTGACGCTCAGCCGATCGTCGCGCTCCAGTCGACGGCTCCGCTGCGGCATGCGGCGTTCTCGGTCCGGATCGCCAGGCGGCCGGTTGCCGTGCCGGTGGGGGAGAAGTCGCCGCTGACCGAGAAGTACCAGCCGGCGGCGTTGCGGTAATCCGCGGAGAATCCCCAGACGCCCTTGGTCAGCGTCACCGGAACGCGCCGGGCGTAGGTTTGGTCGAGAGGGCCCCGCTCACGGTGATCGCAGGCGAGGTTGAACTTCAGCCGCAGGTCGATGATCGCCCCGGCCGTCACGGTCAGGCCCACGCGGCCCCGGTGTTGTGACGATCGTCCGGCGTAATTTCCGGCGAATGGCGCAGCCGGCGGCGACGGGGCGGCGATGACGGCGGGCGGCGGGGCCGCGTTGGAGGCCGGGGTGGAGGCCGGCGTGGGGATCGGGGTGGGGGCGGCTGTTGTGACCGCCGGCGCCAGCGCCGGGTCGCAGGCCGCGATGTCGGCGATGCAGGCCTCGACCCAGCCGGAGATGTAGTCGACGCGAGTGAAGTACTGGGGGTATGTCGGATCGCAGTCGGGCCCGACCGTGCTCGTGACCCCGATCTCGATCCATTGGGATGCCGTCGTCTCGGCGACGAGCGGCCCGCCGCTGTCGCCGCCGCAGGTGCTCGTCCAAGGGCTGTCGCGGGCGCAGAGTTGTGCCTGCGAGTCGAAGGTCGATTTGTAGATCGTGCACGTGTTCGGGTTCTGCATCACCGTCGGCGCGTACTGCAGTGTGTTGGGGTGCGAGCTGTCGTTGGTCCCGCTCTGAAGGCCCCATCCCGCGAAGAAGGCCGGCGTTCCTGGCGCCAGCAGCGCGAGATCGGTGCTGTCGGCCAGCGGAATCGCAGTGGCGGTCGTGGGCTTCGCGAGAACGAGCAGCGCCGCGTCACCGATGATCGTGACGCCGGCCGGGCTCGACTCGACCGTCGTCGCGTGAGGGATTATCGCGCTGACCCCGGAGACCTGGGCGAGCGAGGTGTTCGTCTTGTCGAGGCTGCCGGTGACGACCGTGAAGTTGGCGACGTTGTCGATCGTTCCGCTCGGAACGTCCTCCGCGCAGTGGGCAGCCGTGAGCACGAGCTTCGGAGCGACCACGGTCCCGGTGCAGTTGTAGTCGGCGCCCGGGCCATCGTTGTCGTCGATGTACGCGAGCCACGGCCAGGTGCCGCTCGGTGCGGTGGAGCCGCCGACAATCGCTGCGTGGGCCGTGGGGCGGCTGCGGGCGGCTGCGCTTCCGGGGAGCGCCACCGCTGTCGCGATGGCACCCAGGCTGAGCGCGACCGCCGAGAACACGAGGACCGTGCGCATGGCGGCGCCGGTGGTCGTGCGGGCGTCCCGAGCGCTCCGCCGAGCGCGGCGCGGCGGACTGCGGCGCCACCGGCGCGCCGGTGCGTCGTGATCGTGCGGTCGCATGTCGGGGCGAATTATCTGCGGATCCGGGCACCCCGACTCAGGGAAATTCTGCACCGGTGCCGGAGGGACGTACGGCGCGCGTATGCGAGCGGACCTAACCGCGAGGCAATCGCAGGCGGAGCGCCGGTCCGATGCGGCGGAGGTGGTCCTCGGAGACGCCGGCCTGCCGCGCATATTCCGCCCAGCGCTCGACCACCGCGCGCGTCTCGGTGACGATCGCGACGGCCCGGCCGGTCCGCAGCCTCGCGACACGACCGGCGGCCTCGAAGTCGCTGAGCGTGAAGCCGTCGGCCTTGCCGTTGACCGTCATCTGGTGCTTCCCGGTCCAGGCACTGGCGGGCCGGTGCGCGTAGGTGACGTCGAACGCGGGCGCCAGCGACCACAGCCCGGAGCGGTCCATCAGGAAGGCGATGTTCTTGACGTGGTCGTCCTGGTTGCGGGCGACGACATTGAAGGCCATACGCCGGAACATCTGCTCCACCTGGGCGTGGGGCAGATCGAGGCTGTGCATCGCTCCGAACGCCTGCTCGTAGGAGTGGGCGCCGGCCTGGTTGAAGTCGAAGTGTGCCAGCGCTCCGAGTGACTGCATGTGGATCTTCTCGCCCTCGGGGCCGCGGTCGAAGCGTCGCGTCATGAAATGCCGGCGTCCTCCCTCCTCCAGCAGCCGGCTGTCGCTCAGCTCGACGCCGGCGTCACGCGCCATCAACGAGTAGGCGTATTCGATCGCGCCGTAGCCCTGCGGGTCGGCGAGCGTGTCCTTGTCGCGGTTGCCCGCGACGCCGTCGAACTTGAGCAGCCAGTACTCGAAGCCGGGCTCCAGGTCGAGCTGGCCGGAGCGGACCGCCAGCGTCGAGGGGTTGAACGCGATCACGGCCTTGGCCCGCGCCCCGCCCGCGGAGGTGCCGACGCTCAGAATGTCGCGCATCGCCTGCTCCCGCTCGCCTTCGGCGAGCGACGCGACGAGCCGCTCCCGGCGGGCGAGCACCTCCGACGCCAGCTCAACCAGCGCGGCGACGTGCAGGTCGTGGTCGGTCGTCGGGCGCGGCCCGCGGCTCGGGCGGAACTCGAGCGCACCCATCCCGCGACGCCCGACGTAGCAGAGCCGCTCGACCGCGTTGAAGCTGTCGGGCGCCCGCCCCTGTCCGGCAAGCCAGGCGTCGATCAGCGCCTGGCCGTAGCGGTCGGGAAGGCTGTCCGCGAGCAGGCCCGGCAGCCCGCGAAAGGTGGCCACGGCGAGACCGGGGAAGCTATAGGGCTCGGCGCGCAGCGGCATGACGAGCGGAGCGACCTCGACGCCGCTGCCGACGAACGCGGCGTCGTATTGGAAGGTTGCGATCTCGCCGTCATCCGGCATCGCCACGGCGGCGATCCTGGTGCCCCAGAGGCGGACCTCGGCGACCGTGCTCAAAGCGCCTCGTCCCCCCACCGCCACGGCGGTTTCGGCGCAGGCGGCGAAGCCGAACGCCCGCGGCTGCCCGAAGCACGTCTGCGCGTCCTGCCGTGCAGCTTGAGCAACTCGATCGGACTCTGTGCCGGCTCCGGCACGAGGCGGTCGAGGCCGTCCATCAACCCAAGTGCGCGCAGCACGCGGATCAGGCTCGTGGCCTTGAACTCACCGCCCGCCTCCATCGCATGCACGACCTTGCGTGCGACGCCCGCCTCCTCGGCGAGCGCGCGCTGCGTGAGGTTGCGCTCGAGGCGCGTGCGCGCGAGACGCCCGCCAAGCTCGGCGAGCACCGCGTCGTCGCTCAGTCTGAAGTCGATACGCATTGGCTACCTCCTGGGGATCACTAACCGGCTATATCGCCATACCGTATCTCGAAGGGTACCGTAACCGTAGATAATATAAAGCACCCTACACGATGCTTTGCAGCATGTATCGGCAGTAAAATCACCTACAAGCTACTTTAGCGCGCGAAGACTTGCCGACAGGGCTGCCGGCCGTCCCCCCGGCGGCACGGTCGCCGGCCTGGCCCGGGAACGCCGGTCGCGCGTTCCGAGCTGCCCGCCGCGCCCGCGCGGGCGCGGCGGCTCAGGCTCCGCCGTAGCTGACGATCAGATCGGTGGCGACGCCGAGCAGGAAGCCGCCGGCGAGCAGGTAGAGCCCGAACTCGCGGTGGTTGTAGCGCCGCACGCCGGCCCAGATCTCGCCGATCACATAGAGGATCGCGCCGCCGGCGAGCGCGTAGAAGCAGAGCTCGAGCGGTCCGGAGTGGACCTGGTAGCCGAGCATCGCGCCGAGGAACGTCGGCCCGCCGCCGACCAGCCCGGCCGCGCCGAGCCACCTCCACGATGGCCGCACGTCGCCCAGCGGTCCGACGATGCCGAAGCCCTCGGTGGCGTTGTGCAGAGCGAAGCCGATGATCAGCACGGTGGCCAGGCCGATCGCTCCTGCTCTGGCCGACACGCCGATCGCCAGCCCCTCGGCGAAGTTGTGCAGCCCGATCGCCACGGCGATCGTCATCCCGGTGCGCAGCGCGCTCGCTCGCAGCAACGCCGCGTCGGCTTGGCGCAGCCCGCCGTCCTCGACCGCGACGGCGCCGAGCGCCGCTCCCGCGATCGGCTGTGTGACGCGGTGCCGGGGACGCCTCATGCGACGCTCCGCGGCAGCAATGCCCGCCGTTCCGGCGATGAAGCCGACGGCGAGCAGCGCGAAAAGCCAGACCACATGCCCGAAGCCGGTGTGCCCGTGCTTGAACTGCGAGAGCGTCGTGGCGATGATCGACTGGGCATGCGTCGTCACGTCCATGAAGATGAACGCGAGGATGCCGGCCGAGAACATCGCCAGCCCGACACGCAGGCGGTCGTCGATCCGTTGGAGGCGTCCGACCGGGAGACCGAGATAGATGGTTATGCCGGCGATCGCGCCGAGCAGGGCCGTTTCGGCGAAGCTCATGAACCCGTTTTCCTCGTGCCCCCCGAATTAGGGACGCCTAACTTCTAGCACACGCGCGGCCGGGAGCGAGCGGCCCCCGGCTGCGGGCGCACCAAGCGGTAGCTCCGTTGCGCGGCTCCGCGAGCCGCTGCGCTTCCTCAGTGGGGCTTGGTGGCGTCCGGCATCGGGATCGCGAGCACGGGACGCCTGCTGTTCTGCAGCAGCGCGTGCGTCAGGGCGTTGGAGAGCATCTCGCGCATCCCGTGCAGCGAGCGCGTGCCGGTGACGATCGCGTCCACGTCGAGCTCGTCGGCGGCCTCGACCACGGCTTCCCAGACCGACGTGCGCAGTGTCGCCGTGTGCGCCGTCGCCTCCAGGCCGGCGTCGTTCGCGAGCTTGGCTCCCGCCGCCGCGACGGCGAGGGAGTCCGACTCGAGCCCGGCGTCGGCGTCGCCCACGCCGTCGCCGAAGTACGGCCCGAGCGCGGCGTAGCGCGCGACGATGCGCTCGATCGGCTCCCACACGTTCAGCACATGCGCGCGTGCGCCTGGAAAGATCAGCTTGGCGGTCACGGCGACCGCGTGAGCGGAGCGCTCGGAGCCGTCGTAGCAGATCAGGATGGTGGGGCGCTCATCGGTCACGGGAATCTCGGTTCATCGCGCTTGCGTTCCGGCTTTCGCCACGGCTCCTGCGAGCTTCGAGACGGCACCCTACCGGAGCAAAAGCCTGATTGGCGAAACGACTCACAGCGAGAAAAAATGAGTATTGGACATACCACCGGTCCGAGCTTAGCCTTTGGTTTCCTCTCCTCCCCCCGTGCAAGGCCTCCGCGAACCCTCTTGATCCCTCTCGGAGGTCTTGCACATTTAACGGCTGCGAGGCGCGCTCGGCGCGCCGCACCGCCCACCGCCCGGCGAAGCAACCCCTCCGTGCCGGGCCGCAGGCCGGCCTCGCGCCCGGCCGCAAACGGGGCCCCGGCCCAACCTGCAACGGGGCCCGGCGCGTTCGGTCGGGCCTCACGGCGCTGGCGAAGCGGGCCGCAGGGTGCCGGCGCGCCGGCACGCGCCGGCCGAGCGAGGGCGAGGCCTTATGGCGCTGGCGAAGTGCGCCGCAGGGGTGCCGGCACGCCGGCACGCGCCGGCCGCGCGAGGGCGAGAAAGGCGTCCCGGACCGGCGAGCCGCCGCCGGAGCGCCAGGCCGCTGACAGCTCGATCATCGGCGTCGGTCCGGCGATCGGCCGAAACGCGACGCCGCTTCGATCCACCGCCCCGACCGATGCCGGCACCAGTGACACGCCGAATCCGCCGGCGACCAGGCTGATGATCGTCTGCATCTCGGCCACCTCGAGGACGTCCTCCGGAACGCCGCCGGCTTCGACCATCGCCGAGGTGAGGCTGGCGAACAGGCCGGGCGCGTCGCGGCGCGCGAGGATCACGAAGGTCTCGCCGCGCAGCTCCTCGGCCCGCAGGCGCCGGCGCGCGGCGAGCGGATGATCGGACGGCAGGGCTGCCACCAGGCGCTCGCGCTGAATCGTCATCAGCTCCAGTTGCGGATCGATCTCAGACTCCGCCACCGGGCCGCGGATGACCCCCACGTCGAGCTCGCCGACGACCAGCGCCTGCAGCTGCACCACGGTCGGCAACTCCCGCAGCACAAGCTCCACATCGGGACTCCTGGCGCGAAACTCGCGCAGGATGTCGGGGAGCGTTGGACTGAACATGGCCGAGCCGACGAAGCCGACCGAGAGTGTGCCGAGCGACCCGCGGGCGACGCTGCGCGCCCTCTCCGATGCGCGCTCCACGGCGGCGAGAATCGCCGCCGTGTCATCCCGGAAGCCCTCCCCGGCGGCCGTCAGGGTGACCCGCCGACGGTTTCGCTCGAGCAGCGTGACGCCCAGTTCACGCTCGAGCGCACGGATCTGCTGACTGAGCGGCGGCTGGGAGATGTGCAGCCTCGTCGCAGCCCGGTGGAAGTGCAGCTCCTCGGCGACCGCGAGGAAGTAGCGCAGGTGGCGAAGCTCCATGCGCAGGAACCCTACGCCCGCCGGCCGGGCCGATGCGCGAGAATCAGCGCCGAGACCGATGCCCGACCGCGACACGTCCATGACAGCGCTCAACCCGACGCACGCCGACGCGATCGAGATCTTCGCCGAGGTGCTCGCGCAGAGCGAGGAGGAGGGCCTCGGCGACGACTTCTACAGCCGCCTGTGCGAGGGCATCACGCGCTGCACGGCGCTGCGCCGCGTGGTGATCTTCCGTTACGACTCCACGCGCCGGCGGATTCTGGCCGCCGGCGCCTTCGGGGTCGACCTCTCACTCTTCCAGGGCGACTTCTTCACGCTCGAGTCGGCGGCGCTCGCCCGCGAAGCGCTCGAACAGGACCGCGTGCTCGAGATCGGCGAGGACCTCGAGAACCAGCTCCCAGCCGAATACGTCGCGCGTCTGGCGGCCCGGACCGTGGTGTGCTCGCCGATGTCGGCGCGCGGGCGCTGGATGGGCGCGATTCTCGGCGACCGCGGCGGTGACGGACCGCCGCTGACGGCGCCCGAGCGGGAGGTGCTCTGGATTCTCGGCAAGATGGCCGCGCTGGCCGCGATGGCGCGCGCCGCAACCCGCCAGCACGAGCGGGCCGTCGCGCTCGAGCAGCGCATCGACCTCGCGCGCGAGGTCCACGAGGGCGTCGTACAGCGGCTGTTCGGAGTGTCGCTCGCGCTCTCCGGCGACCAGCCGTTCGATGAGCAGACCCGCCGGCGCTGCGCCGAGGAGGTGCAGCTGGCGCTCGGCGACCTCCGCGCGGCGATGCAGCGGCCGCTGGGACGCTCGGCGGCCGCGACCAGCACGACGCTCGCAGAGGAGGTGGCGCGGCTGCGTCACGAGTATCCCGACCTCGGGATCGCGATCGACGACGACGCGCAGCCGGTCGCTCCTGCGGCGCTCGAACCGCTCGCCCAGTCGGTGCTCGCCGAGGCGATTCGCAACGCCGACAAGCATGCGGAAGCCACGGCGGTGCGCGTGCGCAGCCAGATGAGCGATGGCACGTTCGTGCTCGAGATCACCAACGACGGCGTGCGCTCCGGCGACGAGCCGGCCGGCATGGGCCTGCGCCTCGCTGGCTTCGAGGCGCTGCAGGCGGGAGGCCTGCTCGAGTTCGGCGCGCGTGAGGGCGACCGCTGGCAGGTTCGCCTGGTCGTCCCGTACGAGGAGCCATGAGCATCACCAACGAGGAATTCGACGCGCTCGGCGACCAGACGAAGCTGCGCGTGCTGATAGTCGACGACCACGACGTCGTCCACTGGGGCTTTCGCCTGATGCTGGGCAATCAGCCCTGGGTGGAGCGCTGTCTGAGTTCTCGGACGGGTGAGGAGGCCTACGCGCTGGCCGAGCGCTACAAGCCCGACGTCGCGCTCGTCGATCTGTTCATCGGCGAGGAATCGGGCCCGGAGATCTGCCAGCAGCTGCGCGAACGCTCCCCCGAGACCAAGGTGCTGCTGATCAGCGGCGCCGGACGGATCTCGCCAACCGCCGCCAAGGCCGCGGGGGCGTCGGGCTTCATTCCGAAGGACTGGGGCGCCGCGGACATCTCCCGCGCGGTGAGGATGGTCGGGCTGGGGATGACCGTCTTCCAGCCGCAGATCGACGAGGCCGCCAGCGCGCTCTCGCCGCGCGAGCGCGAGGTGCTCGACCTGATCGCGCGTGGCTCGACCAACCGCGAGATCGCGGCCGCCCTGCATCTTTCGCCGCATACGATCCACGAGCACACCAGCAGCCTCTATCGCAAGCTCGGCGCCCGCAACCGCGCCGACGCCGTGCAGCGCGCCCACAAAGCGGGCCTGACGCAGTGAGGCGCCCCCGTCGAAGGGCCGCGGACCCCCCAATCGGGGGGTCCTGACCCCCTGAGCGGGGGTGATGCGTCGATTGCGCCGTTCGCACACCGCGCCAGGCGCGATGATGTCGCGGTGCGTGTGCAACGGGGTGCGGCGGTCCTCTTTCCGGGCCAGGGGGTGTCCGTGGCCCGCTCGCAGGCCCGCGTCGCCGATGCGCTCCCCGCCCTGCTGGCGCTCGCCGGCGAGCTGATCGGCGAGGACTGCTTCGAACTCGCCGGCGAGTCCACTCGTTACGCGCAGCCGGCGATCTTCCTCTCGAGCCTCGCAGGCTTCCTCGAACTGGAGGACCCCGCAGCCGCCGTCGCCTTCGCCGGCCACTCCCTCGGCGAGCTGACGGCGCTGGCGGCGGCCGGAGCACTCGCCTGGGAGGTCGCGCTCGGCCTGGTCGTGCTGCGCGGGGCGCTGATGGACGAGTCCGGGCGCTCGAGCGGCGACGGCAGCATGCTGGCGCTGCTGAAGAGCACGCCGGAGGCGGCCGCGGAGGTCGCGGCGGCCGCCGGCGTATGGGTGGCCAACGACAACGCCCCCGGCCAGACCGTGCTCGCCGGACCGCGTCAGGGACTGGGCGAGGCGTCCCGGATCGCGCGCGAGCGCGGCATCCGATCGCTCGCGCTGGATGTCACCGGCGCCTTTCATTCGCCCTACATGGCCGCCGCCGAGGAGCCCTTCCGTGCGGCACTCTCAGGCGCCGAGTTCGCCGAGCCCACGGTCACCGTCTTCTCGGGCCTCACGGCGCAGCCGTTCACCGATCCGCGCGACGAGCTCGCGCGCGCCCTGACCTCGCCGGTGCGCTGGCGCGAGACGATGGTCGCGCTCGCCGCCCACGGCGCCGACGCCTTCATCGACGTGGGCCCCGACCAGGTGCTCGCACGGCTGGTCGGCCGCAACGTCGACGGCGTTGAGGCGATCGCGCTGGAGGAGCACCGTGTCGGCAACGCTTGAACGTGCCGAGGCGCGCACGCCGCCGCCCGCACCGCTGATGCGCGCCGGAATCGTCGGACTCGGCTGCGCGCTCCCGGACCGGGTCGTACCGAACAGCGAGATCAGCCCGGCGATCGGAGTTGCCGACGACTGGATCGAGCGCCGCACGGGCATCCGCGAGCGCCGCTACGCAGAGCCGGGCGCACGGCTCGCGGAGCTTGCCGCCGCGGCAGGAGCGGTCGCGCTCGCCGACGCCGGCATCGACGGCGCGGCGGTGGACCTCGTGCTCGTCGCGAGCTGCAGTCAGGACTCCGTGATGCCGAACGCCGCGCCGCAGGTGGCTCACGCGCTCGGCACGGTGGGCGCCGCGGCGTTCGACGTCGGCAGTGCGTGCACCGGCTTTCTCTCGGCGCTCGCGGTCGCCCGCGCCATGCTCGGCAGCGGCGCCGCGCGGACCGCGCTCGTGATCGGCGCCGAGATCATGTCGCGCCACGTCGACCCCCACGACCGCAACACCGCGGCGCTGTTCGGCGACGGGGCGGGCGCGATCGTTGCGACCGCGGGCGCGCCCGGCGACCTCGGGCCGGTGATCCTCGGCAGCGACGGCTCGCGTGCGCAGCTCGTCGTCGCCGATCGCGAGACCCAGCTGCTCTCGATGGACGGGCACGAGACCTTCAAGCAGGCCGTCCGGCGCCTGGCGGAGGCCTCGATCGCCGCGTGCGAGGCGGCCGGCGTCCCGCTCGGCGCGCTGGACCTCTACGTCTACCACCAGGCCAACACGCGGATCCTCGCGAGCCTCGCCGAGCGCCTCGGGCTCGAGCCCGGCAAGGTCGTCGACGCGATCGCGACACTCGGCAACACCTCGGCCGCGAGCGTCCCGCTGGCGCTCGCGCAGGCTCGCGCGCAGGGAAGACTGCGGGCCGGCACCCGCGTGCTGCTCGGGGCGGTCGGCTCCGGATTCACCTGGGGGGCGAGCGTGGTCGAGTGGGGGATGGCATGAGCGAGGGGCGTCCGGGCGGGGCCTGTGCGCTGGTCACCGGCGGCTCGCGCGGGATCGGCGCGGCGATCGCGCGCGCCCTGGCCGCCGACGGCTGGCCGGTCGCGGTCAACTACCTGACCGGAGCCGCTGCGGCCGGCGAGCTGGTGGCCGCGATCGAGGCCGACGGCGGCCGCGCCGTCGCCCTCGAGGCCGACGTGACCGACCCGGCGGCGCCGGCGGCGCTGCTCGAGGCCGCCGAGGCGGCGCTCGGGGGACCGGTCCTGCTGCTCGTCAACAACGCCGGCGTGCGCGCCGACGGCCTCGCGATCTCACTCAGCGACGAGGACTGGCGGATCGTGCTCGACACAAATCTCGCCTCGACGTTCCGCCTGACGCGGACGGCGCTGCGCGCGATGATCCGTGCCCGCTTCGGCCGCGTCGTCAACATCGCCTCGGTCGTCGGGCCGCGCGCAAACGCAGGCCAGGCGAACTACGCCGCCTCGAAGGCGGCCGTGATCGCCTTCACCAAGACCGCTGCCGTCGAGGTCGCTCGGCGCGGCGTGACGATCAACGCCGTCGCTCCCGGCCTGATCGCGACCGACATGACCGTGGACATTCCGGAGGCGTTTCGTGACAGGGTGCCGGCGCAGCGCGCCGGCACGCCCGAGGAGGTCGCTGCGGCGGTCGCCTTCCTGGCCTCCGATCGGGCGGGCTACATCACCGGCAGCACCGTGTACGTCGATGGCGGCCTGTCCGCCTGATCGCAACGAAAGGACACCCATGGCAGAACACACCAGCGAGCAGATCGAAAAGGTCATCACCGACTCGCTGATCAGCTTCGGCGCGAACGCCGAGGACATCAACCGCGACGCGGAGCTCTCCGCGCTCGACATAGACTCACTCGACCTCGCCGAGCTCTCGCAGATCATCGAGGAGCACTTCGGCGTGGAGCTGACGAGTGGCGACGTGGCCGAGATCAGCACGGTGGGCGACGCGATCGACCTCGTCGCCGAGCGCGCCTGAGCAGATGAACGACGTCGTCGTCACCGGCGTTGGTGCGGTCACGCCGCTCGGCATCGGCGCCACGGCGCTGCACGAGCGCTGGGCCGCCGGCATCTGCGGGATCGCCGACGGCGAGGGTCGCTGCCGCGAGTTCGTCGCCACCGAGCACCTCTCGGTCAAGGACGCCCGCCGCGCCGACCGCTTCACCCAGCTCGCGCTCGTCGCCTCGATCGAGGCGCTCGCCGACGCCGGCTGGGGCGAGGGGATGCCTTATGACGCGGGCCGCGTCGGCTCGATCATCGGCACCGGGATCGGCGGCATCGGGACGATCGAGCTGAACGACCGGGTGATGTTCGACGGCGGCCCCAAGCAGGTCTCGCCGCTGGCCGTCCCGCTGATGATGGGGAACGCCGCTGCGGCTGCCGTCAGCATGCGCCACGGCCTGTGCGGGCCGGCGTTCGGCACCGTCTCGGCCTGCTCCTCCGGCGCCGACGCGATCGGCACCGCGATCCGGGCGATCCGCCACGGCGACGCCGTCGCCGTCGTTACCGGCGGCGCCGAGGCCGCCCTCACGCCGCTCTCGCGCGCGGCGTTCGGGGCGCTCGACGCGCTCTCGCACAGCGGCATCTCGCGACCGTTCGACGCACGCCGCGACGGGTTCGTGATGGGCGAGGGCGCGGGCGTGCTGGTGCTCGAGGACGGCGAGGCGGCGAGGGCGCGGGGTGCCCGCATCCTCGCCGTGGCACGCGGTTACGGCGCGACCGCCGACGCGCACCACCTGACCGCGCCGCATCCCGAGGGGGAGGGCGCCGCGGCGGCGATCACACGCGCGCTTGCGGACGCCGGCGCACAGGCGTCCGACATCGTCTACGTCAACGCCCACGGCACCTCGACGCCGCTCAACGATCGCGCCGAGACGATCGCGCTGAAGGCTGCGCTCGGCGAGCACGCCCGAGCGATCCCGATCTCCTCGACCAAGTCGGCGATCGGCCATCTGCTGGGCGCCGGCGGTGCCGTCGAGGCGATCGCGACGATCCTCGCGTTGCGTGCGAGGCTGATACCGCCTACGCTCGGCTGGGGCGAGCGCGATCCACAGCTCGACCTCGACTATGTACCCGACCGCGCGCGACCGCTCGACCTCAGCGACGGGCGGCGGCCGATCGCGATCTCCAATTCATTCGGCTTCGGCGGTCACAACGCCGTGCTGTGTCTGGAGGCAATATGACGCTGGCACTCGTCCCACGACCCGATGAGCGGCTGACCCCGATGGAGCGCCTCGAGGTGCTGTGCGATCCGGGCTCGCTCGATCTGCTGCGCACCGAGGTGCTCTCGCGGCGCATGGGGGAGAAGGCGCGCCCCGGCGACGGTGTGCTTGGCGCCAGCGGCCGCGTGGACGGCCGCTTTGTCGCGGTGTTCGCGCAGGACGCCTCGTTCGCGGGCGGCTCGCTCGGCGAGGCTCACGCGGACACCGTGGTCGCGGTGCTCGAGCTGGCGGAGCGCTCGCGCGTCCCGGTGATTGGCTTCGTCGAGTCGGCCGGCGCCCGCATGCAGGAGGGTCTCGCGGCGCTCAGCGGCTACGCGCGGATCTTCCGCAAGCACGTCGCGCTGTCCGGCCATGTGCCGCAGATCTCGGTGATCTGCGGTCCGTCGGCGGGCGGGGGCTCCTACGCGCCGGCGCTGACGGACTTCGTGATCATGACCGAGAGCGCGAGCATGTTCCTCACCGGTCCGGGCGTCGTCGCCAAGGTCACCGGGGAGGACGTCGACCAGGCCGCCCTCGGCGGTCACCGCGTGCACGAGCGAAACGGCGTCTGCCAGCTGGTGGCGCCGACCGACGTCGACGCCGCGCTGCTCGCCCGCGACCTGCTCGACTACCTGCCGCAGAACTGCGAGGAGCGCCCGTTGCGCTGGCCGATCGTCGATGCGCCCGGCTACCTCCCCGACAGCGTCGTGCCACGCGAGGAGCGCAAGGTCTACGACGTGCGCGAGGTCGCGCGGGCGCTGCTTGACGGCGGCCGGATGCTCGAGATCTCGCCGCGCTGGGCGCGCAACGTGGTCTGCGCGTTCGGGCGCCTGGACGGGCGCTCCGTCGGGATCGTCGCCAACCAGCCGCGCTACCTCGGCGGCGTGCTGGACGTCGACGCGTCGCAGAAAGCCGCGCGCTTCGTGCGCACCTGCAACCTGTTCAACATCCCGCTGCTCGTGCTGGTGGACACCCCCGGCTTCCTGCCGGGCACCAAGCAGGAGAAGCAGGGCGTGATCCGCCAGGGCGCGAAGCTCGTCTACGCGTTCTCGGAGTGCACCGTGCCGCGCGTCACGGTGATCCTCCGCAAGGCCTTCGGCGGCGCGTTCATCGCGATGAACAGCAAGGATCTCGGAGCCGACTTCGTGTTCGCCTGGCCCTCGGCACAGCTCGGCGTGATGGGCGCCTCGCAGGCCGTCGAGATCATCCACCGCCGTGAGATCGAGGCGGCGGACGATCCGCTGAACGAGCGTGACTTGCTCGCGTCGCGCTACGCCGCCGAGCACCTGCATCCCGGTGCGGCGACCGCCGACGGCCACGTCGACGAGGTGATCGCGCCAAGCGAGACGCGCGCCCGCGTCGCGGCCGCGCTGGCGGCGCTCGATTCGGCGTCGCTGCGCCGCTGGCCGGCCGGGAACATCCCGCTGTGAGCATGCTGAGCGGCAAGCGGCTGTTGATCACCGGCGTGCTGACACGGGGCTCGATCGCCTTCGAGGTCGCCCGCCAGGCGCAGGAGAGCGGCGCTGAGATCGTGCTCAGCGGCTTCGGTCGCGGCATGGGACTGACCGTGCGCGCCGCCAAGCACCTGCCGGCCCCGCCGGACGTGCTCGAGCTCGACGTGAACAAGCCGGACGACCTCGCGCGCCTCGCGGCCGAGTTGCGCCAGCGCTGGGACGGTGAGCTCGACGGCGTGCTGCACGCGATCGCCTTCGCACCGCAGGACGCCCTCGGCGGCGGCTTCCTCGACACGCCGGCGAGCAGCGCGATCACGGCGTTCGAGACCAGCGCCTTCTCGCTGAAGGCGCTCGCGGCCGCGCTCGCGCCGCTGCTCGAGGCCGGCGAGCGCGGCGGCTCCGTTGTCGGCCTGGACTTCGACGCCAGCGTCGCCTGGCCGGTCTATGACTGGATGGGCGTGGCGAAGGCGGCACTCGAGAGCGTCTCGCGCTACCTCGCGCGCGACCTCGGGCCGCGCGGCGTGCGCGTGAACCTCGTCGCGGCGGGGCCGATCGAGACGATCGCGGCCGGCGGGATCCCGGACTTCGACCAGCTCGCGGCGCTGTGGCGCACGGGCGCCCCGCTCGGCTGGGACACGCGCGACGCCGCTCCCGTGGCCGCCGCCGTCTGCTTCCTGCTCAGCGACCATGCGCGCGCGATCACCGGCGAGATACTGCATGTCGACGGGGGCTTTCACGCGATCGGCGCGCCGCTGCCGTGAGCGACACCGTCCTGCTCACCGGCGCCACCGGCTTTCTCGGGATGGAGCTGCTCGCGCGACTGCTCGAGCAGGGCGAGCGCGACGTCGTCTGCCTGATCCGGGCGCCGTCGGACGCCGCCGCGCGCGAGCGACTCGCGACGGTCGTCGAGCGCCTCTACGACGACCCGCCGGCGGCGCTCGAGCGGGTCAGCGCGGTCGCCGGCGATGTGGCGGTGCCCGATCTCGGGCTCTCCGCGCCCGACCGCGAGGCGCTGATCGAGACGGTCACCAGCGTCGTTCACTGCGCCGCGTCGATCTCGTTCGACAACTCGCTGGAGGAGGCGCGCACCGTGAACACGGCCGGGGCGCTGCGGATGATCGAGCTGAGCCGCGCGATCGCCGCCGGCGGGCGCCTGCGCCGGCACCTGCACGTCTCGACCGCCTACGTCGCCGGGCGCTACCACGGTCTCTTCCGGGAGACCGACCTCGACCTCGGGCAGGGCTTTCGCAACACCTACGAGCAGTCCAAGTTCGAGGCCGAGAAGGCGATCGGCGAGGCGGGCCGCGACCTGCCGCTGCTGATCGCGCGCCCGAGCATCATCGTCGGCGACAGCCGCAGCGGCTGGACCTCGGCGTTCAACGTGATCTACTGGCCGATGCGCGCCTTCTCGCGCGGGCTGATGGACGAGGTGGCGATCGATCCCGACGGTCTCGCCGACATCGTCCCCGTCGACTACGTCGCCGACGGGCTGATGGCCCTGCTCGCCGACGCGGCGCTGGAGGGGACGGTCGCTCTGGTCGCCGGCGCCGCCGCGCCGACCAACGCCGAACTGATCGAGCTGGCCTGCCGCCAGTTCGGGCGCGAGCCGCCACGGATCGTCGCCGACCCGGCCTCTCGGCTGCAGGAGGCCGACCTCTACGTTCCCTACTTCGGCATCGGCGCGACGCTCGACGACGCGCGCGCGCGGGAGCTGCTCGGTCCGCTCGGACTGATCGCACCGCCGCTGCGCGAGTACTTCGCGAAGCTGATCGAGTACGCCGAGCGCGCGCGCTGGGGCAAGCGGCCGCTGACCCGCGAGGCGGCCGCCGCGGCGGCCGCCTGACGCACACCCAGCCCGCGCCGGCGCAGCACAGCGCTCATCATCGCCCTCCCGCCCGCACCCCGCCGCCGCGGCTCGCGAGCCAAATGCCGCCGCCGCAGCGCTCGCCGCGAAGCCCCGCGCGCGCAATCCAGCGCCCAAACGTCCACCGCGGTTGCCACCCGAGGGGCTGGTATGTAAGTATGCAGCGGTGACCGACATGCGCATCGACCGCCGGCGCGACATGCGAATCGACCGCCTGCGCGCGAGCAGCGCCGGCGGGCCCGCAGGCCGGCAGGCCTACCGGGCGCTGCGCGATGCGATCATCGCGACCGAGCTCGAGCCGGGGCAGCAACTGTCGGAGAACGAGCTGGCGGAGCGCCTCGCCGTCAGCCGCACGCCGATCCGCGAGGCACTGATCCGCCTGCGCGACGACCGCTTCGTCCAGATCGTCCCGCAGCTCGGCACGTTCGTGACGCGGATCAGCACGTCCGCGGTGGAGGACGCCCAGTTCATCCGCGAGTCGCTCGAGTGCGCCGCCGTGCGGCTCGTCGCGACACGCGCCAGCGAGGGCGACCTCGCGGCGCTCGCAGGGCTGGTGCGCCGCCAGGCCGAGGTGGTCGAGCACGGCGACTACGAGCGCTTCGCGGTGCTCGACGACGAGTTCCACGCCGCGCTGTGCGAGCTCGCCGGCCGGCCCGTCGCCTGGGAGGTCGCCCAGCGCGTCAAGGGTCACCTCAACCGCGTGCGTCGCCTCAGCCTGCCGCAGCCGAACTACCTCGACGAGATGGTCGCCGAGCATCGCCTGGTGCTCGAGGCGCTGCACCGCCGCGACCCCGACGCCGCCGAGGAAACGCTGCGCCACCACCTGCGGATGGTCCTCTCGGCGCTGCCGGCGATCCGCCGCGAGCATCCGGACTACTTCGAGGAGGAACCGGACTGATGGCGATCGCGACGGCCACGCTGCGCGGCCTCTACGAGCAGATGCTGCTGATCCGGATCTTCGAGACCGAGGCCGAGCGTCAGTACAAGGCGGCGCGGATCGGCGGCTACTGCCACCTCTCCTCCGGTCAGGAGGCGGCGACGGTCGGAGCCACGCACGCGCTCGACGCCGGCGACCTGCTGGTCACCGGCTACCGCTGTCACGGCTTCGCGCTCGCCCGCGGCGTCCCGGCGGAAGCCGTGATGGCCGAGCTGTTCGGGCGCGTCGACGGCTGCGCCCACGGCCGCGGCGGCTCGATGCACCTGCTCGACGTCTCACGCGGCTATTACGGCGGCTGGGGCATCGTCGCCGGCCAGCTGCCGATCGCCACCGGCCTCGCGCTCGCGCTCGTGCGCCAGGAGCGCCACCAGGCCGTGCTCTGCGAACTCGGTGACGGCGCGATCAACATGGGCGCCTGGCACGAATCGCTGAACCTCGCGGCGGTCTGGGATCTGCCGGTCGTCTTCCTCGTGATGAACAACGAGTACGGCATGGGCACGAGTGTCGAGCGCGCCTCGGCGGTCACCGACCTCTACCGCCGCGCCGCCGCCTACGACCTGCCGGCCGAGCGGATCGACGGCGACGACCTGCTCGCCGTCGCGCAGGCGGCCTCGACGCTGCTGTCGGCGGCGCGCGAGGAGCGCCGCGCCTCCGTGCTCGAGCTGGTCACCTACCGCCACCGCGGACACTCGGTCGCCGACGCCGGGTTGGCCTACCGCACGCGCGGGGAGATCGACGAGCACATCAAGGGTGACCCGATCTTCCGCGTCCGGGCGCTGCTCGCCCAGGAGGGCGTCTCGGACGCCGAGCTGGACGGCCTGATGAGCGCCGCCGAGGAGCAGGTCGCCGCCGCCGTCGCAGCCTCCGTCGCGAGCCCGCCGCCGGCCGTCAGCACGCTCGCGACCGGCATGTACGCGCCGGGAAGCGCCGCGCAGTTCGCGCGCATGCTGCCCGGCGCGCCGTTCGGTGAGCGCGAGCTCGTATTCGCCGGAGGGCTCGGGGAGTGAGCACGACGCAGGCACCGCGCCAGCCGAGCGCCCCGACCGACCGCCCGGGCTTCGAGACGATGACCTACCGCGAGGCGCTGCGGCTGGCGATGCGCGAGGAGATGCTGCGCGACGAGCGCGTCTTCGTGATGGGCGAGGAGGTCGGGCTGTTCGACGGCGCCTACAAGGTGACCGCCGGCCTGCTCGGTGAGTTCGGCGCCGACCGCGTGCGCGACACGCCGATCTCCGAGGAGGGCTTCGTCGGCGCCGGCGTCGGCGCCGCGATGCTGGGCGAGCGCCCGATCGTCGAGATCATGACGATCAACTTCCTGCTCGTCGCGATGGACCAGGTCGTCAATCACGCGGCGAAGATCGGCGCGATGTTCGGCGGCGAGGTCCGCTGCCCGCTCGTGATCCGCACGCCCAACGGGGCCGGCAACCAGTTGACGGCTCAGCATTCGCAGTCCTTCGAGGGCTGGTTCGCCGCGACCCCCGGCCTGAAGGTGCTCGCGCCGGCCTCGCCGGCGGACGCCAAGGGGCTGCTGAAAGCGGCGATCCGCGATGATGACCCGGTGCTGGTGGTCGAGAACCTGGCGATCTACAAGGAGCGCGGCGAGGTCCCACTCGACCCGGAGTTCGTCACTCCGATCGGTCTCGCCGCGGTCGTCCGCGAGGGCACGGACGTGACGCTCGTCGCGCACTCCTACGCGACGGTCCGCGCGCTTCACGTCGCCGAGCGGCTGGAGCACAAGCACGGCGTGAGCGCCGAGGTCGTGGACCTCCGCTCGCTGCGCCCGCTCGATGTCGAGACGGTCGCCGCCTCGGTCGCCAAGACCAGTCGCGCCGTCTGCATCGAGGAGGGCTGGCCGACCTACGGCGTCAGCGCCGAGCTCGCCGCGCGCATCCAGTACGCCTGCTTCGACGATCTCGACGCCCCGGTCGAGCGCGTCGGCATGGCCGAGGTGCCGATGCCCTACGCCAAGGAGCTCGAGAACGCCGCGCTGCCCAACGA
>Ga0209415_10007477_pt1 | contig 19080 bp, 14 predicted proteins | sample PeaSoiSIISIP2007_FD_187696 | JGI IMG/M metagenome (GOLD analysis project Ga0209415, IMG submission 187696) | Peat soil microbial communities from Weissenstadt, Germany - SII-SIP-2007 (SPAdes) (version 2) | ecosystem: Environmental > Terrestrial > Soil > Wetlands > Peat | place: Germany...
TCGGAACTCTCACGCCGGCTGGCCTTGGGCTTGATGGTGCGCACCTCGGCGAAGGCGCGCTTCAGGATAGCGATCACCTCGGCGGTCTCGCCGCCCTGGAACGCCTTGGCGACGAAGGCGCCGCCGGGCCGCAGCGTCGTCTCGGCGAAAGCGGCGCCCGCCTCAATCAGGCCGGTGATGCGCAGGTGATCGGTCTCGCGGTGGCCGGTGGTGTTGGGCGCCATGTCGGACAGGATCAGGTCGGCTGGTCCGCCCAGCAGCGCCGCCAGGCGCTCGCCGCAGCCCTGCTCGGTGAAATCGGCCTGGACGATCACCGTACCGGGCACCGGATCGACCGGCAGCAGGTCGACACCGACCACCGCGGCCGCGCCGCGCTCCTGCAGCACCTGCAGCCAGCCGCCCGGCGCGCAGCCGAGGTCGATCACCCGCATGCCACGGCGCAGCAGGTGCGCCTTCTCGTCGATCTCGATCAGCTTGAAGGCGGCGCGGGAGCGGTAGCCCTTGGCCTTGGCCTCGGCGACGTAGGGATCGTTGAGCTGGCGCGAGAGCCAGGCCTGCGAGGATGGCGTGCGCAGCTTGGCCGTCTTCAGCCGCTGCGCCGGGGTGCGGCCATCGCCGCCGCCGCCGGGCAGGCGGACCATGCGCTTGCGAGGGGGGTCATCCATGTCAGCGGCCGCCGCGGCGGCGTCGCCGGCCGCGCCGGCGGCGCTCGTTCATCAGCGAAATCAGCACCCCTTCACGCAGGCCGCGGTCGGCCACGCGCACGCGCTCGCACGGCCAGACCTCCTGCACCGCCTCCAGGATCGCGGCGCCGGCCAGCACCAGGTCGGCGCGGTCCGGACCGATGCACGGCTGGGCGGCGCGCTCGCGGGTGGTGAGTCCCGCCAGCCGGACCCTCACATCCTCGCACTCGCGACGCGTCATCCACAGTCCGTCGACCTTGGAGCGGTCGTAGCGCGGCAGGCGCAGATGCAGGCCCGCCAGGCTGGTGATCGCGCCCGACGTGCCGATCAGGTGGCTGCGGCCGGTGTTGAACAGCTCTCGCAACGGCTCGGCCGCCGCGAAGCCGGCGATGGGCGCCTTCACCGCCTCGACCATCGCCCGGAAGCACGCTTCGGTCGCGCTCTCGCCTTCGGGAAAGCGCTCGGCCAGGGTCACGACCCCGATCGGGATCGAGAGCCAGGCCGTGATCGGCGGCAGACCGCGGTCCGGGCGCCAGTCGCGCAGGTCGAGCCAGGCCAGCTCGGTCGAGCCGCCGCCGACGTCCAGCACCAACGCCGCGTCGGTGGTCGCGTCGATCAGGTTGGAGCAGCCCGCCACCGACAGCTGCGCCTCTTCGCGCGGGCTGATGATGTTGAGCGCGATGCCGGTGCGCTCGCGCACCCTGGCGAGGAACTCGGCCCCGTTCTCCGCCGAGCGGCAGGCCTGCGTCGCGATCGCGCGCAGGCGCACCGGCTCGTGGCGTCGCACCTTGTCGGCGCAGATGCGCAGGGCGGCCAGCGCCCGTTCCATCGCCGCATCCGACAGCCGCCCCGACTGGCTGAGACCTTCGCCCAATCGGACGATGCGCGAATAGGCGTCGACGATCCGGAACCCGTGCGCCGTCGGGGCGGCGATCAGCAGGCGACAGTTATTGGTGCCCAGGTCGAGCGCCGCAAAATGCGTCGGCGCGCGGCGTGCGGGCCGAACGGCGCTCACCTGGGGCCGGGCGAGCGCCTCAGCCATGACGTCCTTCGTCCCGATCCTTCAAGCGGCGCCGCGCCGACCTCGCGCGCCCTTCGATGCGACAACTTAGCAACCATGCGGCGCGACCGGAAGACGCACCCTTGTTCCAGGCGGTGAACCATTTACGTTCATCTCCTGGTCAGGGGATTTGGTGTAAAAATCCAATCATGATTACGCGAGACTCACCCTCAACGTGGGCGCCGGGCGGCGCGTCGCCAGGACCGGCCCCGGACATTTCGGCCCACATCGCCGAGCAGCCGGAACCGTCCGCGTTCCGTCTCGCCAAGTTCGGCATCGGCCAGGTGGTCAAGCACCGCGTGTTCAATTTCCGCGGCGTGATCTTCGACGTCGACCCGGTATTCGCCAACACCGAGGAGTGGTGGCAGGCGATCCCCGCCGAGGTGCGCCCGCACAAGGACCAGCCGTTCTACCACCTGCTGGCCGAGAACGAGGAAGGCGGCTACGTCGCCTATGTGTCGGAGCAGAACCTGCTGGCCGATACGTCGGGCGAGCCGGTCGGCAACCCCAACACCTCCCTGATCTTCGACGGCTTCCGTCAGGGCCAATACCACCTGAGGCCGCGCATCACGCACTGAGTCGCGGGCGGGCAGTCAGCCGCCCACGTCCGTCGCCGTTTCGGCCTCGGGCGCGGCGAGGGTCGGTTCGTCGAACCTCCATATCAGCGTCCACAGCGTGTAGAGCGCGATCGCCATCGCCGGCAGCGGCGCGGCCATCAGGCGCGGCGGCAGGCTGGTGAAGGCGATCAGGCTCGTCAGCGCCAGGCCAACGGCGAACAAGCCGCCAACGATCCTCGCCCATAGCGCCTTTCGCCCGACGCCGCGGCCGACCAGGTAGATCATCGCGGCGCCGAGCGCGACGATCAGCGCCAGCACGGCCAGGACCGCCAGCAGCCACGCGGCCAAGCCCGCAAGAAATCCGAACATATGATCCAGACCCACGCCGGCGTCGGTCAGCAGCCCCGCGACGCCGTAGGTCCGGACGCTGACCATGTGCGAGCCGTCCGGCGCGGCGGCGTGGTGAAGATCCAGGGCGCCGAGCGTCAGGGCGACGCAGGCGGCCACGGCCGGCGCGCCCACCAGCACGCCGGAGAGCCTGAAGCCGATGGAGACGATCGACCGGTGAGTGATCAAGGCCGCACTCGCGTGGGTGGACATTCAGGAACAACCGAACGGCGCGAGCGCGCAACTGAAAGCTGGACCGTCGCGACCTGGCGTCAATAGTCCTTGCGCCAGCGCACCTCGATCTGGGAGTCGCCGACTGAGCCGGCGATGCGGGAGACGATCGAGAGGTCTTTGCGCACGCGCCATTCCACCGCGCCGGTCGGTCCGGTCGCCCCGCCGGTGATCTCGAGATAGATGTTGTCGGTGACGTACTTGCCGCCCGAGACGATCGCCCCTGTGGTGTCGCCGCCGAGCGCCAGCCGGTCGAGGTGGGCGAACGAGCGCAGGTTGCCGACCACGTCGAAGCCAGAACCGCCCGCCAAAGAGGTCATGGCCGAGGCGAGCTCGGCCGCGTCGAGCGGCGATAGCTGGGAGGCCGAGGCGCCGAACAGCACCTGCGACAGCACCTCGTCGTTGGGCAGCACCGGCGTCGAGGTCAGCGTGATCTTGGGCTTGGACGCCGTGCCTTCGATGCGGATCACGGCGGTCAGCGAAGGATCGTCGCGCGTGGCGGTGAGATCCAGCCGGATGTCGTCGGCCGAGGTCGCCAGATAGACCACGCCGCGATTGTCGAACTGAAACCGCTTGCCGGCGAAATCGTAGTCCCCGCGCACCACCCGCGCGGCGCCGGCGAGCACCGGCGCGGCGGTCGAGCCGGTGACCTGGGCGTCCAGCGAGAGTTCGACATTGAGGCCGCGGCCCTTGAGGAACACGTTGTGCGCCGCCTTCAAGGTCACATCGAGCCCGACGGCGGGGGCGTTGCTGTTGACGGCCTGCAGGTGCCCGCCCCCGGCGCCCGGCTGGCGGTTGATCTCGGTGACGTCCATCGACGTGACGCCGGACGGCGCCAGCGGGTTGGCGGCGACGTCGGCGCGATCGATCGAGAGGGCGCCGGTCAGCTTCACCGCCCCGTCCGCGCCGCGGCTGATGGTGGCTTGGCCCGAGGCGATGGCGGTGGCCAAGTCGTTGTCGATCAGGCGAAAGCGAGTGAGGTCGAGGTGGAAACTGCTGGCGCCGGCGCGTTGCAGGCTGACACGCCCCGAACCGCTGACCTGGCCGCTCGCCCCATCCTTGCCAGTGAACTGACTGACGTCGATAGCGTTCTGATCGAGTTGCGCGGCCAGACTGACGTCGGTCAGCTTCAGCCCGGTCGCGCTGTCGGTGAACTGGCCGGCGGCGATGGTCGCCTCGCCCCGGGCCTGCGGGTCGGCGAGGGTGCCGCCCAGCGTCCCCACCGCATGCACCTTGCCGGCCAGGCTGCGCTCGCCGCCCATCAACAGATCCCACAGCGGCTTGACCTCGCCGTCGGCCGCAAAGTCGCCCTTCATCGGCGCGGTGCGCACGAGCGCGATGCGGAACGGCGCGGCGCTCGCCACCGCAGGCAGGACTAGGTGCGCGTGGCTCGCCAGACCCTGGCTGTTGCCGAGTTGGGCGTCGATGGTCATCGTCGGGCCAGCGAGGGCGGCATTCACGACCCCGTCGAGCTTCGGCTCGCTCGCCGCGCCCTTCTCGCCCGCGCCGGCGAGCCTGGCCTGCATCACCCCATCGAGGCGCGGTCCCTGGCCCTGCAGGCTGATCTCGGCGTCGAACTGCCCGACGAAGTCCTGGTCCAGCAGACCAAGGCTGACGCCGGTGAGGTCCGCCGTCGCGTGCAGGGCGCCGCCGCCCTGGCGCGCGTCGATCTTCGCCTTGCCCCCGCCGACGTTCACCAGCAGGCTGAGCGTCTGCGCCTGGTCGCCGAGCTTCAGCTCCGCCGGCGCCAGTGTGCGGAAGTCAGCGTTGCGCACCCGTCCCTGGCCCTCGAACGTGGCGGCGTAGGCGCCGCCGACGCCGTCAAGCGTCCCGCCACCGTCCGCCTTCCAGCTGCCGTGCGGACTGAAGCCGGAAGCGGCGATGTGGTAGGGCATCCGTTCCAGCGGGCCCTCGGCGGAGAAGTTCGCGGTCTGGACCAGCAGACCGGCGCGGGTCATCGCGCCGTTGGCGCTGAGCTTGAGGCTGGCATGGGCGCCTTGCCCCGCCTGGACGATCAGCAGGCGCCCTGACGCCTGTCCCCGCGTGAGGAATGCGCCGGGCCCAACGCTGACGGTCAGGTCCGCCGACGACGGGGCGCCGCGGCGCAGGGCCAGCGAGCCCGAAGCGTGCGCCCCGCCCGCCTCGGCCGCGAGCCCGGTCAGCTCGAGCCCGTCGCCGATGAACCGGAACCCGGTCTCAGCGTGGGCGGCGCCATATCGGCTGGTGGCGGCGAGGCTGAAGGCGCCGTTGGTGTCGGCGGGACCCTTGAGGAAGCTCACCGTGACGTGGGCGTCGGTGAGCGTCAGCGCGGGCAGATCGATCATGCCGAAGTCGGCCGTCAGATCGGCGCGTGGATTGGCCAGCGTACCGGTCAGAGCGCCCGAGCCCTTGCCGGCGCCGGAGATCTCCAGCGGGCCGACCTCCAGCGGGCCCTTCGCGCTCCAGCCCAGCTTCAGCGCCAGCGCGCTGTCGCTGCCGATCAGGCCGACGGCGCTCGCCGCACCCGCCGCCCCTGTCAGGTCGGCCTGCATCAGCTCGATGCCGCGCGCGCCCCAGGCAGCCTGGCCCTTGAGCTCCGGCGCATCGCCCAGCAGACGGTCGGCTTCGCCCCAGCCGCTGGCGAAGCCCTTGGCCTTGGCGTCGAAGCTGAACTGCCACGGCTGTGCGCTCGCCTGGCTGGCGGACCAGGTCGCGGTCATCAACCCCTTGGCGCCGGCGTGGGCCGCCACGAAGTTGGTGAATGTCGCCTGGCCCTTGAACGACAGGCCCCCAAAGACGTTGCGCTGGCCCTGAGCGTCGACCTTGAGCCCTGGTCCAAGCACCGCCAGCGACTTGATCAGCATGTGGCCGTCCGGCAGCCAGAGAAGCTGGGTCGTCACGTGCGGCCGCCCGCCCAGCAGCGCCGCGGCGACGCCGTGGCCGGCGCCGCCGGCGCCGTCGAGGCTCGCCTGCACCGCAAGCTGATCCCCGATCCAGTCGAACCGTGCGGGACCGCGCACCTGCGCCAGCCGATAGTCGAAGGCGCTCGGCCCGTCGGCCTCGAGCGGGCCGGCGAGGCTCCAGCGGTCGGCGCGACCGGTCAGCGTGCCGGTCACCCGGGCGGCGCCCATCTGCGGAAAACCGAGCAGGCGCTGACCCTGGCGAGCCAGGATCTGGACCTGCAGGCCGGCCGGCCCTGCGATCCGACGCCCAAGATCGGCTTCGCCGCGGGCGCTGACGTCGACATTGTCCGAGGTCGCGCTGAAGGCGATGGTCTCGAGACCATCGCCGGCCCGCGCGCCGGAGACGCCAAAGCGTATCTCAGGACCCAGCGCCTGCTGATACCAGATCAGGTACTTGGAGGCGGCTAGCGTGATGCGCCCGCTCGCCTGCCCGCCTTGGGGCGTCCAGCCGCCGTCACCTGCAATAGGAACCAACGGTCCGCTGCGGCTCTCGACGTGGAAGCGGCCCCGGCTGGTCGTGCCCGAGGCGTTCGCCGACACTAGAAACGGCTGATCGGCGGCCAAGCCTAACGCGCCGGCCAACGCGCCGCCGCCCGCCTCGCGGGCCTGCAGCGCCAGGCGGATGGTCTTGTCGCGGCCGAGATCGAAATCGGCGTCGAGGTGATCACCGGCGTGGGTGAGGCTGGAGACCTGGGCGCGGCCGGCCATGCCGCCCTCGCGGCGCAGGTCGAAGCCGCCGGTGACGTCATAGAGGCCGTAGCGGCTGCTGAACGCCGGTAGCAGCTCCAACCGGGCGGCGAACTTGTCGACGTGCAGCGACAGCGACGCCCGACCGGCAGTCCGCGCGGTCGGCTCGACCTCGGGACCGCGGATCACCGTCACCAGGCGCGCATCGAACGCGTCGATGCTGGCTTTGCTTTGCAGCAACGCCAGCCAGTTCCAACGCAGGCGGACCTGTCTGGCGTCCAACCATGCTCCGTATGCGTCGTTGATCGTCAGCCGTCGGAGCGTGAAATCGCCCCAGATGTCACCCTGGAGCCCCTCAACGTGCACGTGGCCGTACGGGCCGAGCTTCGCGCCATCGAGCAGGCCTTCGACGAACGCGCGGCCGCTGGGCGTCACCGCGCCGAAGCGCGCGATCGCCGCGGCGGCGGCGAGCAGCGCCAGCAGGATCCACAGGACGAGGACGCGCCGTCGCCGGCGTTGCGCTCGCGGCTTGGGCGGTTGCGCCGCTGGCGGGTCTTGCGTCCCCGCCGTCAAAAGCTCTGCCCGATGCTGACGTAGAGCTGCGCCAGGGGATCGCCTTTGCGTCGGGTCACCGGGGTGGCGATATCGAGGCGGATCGGGCCGAAGCCAAGGTCGTAGCGCACGCCGACGCCTGCGCCGACCTCAACGTGCGCGAAATCGGGCGCCGGGGTCGGTCCGAGTGAGCCGGCGTCAAGGAACCCGGCCACGCTCCACGGTCCGCTCACCCGCTGGCGCACCTCGAACGACGACTCGAACAGCGAGACGCCGCCAATCGGCGTTCCGTCGGACAGTTGGGGCCCGACGCCCTGGTAGTTGAACCCCCGCACCGAGCCGCCGCCGCCGGCGAAGAAGCGGCGGTCGGCCGGCACGTTGGGGATGCTGCCGCCGACGATCGATCCCAGCTTCACCCGCGCCGCGAGCACCGTCGAGGCGTCTGCGTTGAGCGGCAGGTACCCGGTCACCTGCGACTGCAGCTTCAGATAGGACAGCGTCCGGTCGCCGGCGACGAAGGTCGGGTCGGCCTCGGCCTGCACCCGCCAGCCGCGGCTCGGATTCAGGGCGTCGTTGGAGCGATCGAGCGAGACCTGGCCGATCAGGGAGAAGATCGCCAGCCGCAGGTTTTCGCCGACAGCGATGCCGTTGGCGTTGACCGCCGTGTTCTCGCGGGTGTCGACCGCGTCGATCGTCGCCCCGTACCCGAGGAAGGATGTCTTGGTGTAGTGGCGCTCGATCGTGCCGCGTACGCCGACGCCGTTGTCGTTGAAGGCGGTGGTGGTGTCGCCGAAGATGTCGGCGCCGACCTTCAGGATCTGGTCCCCACGGCCCCAGTCCGGCAGGTCGAGCTCGGCGTCGAGCTTCTGCTCGATCTGGGCGAGGCGTCCGGTGAAAGTGATGGTGTCGGCCTGGCCGAGCCGATTGTAGAGGATCCACTTCGCGTCGGCGCCGACGCCGTCGCTGGTCGAGTAGGACACCTCTGTGATGCCGGTGCTGCTCGGATAGCCGCCGCTGGTGTAGCCGCCGCCGATCTCGATCGTGTGTGGGGGGCGGTCGCCGAGGCTGACGATCACCGGTCGCAGCCCATCCACCGCCTCGTCGGGCAGCGATAGCGAGACGGTCACGGAGTTGAACACGCCGGCGTCGCGAAGCCGCTGTTCCAGCTTGGCCACCTGGGCCGGATCGTAGACGTCGCCCTTCTTCCAGGGCGCCAGGCTGGCGATCCACTTGCGCTTGGTGCGCCCCTGGCTCACCACCTTCAGCCCGTCGAGGCGCACGATCGGGCCCGCCGCGAAATGGAAGGTGGGTTGCAGGGTGTGGTCCGCGTGGTCGACCAACACCAGGCGCGGATTAGTGGCGGCGTCGGCGTAGCCACGCTTGCGCAGCGCCGCCTCGACCCGGCCCTCGGCCGCCAGCACGTCCGCGGCGCGGCCGGGCGTTCCTGGCGCCAGCGCGAGCGCCTTCTCGGCGGCGGCCTCCGTCTGGCTGTCCGGCGGCAGCCCGTCCCAAACCAGCTCGGTCTTCGCCACCAGCGACCTTGGTCCAGGCGTCACCCGCACGATCGGCAGCGGCGCGTCGCCCTCCCCGACGTCGGGTTCGACCGTATAGTCGTAGTAACCCTCGGATCTCAGCACCGCGATGGCGGCCTCGCCGGCTTCCCGCGCCCGCCGGCGGGCGTCGACCCGGCTCTCAGGCCTGGATTTGGCGACGCCGACGGCGCGCTGAATCTCGACCTTCAGCCCCCGGTCCATCTCGCCTTGCACCTGCGCCTTCAGCTCGGCCGCGAAGGCAAGCGTCGGCGCCAGGGCGACGAGGCAAATCGCCGTGGAGGCAAAGACCGCGACCGGAGCTTGTCTCACGCATCGACTTTCTAGGCGCACCCCCCCAGGGGCTTCTCTAGGGGGAGTCCCTTTAGTGCGAGCCGGGTGGGCTGTCACCGCAGCGCGTGCGGCCGATCGGCGCGCCGCGTGCTCAAGTCGATGAAGCCCAAACGAAAAACCGGCGCGAAGCCGATCGCTTCGCGCCGGTTCGGAAGTTGGATGCCCGTTGCCGCAGCGCTTATGCGCCGCGCAGGTCGACCGCAGATTCGCGTCCGGTCTTGCGGTCGCGTTGCAGCTCGAAGCCAATCTTCTGGCCTTCTGAGAGACTGCCCAGTTGGGAGCGTTCGACGGCTGAGATATGGACGAAAATATCCTTGCCGCCCTGGTCGGGCTGGATGAAGCCGTAGCCCTTTTGAGTGTTGAACCACTTCACGGTTCCGGTAGCCATCAGTTCCGCCTTTCGGGGTGCTTGAAGAGGATTGCGCGGCTTCTTAGGGACGCGCGGGTAGATCAAATTCTCGAAGGGGTGGAGCCGGGCCAGAGCGATCGGTGAATGATCCGAACACGAGGGTGACAGCCGAACCTAACGAAATTCGACGAGAGCGAGATAGACGATTTCCCGCCGGCTACAAGCTTAGCCGATGTGGTTTTTTCGGGGCAAGATGACCGACTATTGTTAGCGGCGGTTACGCCCCCTCGCCCTCGCGCGCTCGCTCCAGGGCGGCGATATCCAGCTTGCCCATCTTAAGCATCGCCTGCATCGCCCGCTGCGACCTGGCCGGATCGTCGCCGCCGATCAGCTGGCCCATGTTGGTCGGCACGATCTGCCAGGAAAGCCCGAAGCGGTCCTTCAGCCAGCCGCAGCGGCCTGCCTCGCCCCCTTCCGCCGTCAGCTTTTCCCAAAGCTCATCGATCTCCGCCTGGTCGGCGCAATCCACCTGCAGCGAGAACGCCTCGGTCAGCTTGTAGACTGGGCCGCCGTTCAGAGCGGTGAACTTGACGCCGTCCAGCTCGAAGGCGACGACCATCGCCGCGCCCTTCGGTCCCGGCCCCGCATCGCCGTAGCGCGAAACCTGGCCGATGCGCGAGTTCTTGAACAACGACACATAGAACTGCGCGGCCTCCTCGGCCTGGGTGTCGAACCAGAGGAACGGGGTGATCTTCTGCATCGCACGGCCTCCTGCTGCGGCGTTCGAGTCTAGGACGCTGGGAAGCGCCCGGCTCCGACACCGGCGGCGCGAAAGCGGCGCGGCAATGCCGGCGCTTCCCTCCGCCTGGCGAAACTTGCACAAATGATAGGCGCTGACGGCGCTGGGGCGAGTCGGAAGAGCGGCTTGGCTTGCCCGATCGGCTGCAGGCGGCGGACAAGCTTAGGGGACGCCCAGGGTCGATGAGTTCAAACAAGGTCGTGGCGAAAGACGCGATACTGGAGGATGTCCTGCCGCTGACGCAGGCCGCCTATCTGCCTGGACGGGCTTACGACGAGATGATCGCGCCCGATGGCGCGGTGCGTCCGCATTACGAGCTGCTGCAGGACCGCATCGCCAGCCTGGGCGCCGAGGAGCTGGGCGAGCGGCAACGGACGCTCGAGCGCTCGTTCCTGCTGCAGGGCATCACCTTCACGGTCTACGGCGCCGACAGCGCCACTGAGCGGATCATCCCCACCGATCTGTTCCCGCGCATCATCCCGGCCGAGGAATGGGCCAAGATCGAGGCGGGGCTGACCCAGCGGCTGATGGCGCTGAACACCTTCCTCGCCGACATCTATGGCGAACAGAAGATCCTGATGGACGGCGTGGTGCCGCGCGAGCTGGTGCTGGGCGCCCCGTCCTATCGCCGCGACATGCAGCACCTCTACGTGCCGCACGGGGCCTACGCCAACGTCTGCGGCAGCGACTTGATACGCGGCGAGGATGGCGAGTTCGTGGTGCTGGAGGACAATCTTCGCGTCCCCTCCGGCGTCTCCTACATGCTGGCCAATCGCGACGCGGCGCGCCGCACGTTTCCCGGCGTGTTCCGGCAGGCCAACGTGCGCACCGTCGAGCGCTACCCCGACCTGTTGCTGGCGACGCTGAAGAGCATGGCCGACTGGCGCAGCGACCCGCAGGTCGTGGTGCTAACGCCCGGCGTCTACAACTCCGCCTACTACGAGCACGCCTACCTCGCCCGGCTGATGGGCGCCCCACTGGTCGAGGGGCGCGACCTGGTGATGCACGACAACCGCGTGTTCATGCGAACCACCTCGGGCCTGCGCCGCGTGGACGTGATCTACCGCCGCGTCGACGATGACTTCATCGACCCGCTCACCTTCCGCCGGGATTCGTCGCTGGGCGCCGCCGGACTGTTCAACGCCTACCGCGCCGGCAATGTGGTGATGTGCAATGCGCCGGGCACGGGCGTCGCCGACGACAAGGCGGTCTACGCCTATGTGCCCGACATCATCCGCTACTACCTCGGCGAGGAGCCGATTCTGCGGAACGTCGAGACCTTCCTGTGCCGCGAGCCCAGCCAGCTGAGCTATGTGCTGGCGAACCTGGAGAACCTGGTGGTCAAGGCGGTCGGCGCCTCGGGCGGCTACGGCATGCTGGTGGGCCCGCACGCCAGCCAGAAGGAGCGCGAGGCGTTCGCCGACGCGCTGAAGGCCGATCCGGACAACTACATCGCCCAGCCAGTGATCCAGCTGTCGACGGCGCCATGCCTCGTGGATGGCCGGATCGAGCCGCGCCACGTCGACCTGCGCCCATTCATCCTCTCTGGCGAGAAGGTGGTGGTGACGCCGGGCGCCCTCACCCGCGTGGCGCTGCGGCGCGGCTCGCTGGTGGTCAACTCCAGCCAGGGCGGCGGCTCCAAGGACACCTGGGTGCTGACCGAAGAGACCAGGCCATGAGGCTCGCTAGGCTATGATGCTGGCTCGGGTCGCCGACAGCCTCTACTGGATCGGCCGCTACATCGAGCGGGCCGAGCATGTGAGCCGGCTCTCGGCGGTGATGCTGAACGCCACGCTCGACCACACCCAGGGCGCGGTGCAGACCGGGCGCATCGGCCTGGCGGCGCTGGGCGAGCCCGACAGCGGCCGCGCCAACCAGACCTATGAGGCCGCGCACGACCTCGCTCTCGACCGCACCGACTCCGGCTCGGTGGTGGTCTCGCTGGCCCGGGCGCGCGAGAACGCCCGCCAGGTGCGCGACCAGATCTCCACCGAGACCTGGGAGCGGCTCAACCTGCTCTACCTGCGCACCACCGGCTCGGCCGTGGAGAGGGCGTTCGACGACGACCCGCCGGGGTTCCTGAACGGCATCATCGCCGACCTGCATCTGTTCAAGGGCGCGGCCGACACCACGCTCAGCCACGGCGAGGGTTGGCGCTTCCTGCTGCTGGGCGTCCACATCGAGCGGGCCCAGCTGATCGCCCGCCTGCTCGAGGTCTGTTTCGACGTCGGCAAGACGCCGGCGGTGACCGAGCCGATCGCGCTGATGAGCGTGCTGCGCATGGCCTGCGCGCTCGAGCCGTACCTGCGCGTCTACACCGCCGACATCAACCCGCGCTACATCCTGGAATTCCTGATGTTCGACGAGGACTTCCCGCGCTCGATCCGGTTCTGCACCGCGCGCCTGCAGGACCTACTGTCGCAGCTGTCACGGGAGGCGGGCGCCGGCCGCGGCGATGCCCTGCGCCTCGCCGGCCGGCTCGACGCGCGGCTGAAGTACGCCGACATCGAGGAGGTGGAAGCGACCGGCGCGGGCTCGCTGCTGGCCGCCGTCGCCGCCGAATGCGCCGCGATCCACGAAGCCATCTACGAAACCTTCGTCGCCTACCCCCTCGAACTGAGCCTACCGGCGTGAGCGCCATCTCCCTCCCCCGATCCCGCTCATCCCGGCGCAAGCCGGGACCCAGGCAGGAACACGTTGAAAGGGAACCACGGAAAACACGGAAAACACGGACTGAGCCAACCGCGACGAGGCTGTGCAAACTGCACCGACGCGTCCGTGTTTTCCGTGTTTTCCGTGGTCAAGCCTTTGGGACGCGGGTTCTCATCGAGTCCTGCCTGGGTCCCGGCTTGCGCCGGGATGAGCGGAATTGGGGGGAAACTCATATGGAAAGAAGCCGCTAGTGCTGCTCGAGGTTCGTCACGTCACCCAGTACCACTACGCCCAGCAGGTGCGCGAAAGCGTGATGGAACTGTGGATGCAGCCGCAGAAGTCGGCCACCCAGCGGTTGCTCAGTTTCGAGCTGGAGCTCGACCCGGCCGCGCAGCTGTTCTCCTACGCCGACAGCTTCGGCAACGCGGTCTACCATTTCGACGTGCCCCATCCGCACGACCGGCTGGAGATCGTCGCCCGCTCGGCCGTCGAGACCCAGGCGCCATCCGCCCTGCCCGAGGCGCTGGACCGCGGCGAATGGGACCGCCTGCGCAGCGACTTCATTCAGGGCGAGTGCTTCGACTTCCTGCGGCCGCACGGCTACGCGCGGCGCACCGCGGGGCTCGACGCCTTCGTCAAGGCGCGGGGGATCGACGACCTGCGCCGACTTGACCCGCTCAGCGCCGCACGTGAGCTCAGCCACCTGATCTACGGCGCCTTCGACTACGAGACCGGCATTACCGAGGCGGACAGCCCGATCGACCATGCGCTCGCCGAGGGCCGCGGCGTGTGCCAGGACTTCGCCCACATCATGATCGCCATTTGCCGCGACTGGGGGCTGCCGGCGCGCTACGTCTCCGGCTACCTGTTCACCGATCGGGCGCAGAAGCACGACCGCTCCGATCCGGACGCCAGCCATGCCTGGGTGGAGGTGTTCCTGCCGTCGCTGCGCTGGGTCGGGCTCGACCCCACCAACGACATCCCCGCCGGCGAACGGCACGTGCACGTCGCCGTCGGCCGCGACTACGCCGACGTGCCGCCATCCCGCGGTGTGTTCAAGGGCGAGTCCGAGAGCCAGCTGGCCGTGGGCGTCTCGGTGCGCCGCGCCCGCGCCGCGGTGGCCGAGCCTGAGTTCCTGCGCATGGCCAAGCCCGCCTTCGCCGCCGGCTCGCCCCGCCGTCGCACCTCGCTGACCGGCCTGGTCGACCAGCAGCGCCACCACCAGCAACAACAACAGCAGCAGTAGGCAGCGCCCACCCGGCCGCCTTACTCGGCGGAGGTGGGCGCCGCCATCGGGGTTCGGCCACGCCTGAGGTCGGCATCAGACAATCTGGCTTGAGCGCGCCCGGCCCGCCGCTAGGTTCGCACACCTCAGCGGACGAAGGAGCCGAAGATGATCGATGTCCATTACTGGCCGACGCCGAACGGCAAGAAGGTGACTATCCTGCTCGAGGAACTCGGCCTGCCGTACAACGTCGTGCCCTGCAATATCGGCAAGGGTGATCAGTTCACGGACGACTTCCTGCGGATCAATCCGAACAACCGCATGCCGGCGATCATCGACCACGAGCCGGCCGGCGGCGGAGCGCCGATCAGCGTGTTCGAGAGCGGGGCGATCATGCTCTACATCGCCGAGAAGGCCGGCAGGTTCCTCCCCACCGACGTCGCCGGCCGCTACGAGGTGATGCAGTGGGTGATGTGGCAGATGGCCAACCAGGGGCCCAAGAGCGGCGAATGCGGCCACTTCCGCCGCCTCGGCGACACCCGCGGCGACCAGACCTATGCGGTGACGCGCTTCACCGACGAGGTCAACCGCATGTACGGCGTGCTCAACAACCGCCTTTACGACCGTCCCTGGATCGCTGGCGACGACTACACCATCGCCGACATGATCTGTTACCCCTGGACCGTGAACTGGGAGGCGCAAGGCCAGGACATCAATGAATTCAAATATTTCAAACGCTGGTTCGAGAAGATGGGCGAGCGTCCGGCGGTCCAGCGCGGCATGGCCGTGACCGCCGGCCCGGCGGAGGACTTCTCCCAGCTTAGCCAGGAAGAGCGCGAGCGGCGCATGAAGCTGCTATTCAACCAGCGCGCCCGCCCGGCGCCCGCGCAATAAGCTTCGAAGACACAAGGGAGAGAGCGATGGCACGCCTCTACGGCAACATCCTCGAAACGATCGGCCACACGCCGGTGGTCAAGATCAACCGCCTGGCCCCGGCTCACGTGAACCTCTACGCCAAGATCGAGGCCTTCAATCCGCTCGGCTCGGTCAAGGACCGCCTGGCGCTGGGGGTGATCGAGGCCGCCGAGCAGTCCGGCGCGCTGAAGCCCGGCCAGACCGTGATCGAGGCTACCAGCGGCAACACCGGCATCGGCCTGGCCATGGTCTGCGCCGCCAAGGGATACCCGCTGGTGGTGGTGATGGCCGAGAGCTTCTCGATCGAGCGGCGGCGGCTGATGCGCTTCCTGGGGGCCAAGGTGGTGCTGACGCCGGCAGCGCTGCGCGCCACCGGCATGATCAACAAGACCGTCGAGCTCGCCGAGACCCATGGCTGGTACTACACGCGCCAGTTCGAGAACGAAGCCAATCCGGATATGCACTCGCGCACCACGGCGCGCGAGATCGTCGACGATTTCGCCGGCAAGAAGCTCGACTATTGGGTCACCGGCTTCGGCACCGGCGGCACGCTGAAGGGCGTCGCGCGGGTGCTGGCCGCCGAGCTGCCCGACACCAAGATCGTGGTGTGCGAGCCGGCCGACGCGCCGATGCTGACCAGCGGCGATAGCCAGTCACGCCACCCCGACGGCTCACCGGCCGCCGGCCACCCGGCCTGGAAACCGCACCCGATGCAGGGCTGGTCACCCGATTTCGTGCCCAAGCTGACCGGCGATGCGGTGGACGCACACTACATCGATCAGCTGCTGACCATCTCCGGGCCGGACGCCCTGGCCGGCAGCCGCAACCTGGCGGCCAAGGAAGGCATTTTCGTCGGCATCACCGCCGGCGCCACCTTCACCGGAGCGCTCAAGGTGGCCGAGAGCGCGCCGGCCGGCTCTAACATCCTGTGCATGCTGCCCGACACCGGCGAGCGCTACCTGTCGACCCCGCTGTTCGCCGACGTGCCGGTGGACATGACCGAGGAGGAACAGGCGATCCTGAAATCCTCGCCGATGTTCGCCTCGTAAGCGGCTCAGCTCGCCCAGGGCTGCAGCGCGCCCCAGAAGGCGAGCTGCAAGCCGAGCGCGGTGAGGATTGACGAGGTCGCGGTGAACCGCGCCTTGCGCCACGCCGACCAGCCGTCCTTGCCCGACCAGACGAGCGGCGCCAGCAGGAGCGACGCGCCGCTCAACAACGCGGCGATCAAGGCGCAGGCGGAGAAGACCAACAGCGGCCGGCTCGGCCAATCGTAGAGCACCCGCGCCTGGTTCGAGGCGCCCATGGCGAAGCTGAGACCGGCGCAGAGGGCCGCCAACCAGAACAGCGCCGCGGTGATCTGCGCGGCGCTGGCGCGACCCTGCGACGGTGTCTGCGGCAACTCGCGGCGCCAGCGGATCGCCGGGCCGACCAGCGTGGCGGCGAGTGCGACCAGCGCCGCGGCCGCGACCAGACCGAGCACGCCACGGTCGTAGAGCGGCCCGATGCGGTCGGCCGAGATGACGCCGTTGCTGGCGTAGAGCCGCACCGCCCGGCCGTCCTTGATCTGAAACGCCATCGTCTGCGGGCCATCGACGGCCCGGAACTCGCCGGCGGGCCCGGCCGGCGTCCAGGCGGTCGTCGCTCCGCTATCGCCCGGCGCGAGCAGGCGGCCATCGTCGGTGACGCTGACGTTCAACTGCCCGATCAGCAGTGAGACGAACTTCTCCAGCCCCCAGTACGGGCGGCGAGTGACCAGGTAGGTCCCAGCATAGACTTTCCGCTCGTCGACCAGCGAGCGGACGCCGGGGCGGGGCAGGTCTTGCGGCGCGGCGTAGAAATGCTCGACGATGCGCAAAGGCAGGTCGTGCGCCAGCCCCGCCCCGGTGTCGGTGTTGGTGGTGACGAACACGCCCAGCTTCAGTTCCGGGATCGTCACCATCGCCGAGTGGAACCAGATGGTGTCGCCGTCGTGCCCGCGACCGGTGAAGCCGCCGGGAAGCGGGAACTCGAGGAAGCCGTGATCGGGGCTGTCGACGCCGGGCGCCAGTGACTGGATCGGGGTGCGGAACGCCTGCGCCGTCGCCGGCCCGTAGATTGCCGCGCCGTCCAACGAGCCGCCGTTCAGGATCATCATCATGTAGCGCGCCATGTCGCCGGCGGTCGACGAGCCCGCGCCGGCCGGCGCGCCCTGGGTGATGAACTCGGGGCCCTGCGGCTCGAAGCCGGCCCCGGTCCAGCGGTAGCCCGTGGAGCGCAGCGCCGCGAGCGCCACCGGCATCGGCGTGGCCAGGTCCGCGCGCGCCGGATAGGGCTCGCGGAAGGTGGTGTGCGCCATCGCGAGCGGCCCGGTGATCTCCCGCTCGGCGACATCCTGAAAGGGAACGCCCTCGAGGTTGGAGACGGCCTCGCCGGTGAGCGCGGCGCCGTAGTTGGAGTAGGCCGGCGTCGTGCCCGGCGCGAACACCCGGTGCGGGCGCGCCAGGCGCAACTGCAGCGCCAGCGGACGAATCTTCGCCGGAGCGTCAGTGAAGAGATGATCGAAAGTGCGATCCTCGAAGCCCGGGGTGTGGCTCATCAGGTCGCGCAGTTCGATCTGGCGCCAGCCGCCGGCGTCCGGGATCGCGAGGTCCGTCGGCAGGTAGGTGTTGATCGGCGCGTCCAACCGCATCCGCCCGGCTTCGACCTCCTTCATCGCGGTGATCCAGGTGAAGGTCTTGGAGATCGAGGCGATGCGGAACAGCGTCGTGTCCGGGTCGACCGGCCTGCCCGGCCCGGCGAGCCCATAGCCTTTCTTGAGGATCACCTGGCCATTCTGCACGACGGACACGGCGACGCCGGCGATATGGTCCCTCGCCATCGCCTGACGGACGACCCCGTCCGCCAGCGCATCCAGCTCCGCCGGTGGGATCGGCTGATCCGGCGTGAGCCGGCGGGCGATTGCCGGCGGCGCGGCGGCGACGCTGGCCGGCGGCGCGGAGGGCGAGGCGGCCAAGGCGAGCGCCGCAGCAAGCACGGCGCCAAGCGCAGTCACCGCAGCCACTAGCCGCACCCGCATGCGCGCCTCCTCAGTCCCACAGGCAAGCCTAGGACGCGCCCGGCGGCGACGGAAGTTAAGCTTCGGCCATCAAGCTGGCCGTCGCCTCGCGCTTGCGTTCGCGCCCGGCCGCGTTGATGAAGGCAGCCCGTCACAGCGCTGAGTCGCCCGCCGATGCGCGAGATCGTCGTCTTCTCGGGATCGTCGCATCCGGCGCTGGCGGAGGAGATCTGCGGGCATCTGGGCACGCCGCTGTCCCCCGCCACCATCAAGCGCTTCACCAACGACTGCCTGGAAGTACAGCTACAGGCCAACTGCCGCGAGCGCGACGTGTTCCTGATCCAGACCCTCAGCAAGCCGGTGCAGGAACACCTGGTCGAGCTGCTGCTGATGATCGACGCGGCGCGCGGCGCCTCGGCGGCGCGGATCACGGTGGTCATGCCGTTCTACGCCTACGCGCGCTCCGACAAGAAGGACGCCCCGCGCATCTCGATCGGCGGACGCCTGGTCGCCGACCTGCTGGCCACCGCCGGCGCAGGGCGGGTGCTGACCATGGCGCTGCACGCGCCGCAGGTGCACGGCTTCTTCAGCGTGCCCTGCGATCACCTGCACGCCCAACACGAGCTCGCCGACCATTTCCGCCAGTTGGACCTTTCCAACACCGTCGTGGTCGCGCCGGACATGGGCTACGCCAAGTCGGCCGCGGCGTTCGCGCGCCGGCTCGGCCTGCCGGTCGCGGTGGCCGCCAAGCAGCGGATCTCGGACAGCCAGGTGGTGATCAGCGCCATCATCGGCGAGACCGCCGGCAAGGACGTGATCGTGATCGACGACGAGATCGCGGCGGGCACGACGGTGATCGAGCTGCTTGAGCATCTGCGGGCGGCCGGGGTCGGCCAGGTGCGAGTCGCCTGCACCCACGGCCTGTTTGGCCGCGACGCCCTGCAGCGCCTCGCCGCCCAGCCCGAGGTGGTCGAGATCGTCACCATGAACACCGTGCCGGTCGGGCCGGAAAAGCGCGTCGCCAAGGTGACCGTGCTGTCGGTCGCCCCCGCGATCGCCGAAGCCATGCGCCGCATCCACGAAGGCGAGTCGGTCAGCGAACTGTTCGACGAGCGGTAGCGCCC
>Ga0209415_10007478_pt1 | contig 19078 bp, 16 predicted proteins | sample PeaSoiSIISIP2007_FD_187696 | JGI IMG/M metagenome (GOLD analysis project Ga0209415, IMG submission 187696) | Peat soil microbial communities from Weissenstadt, Germany - SII-SIP-2007 (SPAdes) (version 2) | ecosystem: Environmental > Terrestrial > Soil > Wetlands > Peat | place: Germany...
ATGTCGGCTAGACAGCCGACACAGCAGGCTTGACAGCCTGCGCCACGATACCCACCTGGATGACGTAGAGGACTTTTTCCATGTTTGAAGTGACCATCGAAGAGACTTTCGCCGCCGGCCACGCGCTGCGCAATTACAAGGGCAAGTGCGAAAACGTGCACGGGCACAATTACCGCTGCCAGGTGTCGCTCGCCGGAGAGCAACTGGATGAAATCGGCCTGCTGGTGGATTTCGTGGAGCTGAAGAAGGCGGTTCACACCGTGATCGACCGCATGGATCACCAGTGGCTCAACGATTTTCCGCCGTTCGACAAGCTGAACCCCTCGGCCGAGAACATGGCGCGGTTCATTCACGACGAAGTGGAAGCTGGTTTGCCGCCTCGCTCCGGCGTGCGGATTCAATTCGTCCGGCTGTGGGAGACAGACACCTGCAGCGCCACTTACCGGAAATCGTGAATCCGCTTCCCTGGCGCGGTAACTCGTGAGTGCGCCCTCGACCGGCTGGCCGCTATGGCGCCTTCGCCGGCTGTCTGTCTGGGTTGGAGTGACCTAGCGGACCCTCTCAAACCGGAATAGCTCAAATTGCGGACGGCCATTGGAATCCGGAATCGTCTGGATGTTGCGCCGCTCGTAGCCATTGGCCTTAGCTACCGCCTCGAACCGGACATCTCCGCCCTTGAAGTACTCGCGGGAAGGAACGTGATTAACGAATACCGCGCCTGCGTCCGCAAGCATCGCCGCAATTTCGCCATCCGACACGGATTCAATCGGCCATGCGCGCTTCACGCTGAGCCTTCCTTCGTGCAGCAGGGTCAAGTTGTCCTCCATGCCAAAATCGAGCGCGTAAGCCGTGCGGCCTTCCGACCCGGCAAGAGAGTCCGAAAGAGGATACAAGGCATCGGTGAACAATCCGTATGAGCCGTTGCGCTCGAACTGTGCGACGTATTGATTCACTACCAGCAGGTTCGCCACAATCAGCGCCGTTCCGGCTGCAACGGCCAGCCACTTCGGCCGCAGCGCCACGACCGCAAGGGCCACCAGAAGGTGGGGCATCGGATAGAGAAGTACGATGTGATGCGCGCTCCCCGTGTAACGCACAACCGCCATTGCGAGGAAAGCCACGAATAAAAAGACGATGGCGAAAACCGCCGCGCGCCGGCCGCTGGAACGCCACCACAGAGGCCCAGAGAGAAAAGCAAACAGGATCGCGTACACAAAGAGACTCGAATACCTTGGGCCCAGGCGGTCGCGGATCCAACAGGACAACCGCGCGATGACGGATCGGGGGCTCTTCGGCATCTCCTCCGTTTCAGGAGCCACGACGATGCCGAAAAGATCGGAGCCATTCAATGTGTTTTTCAGCGAGATCAGCTTCGCGTGGAAGTTCTCCGTGGACAAATGAACGTTCGCATGAAGCGTCGCGTTGGGAGCGTGGACGTTATATACAATCAGCGGGAGCGCCCCGGCGATAAACGCGCAGGCGCAGCGCACCACCGTGCGGCGGCTGGCAAGTATGCTTCGAACTTCCGGCAGATACGCAGCAATCACCGCCGCAGCCAACCCGGTAAGTGCCCAAACGAAGATGGCTTTATTCCATAGCGCCACTCCAAAGATGAAACAGCCGAGGACAGGCCGGCGCAGGCCAATCGCCAGACATCCAGTTACCAGGAGGATCTGCTGCAGTGCGACCGGACCCCAGTCATAGGTGTTGGTGAGGAGGAAGGAAGCGTCGGTGGCCAATAAAAGAGAGGCGAGGAGCGCTACGCGACGGCTCGCCATTCTCTCGGCCAGTTTGAAGAGCAGGACGATTGTGACCGCCCCTGAGATCACAACCGGGAGTCGAATGGCATACGCGTTAGGCCCAAAAACGCGCAGGATCGGCCAATAGATTAGGGTCTTCAGCGCTCCGCCATACGGAAAGAGCATGAGGGGGACGTGTCTATGGAATACCGTGATGCCTTGGCTGCTATTGAGCGGGCCGTACAACGGCAACGCAAAAACGGCCTCGTCGGTCTCGATCCCCGTGTAGGGGATGAACATCAAACCCAACAGAGCATAAAGGCAGGCAAATCCGACCGCCACCTTTCCCGCGACTGAATCCAAACCGGCCCCAAGGCGGTCTACCCAATGATCTCCAATTGCCATTCGTGACAAATCATACCAGAGGGCGACGTCTTTTTCGGATCTGCCCCACGAAACCGGATCAAAATGCTTTCGACTCGCGCCGCGCGGCGGTCCCTGTAGGGGCCGGGCATGCCCGGCCCGCGGTACGCGCTACTGCTACGGGCTGAACCTCTTCTTGAGAATCGCGTTGCGGGCGCGCGGGCCGGGCATGCCCGGCCCCTACACCAGCCCCAGGAACCTGGGCCGATAGCCGGGGAAGACCGTTTCGAGCGACGGGTTCGCCATATGGCGTGCCACCAGCTCGCCGAGCACGTCGCGGAAATCGGTGGTGAGCGCCAGGTCGCGGCCTTCGTTAAGCTGGTCCGGCGCCAGACCCGGCCAGCGGCCGTACACCTTGCCGCCCTGCACCGCGCCGCCCATCACGAACATGCAGTTGGCGTGTCCGTGATCGGTGCCGCGGTTGCCGTTTTCGCGCGCCGTGCGTCCGAATTCGCTCATCGTCACCAGCACCACGTCGGCCATGCGGTCGCCCAGGTCCTGCCAGAAAGCGGCCAGCGCCTGACCGTATTCCCGCAGCAGGTTGGCGAGCTGGCCTTCGCTCGCACGCGGCCCCGTTTCATTCACGTGGTGATCCCAGCCGCCAACGTCGGCGAACGCCATCTCCAGGCCGGCATCGGCCTTGATGAGCTGCGCGATCTGCCGCAAGCTGTCGCCCAGGTGGCCGTGCGGATAACTGGCGCCTGCGGCCGGCGTGTAAGGCTGCCGCTGAATGGATGCGAGCAGCTTCATGGCTTCGAAGGTCTCGCGACCGGTCGCGGACAGTGCCGGATCGGCCGAAGAAGCGTACATCTGTTCGAATTGCCGCGCGGCATCGGCGTTGCGTACCTGGAAGCCGCCGATGCTCGCCAGGGCCACGGCAGGCTCGCTGCCGCCGAGCGACCGCGGCAGCACCGGTCCCAGCGCCACCGCGCGCACCGGCGAAACCTTGCCCATCGCCTTCGGCAAAGCCCGGTTCATCCAGCCGCTCTCCGTAGCTTTGTAGCCCGGCGTGCCCGATTCCATATAATCTTGCGCATCGAAATGCGACCGCGTCGGGTCGGGCGACCCGGCCGCATCCACGATCGCCAGGTGGCGCGCATCGTACAGTGGTTTGAGCGGCGCGAGCGACGGGTGCAGCCCGAAGAAGCCGTCCAGGTCGATCGCCGCATCCTGGCTGCCCGCTGCCGGACGCGGCACGGCAATCGTGGGCCGCAAATCGTAGTACGCCGCCTCGCCGTGCGGGACCACGATGTTGAGACCGTCGGCGGCGCCGCGCTGGAAAATCGCCACCAGAATCTTCTTGCCTGGCGCGCCATCGGCGGCATACAACGCACGCCGCAACCACAGCGGCGCGCTGCCCGCGCCCACCATCGCCAGCGCCGAGTTGCGAAGAAAAATGCGCCGTGTGCTCATAGAGCCACCTTCCGTTCCCGCCCGCACTTACGAGGGCCGTCTGTTGACAGACGAAAGCGCCTGTCCCACTTGCACCCCAGCGTCTTATAGCCAAGTGGGGCAGGCGCTTTCGCCCGCCAACCTACCGCTTCTGAAACTCCGGTGAGCCGAGCGCCACACCCTGCGCGCCCTCCACTTTCACGCCCGGCAAGCGGTTATCGGCCAGTTGCAGGGCGAAATTCATCCTGCCCATCAGGCCAGCGGTGTTCATCCATTCCCGGCTCGCATTCGAGTAGCCCGTTGGTTCCATCTTGCGATATAGCGGCTCGCCCATTTGCGCCACCTGGTTGACCAGCGGAAAAGCGAAATCCACGTCGCCCGCGGCCGCCCGCACCGCGCTAACCGCCATCTCAAACGGCGATTTCATCTTCGACCGGTACGCACCCTCCGACCAGAACTCCTTCGAGCGAAACATCGTCTCCAGCACCGCGCGAATGTCGCCGTCCGATTTTAGAAACCGGACGGTCATGCGGTCCACCAGCGATGCCGGCGGCTCGTCGGCCACAAACCGCATCGCCAGTTGGCGCGAAATGAAGTGGGCCGTGGACGGGTGACGGGCCAGGATGTCGAGCACCATCTCGCCATCCTTCTCTCCTCCGCCGGCCGGAATCTTCACCCCCAGCACGTTCTTCGGGCCGTTGTCGTGCAAGCGCGGGTTGAATGCGAACTTGCCTCCACGCTGCGGCTGGTTGATGGTCCAACCGGTGAAGCAGCGAGCCACCTCGGTGACGTCCTTCTGCGTGTATCCACCATTGACGCCCAGCGTGTGCAGTTCCATCAGCTCGCGGCCGTAGTTTTCGTTAAGACCGCGCCGCGCCCGGTTGTGGATGCCCCGCCCCGGCGCCGTTTGCACGCCGACGGATTCCCAGTTATCCAGATAGAACAGCATTGCCGGGCTCTTCGCGGTGGCCTCCAGCAGGTCGCGGAACTTGCCGAGCACGCGCGGACGAATCGCGTCGCGCTCATATTCGGTCACCAGGTAGCGGTCCGCGCCCTTCTCCAGATAAACATTGAAGTGGTTGAACCAGAAATCGTCCAGCACTTCCGCCAGTTGCCGGTTGCTGTAGATGGCGCGCAGCATCTTGGCCTCACTCAAGTCGCGCGCCACCAACTGCGCCGGACCGCCGGACATCTCGATCCGGCGGCGCAATTCGGGCGGGGCCACGACGAACAGCGCTTGCCGCGCGCCCGCGCCCAACGCCCCGAGCACGTCGTCCTGTTTCTCTCGCGGCATCGCCAGCAAGGCCGCCACCCGGTCACGCGGCGGACCGGTGCGCAGCGCCTGGATTTCTGCGGGCGTCAGAACCTCCGCCAGGGTCTCGTCTGCCGCCTGCGGATTCGGCTGCGCGTCCTGGCCCTGCCTGGCTTCTATGCGCGCCATCAGCTTGCGCACCATCATGCGCCGGTCCGGGTCCGTGGGGAACGGTATCTGCCCGCTCATCATCTGCCGCACCATCTGCGGGTCCGGGTAGTTGCGCACCAGATCCTCGCCGCTCAAGCCGAGCGAGTCGAGCATCTTCAGTTTCTCCACCAGCACCGGATTCTCAGGAATGCGCTCCGGGCGAAGTTGCAGCTCGATCCACTTCTTGAGGCCGATCGCACCCACCTGCTCCGCATCGCCGGGCCGCGGCCCGAAGGTGAGCCGGTTCAGCGCGTGCTCTACACGTTCGTCCCTGGGCATCGCCCTCAGGACTTTGCCGGCGTCATCGATCTGCTTGGCGGCGAAAAGTCCGGCCGTGGCCACCAGCGCCGTCAGCAGCGTTCTGCGCATCGTGGTTCCTCTGTGACTATTAAACCGAATGACGGATATAAGTTGCGGCAATCGGGGGGCGGTTCCCGTTTCAGAGCTGCCGATGGCGTAACCTGAAAAGCATGGCAACCGAAGAGACGGCGACGCTGGGCGGAGGGTGTTTCTGGTGCCTGGAAGCCGTGTACCAACAGATGGAGGGCGTGCTCGCCATAGAGTCCGGCTATATGGGCGGGCGCCTCGCGAACCCGACTTACGAACAGGTCTGCTCCGGCTCGACCGGCCACGTGGAAGTAGTGCAGGTGAAGTTCGATCCGGCGATTTCCAGTTTCCGCGACATCCTGGAGGTCTTCTTCACCATTCACGATCCCACGTCCCTTGACCGACAGGGAAACGACGCCGGCACCCAGTACCGGTCCGTCATCTTCTATCACAGCGACCCGCAACGCCAGATCGCCGAGCAGACCATTCGCGAGTTAGACGCTGAAGAAATCTGGTCCGCGCCCATTGTCACCGAGGTGCGCGCGGCCGAAACCTTTTACCGCGCTGAGAACTACCATCAGGACTATTTCCGCAACCACACGAGCCAGCCGTACTGCTCGTTCGTAGTGGCGCCTAAAGTTCGCAAGTTCCGCGAGAAATTCGCGGCGAAGTTGCGGAAAGGGGCGTGATTAATCGCCCAACACCGCTCCCTTTGGTCGCGGTTCTGAAGGCGAATCGGGGCCGCGACCGTGAAGCCGGCAGGACAGACCATCGCCTTTCGTGGTCTGTCGGGCGGCGCTGTAGCAAGATGCCTTGACAGACGACAAAAACCGATCGTCTGTCCTACCTCTTGATTCGGCGCCCGGCTGGCCAGCTAAAATACAGAACGAGTTGAAAAATGCGCCTCGCGATTCTCTCCGACATTCATGACAACGTGTGGAAGCTCGCCGCCGCGCTCGATCGCGTGCGTGGCGCAGACGCCATGATCTGGTGCGGCGACCTCTGCTCGCCCTTCATCGTCCACCAGTTGGGCCGCGGATTCGCCGCCCCCATCCACGTGATTTTTGGCAACAACGATGGCGACCTGTACCGCATCACAGCGAACGCGGCCCGCTATCCGCACATCAAGATTCATGGCGAGATGCTGCAGGGCGAATTCGGCGGCAAGCGGATCGCCGCCAACCACTATGACAACATCGCGCGCGCCATCGCCGCCTCAGGCGTTTACGACGTCGTCTGTTACGGCCACAACCATGTCTATGATGTAAGCCGCATCGGTCGCACGCTCGCCATCAATCCCGGCTCGATTATGGGTGCAACCTTCGCCGCCGATGGCAGCCGCACCGACGTTCCTTCCACCTACGTCATCTACGACACCGAAACGGACGAGGCGCAGCGCTTCGAAGTGACGTAGCCCGGGGTTGCCCTACCCCACCACGCGCGGCAATTCTTCCATCGGCCCCATCCACTCCAGCTCGCGATCGATGTCCGGATGCAGCCGGTATTTCTTGCGCACCGCCTCCAGCCGGGCACCGCGAATGTCGATCTTGCCCAGGTCGTATTGGCCGATGCCGAAATCGCCGCAAAAATTCAGATAGCCGGGCCACTTCGGATTGATGCCCATTACTTCGAGCCCAACCCGGTCGGCCGCGATGTAATCGCGCGAGGCGATGGCCACGCGCGAAGCCACCGGCGTCCCGGATGACGGGCCATTGCCTTCCATGCCCTCGTATCCGTCGATCACCGTCGCACCCCAGAACGGCTTCATCGCCTGCGCCGTCAGGAAAATGTTGTAGTGCGTCTGGCGCAGTCCGTTGTGGGTCACGCGCTTGTCGTTCCATTGCGGCGTCACGCCCGGTGCGCTATGCAGCGGCGCGCCCAACGTCATATTCTTCACCGAGAGCGTCGCCACCACGGTGTTGTGCGTTTTCAGAATCGCGGCGCAGATGACGAAGGCGTCCGGATCCATCAGCCTTGCACCGAGCCGCGCCGGCTTGGCGTGCAGGTCGTAATCGATCAGCGGAACGGTGACGTACTTCGCTTCGCGGTTCAGGTCTACCAGTTCCACCCGCTGCGACCGGTGCTCGTTCGCGATCTGCCGGTAGCGAAATTCCTCGAACGCCTGCATCGTGTCGCCCGCCGATGCCTCCGCCACCATTACCGGCCCTTTGAAGCGCGGCTCCAGGTAATCCAGGATGCCGTGGATCGCGCCCGCGTGCGTGGCGGCGAGCTGGTTCGTCGTGGACACGAAATTGGGCTTGATGACGACGTATTTCTTCGCCCGCAGCGCCGGGCCGATTTGATCGTCGATCGCTTCGAGCGCCGCGGCGATGTTCTTGCGGCGGTCATTGCCCTGCACCATGGCGACCGTCGAGCGCCCCAACGGCGCCGACTGCCCCAGCAGCGGCCGCAGGGCCGGGGCAAAAGCACTGATTTGCAGCATGGCGCGCCGGGTGAAACGCATAGGGTAGACCTCCACTCTGAAATACAATAGGATATTAGCATCTCGTAATATTCAATTGGAGACGCTCATGAACCGCACCGCCTCACGCCGCAATTTTCTCGCCGCCGGGCTTGCCCTGCCCGCCGTTGCATCCGCTACCAGGTCCACCGAGCCGGAACCACAACAGGCACCGCCTCACGCCGGCTCGGCTGCGCCGGCCCTCGAATATCGAGTCCTCGGGAAGACCGGACTCAAAGTGACCAGCGTCGGATTCGGCTGCATGATCACCTCCGACGGCAGCGTGATCGAGCGCGCCGCCGATATGGGCATCACCTACTTCGACACCGCCCGGGTTTACCAGAACGGCAACAATGAGCGCATGGTCGGGGCCGCCCTCAAGGGGAGGCGCAACAAGATCGTGCTTTCCAGCAAGACCGGCGCTCACACGCATGCCGAAGCCCTCTCGCACCTCGATACCAGCCTCAAGGAACTCGGCACGGATCATCTCGATATCTGGTACCTCCACGCCAAGTCGCGCCCCGAAGATATTACCGATGAGCTGATCGACGCGCAGCAGGTCGCCAAGCAGGCGGGCAAGATCCGCTTCGCCGGCGTCAGCACCCACGGCGGCCAGCCCCAGCTGATCCCGTTCCTCGCCGCGCATCCCAAGGTCGACGTGATTCTCTCCGCCTACAACTTCACCCTGGAGCCGGTCGTAACCACGGTGTTGGAGCAGGCGGCCAAGGCGGGCAAAGGCACCGTGGCCATGAAGGTGATGGCGGGCGGCTTTCGCCGCATCAGCCCGGACGATCCCAAATACAAGAAGCTGAAGCAGGAGGGCGGCATGCTGTCGGCGCTGAAGTGGGTGGTTCGCAATCGCAGCGTCCACACCACCGTCCCCAGCATGACCGACATCGACCAGCTCGAAGAAAACATCAAGGCCATGTCCGTGCCCTTCGGCACCGACGATGAGAAACGGCTGGCCGCCCACCTGGAGCGCATCAGCCCGCTTTATTGCCGCATGTGCGGCGGCTGCCAGGGGCAGTGCCGCCAGGGTTTGCCGGTCGAAGACATGCTGCGTTTCCTGACCTACGCCGATGGTTACGGCCAGTTCGCGCTCGGCCGCGAGCACTTCCTTTCGCTCGCCCCAGGCCATGTCGCCGCGAGCTGCGGCGATTGCGAATCCTGCACGGTGGAATGCCGCCACGGCGTCAAGGTGCCGGAACGGCTGCTCCGCGCGCAGGAGCTTTTCCGGTGCTAAAGGCCTGGATCGCGTTGCCGTTTGCGGCGTTCGCCTGGGCGGGCGGCGCCGCCGCTCCGACTTGCGCGCTCGTTCCCGGCTGGGCGCAAAGCGGCCCGGCCCGCGCTTATGAGGCCGGCAACCTCTTCGAATACATGGATGGCAATGCCGAGGGCTATCTCATTTACGGCTTCCGCGCCATGAAGGGCGTCACCTGCCGGCAAGGCGAGATCAGCTTCGTCATCGACCTCTCCGACATGGGCGACGCCGATTCTGCCTATGGCATCTTCTCCGCCAATCGCGATCCGGCGCAGCCGGTCAGCCAGATCGGGATGGCGGGGCAAGTGACGCCGCGCCGCGCCATGTTCGTCAAGGGAAAATGGTACGTTGAGATCGCCGCCAATCCGGAGGGCGATCACACCCCCGCGTTGCAGGTGTGGCTCTCGGCCCTCGCTGACACAGTCACCGGCAGCTCCGTTTTGCCGGAGGCGCTCGCCTGGTTTCCCGCCGGCGGCCGGCAATCGCTGCGCCTGGTGCCGGAAAGCGTCCTGGGCCTGCGTCTGCTCAAGCGTGGCTACGTAGCCCAGTATGATTTCGGCAAGGCCTTCGTCGCGTTCGAGGCGTCGCCCGATTCGGCCAACGCAGTGATGCAGAAATTGCGCGCCCGCTTCGGCCAGGTGACCGCCGCACAACTGGCCGACGACGCGTTCGAGACCACCGACCATTATCTCGGCCGCCTGTTCATTTTCCGGAAAGGCCGCTCCATCGGCGGCTATTCGATCAAAGCCGGAGGCCATGACCCCGCCGCCTTGAGCGCCGCCCTTGCAGCCCAGGTCCGGTGACTGTGGAGCAGGTCCCCGACCTGCTAACCAAGCACTCCTGACTCCGTAGGGGCCGGGCATGCCCGGCCCGCTTCCCTGTCAGAGACGAAGCCACAGTCTCAACCGCTAAAACGGCTGGATCTCTTCCCGTGCCGGGTCGAAATCGATGCGGCGTTTTTGCATGTAGGCGATGTTGCCCAGGTGCGAGGCCTGCGCCGACCGGTGCCCTGCCAGTACGTCGCCGTTCGGCAACTGGCGCGACTTCACGCACTCCAGAAAATTCTCTACGTGATCCATGTCGATGTTGCTGGCCGATTGCACCACCACCGGTTCGGCGCCGCGGCCCGCCGCGCGAAATTCGTAATGCTGCCGGTCGATGTACAGCCGTCCCTGTGTGCCGGCAATTTCGAGCGCCGCGCCGCCGATCCCCGGAGCCAGCGTGGCTTCAAACGTCGCCGTGAACTGCGCCGGGTATTCCAGCAGCACGTTGATCGTGTCGGGCGCTGTCCGCCCGTCCTTGTAGTTGTACACCCCGCCGGCCGCCACCGCCGAAGTCGGCACGTCCGACCCGAGGAACATGTGCACTACATCGATCCAGTGTGTAAACAGGTCCGTCACCTGCCCGCCGCCGAAATCGAGATACGCCCGCCAGTTCCAATACTGCTGCGGATCCCAGTCGCGCCATTTCAGCCGTCCCAGGTAATGCGCCCAATCCAGATCCTGCGGCTTAGTCTTGAGGTAGTCGGGCGCCTTGCGCAAATGGTAGCCGTTGCCGTACCACCAGGTGCGCGCCAGCGTGACTTTGCCGATCTTGCCGCTGTCGATATACTCGCGCTTGGCCTCGATGTAATGTTTGCCGGAGCGCTGCTGCATGCCCACCTGGCAGATGCGGTTGTTGATCCGCGCCGCTTTCACCGCCGCCGGCCCTTCCTCGATGGTCAGGCTCAGCGGCTTTTCCACGAACACATCCTTGCCCGCGTGGAGGGCGTCGATGGTGATCGGCACGTGCCAGTGGTCCGGCGTGCCGATCAGCGCCACGTCGATTTCCTTACTGTCGAGCAGCGCGCGGTGGTCGCTGAAGGTCCGCGCGTTGGGCACCTCCTGTTTCGCCTTGTCGATCTGCGCGCCCCAGATATCGCACAACGCCGTCACTTCAACGGTGCCGGTCTTGACGAAATTGCCCATGTCGTAGCGGCCGCGCTCGCCGCAGCCGATCAGGCCGAGATGGATGCGCTCATTGGCGCCGTAGACGCGCGAGTACGATAGGGCCGTCGCCGCGGTCATGCTCCGCAGGAAGTTTCGACGCGGAAAGGAAGTTTCAGGCATAGGGCAATTATAATCCGATGAGCAATTCTGAGCAGGAAGTAGGACAGACCATCGCCTTCTGTGGTCTCTCATGCTTCGTTAGAGTACGACACCTTGACAACCGACACAAAGCGATCGTCTGTCCTGCCTCCGGCTTTCTAAGAAGTCGTAAGCAGACGCGGCCGCGAGCGGGCGTTGGCAAGCTGAAAGCATGCCCCAACTAGTTCTCCGTCGGCATCTTCTCCACGTGATCGATCACGATCAGGTCCAACGGCAATTTGCGCGGCTCCAGTTTCAGCCCAAGCTGTTGCACGCTCGTGAACACCGAACCGGATGGGTCCGACACGGCGTCGGACGGCAGCTTGCCCGCGTCGCCGCTTACCGGCGCGGCCCCGGGCGTCGCCACTCCCATCTTCCGGGCCACATTCTTGAGATCCTCCATGGCGAGGTCCAGCGTAACCTGGTAGTTCCCTTTCATCTCCGTCATATCCAGGACCGGTTTGTCCAGAAAGGGCGACAGCGTTTCCGCCAATTTGGCCAGCGTCATCTTTTCAAACTCCATGTGCATGCCGTTCGGCCCAAAGCTCATTTTGGCCGGTCCATCAGGACCGCGTACGGTAGCTGTCCCCGATCCGTCGCTATTGGTGCGGAACTTCATTTGGGGACCCGCATCTTTGGGTGGGGCTGTCTCGCCAGCCTGGCCGCCCGGAGCGGCCTCGGACTTGTCGGCCGCAGCCGGGGCCGGCGGATCGGGCGGCGACTCTTTCAGCTTCGATCCACCCTTGCCGACCACGAGCGCATACACCGGGCGCTCTTTCGAATCGTGATGAATCGCCAGCTTGAATCGATCGGCCAGCAGCGCTTGCAGCATTTCCGGCACCTGGTCTTTGGTGGCGCCCTCCGGCATCTTGGCCAGGACGTCGAATCTCTCGCTCATGGCGCCCATCCAGTCCGGCCCCGAGACCTGGTACGACTTGACCTTGTAAGCAGCGCAGATCAGTTCGTTCAGAGACATGAAACCAATGTCCACGCGCGCCGCGTCGGTCTTCATGCCGACGTGCATCTTGCCGTTCATCACGTCGGCCTGTGTGGGCATCTTGGCCGGTCTGATGGTCGCCACCTCGAATGTCCAGGCGGCGGGCGGTTTCACGGGCGTGACCGCTGTTGCCGCCGGTTTCGGGTCCATAGCCGGGTCCGGCGGGGCTTGGCCGAACGCCAGCGCTGCCGTCAGAAAAGCGGCCAAAACAGGGATGCCGCCGTGGCGCACGCACTCGTGCGTGCCGCGTCGGCACTCTTGCCGACGCCCGGTGCCGCGTGCCGCAAACGCGTCGAGAAAAGTCTCGACGCGGCACGCACGAGTGCGTGCGCCACGGCGCTGCGTCCGTTCAGATATGTTCTGCTTCATACATGCTCCGGATGATAAATGCACATCACCATGACGGCTGGCAACGGCGCTCCTTACAGCCCCACTAATAACTCAGCAGCCGCTCTATCTCCGCGATCAGCGTTTCGGTCTGCGGCAGGGTGGCGTTCTCCAGTTGCGGGTGGTAGCCCACCCAGGTGTCAAGCGCGCCCACGCGGCGCACCGGAGCGTCCAGCCGGTCGAAAAGTTCGTCGGCGATGCGCGCCGCCAGTTCCGCACCGTAACCCCACGACAGGCAGTCTTCCTGTGCCACGATCACGCGGCTGGTTTTCTCCACCGAAGCGCGGATGGCCGGCCAATCGTAAGGCGCCAGCGTCCGCAGATCGAGGATTTCGATGCTGGTGGAGGGCGCGCGCCGCTCGATATGCGCCGCCGCCAGCAGCGCTTTCTGCACCAGCGCGCCATAAGTCACCACGGTGAGGCTGTGCCCCGGTTTCACCAGGCGGGCGCGGCCGAAGGGAATCGTGAAATCCGCGCCGGGGTGCGGCGATCGGTTGTATGGCTCGCGGTAGAGCCGCTTGTGCTCCAAGAACAGCACCGGATCGTCGGCGCGCAGCGCCGTGCGCAGCAGGCCGCAGGCGTCGATGGCGCACGAGGGCATCACTACCCGCAGTCCCGGAATGTGCGTGAACTCCACTTCGCCGCACTGGCTATGATACATGGCGCCGCCGTTCAGGTAACCGCCGATGGCCACGCGGATCACCGCCGGGCAGGCGAACCCGTTGTGGGAACGCCAGCGCATGGTGGCCAGCTCGTCGCGAAGCTGCATCATCGCCGGCCAGATGTAGTCGAAGAACTGGATCTCGGCCACCGGCTTCAACCCGCGCGTGGCCATGCCGATGGCGCGGCCCACGATGCCTGCCTCCGCCAGCGGGCTGTTGAACGCGCGCCGCGAGCCGAATTCGCGCTGCAAGCCGGCGGTAACCTTGAAGACGCCGCCCTTGCCCTTCACCTCGCCCAGCGACGCCTCGCGGCTGCAGTCGGCCACATCTTCGCCAAAGACCACCATCTCGGGGTTGCGCCGCATCTCCTCGTGCAGCGTGGCGTTCAGCAGATCCACCATGGTCATGGGCGGCCCGCTGAAATGCGCCTGCGCGGTGAATGCGTCCGCCGTCGGGTCGACCGTGTCGGAATAGAGATGCGTCAACGCGGTGTCCGCCTCCGGCGCATCGTCGAGCAGTGCCTGGTGCGTGGCGGCGTGAACCTCTTCGTCGATTTCGTGCGTGATGCGCTGCAGCATGTGGCGGTCGATCACGCCCTCGTCGATCAGGTACTTCGGGAACCGCAGGACAGGATCGCGCTCCGCTTCGGCGGCGCGCTCGGCGGCGGTTTTGTAGAGGCGCTCATCGTCGGAAAGCGAGTGCGAATACGGCCGGATGACATGCCCATGCACCATCGCCGGCCCGTTCCCCTGCCGGCACCATTCCACCGCGGCTTTCATCACGCGATAGGAGGCGAGAAAATCGGTGCCGTCCACTTCCTGCCGGAACAGCCCGGGAAAGCCCCCGGCGAGGCGCGAAATGCTGCCGCCCGCGGTCTGGGCCTCGATGGGCACGGAAATGGCGTAGCCGTTGTCTTCCACCAGAAACAGCACCGGCAGTCTTTCCAGGCAGGCGGCATTCAGTGCCTCCCAGAACTCGCCTTCGCTAGTGGCGCCGTCGCCGCTCGCGACCAGCGTGATCTCGCCCTCGCGGCCGTGGTAGCGCCCCGCTTCCGCGCAGCCCACCGCCTGCAGGAACTGCGTGCCGGTGGGCGACGACGCGCTGACGATGTTCCACCGCGGGTGCCCCCAGTGCGACGGCATCTGCCGTCCGCCCGAGGCCGGATCGGCGGCCGCGCCGGTTGCCTGCTGCAACATTTCGTGCGGCGTCACGCCCAGCGTCAGGCAGAGCGCGCGATCGCGGTAATAAGGGTAGATCCAATCTTCGCCGGCGCGCAGCGCCATGCCCGCGGCTACTTGCAGCGCCTCGTGCCCGGCGCCGCTGATCTGGAAAAAAATCCGGCTCTGACGCTTCAGCGCCACCTCCCGGTCGTCCAGCCGGCGGGCGGTGTGCATCAGGCGGAAGGCGCGGATGAGCTGATCCGCGGCGAGCCCTTCGAACCGTTGGTTGCTCGCGTCTTCGGATGCGGTGGATGCAATCGTTGCCACGCTCGCGTGCTCCCCAGAGAACAGTGTAGCGCGCGGCTAGGGGCGCGGCCGAGTGTCGCGCACGGCTCGCCCGAGCGGGCCAAGCACATGCCCGGCCCCCTACGGCGCGAAATCGGGTGCGCGACTCTCGGCGCGAGCAACCGGCAAGCTAAAGCGTGCCCCACCAACACCTTGCGCGCTGGTAGGGCACGCTTTAGCTTGCCTTTAGCTTGCCTTTAGCTTGCCTTTAGCTCCCCTCCACCGGCCGCGCCAGCCTGGCGGCGCTGATGGCTTGACCTACGTGACGCGCCGTATGTTCCGCAATGTGCGTCAACAGGCCGATCACCGTGGTGGGAAGGCGCTGCCGGCCGACGTACCGCGGCTCGGCCAGGGTCGCCGGATCGATCGACCGCACCTGCTTCTCGGCCTCTTCAAACACCCGCTCGATCTGCGTCAGGAGTTCCTCGCGGCCGGCCCCGGGCTCATGCTCGGCTTCGAGCGCGGCCATCTGCTCGGGCGTTAGGCGTTCGCCGCGCAGGTAGGTCGTCAGACGGTCCGTACTCCCAGCGATGTGCCGCAGATGGAACCCGACCGACCCGGCGCCCCCAGGCTTAGCCCAGATCTGCGCCGCGGACAATCCCACCGTGTGTTTCCTCAGGTCTTCGCGCGCCTGCCGGAACGAATAGAGTATCGGGGCCAGCAGCGGACTCACATCCGGGATCGGCCCGCGCAGCCAGGGTTCGGGTTGCATCTTATGGATTCGAGTGTCTCATAAGCGGACCCCCGAATCGGCGCGGCACTGCCACTATCAGAGGATAATGAATTGTTTTAGGCGAGTGCTCGATGGTACTGGCTCTTCTCGGTGCGGCAACCTTGGCGGTGTGGGTTTACCTGCTCGCTTTTCGCGGCGGCTTCTGGCGGATGGAATCCGGCCAGCCGATGGATGCGCCCGGGCCTCCGCTGCCGGCCGTGGTCGCGGTGATTCCGGCGCGCAATGAAGCCACGGTGGTGGGCCAGGCGATCCGGTCGCTGACCGGGCAAAGCTACCGCGGCGAGTTTCACATCGTGCTGGTGGATGACTCGAGCTCCGACGGCACGGCCGGCGCGGCGCGCGAGGCGGCGGGAGCCGGGTCTCTCACCGTAATTCGCTCGGCGCCTTTACCCGAGGGATGGTCCGGCAAGCTCTGGGCCGTGAGCCAGGGTGTTGCCGAAGCGGAGCGGCGCGCGCCGGAATTTCTGCTCTTGACCGACGCCGACATCACGCATCCGCCCTCCAACCTGAGCGGCCTGGTGGCGCGCGCTGAACGCGACGGCTACGACCTGGTGTCGTACATGGCGCGCTTGAGTTGCCGCACCTTAGCCGAGCGGGCGCTGATGCCGGCCTTCGTCTTCTTCTTTTTTCTGCTGTACCCGCCGGCCTGGGTTCGCGATCCGCGGCGGGCCACGGCGGGTGCGGCGGGCGGATGCATGCTGGTGCGCCGCGAGGCGCTGGCGGCGATGGGCGGAATCGGCGCCATCCGCGGGGCGTGGATCGACGACTGCGCCCTGGCGCGCGCCATCAAACGGCGCGGCGGGAAGGTGTGGCTGGGAGTCAGCGCAGAAACGCGCAGCATCCGCGGTTACGCGAGTTTTCGCGAAGCCGGCCGGATGATTTCGCGCAGCGCTTTCACCCAGCTCCACCATTCGGTATGGCTGCTGGCGGCGACCGTCGCCGGGTTGCTGCTGACTTACGCGGCTCCGCCCGCGGTGGCGATCGCAGCCGCCGGGAGCGCGCGCTGGCTGGGAGCGGCGGCCTGGCTCGTCATGGCGTTTTGCTACCTGCCCGCGGTGCGTTTCTTCGGCCGTCCGGCTTATGAGGCTTTGGGACTGCCCCTGGTGGCGCTATTCTACCTGGCCGCTACCGTACACTCGGCCTGGGAATGGTGGCGCGGCAAAGGCGGGCAGTGGAAAGGACGCGGGCAGCCGGTCACTCATTCTCGGGCCGCGCCAGTTGGAGGCCGAACAGGCTGATGAAGCGCTGGCGGCACCGGTAGCAGCGGTAAGTCTTCAGATCGGCGCTGGCCAGCGCCCTTTCGAGAATCATGAGCCGGTGAGCTGGAAAAACCTCCGCCGATCCGCAGGCCGGGCAAACCGCGTCGCTGGCGTGGGACCGTTCGGGCCGAGCCGCGGCCGCAGGTGTGGTGGGTTGTTCCGTCGAATGGTCTGCGGACGCCGCCGGGACCTTCTGGTCTGAGCCGAAACTGTTGAGCATGATTTGGAGAAGCCGCAATTCGGTGGAAACGCGCCGCAAGTCAGATTCGACGCGCGCGCAGCGGCAGCGCTCCGCCAGGAGCAAGGCCGCCGATCTGACCGCCTCCGGCGATGCGTCAGGGCCGTGGTTGGCGCAGGCTGGAGAGGGGTGGCCTCCGGGATCGAGGCCAGTCAGCATTTGATGGAGCAGCAACCCGAAATCGCGCAGGTCCGAGGACGGATTGGCCGAGGCTATCATTCCGCCTGTCTGCGGCAGAGTGGGGCCGTGCGGTCCTACGGTGATTCGGGCAGCGGCCAGAGCGCCATGGGCGCGGCCGCGGCGGTGAAGGCTGCCGGCGCCGCGGGCGATTTCCTTGGCATAAGACAAGGCTAGCGGCAAAGGCAGCGGACCCGAAGCCAGCACATCCGCCAGCGATCGCGTCCCGGCCGCCAACCCTGCGACAGGCTCTGCCGGCGCGGGCAAATCGGCCTCGGCCCTTGCTTCCACCTCAGTCCACGCCTGGCGCTGCGCTTTCAGGCTGCTCCAATATCGAGGATTGGAGGGATTCGAGCGCTTCGACGACGCGCTCCACCAGGTCGTCGGTTTGGGCGGCTGCGGTGCGGGAGGATTCGATGGCCGCGGCGTGCTCCTTCAGTTGCGCTTCGAGTTGCGCGATATCCGCTGCGGCGAGTTCCCGCGCTTCCAACGCCCGCTGGTTCGACGCGTCGACGCCGGCTTCCAGGTGTTGGAGGCGTGCGGCGAGAGATGGAACCTGGTCGTCGATATGGATCACGCGGTCGCGAACCGAACTGACGGTACGCTCCACCCGGGTGAACCGTTCCGCTGTTTCGGCATTCGCCTTACCCGCCTGGTCGCCGAGGACGGCGACATTCTGTTCCAGACTGCCGAGCCGGTCGGCGATGCCGGTCAGGCTTTGCTCGAGTTGCGTGAAACGCTCGGCAAACGACTCAAGACTCGGACCGAGGCGCGAACCGATCTGGTCGTTGAGGGACTGAATCTCCTGTTCGGCGCGCGCGGACCGCTCGTCGGCGGACGCCAGGTTCTCGCTCAACACGGCAACCTGGTGCTGCAAACTGCCGAGCGCTTCGGCCTGCTCCAAACTGCTGAGGCGGTCGGCGATGCCGGTCAGGCCTTGCTCCAGATGCGCGAAACGCTCGGCAAACGACTCGAGGTTCGGAACCAGACGCGAACCGATGTGGTCGTTGAGGGATTGAATCTCCTGTTCGGCGTGCGCGGACCGCTCGTGCGCAGACGTCAGTTGCTCGCTGAAGGCGGCGATCTGGCTCTGCACCGTGCTCAGGGCTTCGGCGGCTTTTTCCTGCCTGGCTTCGACCGAATCGCGCCGCGGCGCGGCTTCGGCTTTACGCGCGGCCACCGCCAGCAGCTTGAGCTCGAGTATGACCTTCTGCATCCGCTGGCAGCGGCTGGACGGATCCTTGGCCAGGCAGGACGCGAGCAACCGGTCTACGGCTGGACTCCCGGTGGACTCGGGCTGCGAATCTACGATGTTCGTGGCCAGTTCGGCCTGCGTGACGCCTTCAAACGCCACGCGGCCGGTCAGCATTTCGTACAGCACCGTGCCGTACGAAAAGACGTCGCTCACCGCTTCGGCAGGCCGCCCGGACACAACTTCAGGCGCGGTATAAGGCGTGATCTCGTCCGACGGAACCGGCGCGGTCAGTTCCAGACCGGAATCCGCGAGCACAATGCCAGCCGGCGAAACCGCGCCGTGAATCTGGCCTGCATCATGCAGTCTGCGTAACGTTTCCGCCAGCATCATGGCGTAGCGCAACGCTTCGCCAACTGAAAGGCGCCCCTCGGCGAGGCGCTGAGAGAGCGTTTGAGAGCCCATGGTAGTCAGTGTATCGGGAACAGTCATCGGTACCCCACGTGCGAGCGTAACGGCGTTTCCGACCCCGCAGCAAGTTACGCTCGGTTAATAGGGGCCCACGACCGTACTCGCATTACTGCTCAAGAGTAAAGCGCCACGTGTTAACCAACGATGACATCGGTGGATAACGGGCTTGAGGGCGTGTACAATAGGCATTTCGGGCCGTGGCGCAGCCTGGCTAGCGCGCTTGCTTGGGGTGCAAGAGGTCCCGAGTTCAAATCTCGGCGGCCCGA
>Ga0209415_10007479_pt1 | contig 19075 bp, 10 predicted proteins | sample PeaSoiSIISIP2007_FD_187696 | JGI IMG/M metagenome (GOLD analysis project Ga0209415, IMG submission 187696) | Peat soil microbial communities from Weissenstadt, Germany - SII-SIP-2007 (SPAdes) (version 2) | ecosystem: Environmental > Terrestrial > Soil > Wetlands > Peat | place: Germany...
AACGACATTATTCGGGTACCCGTCCGTGGCGAATGACGATCCCGCCGTGAAACCACCCTTCCCGTTGCCCAGCATCGTCCATACGGCGGAGGAAGTGTAGGAGCTTACTACCAGGTCGTTCTTTTTATCGCCATTGATATCGGTGATCACGATGGAGTCTACCCACTGGGGGCCAGTCCCTCCATAGAGAACCGGGGCCTTGAACGTGCCGTCACCGTTGTTGATGTAAACGTACGCTCCGCCCCCAGCTCCCATCACCACATCTCCGTTGTCGCCCGTGATCAGCTGCCCGATGGCTGCCGCCAGGGCAGGTGTATTGTCGCCCTCCAGGTAGAACACGGGGGATTTGAAAGTGCCGTCGCCGTTGCCGATCAGCACATAAATACCGCCGCGGTTGGCGTTGGACGCGACCACCAGGTCGGGCTTTCCGTCGTGATTCAGGTCCCCCGCCGTCATGGCCGCTGAACCCGCCCAGGGGACTCCAACCGCCGCCGTTGGGCTCACAAACGTGCCATCGCCGTTTCCAAGAAAAACTTCTACTCCTTGCTTTGAGGGATCCATCACAATCAGATCGAGGTGTCCGTTGCCGCGGAGATCGGTGGCTACCAAACCGCCGGAAGTGGTTTGATATGAAACGATCCCCGGCAGCGAATACGACGCGCCGGCGGTAAATCCGCCCGCCCCGTTTCCAAGAAAAATCGTGAGCGTGCCAGGCGTCGATGACGGGCCGTAGGTGACGGCGAAGTCCAGGTCACCGTCATTATTGAAGTCGCCGGTGACGATGCTGCCTTGGTTAGCGCCCCCATTGTGTGCGATGTACACTGGCGGCTGGAAGGTGCCATCGCCGTTGCCCAGCTGGATCGCCCATCCGTCGGTGCACTCCGTGATGAGGTCCGGCATTCCGTCCTTGTTGAAGTCGCCGAGGGCAAGCACATAGGGGGCATTGTCGCCGTAAACGGTAACACTACATGCGGCAATCATGGTCCCGTTCACAAAGGTCGCCGGCGTAGGCGTCTGCCCAAAGGCCGCGGACGGCCCCAAAGCGAAGCCCACCATAACCAGCACGGCCCAAAAAGTCTCGGTCAGAACGGCATTCAAGCGGCTGCCTGTCGGCATCGAAAATCCTCCAAGAGCGTTGATTTGTGGGTGCCCTAAGCACTCCGAATACGGCGCTCACTGTGCGCTGGAATGCGGGCTGCCGTCAATGCTCCAGCCGTGATGCGTTCGTGCAGTGAATGTGACGCGCTAAGAGCTTTAGTTGCAGTACAATACACGGAGTTGTTGCGCGGAGAATGCGTTCGCAAGACAGTTTTTTGAAACGCAGGCGAAGCGAGACAAAGTTTGCTTCCGCCCTCGATTGCTTCGATGGTAAACTCGCGGTCTCCCCCGCAGCGACTCCCTTTTATGCCTACGAACTCGTTGAATCGCACGCCCAATACGGTCGTACTCTTCGGGGTGTTCGAGGCCGACTTGCGCTCGGATGAGTTGCGAAAAAAGGGAGTCAAGGTCAGGATCCAGGACCTGCCCTTTCGCACCCTCAAGCTTTTGCTGAGCCGTCCGAACGAAGTCATCACGCGCGAGGAGTTTCGTCAGACGCTGTGGCCCGGCGACGTGTTCGTCGATTTTGATCTTGGAATCCGCAGCGCGATTAAGCGCCTGCGCGACGCGCTCGGAGATTCGGCCGAGAATCCGATCTTCGTGGAGACTGTCGACCGCCGCGGCTACCGCTGGATTGCTCCAACGCACGTCGAACTGCCAGCGGAAGCGGTGGCCGGTGCCGAGCCTGAAGATGAGGATCTAGCCACTCCCACGCCCGCCCCCACTTTCGCCAGTCATTGGAATTGGAAAATCACCGGGTTGGTGGTGGCAGGCGCCTTGGCCTTGGGAGTTTTGAGTCTGGCACTGCTTGATCGCCGCCCCGGCGCCGATTCCATCGCCGTACTCCCCTTCGCCAATGGTAGTGGAGATGCCAATACCGACTATCTCAGCGACGGCATCACCGAATCGTTGATCGGCAACCTCGCCCATATACCCCAGCTCAAGGTGAAGTCCCGCAGCTCCATCTTCCGCTATAAAGGAAAGGATGTGGACGCGCAAAAGGCCGGCAATGAGCTGGGTGTGTCGGCGCTGGTGAGCGGACGAGTGACGTCGCGGGGAGATCGCATCGAAGTGAGCGCCGAGCTTATCGATGTTCGCGACAACACCGAAATCTGGGAACACCACTACAGCAGTAAGGGCGCGGAGATCATCTCGTTGCAGAAGCAGATTGCAGGCGACATCGCCGGAAAATTGCGTTCCAAGCTCAGCAGCTCAGAAAAGCAGCAGGTCATCAGGCAAGGCACGCAAAATCCAGAGGCCTATGAGCTGTATCTGAAGGGGCGATACGCCTGGGGCAACCGCACCAGTAGTGAGCTTGGGAAGGCACTCTCCTATTTCAATCAAGCCATCACAAAAGATCCAGGCTACGCTCTGGCCTATTCGGGTCTGGCTGATGTCTATTCCGTGCTGCCTAACTTTGGCGGCAATCCCAACGAAGACTTTCCCAAGTCGAACGGCGCCGCCCGCAAGGCGCTCGAGTTGGACCCGACCTTGGCTCATCCTCATGCCATTCTGGGGAGCACCGAGATGCAGTACGACTGGGATTTTACGGGGGGAGAGGCTGAGTTCAAGAAGTCTTTCGAACTCGACCCCAACGATGCCACTGCGCATCAGTGGTATGCGGACGATATTGGCATGATTGGGGGCAGAGAACAGGAAGCCCTTGCGGAAGTCAATCGTGCGCATGAGCTCGATCCGCTGTCTCCCGTCATCAGCAGGGTGGTCGCAAGCGTTCGCGTCTCGGCGCGGCAGTACGACGAAGCCATTGCGATTTGCAGGAAGGTGGCGAATGAGAACCCGACATTCGCTGTGGCGCACGATTGCTTAGGCTACGCCTATTGGGGAAAACGCATGTACCCACAAGTCATTGAAGAATGGAAAGCCTATGGCCAGATCTCCGGCGACCGGGACATGTCTAAACTCGCTGCCGCCATGGAACAAGGATCTCGTTCAGCAGGTTGGAAAGGCGCACTCACCAAAGGCATTGAAATCCTGCAAGCACGACGTCAGACTGGCTACTCCTCAGCGTTGTTCATTGCTCGCTTCTACGCCGACTTGGGAGACAAAGATCAGGCTTTCCATTGGCTCAACACCGCTTACCAGGAACACGATTGGCTGTTAATAGGTTTGAACACTTACTTCCAACTCGACCCTCTGCGTTCTGATCCGCGGTTTGCCGAACTGTTGCGCAAAGTCGGTCTGCCGCAATAGTGACGGTAGCTGTACCTTTTCCGAGAATTCCTCCTTGCCGCCGGTGATTGCAATACCGGGCGGTTGGCGTCAGCCAGGCAGTTCTATCCTTGCCAACGATTCCGGGCGGATGACGGGCTACTCTTCCCTAATCCTGTAAAGGAAGGGTTGCCGACAAACGGGGAGTTAAAGCAACGGCCCGAATCGAAATGCCGGGCACAGCCTCTTCCGGACAGCCTAACGATCATTCGCGATTTGAGGTTTGGTTGGAAGTGCTCCCCGCGCGATGTTGGAGTAAGCAGACTCGCCATCGCCATTGATTGCGCGCACCCGGTAAGCTACCCGCTCCCCCTTCTTGAGGCTGGAGTCGCGATATTCGGTCGCTGTGGGTGGTAGTTTTGCGACACGACTCCAAGTTTCCTTCGCGCTGTCAGCTTCATCGATCCGGCGCTCGACCACGATGCCGGTGGGACTGCCACCATGAACCTGCCAGTCCAGCTTCACTGTATTGCCTGCAATGGAAAAATTGAGCGAGCTTGGGGCTTCCGGAAGAACTGGCCAGTCGAAGTAGCTCTCGTCGGTGACTGCCATGATGCTGTCCTTGACCGGCAGCGATTCTAGCGTGTCGGTCGTGCCCGGCTTCCACGAAACCGGTTTGATCTCGCCGGAAACAACATCGACAAGAACCGGATGCGTAATCCCTGTGTTCTTCAGTGACAGCGTGGCGTAAAGCGGCGGAAACACGTTCCCTGGAAGACTATGAGCCGCCAGCCAGTACGCGACGATCGCTTTTCCGCTGTCCGATCGGAACCCATAGCCCAGGAAGGGAAAGCCTGCTTGGCGCTGCAGGGCAGGCAGGTCCGACCCACCGACTTCGATCGACGGATCAAACTTGGTATCCGAGAACAGCGCGTTCGTGTTCTGCAAAGCGTGAAAGACCGGCCGAGGCGTGAAGTCGGTGTCGTGATTGGTCATCCCGTGGATGATTCCAAAATCGTCGTACTCGTTGCCATCCGCTCCCGCCGCCAGCAGCCAGACAAACGTTTTCACTCCTGCTGCCAGGTTATAGATGAAACCTCGAGGAACGTACTTTGCCTGCACCGATTCGTCTGAACCCACCCACGAGGGAATCGAATTGAATTCGTCATCGAAGAAGGGGATGTCTGCTTTGACGCTGGGGTAATGCGTCACCAGAGTCCGCAACGCCTGCGGAGATTCCGACTGGTAAGCCCCGTAGTCCATGGTTTCCGGATTCATGTTCTGACCATAACCCGGATAGGTGTGATAGGCATACACATCGATTCCCGAAGCACATTGACAGGTATCGAAGGCACGTTGGGTGAAGTCCCGGGCGGGGTCCGCCTGACCGCCGTAGATCACTTTGGCTTGCGGATCGGTTCGGCGCACGGTTTTGATAAAAGGACCCAAGAGTTTTCCAAACTGCTCTGGATTGCCCCAGGGATTCCAATAACCGATATCTTGTTCATTCCACAAAGCCCAGTAGTGGATACGATCGTGAAAATGATTCACCATCCACGCCGCGTAACGATTAAAGGCGGCGATTTGCTCGGGTGTAGTCGGCGGCCAATAGACCGAATACAGACTACGGTCATCATTATGAAATGATCCTGGCTCGGGGACGCTCACATCGGGCCGCTTGCCACTCGGCGACGTGTACATCACATTGCCATAGATCAATTGCACCTGGATGTCGATCCCATTGTCCACCAGCGAGTCCACAAAGTCCTCGAGCTCCTGCGAACTGGAAAACACGCCACGCTTCTGTTCGATCCAATCCCAGCTGGTGCGGTCCGAACTGTTTTCATATTGTCCGATGCGGACCCATTTAAAACCGGCGTCGAACATGCGCGTCCACCACCAGCGGTTCCAGGGGAGATAGGGATCGCGCGGCAGATCAGAATTGATTCCGAACCCGTTGCGGATTTGCGACGACCGCTTGGGAGGGACATGGTCAGGAACCTGGCGCGACGTTTGAGCCCGCGAACTCAGCGGAAACAGAAGCAGAAACACAAGCGAAGCGAAAACCGCAACCCGTTGACTCCCAGATTGTGTCAAGGATCTCTTCATAGTTTCCTCTCGTTTTGTTCTCCAGCTGGAAACATCTGCCCACGCGTATGCCATTGACGAATCTCGAATTCGACAAGACGACTCCATTTCGACAAATGGTACGCATTGGTCCTGCCACGGTATGAGAAACGCTCAAGCAGTGTCGTGAAATCTACCTTGAACATCACGCAAGTTCTTTTGCGTTTTTCTGAATCTTGGCCAGACCCGCCGCGATTTCGTGCATGTCTTCTTCATCTCCTAGCAATGCAGGCTGTGGAATCCAAACGGTCTCCCATGCCGCCCTGGAGGTCGCAGGGAAGTTTTTCCTCAGGAAAGCGTGCTTCCCTCTAGCTTGTTTTCCGCTGAGGCGCTTTCGGTACTCGCCATTGCGGAACATGTGCAACTCGTGGAGCGGCGGGTAGCTTGCCTGGTTGGGAATGTCTTCCGCGTTCATCGCTTCGATGAAACGTGCCGTTGAGATGCCCGCGAACTTCTTCTTGTTCACATGAAATATGTAGGCGTACTGTCCGCTTCGCGTGCACCGTTCGTCGAGCTTTTGCGGCGTAATGCCAGGAATTTCGCGCAACAAACGGTCCAGCAGCCGTGAGTTCTGGTGCCGCCGCCTGGTCTGTTCGTCGAGACGGCTCAACTGCACATTCAGAACGGCCCCCTGCCATTCGCTGAGCCGGTAGTTCGAACCATAGACAAAATGGCTGTAGAACCATTCCCCGGGCATGCGGCCGCAGTCGTGCACAGAGCGCGCCTGCACCTCGAATTTGTCGTCACTGGAAACGATGATCCCACCTTCGCCGGCGGTCATCAGCTTGCTGGATTGAAAACTGAAGGTGCCTGCGACGCCAAATGTCCCAACACGCTGCCCGCGCCATTCGCTGGCGTGCGCGTGCGACGAGTCTTCAATCAACGCCAGTCCCTTGCTGTTGGCGATTTCTGTCAGCCGATCGAGGTCCGCGGGATGCCCGCCCATGTGCACCGCTATGATCGCCTTCGTTCTTGGAGTGATCGCACCTTCCACCAGGTCGGGATTGATGCAATGCGTCTCCGGGTCAACATCCACAGGTACCGGAAGCGCATTCGCAAACAAAACCGCGCTGGCGGTAGCGACGAAAGTAAAGTCCGGCAGAATCACTTCGTCGCCCGCTGTGATGCCAAGTCCTGCCATAGTGACTTCCAAGGCCGCGGTTCCGTTGGTTACTGCGATCCCGTGGCGAGCTCCGTGAAACTTGGCAAACGCGCGTTCGAACTCCAGCGTCCTGGTTCCGGGTGTTCGCCACCAGACTCGGCTCTCCAGAACTTCTTTTAGTGCGCGTTCTTCATTCTGGTCGTAGTACGGCCAAACGGGAAACGGCTTGCTTTTTGCTTTCTTCCCCCCGAGCAACGCCAGTGCAGACATGTGGTTCTCTCCTCGTTGCACCTAGTACTGGTTGAATCCGGTTGAGTAGCAAAACGCGTCCACGCTATGACCGTCCTTGGAGAAGGTAAGGACGAAATTCGACGAGAACCCTGAATCCACCCGATAATTGTGGACCGAGAAAATTTACGCTTGCGCGGTCGCAGAAGCCGATGCAAGGGTGCGCCCGCCAGGTCCTACAGACATGGAGATTTGTAGGCGCTCCTTCAGAATTTGCTCGCCGTGAGCAAACAGATCCTCCTTCGAAGCCTTACCGGCATCGACGTCGGCCAGGATCGAGCGCTGTGCCTTGTATTCCTTGTTTTCAATGCCAGCTTTGCTTTGCAGCATCCGCCACGCCTTCCGGCGTTCGACGCAGAACAATACAAGCTGGCGCGAAATGGCGCGATACTCGGCGTCGCCGTTCGTGCCTTGAAGTTTGATATAGACCCCGAAGTCCGGTACGTAGGCCCGATGTTCAGGGATCAGGTGGCGGCGGTACACGACATCCTGCTGAGTGATGCGGACAAGCATATTCTCCAGCGGGACCAGTTTTGCTGCGTCATCCTTCTTGATCTTTTTCAGATGGTTGCGGAATCGGGCTTCGGTAGCGCACCAGTGAGCCACCGTATAGCGGCTCACTTCGCCAGTCGCTTTCGATTTCGTTTCGTACCAGTCCATTTCGAGCGATGGGTTGCCCTTGAGATCGAGCGCCTCATGATATGTCTCCCCCAGCCGCGGATTGAAAACGAACTCGGGCGCTCCCCGCGAATCGCGCACTCGCTGCGCCTGGATGAGGGCCATGTCATCGGCCACGCCATGTTCCGGCTGACAGGTCGTGAAGCATTGCAGGAACGCTGTCCCACGATATTCGAGGCCATCCAGAATCGCACGATAGAGTTTGGGCGCGTTCGCGATGGAGACCTGCGCGACAAAAGGGGACCCATGCCCTGCCAGGAACGTCTCGGCAACCATCTTCTTCTCAACGCTTTTGCCCTGTGTGGCCGCTCCGAACACGTTCATATCGCTGCCACCCAACATCGGCGTCGAATCGGAATTTTGCCCGCCGGTGTTTGAGTAGACCTGGGTGTCGAGCATGACCGCCTTGACGTTCGGACGATTCTGGAGAATAACTTTCGACGTATTCTGATAGCCAATGTCGCCCATGCCGCCGTCGCCACCGATCGCCCATACCTTCGGGAGTTCTAGTATTTCTTGATCGGTCATTAACGCGTCACTGAAGTGCGCGAGTTCGTAGTACTCACGTGGTGTGATCGCATCTTTTTCGCGATGGAGCAGGGCATCAGCCAGCCGCTCAGGAATTACAGCGCGTCGAGCGTGATCGACAATGAAGCTCTCCCCCAGGAGCCACGCGACTGTGATGCCATCCTGAAAGAGCGAGTTCATCCACGGATAGGGGTGCGGATTGTTGGGCGGGGTGGATCCGTAAACCGTGTTGCAGCCGGTGTGGGCGGCCATCGCCATGACTGACATGCCATTGGCCAGGCGGCCGTCGACCGCCTGCAGACCCTTGTGGTTAAAAGCTTCTTGCAGCAGGATAGCCACGATCGCGTCGATCAGTTCCTGGTCCGAGGTCGGCCCATTCCGTGCGATACGGGCCTTGGTATCTTTCTCATCCTCACCGCCCAACCCCATCAGCAAGTGAGCAACCGCCAGCCGCAACAGGTCGTATTCCCCTTGATTTCTCGCTTTGAGTGCGGCCAGCTTCTGGACGCCAGATTTTTCAAGCTGGGCGGCGGTGGCCTGAAGCCGGTCGGCTTTCGCGTGGTAGATAGGCCGCATATAGGCTTCGGTCACGGCGGCAATCGCTCGCAGAATGCTCTTCTCGCCGCAGCCCGCGCAAGCGCCGTCGCCGGAAACGAGTGCGTCATAGTTGCGACGGACCATCAACATGTTGCGGAGCGTCGCTGTCTTGGAGTCCTGCGGATGTTGATCACTGTACAGACCGAGATATTTCTGCGGAGTATCGGGCAGAAGATTCAGGAACGCAGTGCCGGTCTCGTGTTCAGCATTAACCACTTCCGTCTCTTGAACCATCTTGAGCGCCTGATGATCACCGCATGCAGTCACACAGGCCGCACACCCTTTGCACAGATCGGAGACGAAGATGGAGAAGATGCCGCCACCGCCGGGACTCCTTCTCTCTGGGGTGGAGAAGATCGCGTTCGCTTTCTGAAACGCCATCGGGACCTTGTCGATGATGGCGAAGAATTGGCGCTTGGCTTCGTCGGAGAATCCGTCAACTTGGTCGGCGACCTGATGAATAATCTGCGGCAGCGGCGTCCCTGTATTTTGTGCAACGGCATCGCGCATCATCTGGCGGGTACGGCTCTCGATTTCGGGCAGGGAGCGCAACATCTTCTGGCGCTCTCCCGAATCGGTCACGTAATGCGCGATTGCAGTGCGGAGTATTGTCTCCAGATCCTCCGAACAGTTGGGCAGTGCAGTATCGGGGCAGACCGCGATGCACTCCATGCACTGCGTGCAGTTCTCGGCGATATAGAGCGGCGTCTCGCGACGCGCGACATACTTGGACGCGGTATCGCCGCTGCCAGCGGCAATCACGCCGACCGAAGCAAAGGCTGAAGACGGCTGGTTGTACCCGTAGCCTGAGCGAAACTCAGCATTGAAAGTTGCGACCCGGGTCACCGGTGTGCGGTCGTGCTGGGTGGCAGGAATCGGAACAGAACGGCATCCGGTGTGACAGCCGCTGTCTCCAGCACTCATGACAGGCAGGAGTGCCTCTCCACGCAGCGTCGAATGATCGGGAGCCTGTAGTTCACCTACGCGAATCTCGTGGACGCGCTCGAAGCCCTGCGTCATGACTTCCATGTTCGAGTTGACGACCGCTTCGCCGAGCCGGCCAAACTTCTTCACGTACTGCTGATGAACGACCTCGCGGAACTGCTCCGGGGTGATGCGGAAATCCGCCAGGAGCGGCGAGACCGAGAAGAACGCGCCCAGAAAAGCGTTGCCCTGCATGCGAAGTTGAAGATCGGCGCGATCAGTCGCCTTGCGGGCAATCTCGAAGCCCGGCAAAGTGAAGACGTGGATTTTCCGGTTGATGATTTGTTTGCGCGCCCACAGCGGCAGGCGCTCCCAAGCTTGTTCACCCTCCTCTTCGGATTCCCACACCAGGCAGCCGCCCTCCGACATTCCATCCAGCGGGTTGGTATGCGTGAACGCCTTCGGATCGCAGCAGAGCACTACATTGACATGCCGAAGGTCGCAATTCACGCGAATACGTTCCGGTGCGGCGACCATGAAATAAGCCGTGGGCGCGCCTTTCTTCTCCGACCCGTACTTTGGGTTGGCGCTGACGTGGATGATCTCTTTCGGATTGCCCAGTTCATCGACAATCTTGTCGCGCTCGTAGAGCAGGTCGTTCAGATCGCCAATTATTGCGCCGAGGTTCTTGCCGGTCGTGATCGCCCCCCAGCCACCAATCGAATGGAAACGCACAGCGACCGCACCCTCGGGCAGCAGCGACGGCGTCTCTTCCGACTTCACTGCATACGGATGATCGATGCCCAGCACAAAGAACGACGTGCCGTCGACTGCTCGCTTACCGTCCTGCCGGGAGCGAGCGCCCGTGGCGAATTCGTAGGCGCCGAGAATATGTTCTGGCCGGAAATCACGCGATCCGAGGCCGTAAATACCAGAGAAAAGCCGCGGCATCTGGCCGGCAGCAATCGCGGGCAGCTTCTCGGGGACTGGATTGCCATCGATGCGCAAAGCCTTATTCAGAGCAGTTCGTATGTCACGCCCCATGGGGTTATCGCCAGCCATCGGTTCATCGGTACGCTCGAGGACGATGACATGTTTCTTGCCCGCGAGTGCCGTGACCACGGCGGCCTCGGGAAACGGCCGAATGACGTTGAGGTGAATCGACCCGACTCTTGCGCCTCTTCTCTCGCGCAGATAGTCGACCGCTGCTTCGATGTTCTCCGCGGCGGATCCCAACGAAACGAACACCGTATCTGCATCGTCGGTCTTGTACTGCGTAATCAAGCCGTAATAGCGTCCGGTCAGCTTGCCGAACTCAGCGTGCGCCTCTTCGAGGAAGCGCAGGATCGGCTCGGTAAAGTTGTTCCGGCGAGCAGCCACACCCTGCATGTAGTGTTCCTGATTCTGTACCGGCCCGAGGAGCACGGGGTTGGTGAGATCGATCATCCGCGGCACCCGGCGGCGCGTCGGCCCAAAAAGGATGCGCTGGCTTTCGGTGGGGCAGTCGATGATGTCGTCCGGCGCTCCGAGAAACTCGCGGATTAGTTCCGATTCGCGTTTGTAGAAAGTTCGCTCGAGGTGAGACGTGAGAAAACCGTCCTGAACATTCATGCCGGGAGTCAGGCTCAGTTCGGTCACGCGCCTCAAAATGAGCGCCTGATCGGCAGCTTGCTGCGCGTCTTTGCCGAACACGATGATCCATCCCGTATCGAGCGCGCCATAGACGTCATCGTGCCCGCAGTGAACGTTGAGCGCGTGCTTAGTCAGCGCCCGTGCGACAACTTCGAGAACCATCGTCGAGCACTTGCCGGGCGCGTGGTAGTACTGTTCCACGCCGTACACAATTCCCTGTCCGGAGGTGAAATTGACCACCCGTTTCCCACACACCGAGTGTGCGATGGCGCCGCCCTGAGCCGCGTGCTCGCCTTCGGCTTCCACCGCAAGGGTGCTGCGGCCAAAGACATTGAGATGCCCTTCGGCAAACGATTGCTGGTAGAGTTCACCGCCTTCGGTCGAAGGCGTGATGGGATAGAACACGCCGGCATCGGTGATTCGTGTTTCCGTATGGTAGGAGACGAGTTGATTCCCGTTTGCCGTGACCCGTATCCCGGGATAGCGAGGTGCGGACGCCATGGTTCCCTCCGCGAACGGGCACCTGAGGATGAGGTGTCAGTCGATCATCTTTAGGCGCGATTCTAGTCTTGCATCCACAACTGCCGCAACTCTGCCCCGGTTCTTCCCGAATGACGGGCTACTCTTCCCTAATCCTGTAAAGGAAGGGTTGCCGACCACTCGGGAGTTGGCACCATTCTTCTGCTGCCGTCCCGATGGCGAGTCGCGATGGCTTGATTCTTCATGATAGAGAGGCGTTCCACCTCCCGCGACCCTTTCTGGTAAACGGTTGAAGAATCAAAGAGAGTAGCGCTCTGATCCAGCTTCTCTCAGTAATCTGCGCTACCCCCTTTGTTTTTAGCCGGGGCTTGAATTCTAATGATCGTGCTGTGAGCGGGGCGCGGATACTCTCGGCAAGCTTCACAACCCTAAAGCTTCGGGCCATTCTCGTTCTCATCGGTTTCACGGCGACAGTCGCCCAAATTGTTCTACTGCGCGAGTTGATGATCGTCTTTTATGGCAACGAGATCTCGCTGGGGGTGATGCTCGCTTGTTGGCTTCTGTGGACTGCATTGGGCAGCAGCTTACTCGGTCGGGTGGCGATTTGGGGATCAAATCCGACAAAGCTGATGGCGACCTTGCAAACGCTGCTCGCCCTCCTCTTCCCAGCGACAATCCTGGCGGTGCGTGCCAGCCGCGGCTTGTTTCATGCCCTTCCGGGAGAACTCCTCGGGCCCACGCCGATCTTTCTGACCTGCCTGGCCACGTTAATTTGCTTCTGTGCCGTCTCAGGCTGGGTTTTTGTCGCTGGAAGCCGGTTCCATGTGCACGAATCCGGCTCCTCGGCTCCGGTCGCGGTCAATTCGGTGTACCTACTCGAGGCGGCTGGATCGGCATTGGGGGGCATTCTAGCCAGCCTGATCCTACTCCGTTCCCTGAATTCCCTTCAGATTGCATTTCTGGTGAGCACGCTGAACTTCATGGCCGCCGCGACTCTCAGTCTGCGAAGACGCACGCATCGGCTCGTCGCGGTCTCAGCCTTGCTGGTCGGGTGGGTGCTTATCGGTCTGCCGGAAGGCGGCCGCATGGAAACCGCCTCTCTGGCTCGCTTGTGGCCGGGCTTTCGCCTGGTGGACACGCGCAACTCCGTATACGGCAATTTGATGGTTCTAGAAGCAGGCGGAATCCGCAATCTTTTTGAAAACGGGCTGCTGATGTTCAATGTGCCGGATCCCGCCACCGCAGAAGAGAGCGTGCACTATGCCCTGCTTGAACACCCCGCTCCCCGGAGCCTTCTTCTCATCGGAGGCGGCGCTGGTGGAAGCCTGCAGCAAGCTCTGCAGCATCCCAGTCTTGAGCGGGTGGATTACGTTGAGCTTGATCCCACCGTGCTCGAGCTTGCACAGCAATATTTCCCGCAACAGTGGGTCGCCGCGCGCACCGACCCGCGCGTTCATGTTCACCATGCAGATGGACGGTTATTCCTGAAAACCAACGACCAGTTGTTTGACGTAATCATCGTCAATCTTCCCGCTCCGCAGACCGCGCAGCTGAACCGTTTCTATACCTCGGATTTCTTTCGCGAGGCAGCGGAGAAGCTTGCGGACCGGGGAGTCTTCTCGTTTCACTTGCACGCTGCGGAAGAGTACCTGAGTCCCGACCTGAGCGCCTTCCTGCGCTGTGTGGTCAAATCGCTGCAGCAAGCATTTCCCGTGGTGCGAACGATCCCCGGCGATACAGTACATTTCTTTGCCGCAAAGCGGGAGGGCGTTCTGGCCGCCGATCCCATCGAATTGCTGTCTCGCTTGCGAGCCCGGCATCTGCAAACGAGCTATGTCCGCGAATACTACATTCCGTTTCGCATGATGCCCGACCGCGTCGCCGATCTCGAGCAGAAAATCCAGCCTCGGCTCGACACGCCCGTCAACCGCGACTTGGCCCCGATTGCCTACTACTTCGACGTTGCCTTGTGGAGCACACAGTTCAATCGGGAGTATCAATACATCTTCGAGTCCGTAGCCAAAGTGCGATTTGGGCTGCTGGTGGCACTGGCGGGTGCTCTGCTTTTCGGTCTGGCTGCGATCATTCGCTGCCTGCCGCGGCCTGCCGCCCGCGTGCACGCGAGTGCGGGGTTCTGCATCGCTCTTGCAGGCCTGACCATGATCAGCCTGGAGGTACTGCTCTTGTTGGGCTTTCAAGCTATCTACGGATACGTTTACCACGAACTCGCGATCCTGATTGCTCTGTTCATGACCGGCATGGCCCTCGGCAGTTGGTGGCGTTTGCGGGTCACCCGCTCTGCACGCTCACTGACTCCTCGTGCGGGTCTCATGCGGTTGGCCGGCCTCCAGATTCTGGCTGCGATGTCTCCAGTGCTGCTCTACCTGTTCTTCAGTTCTCTCGCGGGAATCAGAAGCTCTGGCCTTCTGGTCGTCGTGAGTCAGATTATCTTTCCCGCAACGGCACTGCTGGCGGGTGTGCTCGGTGGATATGAGTTCGCGCTTGCCACAGAAGTCTTTTTTGCGGGCTCGCCAGTGCCGCAGACGAGTATGGGAATGTTGTACGGTGTTGATCTGCTGGGAGCGTGCCTGGGCACCCTGGTGTTGAGCGCGTTCCTGCTCCCGCTCTTTGGTTTTCTCAAGGCAGCTATGTTTATTGCGGCGGTGAACTTGGTGCCCGCTCTTCTGGCCGTTTGGGTGGGCCGGTCCAAACTGGAACCTCAGGCGTGAAAACGCGCGAGGTTTCGGATTCCCCGAACACCAAAGCCGTAAACAGGAAGAGGTCCGCGTCTTTGTCGCGCCAAGCTTTGGCAGGCAACCCTGCCTTCATCGCTGTCTCGTCCAGAAACGTATTTCGATCCCAATGCTGCTCGGGCGCGACCTGAGGAAGCAACAGCCCGCGGTAGCGGCCCTTCTTGATCATGAGACCGTGCTCTCCGACCTTGATCTGATTCAGGTCCGAAACTCGCCGCATCGGCGACAGGGCGGAAATCTCGTATTTCAGCTGTGGTAGTTCGCCGGCCGTCACCGGCCGGAAGCGCGTGTCTCGCAACGCGGCAAACCCGGCCACGTCCCGGACCGTGAGTGCCAGAGGCTGAATGGCTGCTGTGTTCCCGATACAACCACGAAGGTCTCCATTTTCTGTAATCGTGACGAAAGCTCCACGATCTTGCATCAAGCTCGGAGGCAGGTTCGCGGGAAGCTCATAGAGCTTACGGTCCTTTACCGCAGACTCGACGGATTTCCTGGCGATCTCCAGCAGTTGCCGTTTCTCGACCGAGGTCAAAGAAAACTTGGGTGTCTCTGGGCCTCGCCCCTCGTCCTGAAACAGCGCCACCGCACTGTACCCAACGACGCGGCTACGGTCGCCCGTGACGTCGCCCGAGTTCGCATACTTGATCACCTTGGCGTGCGTAGCCCCCAGCCGCTCAGCGGCAATCATCGCGGCAACGATGGGGCCTCCCCCGCAGGCTTCCCACGTCCGGCTCTGGAAGTTGTCGGAGAGCGTGAGGTAATCCCACTCCCCAATCGCGTTCAGGGTTTTTCCATCCAGAGCGACCGCCTGCTCGTAGGGGTGGTAATGCGAAAGATCGGAACTGGCCACGATCAGCGTATCCGTTCCTCGAATCAATTCTGCGAGCGCGACCCCCAGGGCACGGCTAATTTCATAGCTCTGGTCGCCCATGATGATGGGCACTAGTTGGAAATCCGAGAGCATCCGTTGCAGGAACGGCAGTTGCACTTCGAGAGAATGTTCCGCCCGATCTTGGGAGGGAACATGGCCGCGGCTGGACAGTTTGATCTCGGGGTCCGAGCGTGCCAGCTTCCGGGCGAATTCCCTGTCCACAGCGATCGTACCGAGAGGAGTGGCATAGGCGTCACCCTCGTAAACCGAAGCGAACGGAAACGCCTCATAGTGGGAGGGTGCGATCACGACGACTCGATGCGTCGGCCGCCCTTTCAACAAAGCATAGCTGTGCGCCGCCACCGCGCCGGAAAACGGGTAGCCGGCGTGAGGCGCGACCAACGCAATGATCTGCCCTTTTTGCGCGGGCACACTGGCGTGGGCTAGGAAACCGTCAACTGTCGCCGCCAGTTCCTTGGGGTCACTAGGATAAAAACCTCCTGCCACAGCCGCTTGCCGAACCTGTTCCCCCGACCCCGCGGGCGGGCTTTTCGCAATCACTGGCCATGTCACCAGTAAGGGAATTGCGATCAGGAGCATAACTCTGATTTTGGCATTCATAGGAAACTCCGATCCTGTCGCTACCTCAACTAACTCCAAACGCCCGGAATCACATGTTGACAATACTCGCACTTTCCTTTGCGAATATGGTTCTGCGTGATCGTGAACCCGGCGCGCTCGATGAGCAGACGGCGGCACTTCGGGCAACGAGTGTTTTCGGCGGGATGCCCGGGCACATTTCCGATATAGGCGTACTGCAATCCTTCGGCGTCAGCGATCGCCTTGGCTCGTTCCAGGGTTTCGACCGGCGTAGGAGGCAGGTTTTTCAGCAAGTACAGCGGATGAAAGCGCGTGAAGTGGATCGGAACGTCACTTCCCAGATTGGCTTTGATCCACGCACGAGATCGCGAAATTCGGTATCGCCGTCATTCAGCGTCGGAACGACCAGGTGCACAATCTCCATCCACTTGGCTTCCTTCCGTGTCGTGACCAGCGTATCCAGCACGGGCTGAAGCTCGGCATTCACCACCTCGCGGTAGTACTTCGCGGAGAATGCCTTCAGATCGATCTTGATGGCATCGACGTGCTTGCACAGTCGTTTCAGCGGCTCTTGCTGAATAAAGCCGTTCGACACCACCACAGCTTTCATCCCTTGCTCCCGTGCCGCATCCGCGGCGTCGGTAACGAACTCGTTGAACACGGTCGGTTCGCTGTAGGTGAAAGCTACCGCCGGACACTGGTTCTGTTTGGCCAGCGCCGCCACGTCTGCGGGCGGCATATACCGGGCCGGCAAATCTTCGGGGTTGGCCTGTGAGATTTCCCAGTTCTGGCAGAACTTGCAGTTCACGTTGCATCCGGCCGTGGCCAGCGAGAACGCCAGAATCCCCGGATGGAAATGGAAAAAGGGCTTCTTTTCGATCGGGTCGATATGCGCTGCGCACACCCGCGAATGGACGAGCGAATAGTACGTCCCTCCCCGGTTTTCGCGGACACGACAGTGCCCGCGCAGTCGATCTCCAACCACACAGCCGCGCGGACACAGCTTGCACTGGACGTTCTTGCCCGGCAGCTTTTCGTAGAATCTGGCCTCCACGCGAAAGTGTGCGTCATCTTCCGCCAGGGAGGGCGCTGCGAAAGCAACTGCCGGGCTGCTGTGCAGGCAGGCTGCAGCGCAAGCCGCCAGGCAGGGAAGAGTCGCTACCTTCAAGAACGTTCTGCGATCCGTGGACGAGGTAGCGATCGCCGATGGTGGGATGGAGAATCCCAACTCAGAAACCCGATCCATCGACTCATACTCTTGGCGAAAACCCTGCAGCAAGGAGTGGCACAGGGCGAGGGTGGCGTTCGGGGTATTCGGCATAAGCCCACCTCAGCGCTTCAGGTTTATTCTATGCCTTTCCCCTAGAGTGGCTGCAGTGACGGCGGGCACGTCCCGGGTGACTGCAAATTCACGCTCGCTCTCCCTTCCATAACTTGGGAACCTCAAACCTGGTTCTCCAAGAAGTCTCTTCCTTCTGGTGTGACAAAACATAAGGTTGCACGCTCAGAACGGCTTAGCCTCGACCAGAATGCGAAAGAACCTCATTCTGGGGGCATTGGCGAATCGAATGAAAATAAAGACTTCACCAAACGAATCAGAATACAGCGCGTGATCTTCAAAACCAGGAGGGCAATACATACCCCTTCGCGCTGGCATCCCGCGGCTTGCCAATGATGCGTTGTCCGTTGTTCAGAAATCCCGATTTGGGAGTTACAGCAATCGGGCTGTCGTCGGCATCGATTCTGGGCGGATGACGGGCAACTCTTACCTAATCTTGTAAGGTAAGGGTTGCTGACCATACACCCAGACACCTATCGCGATGCTTCCGCCAACTCAACTATTGCGCCTCGCCAAGTATCTGTCGCATCCTTTCCGGCTATGCTCCCGGGTTCCTCATCTCTGAGGTGCGGCCCAACTTCGAAGACGATGGAACGGCGCACCGAGGCAGAGTACGCGGAAAGCAGCCCAGCCCGGAGTTCCTCGATCCGCTGGTGGAGCACGAGGCGCAATTCAGCAAGGAGCCTCCGAACCTCCGCCTCATCCTGCGCGGCCAAAGCCTGGGCGCACAAAACCTTAACTTGTTCCTCGAAGCGCATGGGGTAACGACTAGCAGTGTGCCTTCATATACCTACGCTCGCTCTTTCGATCTGTCGATACTCTGCCTCCTGTATTTCCGGCACACTCGACGGGGAACTGGGACGGCGAAGGAAACTTGGAATTGGGACTGGACGAATCGAATCTATTTCCTGCGGCGCTGAGGCCGAATCCGCTTCGATGGATCGTGAAAGACAATTGCGAACCGTCGAGAAGTTGATCGCGGTGGTGTTAGCGCCCAAACTTCCCATTCGCTCTACTATCGGCTAGTGCCAGCTTCGTTTGCTAAGCTCGTGTACCAAACGGTGTGCCTGTTAAGTGGATTGTTGTCCCGAGAGACAGGCAAATTTGGGGAAGGGGGCGCAGCAACCAAAGATACCAAGCGACGCGTGGCCACATTAGTACCCACATCGACCATCAAGCATGTCTGCCCGAGTCACTCTGTGGGGACGGATGGGTCGATCCCAGCTTTTGCCGCAATCGCGACAGAGCACTTCAGAACCCTCGGGAGACGTTGATCTGCTTCCACAGACGGGACAGGGTCCCACCTGATCACTATACAAATCTGACTCGGCCGTCTCTGCTGTGAACTTACACACCCGCAAGAAATGGTCAAAATTGCGGCCAGATTTCAGCCAGTCGAGCGCTTGAGAGGTCGAGTCGCACTGGTCATCGAATTTTCCCTAGGAAAACCCTTCAACTCATTCAGGTAATCTGCGAGCCAGGGGGCATTGTCCGGCAGGTGGACCAAGCCATTCTCGATCGTGCTGGTGACCGAGTGCATCCGCATGATCTTGTCCATCGCCGTCTCATAGCGAGTCACGCCGTGCAGACCCTCGCGAATGAGTTCCTGGATCAGTTGGGCGCCAGAGCTCTTATCTTCGATCAGAACTGTCGTAGCGTGGAATCTCGTTGCTTTCTCTCGCACCGCGCGCTTCAGCTCGGGGTACTCCATACGCCGCCGAAGCACGTCGAGCAGAGCGGAACCCTGATTTCGCCAATCACCCCCTCCAGCGTTTGTAGAACTGTAGAACCAGCTTTCTCTGAGGGCGGACCGGCGGACCATACGTTGTTTGCCCGTCACTTACCGAAATCATGGAGGAAGGAGGAAGGCACCATATTACCGGAGATCA
>Ga0209415_10007480_pt1 | contig 19074 bp, 18 predicted proteins | sample PeaSoiSIISIP2007_FD_187696 | JGI IMG/M metagenome (GOLD analysis project Ga0209415, IMG submission 187696) | Peat soil microbial communities from Weissenstadt, Germany - SII-SIP-2007 (SPAdes) (version 2) | ecosystem: Environmental > Terrestrial > Soil > Wetlands > Peat | place: Germany...
AAAGCCCGGGCCGACAGCGGGCTGAGCACGCCGTTGAAACTCCCGACAGGCGTGCGGACGGCTTCTGCGATAACGATACCTGGCATGATTCCTTGTCTCCCTAAATTCTTTTAAATCGTCGATTGCTCGTCTCAACGGTGTGGCGCCGAACTTGGTTGCACGAACATCCTGGCCCGACAGACCCAAAAATGTTGCTACGCACAAAACTATGCGCAATCCCCCCCCCTCGGCACAAGGCTAATTGCGGCTCGTCCCGAAGTTTGATTCAAAAACTTGGAGGCGTGCAGGCGCTGACCACCCGACAATCGTCTCGACCGACATTGCGAAAGCGATGCGGCGTGTGACTGTGGAAATAATAGGCTTCCCCCGGCCCCAGGATCCGCAACTGATCGCCCACCGTCACCTCCAGCCGCCCCTTGAGCACCACGCCGCCTTCCTCGCCGTCATGGCTGAGCGGAACGCGACCGGTGTCGGCGCCGGCGACGTAGCGTTCCACCATGATCTGCAGCGCTCGGCCGGCCAGATCCCGTCCCACCTGACGATAAGAAATGTCACCGCTGACGATCTCGACCAGATCCTCGGCGGCGTAAAACACTTTGGGCGGGGCGACGACCTCCATGGCGAAGAATTCGGCCAATCCCATGGGGATGCCATCCAGCACCCGCTTCAAAGCGCCAACCGACGGATTGAGTTTGTTGGATTCGATCAGCGAGATGCTGGCATTGGTCACGCCGGCGCGGCGCGCCAATTCCCGCTGGGAAATTTGCAGACGCTGACGCACCATCTTCAAACGGGCTCCGACATCGACGTCCATGACGCCACTCCGTTTCCACTGTTAAGGATACTTAACATTTTTCACGAAAAATAAGGAAAATCAACATATTGATGCGCATCAAGAAAGCATCTTGTTAAATATCGGCGAACAGTCGACGCTGAAGACCGCTCTTGCTCCTCGCTCAAGGTCTCTCACCATGCTGGAAAACCGCACCCCCGATCTCGCCGCATTCTGGATGCCCTTCACAGCCAATCGCCAGTTCAAGGCCAATCCTCGTCTGCTGGCCAGCGCCAAGGACATGTATTACACGGCCAGCGATGGCCATCAGGTACTGGACGGCACCGCCGGCCTGTGGTGCGTCAATGCCGGTCATTGTCGCGACAAAATCACCAAGGCGGTGCAAACCAAAGTCGCCGAGTTGGATTTCGCGCCGACCTTCCAGATGGGGCATCCCGAAGCCTTCGAACTGGCGAGCCGCTTGGCGGCGCTGATGCCTGGGCCGCTCAATCATGTCTTTTTCACCAATTCCGGTTCGGAGTCGGTCGATACGGCGTTGAAGATCGCGCTGGCCTATCATCGCCTGAGGGGTGACGGCGCGCGCACCCGCTTGATCGGCCGTGAAAGGGGTTATCACGGCGTCGGCTTCGGCGGATTATCGGTCGGCGGCATCGCCAACAATCGTAAGCATTTCGGCCCGCTGCTGCCCGGCGTCGACCATCTGCCGCACACCCACAATCTCGATCACAACGCTTTCACAAAAGGGGAGCCGGCGTGGGGCGCCCATTTGGCCGACGAACTGGAACGCATCGTCACGCTCCATGACGCCTCGACCATCGCAGCGGTCATCGTCGAACCGATGGCCGGATCCACCGGCGTTCTCATCCCGCCGCAAGGCTATCTGCAACGCTTGCGCGCCATTTGCGACAAATATGGCATTTTGCTGATTTTCGACGAAGTGATTTGCGGCTTCGGCCGGTTGGGAACGCCCTTCGGCGTCAATTATTTCGGCGTGCAGCCCGATCTGGTGACCACGGCCAAGGGACTCACCAACGGCACCATCCCGATGGGCGCGGTCTTCGCCACCGACGCCGTCCATGATGCCTTCATGACCGGTCCGGACGGCGCCATCGAGTTCCTGCACGGCTATACCTATTCCGGCCATCCGGTGGCCACCGCCGCCGCGCTCGCCACATTGGACGTCTATGCCGAAGAGGGCCTGCTGACCCGCGGCGCCGAACTGGCGCCCTATTTCGAAGACGCCGTGCACAGCCTGCGCGGCTTGCCGCATGTCATCGACATCCGCAACATCGGCCTGGTCGCCGGGATCGAATTGCAATCCCGTCCCGGCGCCATCGGGGCGCGGGCCTATGAAGCCTTCGTCAAATGCTTCGAAGCCGGCCTATTGATCCGCACCACCGGCGACATCATCGCCCTGTCACCGCCGCTGATCATCGAAAAACATCATATCGACACGTTGATCGGTCAGTTGGCCGACATCCTGAAAACCCTCGTTTGAGGAGACCCCGGCTTTGAAGACTCTGCATCACAGCATCGGCGGGCGGGCGCTTGCCGGAACCAGCGGACGGTTCAGCCACGTCACCGATCCGGCCACCGGCCAGGTCACCGCCAAAGTCCCGTTGGCAAACCGGGCGGAGATCGAAGCGGCCATCGCCAATGCGCATGCGGCCTTTCCAGGCTGGGCGAGCGTCCCCGCCGCCAAGCGGGCGCAAGTGCTGTTCCGCTTCCGCGATCTGATCGTCAAGGATATGGATCGCCTGGCGCAATTGGTCTCTTCGGAACATGGCAAGACCCTTCCCGACGCCAAGGGATCGATCACCCGTGGCCTTGAGGTGGTGGAATTCGCCTGTGGCATTCCGCATCTGTTGAAAGGCGAAATCAGCGAACAGGTGGCCACCGGCGTCGATGTTTTTTCACTGCGACAACCCCTGGGCGTTTGCGCCGGAATCACGCCGTTCAATTTCCCGGCGATGGTCCCCCTCTGGATGTTCCCGATGGCCATCGCCTGTGGCAACAGCTTCATCCTCAAACCCTCGGAAAAAGATCCGTCGACCAGCCTCAGGCTGGCGGAACTGCTGCAGGAAGCCGGCCTGCCCGACGGCGTGCTGAATGTGGTGATGGGCGACAAGGAAGCGGTCGACGTCCTGCTCACCGATCCCCGCGTGCCGGCCATCAGCTTCGTCGGCTCCACCGCCATCGGCCGCCAGATCTATGCCACCGGCGCCGCCCACGGCAAACGGGTCCAAGCGCTGTGCGGCGCCAAGAATCATCTGGTGGTGCTGCCCGACGCCGATATGGATCAAGTGACCGATGCCCTGATGGGCGCGGCTTTTGGTTCGGCGGGCGAACGCTGCATGGCCGTCTCGGTGGCCGTCGCCGTCGGCGAGGACACCGGCGACGAGGTGGTGCGCCGCCTGGCGCCCAAGGTCCGCGACTTGAAGGTCGGCCCTTACACCGATGGCGACGCGGAAATGGGACCGCTCATCACCAAGGACAGCCTGGAGCGAATCAAAGGCTATGTCGCGGCCGGCGTCAAGGATGGCGCCACCCTGGTGGTGGACGGCCGTGATCTGGTCATGCAAGGCCATGAGCAGGGTTTCTTCCTGGGCGGCTGTCTGTTCGACCATGTGACGCCCGCGATGAGCATCTACACTGACGAGATCTTCGGCCCGGTGCTCGCCGTGGTCCGCGTCGCCGACTATGAAACGGCGCTCGGCCTGGTCAACGATCACCAATATGGCAATGGCACCGCCATCTTCACCCGCGACGGCGACGCCGCCCGCGACTTCGTGTCCCGCGCACAGGCCGGCATGGTCGGCGTCAATGTGCCGATCCCGGTGCCGGTGGCCTATCACAGCTTCGGCGGCTGGAAGCAATCATTGTTCGGCGATCTGCACATCTACGGACCCGACGGCGTGAAATTCTACACCAAGCAAAAAGCCGTCACCGCGCGCTGGCCGTCCGGCATCCGCTCCGGCGCCCAATTTCACTTCAAAAGCGGAGCCGAGCATTAAGAAAGCATCGTCATTGCCGGACTCTTGATCCTCATCTGTCCGGCGCGGACTTTGGCCTCAATACTCAAGAGATTTCATGTCTGAGGCTCAATCAAAAATCGTCATGCCCGTGCTCGACACGGGCATCCCTTCGAGGCAAGAGCCATATATTCATTTCCCTGGCCAATTTGAACGGGTTAGGGTGCACGGCCACCACGCTTGACATGAACCAAGGAGCGTCATTGATGCTGAGAAAGATCAACCAAATACTCGCCATGCCGGAGGTCGCGAAGTTCCTGCTGAGGGCCTCCTTCGGCGTCATGATGCTCTTGCACGGAAAATTTAAGATCCTTCACGGTGTCGCTCCCATCGAAAAGATGCTGAGCGCCCACGGACTGCCCGCCATCCTGGCCTATGGCTATCTGATCACCGAAGTCGCGGCCCCCTTGTTCATGGTCCTGGGGCTGTGGACGCGGGTGTCCGCGCTGATCGTCGCCTCCGGAATGGTCGTCGCCACCTATCTGGTCGACACCAATTTATTCGGCATTACCGCCGTCGGCGCCTGGGACGCCGAAAAAACGGCCGTCTATCTGTTTGCCGCGCTGGCGACGGCATTGCTCGGATCGGGCCGCTATGCCGTCAGGCCCGATTGAACAACCGGCTGGCTAGCGAACCATGCCACGCGCCGCAACCGGCACCGGTCCCTCGATTTTAGCCCCCCTTATCGTCACCACCGCGTCGACCATATTGGAAACCACGCAGGCGTGATTGGGCACGATCCGGACGCGGTGTCCCACGGCCAAGCCGGTGACGCCGTCGCACGTGATGCGGCCATGTTCCTCGGAAAGCTGATCGACGCGCAGATCCGGCCGGCCGAGGACATGTCCGTAGCCGGACAACCCCAGCAGATCGGAGGTCAGGACCTTGGTCCCGGCATCGACAATCGCCCGTCCCGGTTCCGGCGTCGACACCACCGTCGCCAGAACGCTCAAAGCGCAATCGGCCCAGGTGCAAACCCCACGCGTCACCAGGGAACGGTCGTTGTAGACATAGGTGCCCGAGCGATATTCGCTGACCACCGGAGCTTCATGAGCCCGCCACATGTCCGGGGCGCCGCCACTGGTGATCACCGGAACCACAAGGCCGGCCCGTTCGCACAGCGCCTTGGCCTCACGCATGAAATCCTGCACGGCGGCCGTCGCGCCGACCGGCGGATAGGTCATCAAACCACCGAAGACAAGACCCGGCGCCTTGGCGATGGCCATGGCCAACTCACAGGCCGCGGCGGCTGTCGCCACGCCGCATCGATGCGCCCCGGTATCGCATTCGACGAGAACGGACAGAGGGTTCCCGACCGTAGCGAAGGCTTCGGAAAGTCCGGCCACCACCACCGGATTGTCGGCCACCACCGCCAGCCTCACCCGCTGGGCCAGCGCGCGCAAATGCGCGAGTTTGCCGGCACCGACGATATTATAGGTCAACAGCACGTCGTCGATGCCGCCACCTGCAATCATCGCCTCGGCCTCGGAAATCTTCTGACAGGTGATGCCCACCGCCCCCGCGGCGATTTGGCGGCGCGCCAGCACCGGCAGCTTGTGCGTCTTGATGTGCGGCCGATTGCGCAGGCCGTGTTCCGTGCAATAGGCCTGGAAACGGTCGATATTCGCTTCGGCGATATCGAGATCGACCAGAACGGCGGGGGTGTCTATTTCGAACAACATGATGCCCTCCTTGGGCGAAAAATAACTATCCGAAACTATCGAGAATGCAGGCCGTCTGGTGACCGGGAGCGACCTCGCGCAAGCGCGGCACAGCCTGCGCGCAGTCCTCTTTGGCATAGCGGCAACGGGTGCGGAACACACATCCCGAGGGCGGCGCCATCGGGCTCGGCAGCTCGGGATTGAGCAAGATACGATCCCGCTTGAGATCGGGGTCCGGTTCGGGAGCCGCCGACAACAAGGCCTCGGTATAGGGATGGCGGGGATGGAGCAACGAGCGGCAGGGCAGGATCTCCATGATCCGGCCCAGATACATGATCATGATGCGATCGGACAGATAGCGGACCACCGAAAGGTCATGGGCGATGAACAGCATCGCCAAATTCATCTCGCGCCGCAAATCCTGCAAGAGATTGATCACTTGCGCCTGAACCGAGACGTCCAACGCCGAGACCGCTTCATCGGCGACCACGAAGCGGGGCCGCACCGACAAGGCCCGGGCGATCCCGATGCGTTGCCGCTGGCCGCCGGAAAACTCGTGGGGAAACCGCGGCATGGCGTCGGCCGGCAGTCCCACCTTGCGCAGAATGTCGACGATGCGGTCGTCCCGGTCGGCCGCGGTGACGTCGGTGTGCAGATCGAGGGCCTCGCCGATGATGGAACGAACCCGCATGCGTGGATTGAGGCTGGCGTAAGGATCCTGGAAGATCATCTGCATCCGGGAGCGCATCTTGCGCATCGCATCGGATTTCAGCGTCAGCACGTCGACCCCTTCGAACAGAACCTCGCCGCCGGTCGGTTCGATGAGACGCAACAAGGACCGCCCCACCGTGGTTTTGCCGCTGCCCGATTCGCCGACCAGCCCCAGGACTTCGCCAGCCTGCAAGCTGAAGCTGACATCCTGCACGGCCTTGACGCTGGCCACTTCCCGTTGCAGCAACCCTTTGCGCACCGGAAAATGCGTCTTCAAGCCGCGGACATCGAGCAACGGCGCGTCCTTTTCGGCGATCACAGGTCCCTCCATCGGAAACAGCGAAGGCGATGATCAGGCGCGGCCGTCTCCATCTCGGGGACGGACCGTCGGCAATCATCGTTTAAATAGGCGCAGCGATCGGCGAAGGCGCAGCCGCCAGGTTGGGCCAACGGGCTCGGCGCATTGCCGGGAATGGCGTAGAGACGCCCGCCCCCTTCAGCCCCGCCCCCCTGCGGCCCGCCCTCGTCGGTCAAGCGCGGAATGCTGGCCAACAGGCCTCGTGTATAGGGATGACGCGGCGTGTGGAACAAGGCCCGCTTGCCGGCCTCCTCGACGATCCGGCCGCTATACATCACGGCGACCCGGTCGGCGATGCCGGCGACCACGCCCAGATTATGGGTGATGAACAGCAGGCTGGTTCCGAATTCGCTCTGCAGGGACTGCATCAATTCGAGAATCTGCGCCTGAATGGTGACGTCAAGCGCCGTCGTCGGCTCGTCGGCGATGATCAGCGCCGGATTGCAGGCCAGCGCCATGGCGATCATCACACGTTGGCGCATACCGCCGGACAAGCGATGCGGATATTCGCCAAGCCGCCGCGCCGCGTCCGGAATGCCGACCAGATCGAGCATCTCGCGCGCCCGAGCCCAAGCGTCCTGACGGCCGACCCGCTTGTGCAGCATGACCACCTCGGCGATCTGATCGCCGATCGTATAGACCGGATTGAGACTGGTCATCGGTTCTTGGAAAATCATGCTGATCTCGTTGCCGCGGATCTTTCTCATCGATCGTTCGTCGGCATGCCGCAAATCGATAACCGAACCGTCGCGGCGCCGAAAGCGCATGGCGCCATCGGTGACGCGGGCGGGCGGGCGGGGCAGCAACCCCATGACGGCCAGACTCATCACCGACTTGCCGCTGCCCGATTCGCCCACAATGGCGAGGGTCTCGCCCTGCTTGATCGTCAGATCGACCCCGTTGACGGCACGCGCCACACCGTCCTCGCCGTCAAAACAGACCTTGAGACCGTCGATCGACAAGAGAATGTCGTCGGCCATTTCGGTAGACGTGCTCATGCCGCCCCCAGCAGACGTCCGGGCCGAGACCCGAGCCCCGGGCCCGGCCGGCCTCCGGCGATCACCGCCACGCCGCCAACCCAGACATCGTCGATGCCGATCGGCGGCAGCATCGGTTCGTCAAAGGTCGCGCCGTCCATGACATCGCGCGTGAACAGAACCATGTCGGCGACCAGACCCGGCCGCAGCACCCCCCGGTCCAACAGGCGAAAACGCTGCGCCGGCAACGCCGTCATCTTGCGAACCGCCTCCTCCAGCGGCATCAGCCGGTTGGTCAGGGCGTAGTGGCCGATAAAGCGGGGAAAACTGCCGCAAGCCCGGGGATGCGGCAGCGATCCCTCGCGCGGCAGACTATCGGAGCCCAGCATATGCAGGCGGTGCCCCAGCACCGTGGCCAGATCATCCTCGGACAGTTGGAACATGACGACGCTGGTCCGGCCAAGATCGCCCAAAATGAGATCGACCATGGCCTCGAACGGTGATTTTCCCCAGCGTTCGCCCAACGCCGCCAAAGTGGCGCCCTGGGCGTCCTTGAGGGTGGGTTCGTCGACGCCGCTGACCCGCACATTGTGCCAGCCGATCAGGCCGATCTTGGAGTCCCAGCCGGCGTCGCCCCCCACGCCATCCTCGATGGCGGCCCGCAAGAGCTCGCGGCTGCGGGGATCTTGCAGCCGCGCCGCCAAGGCGGCGAATCCTCCGGCCTGGGCCGATGGCGGCAACAACTGGAGAATAGTGCTGCTGCCGGCCGGATAGGGATACATGTCGAAACTGACGTCGATGCCCTCCTCGCGGGCCTGCTCCAAGCGCTTGGCGGCTTCCGCCGCCTGGCCCCAATAGGGTTTGCCGGCGGCCTGCAAATGGGACAGCAGCCCGGCCGTGCGGGCGCCGCGCAAAATCTCCAGAAACTCGTCCACCGACGACAGGAGACCACCCTCATAGCTCCGGATATGGGCCGTCAGCAGACGACCGCTGGCGGACACCACCTCGGCCAAAGCCCGCAATTCGGCCTCGTCGGCATAGGCACTGGGCGGATAGACAAGGCCGAAGGACAGACCGGCGGCGCCCTGCGCGAACTGTTCCGCCAGCAGCGAGCACATCTGCTGGCGCTCGGCCGGCGTCGCCGGACGATTGTCGAATCCCATGACCGCCAGACGCAGCGCCGCATGTCCGACCAGCGCCACGAAATTGGTCGACAAACCGGTTTCGTTCACGCGTTCGGCAAAGGATCGACAATCGGCAAAGACCTCGTTCTCGGCGACCTCGCCCAGCAGGCTGCCGAACTGGCCACGCAGGGCGCCCCGCGAGGCCGCCACGGCCGGAAAGAGCGAAAAGCCGCAATTGCCGCCGACCACGGTGGTCACGCCTTGCATGACCTTGTCGAGCCGAGCGGGATGGCGCAGCGATATCAGGTCGTCATGGGTGTGGCTGTCGATGAAGCCGGGCGCCAGATACCGACCATCGGCCTCGATCACCACGCCGCCGGGGACCGCCTCGCCCAAACCCGGCGGCGTGATGGCGGCGATGCGTCCGTCCTCGCTGATCAGATCGGCGCGATACCAGGGGGCGCCGGTTCCATCGATCAGCCGGACGTCACGGATCAGGGTGCGAGTGCTCATGCGCGCTCTCCTCACGAGGTCTTTTGCAGGCGTGGATCGAGACAGTCGCGCAAACCGTCGCCGACGATCTGCAGGGACAGAACCGTCAAGACGATAGCAAGGCCCGGACAGAAGATCAGCCAATCCGCCTGACCGATATATTGCTGCGCCATGGCGATCATATTGCCCCAGGAGGGCGTGCTCGGCGGCGCGCCGACGCCGAGGAAGGACAAGGCCGCTTCGGTCAGGATGGCGTAGGCGAAGACGAAGGTCCCCTGCACGATGATCGGCGAGGACAGGTTCGGCAGAATATGGCCGACCATGATCCGCCAGGGTGAGACGCCCAGCGCTTTGGCCGCTTCGACGAACTGCATTTCGCGCAACACCAGGGTCGCCGCCCGGGCGACCCTGAGAACACGCGGCGTATAGACGATGCCCAGGGCGATGATGATGTTGACGAGCGACGATCCAAGACCGGCCATCAGCGCAATGGCCAGAAGGATATCGGGAAAGGCCATCATGGCGTCGGTCAGACGCATGATCGGGCCATCCAAGCGCCTGACATATCCGGCCAGCAGCCCGCCGATCGCGCCAAAAACACAGGCCAGAGCCGCCACCGAAAGGCCGACGGACAGCGAAATCCGCCCCCCCGTCAGAATGCGCGAAAACACGTCCTGTCCATATTCATTGGTGCCGAACCAATGCACCGCGGTGATCGATTGAAGCCGATGCACCATGTCCATGCGCTTGGGATCGAACGGCGATATCCACGGCGCCAACAGACTGGCCAGAATGATCAACGCCAGGACAAGCGTGGCGACCAGCACCAGCCGGCGGCGGAACAGGCGCCGCACCAGGCGGCGCGACGGCGACATCGGGCGACCGGCGGCAGACGGAAGCGAACGGGATTGAGTCATGGACGAAGGCTCCCTCTCAATACCGGACTCGGGGATCGACCACGGCATAGAGCAGATCGATGACCAGATTGATGCAGACATAGATGCCCGAAATGATCAGCAAGGCACCCTGGATAACCGGGTAATCGCGACGCAAGACGGCCGATACGATCAGATTTCCGGCGCCGGGCAAACCGAAGACGGTTTCGGTGACGATGGTGCCGCCGATGAGAACGGCCAAGGTCAGGCCGATCACCGTCAAGATGGGAATGAGTGCGTTGCGCAAGGCGTGCTTGATGACGACGGCCCCCAGGCCAAGTCCCTTGGCGCGCGCCGTCCGGATGTAATCGTCACCCAGCACGTCGAGCATGCTCGAACGGGTGAAGCGGATGATGATGGCTGAATTGGGCAACCCCAAAGCAATGGAGGGCAACACCAGGTGATAAATATGCTCCCACAGGCTGGCGCCCGGCGGACCGAAACCGGAGACCGGAAACCAATGGACTTTCACCGCGAGATATTCGATCAGAGTGAGCCCCACCCAGAAACTGGGCAGGCTGGCGGCCAGCATGGCGCCGCCGATCACCCCCTGGTCGAGCGCCGTTCCCCGCTTGACGGCGGAAATGATGCCAACCGGCAGACCGATGAGCACCGAGATGGTGATCGACATTCCGGCGAGCAACAGGGTCAGTTGCGCCCGCCCGGCGATGGCGTCAAGCACCGGCTGGTTGAGAAAAATAGACGTGCCGAGATTGCCCGTCAGGATATCGCGGACGAACATCGCGAACTGCGTGATCAACGGCTGATCCAGGCCGAGTTGACGACGCAGAGCGTCGACATCGCTTTGCGTCGCCGACGACCCGAGCATGACCGCCGCCGGATCGCCGGGCACCACGCGGGCGACGATAAAAACGACCAACGCCACCAACGCCATGACGACGACCATGCTGAGAAGCCGGCGCACCACATAGGTCATCATGACGGATCTCCCGTGCGTTAGGGCTTGACCGAAACGTTCCAGAAAAACGGCCAGGGCGCGGCGACCAACCCCGTCAGTTTGCTGCTGGCGGCCGCCAGACTATAGAAATCGCCCACTTTGATGGTGGGCACCTGATCGAAAAAGACCGCCTGCAACTGGCCCCAGGCCGCCGCCCGTTTGGCTGGATCTGGCTCGCCGTTGAACACCGCCAAAGCCTGGTTCTTTTCCGGCGTATCCCACCAACCGGCGTAGGTGGGATTGAGAATGGTGATCAGCGACGGTTCGGGAACGAAGGTGTGGAAGGTGAACAGGGCATCCCAGGCATTGGGGTCGTTGCGCCGTTGCACCAGGGTTGCCCAATCGAGGACCTGTAGGTCCACCGTGAAACCGGCATCCTGAAGATTCTGCTGGGCCACCAAGCTCATCTTGTACAGGAAATCATACTGGGTCGAGGTCATGATGCGGATGGGCTGGCCTTTATAGCCGGCCTTTTTCAGCAAATCGGCCGCCTTCTTCGGATCGGCGGCGCCACGCGCGCCCGCTTCGCTGAAGAAGGGGGTGTCCTTGTCGTAGAACGGCCCTTTGACGGCGAAGAACTGCGGATCGCCGAAGGCGGCCATCAGCATGTCGGGAAGACTGAGAGCGGACTGCATGGCCCGGCGCAAATCGACATTGCCGGTCAACGCCGATTTGTTGTTCATGATCATGAAGGGCCAGGCGAAGGGCTTGATGATCACCGGCTTGACCGTATCTTGTCCCTTGAGGCGACCGAGCATCTCCGTCGGCAACGAATCGGCGTAAAGAACCTGACCGCTCAGCACGCTGTCGACCCTAGTCACCGCATTGGGCGTCACCACGAACCGCAGTTCCTCGACCTCGGCTTCACGCTTCCCGGCGTAACCGCTGGCGGCGCCGGGCGCGGACGTGTAATCCGCGAAGGCCGCCAATCGGATATATTGGTCCGGCTTGTGTTCCAACAGTTTGAACGGACCAGTTCCGATAAATTCCTTCAAGGGGCCCTCGTTCGTCGCCAGGGCTTTGGGCATGACCACCGCCGCCCCATTGTTGAAGGCCAGCAGCGACATCAAGGGAGCGTAATTTTGCTTCAACGCGATCCTGATGGTTGAGTCGTCGGGCGCCGAAAGGCTGTCCAGAATGGCCGCCACCTGTTTGCCGCGCGGTGATGTCTTCATCCAGCGTTCGAGCGACGCCTGCACGTCGGCGACGGTCATGGTGGCGCCGTCGTGGAATTTGACGTCCTTGCGCAGCTTGATCAGATAGACCTTGCCGTCATCCGAGATGACCGGCGGCGCGGCGGCCAGCAACGGCGTCGGCTTCCATTGGGCATCGAAGGTGTAGAGCGTTTCAAAGATGTGCTGACTGATGGTGCTCACCAGATCGACCGTGGTGGACATCACATCTAACGACGGCGGCTCGCCGATAATGGCGACGGTCAAGACACCAGCCGGCTTTGCCTCGGCACCGAAGGGCGTTCCGAAGGCGGAACAGGCAATCGCAGCGGCAACAAACAAAGGCGCTTTCAGGGTCAACATCGCGGTGCTCCCATCATCTTGCCAAACCGTGGCCCGGCCCGGGCTCAAAGATCCGGGCGACATATCGCAAAGTCCGTTACAGCGGAATATATTTCCGTATATCGGAAATACGGTAACCGATCGATCGGCGCGGGCGCAAGAGGAAGATCGCCTCTTTTTGTGTCAACGAGACTTTGCTGATGAATTATTGCTCTTTTCCGTCACGCCCGCGAATATGCATCGGCATTCGCCTAGAGTGTGGCACGGATCAAAAAATCATTGATATCGCAAAGAGTTGGAGCTGCAGCCAGGTCGAAGATATTTTCGGCAAGTACTCGAAACGGTCCGGTCAATGTAATTTCGTCATTCCCGCGAAAGCGGGAATCTATTTGGAGCCCAATATCAGTGCCCGGCGACCTAACAAGTCGCTTTCCTGCAGATGGCCCCGACCCACGGAAGGCCGAAAAAGAATCGGCCTTGGACGGCAGCCGATTCGAGTCCAGAGGCCCAACACGCCACCTCGTCCCTGTCGAAACCCATGGCAGAAGCCAGTTCAAGGAGACCGCGAACATAGGTCCGCGCATAGCTTCGTTCATCAAGGTCCAGGTCTACGAACAGTCTGGTTTCTATCTCGACCGATGCGAAGCCTGCGTTGGCAACGAGTCCGGGAATCATCCGGCCCATGCGACCCTCGCATGCCTCTTGCCAGTCCTGTTGATAGTCGGCATACCCATGCACCAAGCGCCTAGTCAACTCACGGTCGTCACTGGCGATGATGATGCCGTCGAAGTCGTGATGCCCGCTTTCGCGGGCATGACGAGAATATGGTCATGCCCGCGAATGGTCAAATACAGCCCACTTTAGGCGAAGGGCTTGGCTTGTGCGGGAGGGGGCACCGAGCGCTCCCCGGACGGGTGAGCCATCTGGCGAAAGCGGAAGAGCAGAACAGGCCGATACGTTCAGAGCTTGCTGGCCAGACCGGCCGCGCAATCCAGCAGAACCTGGCGATAGTCGCCGTAATGCGCCAAAGCGTCGTCACGCGGCGCCACGATGCACAGCGTGGCGATGGCCACACCCGCATGGTCATGGACGGGCGCGGCAAAACAATGGGTGAAATTGTCCGACACGCTATTGCAGGAGAAAAATCCTTCGGCACCCGCCCGACGGGCTTCAGCAATGAAGGTGGCGACCGGCAGGCGATTGCCGTCCGGCAAAATGAAATCCTCTGACGGGATCAGCGCCTCGATGTCGCCATCCGACAGATGCGCCGTCAGCAGACGCCCGGACGCCGTCCACGGGATCGGCGTCTGTTCGCCGACGTCGGAGCTGATGCGAAAATGCCGCCGCCCCTCCTTCATCATGGCAACCGTGTATTTGTTGCCATCGAGCACGCACATCTGCGCCGTTTCCCGGGTTTTCTGGGTAATCGTCAGAAGAAATTCGTCGGCTTCGCGCGCCAGATCGAAATGTTTCAGATGCGCCAGGCCCAGATAATAGAGCCGCCGGCCGAGAAAAACGCGACCATCCCCATCGACGCGATCGAGTATCTTGCGCTCCAACAAAAGGTCGATAATTTCATAGACCGTCGATTTCGGCGCCCCGATTCCCGCCGCGATCTCGTTGGGGCGCAGCGGATGCCGTTGATCCTTCAGATAGTCCATGATGTCGAACGCACGATCCAGTCCGCGCGTTCGCCGCTTCACTCCGGTCTCTTCGGACATCCACCTTCTCTTCGCTGCTAGGGGTTCTTGTCATCTAAAATGACATGAACCACTAGCGTCTATGCGATGCCTTCGCCTCCGGCTTCGGCAGGCTCAAGCGCCGCTCGGGCTATGGTGACGCATTTCATTTTAGATGAAACGCGCCACTAGCCGACTGTTTTATCCTTGTAGGCCACACAATCGATCTCGACCTTGCAATCCACCATCATCCGCGACTGGACACAAGCCCGGGCCGGCGGGTTTTCGGAAAAATACTCGGCATAGATCCCGTTGAACGTCCAGAAATCCCTTGGGTCATCCAACCAGACGCCGACTCTGACGACGTCGGCCAAGCCGTAACCGGCCTCGGTCAGGATCGCCACGACATTGTCCATCGCCTTGCGCGCCTGAGCGGCAATACCGCCATCGATGATCACCCCATTTTCCATGGCGACCTGTCCGGACACATAAAGCCAGCCGTTGGCTTCGACGGCACGGGCAAACGGCAAAGGCTGCCCGCCGGCACCCCGTTCGCCGGCTCCATAGCGGATAACACTCATTGTCTGACTCCTCTTGCGGCAAGGCTCTTCGGATAGAAATCGAAGACCTCAGGATCGCAAATTCCATAATTGCGGACATAAATCCACGATAGCGGATAACTCACTATGAGCATCTCGGCATGGAACGTCAAGAAGAGGCTTCGCCCGATTGGAGGCTTGCATCCGGCGGAAAACCGCCTATTATAAATAGGACCAATTTAGTCCTAATTTAGAAAGTGCTAAAAAATGCGGTTGAGCCGCATGACCGATTACGCTGTCGTCATTCTCTGCCAGATGGCCCAACGGCCGGAGAGCGCGGTGTTTACAGCGTCGCATTTGGCCAATACGACCCATTTGCCTCTCCCCAGCGTCAGCAAATTACTGAAACTGCTGACCAACAAAGGCATCTTGCGGGCGCAACGGGGCGCCAGGGGCGGCTATGGTCTGGCAAGAGCGGCCAACGCCATCTCGGCTCGCGACATTATCTTCGCCCTGGAAGGGCCGGTCGAACTGACCGACTGCGTGGAAGGCGGCGAAAGCGGTTGCGACCGCCAACGGTCCTGTTCGCTCCGGGGACATTGGGATCCGGTCAATCTGGCCATCGAACAGGCGCTCGGCAAGGTGACCCTGGCGGAAATGGCCGCGCCACGATCACCCTATGATTTTATTCGCGGTATCGACGTCGGGGAAGGACGGTCCGGTTTCCGGGGCGAAGGAGTGTGACCATGAATGCAGGCGTCGAACAGGTGCGGTCGCTGGCCGACCAGAAATACAAATACGGTTTCGTCACCGACATCGAATCCGAGGTCGCGCCCAAAGGACTGAGCGAGGAAACCGTCCGCTTCATCTCGGCCAAGAAGGACGAGCCGGAGTGGCTGCTTGCCTGGCGGCTCAAGGCGTATCGGGCGTGGCTCAAAGAAACCGAGCCGAACTGGGCCCGGCTTCATCACCCCCCCATCGATTACCAGGACGCCTATTACTATTCGGCGCCGAAAAAGAAGGATGGTCCGAAGAGCCTGGACGAGGTCGATCCCAAGCTGCTTGAGACTTACGCGAAGCTTGGAGTCCCGCTGCATGAACGGGCCATCCTGGCCGGGGTGGCGGTGGATGCGGTGTTCGACAGCGTATCGGTGGCCACAACCTTCAAAGGAAAGCTGGAAGAATACGGGATCATCTTCACCTCGATCTCCGAAGCGGTGAAGAAACACCCCGATCTGGTCCGTCTCTATCTGGGGTCCGTGGTGCCCTATTCCGACAACTATTTCGCCACGTTGAACAGCGCCGTGTTCACCGACGGCAGCTTCGTCTATGTGCCGCCGGGCGTGCGCTGCCCGATGGAATTGTCGACCTATTTCCGCATCAATGCGGAAAAAACCGGCCAGTTCGAGCGCACCCTGATCATCGCCGACAAAGGGTCTTACGTCAGTTATCTGGAAGGCTGCACGGCGCCCATGCGCGACGAGAACCAGCTTCACGCCGCGGTGGTCGAACTGGTGGCCCTCGATGACGCCGAAATCAAATATTCCACGGTGCAGAACTGGTATCCGGGCGACGAGCAGGGACGTGGCGGCATCTATAACTTCGTCACCAAGCGCGGCGCCTGTCGCGGTCGGGCGTCGCACATTTCCTGGACCCAGGTGGAAACCGGTTCGGCCATCACCTGGAAATATCCGAGCTGCATCCTCCAAGGCGACGATTCGGTGGGCGAATTCTATTCGGTCGCCATCACCAACAATTATCAGCAGGCCGACACCGGCACCAAGATGATCCACATCGGACGCAACACCCGGTCCCGGATCGTCTCGAAGGGCATCTCGGCCGGCCATGCAGACAACACCTATCGCGGTCTGGTGAAAGTGATGCCCAAGGCCGATGGGGCGCGCAATCACACGCAGTGCGACAGCCTGCTGATCGGCAATCAATGTGGCGCGCATACCACGCCCTACATCGAATCGCGCAATCCATCGGCGCGGATCGAGCATGAGGCGAGCACTAGCAAGATCAGCGAGGATCAATTGTTCTATGCCCGGCAACGCGGGCTCTCGGAGGAAGAGGCGGTTTCGCTGATCGTCAACGGCTTTTGCCGGGAGGTGCTGCAACAATTACCGATGGAGTTCGCGGTGGAAGCGCAAAAGCTGGTGGCGATTAGTCTGGAAGGAAGTGTCGGGTGATGACGACGAAAACGAGTTCCGAGACGAGGGAGCCGGCGCCATTGCTGGCGGTGAGCAACCTGCATGCGACCGTCGACGGTCGCGAAATACTCAAAGGAATCGATCTCGTCATCCGTCCCGGCGAGGTGCACGCGGTGATGGGGCCGAACGGAGCCGGCAAAAGCACCCTCTCCTACGTCCTGGCGGGTCGCAGCGGTTATGAGGTGACCGAAGGAAGCGTGCTTTATCGCGGCCTGGATCTGCTGGCGATGAAGACCGAGGAGCGGGCCTGCCGGGGCGTTTTCCTCGCCTTCCAAAATCCGGTCGAAATCGCCGGCGTCACCGGCGTCAACTTCCTGAAGACGGCGGTGAATGCCATCCATCGCTTCCGCGGCGAAGCCGAATTGGACGCCATGCAGTTTCTCAAAGTCGCGCGGCGCAAGGCGAAGGAACTCGGCGTGGACGAAGACATGCTCAAACGGGCGGTCAATTCCGGTTTCTCGGGCGGTGAGAAGAAGCGCTACGAGGCTTTGCAGATGGCCTTGCTCGAACCGCGCCTGATGATTCTCGACGAAACCGACTCGGGTCTCGACATCGATGCCCTGAGAGTGGTGGCGAAAAGTGTCGATGCGATGCGCAGCCCCGACCGGGGCTTGCTGGTGATCACCCACCACCAACGCATCCTCGACTATATCGTCCCGGACCGTGTGCATGTGCTGGCCGACGGGCGCATCGCGCAAACCGGCGACAAGGATCTCGCCTTGGAACTGGAACGCACCGGATACGCCCAGTTCATAGGACAGGCGGCATGACCACCATCAACCATACCGACTGGCTGGACGACCTGCGCCGCGCAGCCAGGACCAGAGCCGACGCCGCCGGACTGCCGACGCGCCGGGACGAGGCCTGGAAATATACCGATATCGGGGCCCTCGGGGTCGCCGCCTTCGCCTTGGCCGAGCCCCCAAAGGGCGCCCCACCGGAGGTTTCCTCGGTGGGCGAGACCATCCGTCTCATGCTGGTCAACGGCCATCTGATCACTCCCCCCGGCGCCAACCTGCCGGCCGGCGTGGTCATCGAGCCTCTCGACGCCGCGTTCTCGTCCGAACAGGTGCGCGCCCATCTTGGCCGGGTCATCCCGGCCGACCGCACATCGTTGGCGGCATTGAATGGCGCCCTGTTCGGCGACGGCATGCTGCTGCGCGTCTGTGCCGGCGTCATTTGTGAGCGCCCCATCGAGATCATCTCCTTCGGCCAGGCCGCCGATGCGCCGCTGGCCTTCCATCCGCGCTGCCTGGTGCTGGTCGAGGACGCGGCGTCCGCCACGCTGATCGAACGGCATCTCGGCCAGGGCACCTATTTCAGCAACAGCGTGGTCGAGATCGCCCTCCAGCCCCATGCCTCGCTCCACCATTACAAACTGCAAGACGACGCGGTGAGCGCGATCCATGTCTCGACCACAGGCGTTTCTCTTGCCGCCGACGCTCGTTACGCCGGAGTGCTGGTGCAGACCGGCGCCAGACTGGCCCGCCACGAAGTCCATGCGACGCTGGTCGGCGCCGGGGCAAGCTTCGAACTGGACGGCGCTTATCTGGGGAGCGGCCACCAGCATCTCGACAACACCACCTTCGTCACCCATGCCGCCCCCGGCGGCTCGTCCCGTCAATTGTTCAAGGGCGTGTTGGATGGAGAGGCCCGCGGCGTGTTCCAGGGCAGCGTCCTGGTCGAGCGCGCCGCGCAGAAAACCGACGCCTATCAGCTCAGCAAGGCCTTGCTGCTGTCGGGACAGGCGGAAATGGACGGCAAGCCGGAACTGGAAATCTATGCCGACGACGTGAAGTGCGGTCACGGCTGCACCGTCGGCGATATCGACGAGGACGCGTTGTTCTATCTGCGGGCCCGCGGCATCGATGAGAGTGACGCCCGTCAGTTGCTGCTCGAAGCCTTTCTGGCGGACGTCCTGGAACGGATCGCCGTGGAGCCGCTCCGCGAAGCTTTTGCCGCCGTGGTTGGCGAACGCCTAGTGCACTGACACAAACTGAAGATTCAGTTTGTGTCAGTGCACTAGAGTCATCAATAGCCCCTCTGCCTTAGCGGGGCCATCCGGCCCCTTGGCCGCCGCCTCAATGG
>Ga0209415_10007481_pt1 | contig 19074 bp, 20 predicted proteins | sample PeaSoiSIISIP2007_FD_187696 | JGI IMG/M metagenome (GOLD analysis project Ga0209415, IMG submission 187696) | Peat soil microbial communities from Weissenstadt, Germany - SII-SIP-2007 (SPAdes) (version 2) | ecosystem: Environmental > Terrestrial > Soil > Wetlands > Peat | place: Germany...
CCCGCCGCTCTCGCCGGTGGGAGCAGTAGGGTCGTCGTATCGCCTGACCTGGCGTATTACAAGGAGGTTGGATGGTAGCTACATACGACGATGCCGCTCTGGTGGTGCAGCTCGTTCGCTGGGGGACCGAACTCGGCCTCAGCGATGCGGTCCATACGTTGCTGTCTGAAGGTTTCGACCCGGCAATTGCGTCCACAGACGACGTTGCCGTACGCAAAGTGCTCGAATTCGGGGAAGTGGTTGGCACTCTGGTCAAGCAGAACGTCCTCAACAAGGACCTGGTTCTCGACCTTTGGTGGGCCGCCGGGGTATGGGAGCGCGTCAACCTTGCCGCCGGGCGCGAGCGCGAGCGCGTCGGCCAGTTGAGGCTTTATGAGAATTTCGAGTCACTCGCTAAAGCCGCCGGCGCCTAACTCCGCTGAGCTCCACCTGCAGTTTAGGCAACATCCAAACCGCTAAGCCTTGGCTAGCCAAGTCTTGAGGAAAGGGACCGCGCCCTTGTGTATTTCCGCGTGCGCTGGTTTACCCCAGGCACCATACACGACCGTAATCACGAGACCATCGACATTTTCGATGATCTCGACGGGTAGAGGTGGGCCGGAGGCCTTCAGATAGTCGGTTTGGCTGATAGTCAAACCGTCCGCCTTCGTCGATTGGCTTATCCCGATCACGCTCTGGCCGCGGATCGTCGTCGTTGGCCCGATCACTGGCTTGCCGCCGAGGTACAGCATGTACGCAGCCGTCCCGACGGTGAGGTCAACCTCCCAACTGTCGAACACCGCCGCCGTCTTAGGCACTCCAACCCAGTGGCCGGCCTCTGCCTTTGATGCCGAAGCCGTGAAGCCCAAGAAATTCCCGAGCCCAGCAGCGTTCCCCTCGACGTACAGCTTGCCGTCCAGGTCGAGGCTGAGGTGGCCCGTAGGGCCGCCAGCGTTGAGTGTGCGTGTTTGAGTACCGTCCGACTGACCGCTGTGCGCTACCCAGGACTCCGATTTGCCGAGGAGCGACCAATTGAGCGTCCACTCGGCCCCGCGCTCGAGTTGGAACGCAGCAATTGCCGTGTCAAGCAGCAAGGCCGGGTTGGTTGGAGCGCTCGTGGTCGTCGTGGGGGGACTGGTCGTTGTGGGATAACTGCTCGTCGTGGGCGGGGTCGTCGTGGGCGGGACCGTAGTGGTGGTCGACGACGGCGTTGTCGTGGTGGTAGTAGAGGTGGTGGTAGTAGAGGTAGTAGTGGTGGACTGGGCTATCGCCGTCGCCGCGGCCAGTGCGCTCGCCAAGATCACCGCCGAAATTGACGTGCCAATTGCCACAAAACCGCGCCGCACGCCCACTCCAACGATCCTGACCGCCTCTTGGCCCGATGTCAAGTACTCAGTAGTACAGCCCGCTTGGGCCGGAACTGCGTGAGCTCAATTGACCGGTGGGCCGGCGAGCTGAACAATTGGCTCAGCACGACGCACGCCGCACCTCTAGCCCAGGCAACATCGTCGACTGAACCGACAAAAAAGTCCATATTTCGGTCGGTACCGGCGAAGCAATGCTCTCGTAGCGACGCGAAGGCGGCTTCCCAACCGAGCGGCCCGGCCAGGGCCCCTTGGCCAAAAAGGATAACTAACCTTGGGTTCAGCAGGTTCACCAACGCGGCGATCCCTAAACCAAGCATATGGCCGGCGCGTCGCAGAGCGGCCGTCGCCATCGCGTCTCCTTCGTCTGCTGCGACGCGCACCACCTCTATCGTCCTGTTGGACGGGCGTGTCCCGGACAGAGAGCTCTTCTCGCCCTGAGAGATAGCTTCCTCGACGTACGCGAGGACGGCGCCTTCGGAGCTGACGGCCTCGAGGCACCCAACGCGCCCACAGCCGCATTGCGACGTCGCTCCTGGGACCGGCACGTGGCCGATCTCGCCCGCGGCGCCATCGGCACCGCGATAGAGGTTGCCGTCGATGACGATCCCGGCGCCTACGCCCTCTCCGAACGCGACGACCACGAAATTGTCGACCCCGCGGCCCCGCCCGAACCACTGCTCTGCGACGGTCAGGGCGTTGCAGTCGTTCTCTACCAGTACCGGGCGGTCCAAGCGCTTGGCGATGGGGGCAGCCACCTGCACATCTGTCCACCCGAAGAGCGGTGTATGCCTGCAAGTTCCGGTCCGGGGCTCGATAAGCCCCGAAAGACCTATGCCTATCCCGACGACTTTACCCATACCGACACCGGCACGGTCAGCGGCTTCCTCTATCGCCAGACAGATCCGGTCGAGCACCGAGACCGGGTCGTGGGCTCCTCGCGCCCTCAAGGTCCTGTCATCGGTCACTGGAGCCCAGTCCAGCTCCACCATTTCCGAGTAGATCACCTCGGCCCTGATGTCAGTCACTACGATAAAAAGGCCGCGTCCCATTATCTTGACGCCGACGGCGTAGTTACGCTCGTCGTTGATACGCAGCACGAGCGGCGGCCGCCCACCTCTGGACTTGCCTTGGCCAATCTCGTTGACCAAGCCGCTTTCGATCAACTCGGACACGATGGCAGAAACAGTCGCCGGGCTAAGGCCGCTCGTCCTGACAACGTCGGCGCGAGATATGGCACCGGTCCGCAATACGTTGAAAACGAGGTTGCGGTTCATCTCGGCCATTAGCCGGCGGTCCCCGCGGCGGATACCGTGCGCAGAAAGCTGTTCGTCACGAGCCACTGCTCGGCCCACCTCCATGCGGGGGGTGCGGCGCGCCCGTCGCGTACCCAACTTCTTACGCTCTACAAACTAAGGCAGGCCCGCCACCTTGTCAACGCGTTGAGCGAGATGCGCACACTCTGAGTGGTAACTGGGCGCCTTTCAGGATGGTGCAGCGCCGTTGGGTACAGGACGAGGTGAAAAAACCGAAAGGCGGACGGAGCGTCAGTGTTTGTCGGCCGAGGCGGGCAACTCGACGTCCGAAGGATGACGGTGCGGCATGGCGTCGGCCGGGATCTTCCCGAGGCGGCCAGCTTGGTAGTCCTGCATCGCCTGCGCGATCTCCTCTTTGGTGTTCATTACGAAGGGACCGTAATGGACGACGGGTTCGCGGATCGGGAGGCCGCCGAGCACGAGGACTTCCAGGTTGGGGCTGGCGCTGTCCTGAGACCGTGCGGCCCCGATCTGCAGGGACTCACCCGGGCCAAAGACAACGAGTTGCCCCGTGCGAACGGGCGCGAGTTGCTCACCCGCGTAGCCCTCGCCAGCGAGAACGTACACAAGAGCATTGAAGTCCGGCCGCCACGGCAACCTCATTTGAGCCGTTGGGCTGATGGTGGCATGGACAAGCGTGATCGGCGTGAACGTCGAACCCGGGCCGCTGTAGCCAGCCACATCACCGGCGATCACCCGCAGGAGGGCACCCCCGTCCTCGGTGGTGAGCAAAGTCTCCTCCCGTCCACGTATGTCCTGGTACCGGGGGTGCTCCCACTTGTTCGCGCGGGGCAGGTTGACCCACAACTGGATACCGTGGAAAAGCCCACCGGAGAGCACGAGGGACTCTGGCGGAGCTTCTATGTGAAGGATCCCCGCACCGGCAGTCATCCACTGCGTGTCCCCGTCAGTGATGCGCCCGCCTCCACCGTTGGAGTCCTGGTGCACGAAAATCCCATCGATGATGTACGTGACCGTCTCGAACCCACGGTGGGGGTGCCACGGCGTCCCTTTTGGCTCACCGGGGCCGTAATCGACCTCGCCCATCTGGTCCATATGCACAAACGGGTCCAGCTCTGAGGCAGGTACGCCGGCAAAAGCCCTCCGGACGGGGAAGCCCTCTCCTTCCAAACCGCTCGGTGCCGTCGTGATCGACCGCACTGGACGCCCTTGGGCGCCCCCCGGGCCCGGTGTAGTTATGCGTGGGAGCACCAAGATATCTTCGACCGTCACTGCCGGCATGGCTGCCTCCTCGTAAGGCGTGCATTTAGCTCATCGGAACTTAACCTTGTGGTTACTCGCCAACGGCGCGGTCTCGGTCGATATTCCCGTCAGAGGCCGGCCTCGGAGCGCGCACCAACAATGCTCGGTGCCAGACGTTCACCACCAACGAACGGCCGGGTGCGATGATGTCGCCGTCCAGCTCTCGGGGGAGATCAGCCGCAGCGGTGACTTCCACGTTGCTTGCGGTGTAGCGCTCGAAGTGCCGCTCGGGGTGATGTTTCCCCCCCACCATCCACCGCGCTAGGGACGCCCAGCCCAGAAAACCTCTCGGCATCAGGATCCCCACGTCGAGCAAGCCGTCGTCCAAGCATGCGCCGGGGAGCAGCGCAAAACCGCCCGGGAGGATCCCGATGTTGCCGACCACTACTGACTGCGCCCTTCTTCGGAGGAGCTCCCCTCCGTCCAGCCGCACTGTCATCTCCTTTGTGGAGCTCCCCAGGTGCGCCAGGGCACCCACCCCGTAGCCGACCCATCCCAGGTGGTCCTTCAGCATGCGCGGGGTGGACCGCACGACTGCTGCATCGAGGCCGATGCCCGCCATAGCGACGAAGGGTGAACCGTCGGCGACGGCCAGGTCCACCCGGCGTTCGTCCCCTCCGAAGCCGACCGCCAAGGCTTGGCCGAGCTTGGACGGCAGGTCGAGGGCATGAGCGAACAGGTTGGCCGTGCCCCGCGGGATTATCGCCAGGGCGACCCCGCTATAGGCGAGAGCGTGAACACATGCCCGCACCGTCCCGTCGCCGCCCACTGCGAAAACCAGTCTGTCGCCGCTGCCCGCGACGAACCTAGACAGATGGCTTTGCAGCTGCGGGCTGGTCTCCCCGGCCTCGGTCCCCATGAACTGGGGCTCCCAGCCGTTGGAAGCAGCAACCTCCCGGCACCGGTTCTTGAACGCGTCGACGCGCCGGATCCGTACCGGGTTGATCACGAAGGCTACCTCTCTCGTGAGGATGGTGAACAATACCCGTGCCAAGCCGGGCACCGATTGAGGCCCGGAAAAACAAGACTTGAACTGAGACTGAGTCTAGGATTAGAATTGGGTCTATGAACGATCCCTTTGCCACCGCTAACCAGTTCAAGCCCCGAGTTCTCCCCCTCTCGGTGGCGGTAATCGCGGCTGCCGGGCTGCTTGCAACTACCTCTGCTGCCTTTGCCAGTTCGGGCCCGGGCAAGGTCGTTGCCGTAGGTGCCGAAAACGAGTACGCAAACGTGATAGCCCAGATCGGCGGCCCCTACGTCAGCGTGACGGCGGTCATGAGCAACCCCAACACCGACCCCCACGAGTTCGAAGCGAGCGCGAGCGTGGCAGAGGAAGTAAGCCATGCGCAGCTCATCGTCCAAAACGGCGTCGGCTACGACACGTTCATGAACAAGATCGAGTCAGCCTCTCACCGCTCCGATCGTCAGGTGATCGTCGCACAAGAACTGATCGGCGCGGCAAGCGATGCGTTCAATCCTCACCTCTGGTACGACCCGCGCACGATGCCCGAAGTTGCGAGCGCCGTTGCGACCGACCTGTCCCGTCTCGAGCCGGCTCACGCCGCGTATTTCAAGAGCAATGTCAAGACCTTTGACCAATCGTTGCAGCCTTGGTTCACTGCGATCGCGAACTTCAAAAAGGCCCATCCGGGGGTACCAGTTGCGGTAACCGAGCCGGTCGCCGACTACATGCTCCAGGCGGCTGGGGCCGAGATCAAGACCCCTGACTCGTTGCAGGCGGCGATCATGAACGGCACCGACCCTTCCCCACAAGGCATCTCCCTTGAAGAGCAACTGCTCACAAAGCACGAGGTCAGGGTCTTTCTATACAACCAGCAGGTCACGGACAGCCTCACAGCCACGTTCCTGTCCGATGCAACCAAGGGCCACGTGCCGGTCGTCGGCGTTTACGAGACAATGCCTACGCCCGGTTACGACTACCAATCCTGGATGATGGCCGAGATGAACGCTCTGAGGCTCGCCCTGAACGGGACCTCTACAGTAAAGCTCTAATGACCACCTCTGGAGGGCCTGTCTCGGCCGATGCTCCAACGCCGAGCGGCGAAGGTCCCGCGCTGGATGTCGAGGACCTCTCAGTCTGGTTGAGCGGTCAGGAGATCCTCCGGGGAGTGTCGTTTTCGGTTGCAGCAGGGTCGCTCACCGGTCTCATAGGGGAGAACGGTGCCGGGAAGACGACCCTGCTGCGGGCAGTTCTTGGCCTCCTGCCAATCTCGTCGGGCAAAGTGCGAGTGGCGCGAGGGCATCTCGGGCGGCACTCCATCGGTTACGTGCCCCAAAAGGTAGTCCTGGACCCCGACCTGCCGGTACGTGCAAGGGATCTCGTCGAGCTCGGAGCCGACGGGCGCCGGCTGGGAATCCCAATGAGGTCGGGGGCCAGGCGCGCCCTGGTGGACCAACTTCTCCAATCCGTCGACGCCTCCCACCTCGCCGACGCCAGGGTCGGGGCCCTGTCCGGCGGCGAACAGCAAAGAGTCCTGATAGCCCACGCTCTGGCGTCCCAGCCGCAGCTCCTACTTCTCGATGAGCCGCTCGCCAGCCTCGACCCTCGCAGCACACAGGAAACGGCAAGCCTTCTTGGCCGGATAGCGCACGAGAGAAAGGTTGGGGTCCTGCTGTCGACCCATGACATCAACCCGCTCCTTCCGGTCATGGACCGGGTCGTTTACCTGGCTGCAGGGCGTGCGGTGAGCGGCAGGACCGAAGAAGTTGTGCGAAGCGATGTTCTGAGCGCCTTGTACCGCCACCACGTCGACGTCTTCCATGCCCACGGGCGAGTTCTTGTGTCTGTGGGCGAAGAGCGTAGCGAGGAAGGCTGCGAGCTTGACGCGGACGATTGCGCTGACCGTGAAAGCCCCAACGGCGACAGCCTTAACAGTGATAGCCCCGACAGTGACAGCCCCAACGGTGGAGGCGGGCCGGGTGGACCGTTGCCAGCGGCCACTGTTGTCGGCCCGGGACAATCTTGAGCATCCTGCACGCGATATTTCAACCGGGCCTGTTCTCGAACTCCTCCGTTCAGGACGCGGCGGTCGTCGGGGCGGTGGTTGCGTTGGTGTGTGCCCCGGTGGGCGTCTTCACCGTGGTCCGGGGACAATCGTTCGCAGGCCACGCTTTCGCCGACGTCACCGCGACAGGTGGTTCTGCCGCCTTCCTTCTCGGAGTGAGCCCCCTTCTCGGTTTCGTGGTGATGGCCCTGGCTGGCGCAGGCGCAACGGAACTTCTCGGCGCCGAGCGCCAGCGCGGCCGAGACCTCGCGACCGGGGTCCTGCTCGGTGCCGGCCTCGGGCTATCGGCGTTACTGCTCTACTTGACGACGACGGCACAAAGCACCACCGGCGCAGCCGTCACGGTCCTCTTCGGGTCGATCTTCGCAGTCAGCAGCTCGACCTTGCCGATGGTGATCGGCTTCGGTGCAACGGCGCTGTTCCTCGTCGGGCTGGTGTACCGCCCCTTGCTCCTGAGCTCGATCAACCCCGACCTGGCCAGGGCGCAGGGCGCCGGGCTCCGGGTCGTCGGGCTCGTCTACGTCGTTTCCCTGGCCCTGTCGGTAGCGCTGTCGGCCCTTACGATCGGTGCGATCCTGAGCACCGCCCTGCTGATCGGGCCGGCTGCCGCAGCGCTACGGCTCGCGAAAAGCCCGGGCCGGGCCATCGCGTGTGCGGCCGTAATCGGTGTCGCGGCCACCTGGGCCGGGATCGTCCTCGCCTATGACAGCTACAACTGGCCCCCTGCACAGCAGGGGTGGCCTGTCAGCTTCTTCGTCGTCTCGTTGGTCTTGGCCGCTTACTTGCTCGCGCAATTGACCGGTCGCCGGGCCCGGCAGGCTTAGGAGGAGCAGTGCTGTCCGGCCTGTTTTCCGGCTTCATGGTCGATACCTGGCTGCAGGCCAGCGTCATGGCGGTGGTAGCCGGTGCGGTCGGTTTTTTCGTCGTGCTGCGCGGGTCGAGCTTTGCGGCGCACGCCATTCCCCAGGGCGCGTTCACCGGCGCGGCGGGTGCGGCACTCATTGGGGCCAATACCCTCGTCGGCGTCGGTACTTTCTCCCTCCTCGGCGTGGTAGCTATCGCAAGGTGGGGCCGCCGGGGCCAACACGACGTCGTGACGGCGCTCTGCCTAGTGACCGTGCTTGGTATCGGTTCTCTTTTCCTCAGCATGAACACGGAGTACTCCGAACAGACCTTCTCGCTGCTGTTCGGTGAACCGCTTGCCGTCAGCTCCTCGGACCTGCTGCCGACCGCTCTACTTGGTGCAGGGTGCATCACCATGGTCGTTGTACTTTTCCGTCCGTTGATGCTTAGCTCTGTAGCTCCGGAGCTTGCAGCAGCGCGCGGTATCCGCCCTGCACGCATCGAGCTGTTGTTCCTCTTGTCCGTGGGGGTCGCGACGACCATGGCACTACCGGTCGTGGGAGCCCTGCTCGTCTTCAGCCTCATGATCGGGCCGCCGGCCACCGCCCGTTTCGTGACCGACCGGCCCGCGCTGGCAATGGCCGTTTCTGGGGCACTCGGCCTTATAACGGTATGGGTGTCGATCACTGCCTCCTTCTGGTCCAACTGGCCTATTGGCTTCTTCGTGGGCACCTTCGCCGTCGTGTGGTACGCGACAGGGCGCTCCCTCGCACGTTGGCGTAGAAAACCGGGGCCTGTTTTGCCGTTGGAGCTTGCCGGAGCAGGGTCGCGGTAGGGTCGACATGGTGAACGAAGCGCTACACGGCCTAGTCCAACAACGGCTGCGGAGGATCTCACAGCGCTACACCAACGGGCGGCGCGAAGTTGTCGAGCTATTGGCCGACGCCGGGCACCCCGTCAGCATCGAAGACATCGCAGAGCGTGCGCCGCGGCTGCCGCGGAGCTCGGCCTACCGGCACCTCGTCGACCTGCAACAAGCCGGTGTCGTCCGGCGCGTCTCAGCTAACGACGACTATTTCCGTTTCGAGCTGGCCGAAGACATCACCGAGCACCACCACCACCTGCTGTGCACCCTCTGCGGGAAAGTGCTGGACGTAACGCCTACGCCGGCGTTCGAACAAGCGATGACGCACTACCTGGACCGCTTGGCCAATGTCAACGGTTTCATCGGCCTCGACCACCGTCTGGATGTGCTCGGAGCCTGTTCGGACTGCCAGGGCCCCCCCGGGGCGGGGGAGCCGGTGGCTTCTGCAGTTGGGCAACGCGATGACTGAGACCCAGTCGCTGGCAACGCCCCGCCGCCACGATCCCCGTATCGACCCACCAACCAGAGCTGACCGACACAGGACCGGATGGTGGCTGGCAGTGCTTGCGTTCACACCAATTTGCCTTGGCGTGCTCGTATGGGCCACGGTCAACTGGAACGGGAGCTACCCGAACGTCAAGCCGCCCGTACCTCGCGGCTGGCAGGCAGTTCCCGGGATCTATGCCAGTTTCTCCGTACCCGGCAACTGGTCGCTTCAGCCGTTCATGAGCGATGCTGCTTCGGACATCTACTACTCGGGCCGGTCTGGAGGCGTGGGGGAATCGGTCACCGAAGCTGACCAGGAGCCTTCGGCCACGGGGCATCCGCCTTCGATCGTCGGCTCTTTCCTCACGGACCGCTACAGCGTGACCTCGGTGACCCCGTTCAAGCTCCACAACGCCACCGTGGCTTGGCGGTACCTGTTCCACCTGGCGGACGGCACGAAAGGGACGGGCATCCTCGCTTGGGTCAGCGGGACGCAGTCGGAGGTGTGGCTCATCGCAACACCGGTTACGGCCACGACAGATGAAGCCTTGTCCACCCTGACCGTCGCTCCTTAGCGCACGAGCGGTGCAATACGCTGTAGCGTCCGACACCAAAGAGCACCCAAGGAGGCTCGCGCTTGGCTAGCCAGGTGGCCGATTACGAGATCACAAGTTCCGTGGTCGAGGACCGTACTGCCCCATGCCTACGCGCGCGCCGTCCTCAGCGGCTGGGCGGAGGCGATGCTCCGGTCACCATTTGGGTCCTGGGCCCGTTGGCAAGGACGTCCTGGGCGGCCGCCCGGGCCAGGTTAGAACCGGTTGCTTCGGTCCACGACGATCATCTGCCGGCGTGGCTCGAAGCCGGGATTTCCGAGTGGGCACAGAGACCGGTGGTCTGGGTCAGCGCTGCCACGGCGGTCGCCGGCACTCTGGCCTCTCCACCGCCCGGGCTCGATCTGCCGGCCCGGCTCCGTGCGATCGCTTCGGCGGCTCGAGGTGCCCACGCCCTTCACGAGCACGGCCAACTCCATGAAGCAATATGCCCGCAGTCCGTGGCGCTAGTGGCGATTGGCTCACCGGACCAAGCAGCTGGCCCTGAGCCCCGCGGTACCCCTGACGACGCGACGGCGAGCGCGGTGCTCTCGCCCCCAGCGCTCGCAAACGGCCAGGCCCCGCTGGCGCAGGTAGGGTACCCACCCTTGGGGTACATCGACCCGCAGCTACTGAGGGGTGAAGGTGGGCGCTGGTCGGACATCTGGGCACTTGGTGCGACGGTCCACCAGGCGGTCACAGGATCAGTGCCCTTCCCCGGCCTCGATGAACTGCCCGTCGTCCAGGCGCTGTCAAGGCTCCTGTCGGTTCCCACCCCGGCTCTCGGCCAGATGCCTGATGCTGTATCGGAGGTGGTAGCTGAGTGCCTGTCGGTCGACCCGACGGACCGCCCCGCTACTGCGAACGAGGTGGCCGAACGCCTGGACGAGGCAGCCTCAAAGTTGTGATGCCGGACATGTCGACGGCTAATGGCCGACAGATCTCGAGGAGGTAACTGGTTCCCGTGGCAGACAAGCTCGAAGTCCTCCCCGGCCCCGGTCTGGTTGCTCGCTTCGGCGACGTTGCCGTCTGGGCCGGCCCACAATGCTCGCCGGCGTTGCAGGCACACCTCGTGAGCGAAGCGCAGAAGCAGGGGCCCTATGCAGGCGACCAACTGGCAAGCTCCTTCATCGCAGTCCTGCAGCGCGGCGACCCGGAGCCTCAGGCGCCTTTTGCAATCGTCGGGCCTGGGGCAAACGGCCTGGCCCTGTTCCTGCACGGGCCTGTCCAGGCTTGGGACAGCGGTCGCTGGCTTGCGCCGCAGCCGGTGCCCGGCTGGATGGCAACTTCGATCGGCCGGCCCTGGCCCCTGATAATCCTGCCCTATGGAGCCGCGCCTCCTCCCCAGAGCCAGCAAGGGAACCCCTTCGACCTCTTGTCCGGCGCGGTCCCTGGTTCGGGTTTCGTGCTGCTGCGACCGCCACCGGGACCGGGGCAGGTGAGCGGGACGGGCCAAGCCACAGGTTCGTCACTTACCTCTCCAGGGGGCGCTCAGCCGGGCCCCGGAGCGGGAGGGCCGGTGCCCTTCGGCGGACAGCCTGGCTATGGCGCCCAGCCCAGTGGAGTTGGCACCGGGCAGGGAGCTCCGGCTCCTGGGCCTGGTGGTCACGGGCCGGTACCGGGTGGCGCTGGGCCGGGCCAATCGACGATGGCGGCCGCGCCCGTTGCGCTCGCAGGCACGGTGGGAGCTGGTGCCGGAGCGCCTGCCAATTCGGGCACGGTGGGCGTCTCAGGGCCCAGCGGCGGAGCGATCGACCTGCGCAGTGTCTTCGCCGCGTTGCAGTCGCCGCTCCCGGTCGCATCGAGCCCTGCGGCCGCGTTCAGCCCAGACCGACCGGAGGTGCAAGGGGTACGTTGCGAGCTCGGGCATTTCAATCACCCTCGCGTGACCAATTGCATGCGATGTGGCAGACCTATCCCGCCCGGAAGCCCTCAAGCGAGCGGGTCGCGTCCTGCGGCCGGGGTGCTCCTGGCTGACGACGGTTCCATTTGGGCGCTCGGTCGGCCCTGCATTATCGGCGCAGAACCGACGTCCGCCGCAGAGGTCCAGGCCGGCGCGGCACAAGCAATCGCGATGCGAGCCGCACCTGACCACCCGATGGCGCCTGTGCACGCAGAGGTCCAAGCCAAAGGCTGGTCCGCCTACCTTGTCGACCGGGGAGCCGACGGCGGGACCTTCATTCAAGGGCCCGGGACGCAGGGATGGGCACAGTTGGGCCGCAACGAGCAACGGGAACTGCTGGACGGCTCGCACATCTCCTGTGGGGGAAGGGTGCTGACCTACCTGGCCGCCTGGCCGGCCTAGCGGTTTATTGGCCGAGCAAGTCGTGGAACTTAGGGCATAACTCGTTCACGGCTGCCGAAATTACGACCCCGAGGTCGTCAGGCGGCAGGGGCTCGTTCCCCTCGAGCAGTGGCACACGGTCCCCCACTTCCTCGACGGTGGCGCCAGATTCAAGGTCGGCGCATATCGCTTGGCCCAAACTGAGCAACTGAGGCCCCGTCCGGTAACCACCAATATCTGGAGCCTGGCTATAAACGGAGTTGACAAATGCTTGAGCGGCGGCCGGGCTTGTCGAGGAGTGGCTGCCGCATCCCGCGGCCGTGACCGCGACTACCAAAGCTGCAGCTAGCGGCAGGCGCCACGGCACAGACCGGGATCCTAGCGAGAGCTGCTCCGGGTGGCTCAGCCATCGCACCTAGCGCCACGACGAGCAAAGGTCCCTTGTAGGGCAGCGCTAGCATCAGCAGCACCGTGCCCGCAACGACCATGTACGAACGGCTCGGGGGGATGCCTTTTTTCGAGTCTCTCACTGAGCGCTTCTACCAAGGCGTCGCCACAGACGAGGTGCTGCGCCCGATGTACCCAGAAGATCTCGAACGACCGCGCCACCACCTGTGCTTGTTCCTGGCTCAGTTTTGGGGAGGGCCGCGCACCTACGACGACGAGCGTGGCAGCCCTCGCCTCCGCGCGAGGCACTTGCCGTTCAAGATTGACCGGGACGCACGCGACCGCTGGTTGGGCCATATGCGCGCTGCCGTGGAGGAGGCTCGTCTCGGCGCTTTGGAGAAAGCCCAGCTCCTCAATTACTTCGAGGCTGCAGCCAACCACATGATAAACAGCCCCGACGATTGAACTCGTGAAGCCCGGGGGTTCAGAGCTCCAAAAGTCGCGGTCCTCTTCAGATTGAGTCGCGGTGCTCTTCAGATTGACGAGGCAGCATGCAATGACGACGAGCCGCCCGAGACCGGTCCCGCGAAAGGAGCCCGAGGTGTTAGTCAGTTGCGACGAAACCGAAGCAAGCGTGGTGTGCCACGTGGCCGGCGACCTCGACCAGGCGAGCGTGGGTGAGTTCCGGGAAGCTGTCGCCCACCTGAGCAAGACGAAGAGGGTCATCTTCGAGCTGTCCGCAGTTCCCTTCGTCGATGCGGCGGGGCTCGGAGCCCTGATCGGTGCCGTGCGACGCATCCGCGACCGGCGTGGTGGGGCTGTTGTTTGCGCCGCCCGGCCGTCGGTCCGCAGGGTCCTCCAATTGGTGGGCATACCCCGGGTCGTAACAATCCTTGACAACGTCAAAGAAGCTCAGGCGTACTTCAGGCAACCGGGGATGGCGTAAGCTCGCCCGCCGAGCCGTTCCCCCAGGCACTCATTTAGTGCCCGCTGGTCGGGCTTCTATTGCAGCCGCAAGCAGGCGGGCGGCGTTGATGAACCCAACGTGGGTAAAGGCTTGTGGGAAATTGCCGACGAGGCGTTGGGTTTCGGTGTCGTACTCCTCGGAGAACAGGCCAACATCATTGGCCACGGCGACCACTCGCTCCAATATCTCCCGTGCTTCGCCAACGCGGCCAAGGCGCGCCAAGCACGAGACGAGCCACAGGGAGCACGGCAGGAACGTGGCCTCGCCACCCGGCAAACCGTCGACACCAGAGCTGTTGTTGTACCTCGCCACGAACCCGTTCACCATCAGGTCCCGCTTTACGGCCTCTATGGTGCCAACCACTCGCTCGTCGTCGACCGGCAAGAAGCCGACGGCCGGTACCAACAGAAGACTGGCGTCGAGCTCCTTGGAACCATAGGCCTGTGTGAAAGAGCGGAGCTCAGGGTTGTAGCCCTGCGTGCACACCTGGTCATGGATGGCCGCGCGCACCTTGCGCCATTCGTCGACAGGACCGTCCAGGCCGTGCAGTTCGACTGCTTGGACCGCCCTGTCTAGGGCTACCCAGGCCATCACACGCGAGTAGACGAGGCGCTGTGGCGGTCCCCGCATCTCCCAGATGCCCTGGTCCGGTTCGTCCCAGTGGGTTACCACAAACCTGACCAGGGCCCGCTGGAGATCCCAGATGGCGCCGGCCGCAAAGATCCCGTGGGAGCGCGCCTGGTGGACGGCTTCCATCAGCTCCCCGTAGACGTCGAGTTGGAACTGCAGGGACGCTGCGTTACCTACCCGGACCGGGAGCGAGGACTCGTACCCGGGGAGCCAATCGAGCTCGAGCTCCGGGAGCCGGCGCTCCCCCGCCACCCCGTACAGGACCTGGAGCTGCGCTGGGTTGCCGGCTGCGGCTCGGACCATCCACCACAGCCACGCCTCGGCTTCATCCCGGCAACCAGCCTCGATGAGACCGTTGAGAGTGAGCGTGCTGTCCCTGACCCAGCAGTAGCGGTAGTCCCAGTTCCGGGGGCCGCCGAGGGCTTCGGGCAGCGAGGTTGTTGGCGCGGCAACGATACCCCCCGTAGGCGCATAGGTGAGCGCCTTCAGTGTCACAAGAGACCGCTGGACCATGTCCTCCCATTCGCCGTGCACTTTGTTCAACCGGCCCAACCAGTCGTCCCAGTACGACAGGGTGTCGGCCAGACCCGTCTCGTAGTCCAGGTCCCTCCCTGGGTCCTCGTAGGAAGGCGCCCACCACAGCCTGAAACCGAGCCGGTCCCCCTCCTTGACCGTAAAGGCCGCCGTGTGGCGCATGTCCGCGCCCTTCAATTGAACCGGGCTGTCCAGCTCGATCGCGTCCGGGCCCGCCACCGCCCGGATACCGTGCGCGCTCTGCACGACCCAGGGGACCTGGGAACCGTACTCGAAACGGACCAGCACCTCCGTAACCATCTCCACGCTTCCCCGGAGGCCCTCCACTATCCGGAACACCCTGGGGTGGTGGTGGCGCGGCGGCATAAAATCGGTGACCCGGACGCTGCCACTTGGCGTGTCCCATTCCTGGTCAAGCACGAGGGCGCCACCCCTGTAAGCACGCCGGGTAGCAGGAGCTCCACCCTGCGGTGCCAGCAGCCATCGGCCGTGCTCGGCAGTACCCAGGAGGGCAGCGAAACATGCTGACGAGTCGAAGCGCGGCACGCACAACCAGTCAACCGAACCGTCACGACCGACGAGAGCGGCCGTGTGAGTGTCGCCGATCAGGGCATAGTCTTCGATCTTCTGGCTCACGCCGGCAAATTCTAGGGTGGCCTGCTCAGCGCCGGGAGCAGCCACGAGATCGTCGCTAGCCGCTCGCCGCCTTAGGTCAAACCGACAGGAAGCGCCTCACCGCGAAACCGGAGCCGAGGGCACCGACCAGGGCGCCAACTGCCACGATGAACAGCCCGGTCAGCAGCGCCGCGTGGGAGCTGACGTAAAGGGGTTGGTTCACGTCGATCGGGTTGCTCCCGGTGAACGAGGCGAACGTAGCCCGCGCGAAATATGTGATCAGGAAAGCTATAACGGCTCCGAGCAGCCCCTCCACCAGCCCTTCCAGCATGAATGGCACGCGGATGAACCAGTTGGTGGCCCCGACCAGCTTCATTACTGCGACTTCGCGCCGGCGGGCAAAGATCGCGAGCTGGATCGTGTTCACGACGAGGGCGATCGCTCCCAGCATCACACCTCCGGCCACTATTAAGGCCACCGTCCTTAGGGCGGAGAAGTGGGCAAGGGTTTCTGCGATTATTTGCCCCGGGTAACCAACCTGGTAAACGCCCGGTTGGTCGCGGAACTCGCTGGCCAGCTGGGTGATGCTCTGAGCCTTGGCCGGCACGCACTGGAACGACGTCGGCATCGCCGACGCTGTCATAACCTTGACAAGTTCCGGTTGGCCATTGAAGAGATCTTTGAACTGGGCCCACGCCTGGTCCTTGTCGAGAAATCGGCAGCTCGTGATTTCCGTCGGCGTCATGCTGCCAACTTCGTGGTTGATGGCGGCGATCTCCTGGGCGCTGGCTCGCGGCTCCATGAAGATGATCATCTCGACCCCGCCCTGCCACTGGACCGTTGCCGTGTTGACGGCCTGGCGCATAATCAGGACCCCGCCCAGCGCGGTGAGCGAAACTGCCATCGTTACGATCGCAGCCACCGTCATGACTACGTTGCGGAGAAGGTTACCCCCCGTCTCGCGCAGCACATACGGGCTCGCCATCGTCATCGGTTGCCCCTTTTCCTATCTCGCAGCCCCGCCGGGCCCCTAGGCGTCGACCATGCCGTAGACGCCTCTTGCCTGGTCGCGCACAACATTTCCTCTGTCGAGCTCGATGACCCTCTTACGCATGGCGTCGACTACATCCTGCTGGTGGGTCGCCATAACCACCGTGGTGCCATAGAGGTTAATGCGTTCGAGGAGCCGCATTATGCCGGCCGTGGTACCCGGGTCAAGGTTTCCTGTCGGCTCGTCGGCCAGCAGTATCAACGGGCGGTTGACGAAGGCGCGTGCGACCGCAACACGCTGCTGTTCGCCACCGGAGAGCTCATTGGGGCGGCTCTCCATCTTCTTGCCCAAACCGACGAGCTCGAGGATCTGGGGTACCTGAGACCGCACGAAACTCCTGGAGCGCCCGATGACCTCGAGAGCAAAGGCGACATTTTCGTACACCGTCCGCTCTGGCAATAGCCGGTAATCCTGGAAGATGCAGCCGATGTTGCGGCGCAAGTAGGGCACTTTCCACGGGGCGAGCGAACCAACTTCTTTGCCCGCCACCCAGATCTCACCAACATCAGCGCGTTCTTCTTTTGTCACAAGCCGAAGAAACGTAGTCTTGCCAGACCCAGACGGCCCGACAATGAACACGAACTCCCCGCGCTTGATATCTACCGAGACCTCGCGTAAAGCCGCGACTGTCCCTTTGTAGGTCTTGGTGACTTGGTTGAACCGGATCATAAATTTGGTGTGCCGGCTTTGGATCCTACAATGGGCACTAATCGAGCATAGCGGCCAAAAGCCCAGATACCAGGCTACCCGCCTGTGACCTGGTCATATACGTCGACAGTCTGACGCGCAACCGCCTTCCAAGTGAACTGGGCGAGCACGCGTTCGCGGCCGGCGGCACCGAAGGCCCTGCCTAGCGTTGGCGCCGAGAGCAGTTGGTTGACCCTCTCCGCGATCGCCGCCGAGAAGGCTTCGGGCTCTGCGGGCGTGCCAAAGGCGTCCCCGCTCGGCACGAACGGCACCAGGAACCCGGTTTCGCCGTCGACGACGATCTCGGGCACCCCGCCGACCGCGCTCGCCACGACCGGTACCGCACAGGCCATGGCCTCGACGTTGATCAACCCGAAGGGCTCGTATATCGAAGGGCACACGAACACGCTGGCATGGCTGATGATCTGCACCAGAGCGGGTCGGGCCACCATCTCTTCGACCCAGAAGACCCCCTTGCGCTTCGCTGCCAGCGCCGACACCTGGGCTCGCACCTCCCGTTCGATCTCGGGTGTGTCAGGGGCACCGACGCAAAACACGACCTGGGCGGCCGGGTCGAAGAACCTGGCAGCTTCCAGGAGGTACGTGATGCCCTTCTGGCGGGTCACCCGCCCTACGAACAGCACGTACGGGACGCGAGGATCTATATCCTGGCTCTCGAGCCCAGCCGTCCCCGGGTCGGGGAAGAACTCGTCGGTGTCGATGCCGTTGTAGACCACGTTCACTTTCGCAGGGTCGACCGCCGGGTACACCGCCAGGACGTCGTCACGCATCGCCCTGGACACTGCGATCACGGCGTCGGCGCTCTCGACGGCCGTTCGTTCCACCCAGCTGGACAAGCGGTAGCCTGCACCGAGCTGCTCCGCCTTCCAGGGGCGCAGCGGCTCGAGGCTGTGCGACGTCATCACGTGGGGTACGTCGTAGAGGACGTGCGCCAGGTACCCAGCGAAGTTGGCGTACCAGGTGTGGCTGTGCGCCAGGTCTGCGGCCGCGACATCGTAAGCCATGCAGAGGTCGGCCGACAGTGCCCTCAGAGCCGTCCCTTTGCCGTCTTTGCCGAGAGCAGCCCAGGGCTCGTAAGCCCCCGCCACCAGCGGGTCGTCCCGGGGCGCTCCGAAGCAGTACACGTCTACGTCGAGCAGTTTGGCAAGCTCCCGGGAGAGATGCTCCACATGAACGCCGGCTCCCCCGTATATCTCCGGCGGGTACTCCTTTGTAAGGAGGGCAACACGGGTCAACCGACGACCTTTTCGCCTTTGCCAATTACGACGATGCCTCTGGCAGAAATGGTGAAGCGGCTGGCGTCGATGTCCGGCTCGACTCCCACCTGAGCACCAGGTTCTACCGTCACGTTCTTGTCGATGATGGCGCGGCGCACGACTGCACCCTCACCGATGCGGACATTGTCCATCAGGACCGAGCCCTCGACGAGGGCCCCCTGTTGCACGATCACGCCCGGCGAAATGACAGATCCCCGCACCGTACCGCCGGAAATTATTGTGCCGCCAGATACGATCGAATTGTAGGCAAGCCCCGCACGGCCTGGCTCCTCGAAGACGAATTTTGCGGGAGGCAGTTGGGGGGCGCTCGTAAAAATAGGCCACTCGGTGTTGTAGAGGTCGAAAACAGGCTGTACTGCAACGAGATCCATGCTTGCTTCGTAATAGCTATCGAGGGTCCCCACATCACGCCAGTAACCGTGGTCGAGGTCAGTGCCGCCCGGTACGTCGTTCTCATGGAAGTCGTAGAAATGGGCGTCGCCGCTCTCCACGAAGCGCGGGACGACATCACGGCCCATGTCATGGCGGCTATTGGAGTCCTGAGCGTCCTCGCGCAACGCGTCGCTAAGCGCATTCGCGTTGAAAATGTAATTGCCCATCGAGGTAAAAAGATGCGGGCGCCCGGCGGCGAGGGCCATGGGGTCGGGCGGCTTTTCTATGAAGCGCTCGATCAGCGTCCCCTTGCCCGGCTCGATCACGCCGAAGCCCTTTGCCTGCGCCGGCGGCAGCCTTATAGCGGCGACCGTGGCGGCGGCGCCGGTCTCGATATGCTGCGCCAGCATCTGGCGCGGGTCCATCCGGTAAATGTGGTCCGCCCCGAATACCAGTACATAGTCCGGGCGCTCGTCGCCGACGATGTTGAGGTTCTGGTAGATGGCGTCCGCCGAGC
>Ga0209415_10007482_pt1 | contig 19073 bp, 13 predicted proteins | sample PeaSoiSIISIP2007_FD_187696 | JGI IMG/M metagenome (GOLD analysis project Ga0209415, IMG submission 187696) | Peat soil microbial communities from Weissenstadt, Germany - SII-SIP-2007 (SPAdes) (version 2) | ecosystem: Environmental > Terrestrial > Soil > Wetlands > Peat | place: Germany...
GAGCCCCGAAAACACCACGAAAGGCAGTATGAACAGGCCGGCAGCGATGTTCGCCAGCAATTCGGGACGCAGCGTGCTCCAGCGGGTCGCCTGATAAGTCACGAGGATGACCAGCACGTTCTTGAAAAGATTGTCGTTGAACGCGCCGCAGGCCTGCGCTACGAAGAACGGCAAGAAGCGCCGCTCGCGCAAGAGTCTGAATTGGCTGGCTTCGCTCATGATTTTCCGTTCACGGGGACACTGCCTGCCCTATTAAGTGTTTGTCATAGCCCATCACCACCAGTTTTTCAAAGGCACTCCAGACACGGTCCGGAATGTCCTGCGGTATCTGAAAACCAAGATCCGGATAGATTTTGATTCTCTGAATATCGCCGACCATTTCATGGACGAAATACTCTTGAATACCGTCCTGCAGCTGGTCGTCGAAGGTAATCCGGGGCGACGTGATGCATATCTTCATTTCCGGCCAGATGCGCCCGCAGGTTGCGAAGATTCGTCGCTCCGTCGCCGGCTTACTGACGATCGTAACGGACTTCGGGTAAATGCCCTGATCGAGCAACAATTTTCTCGTGAACCCGAGGTTCTCGCCGATATTCGTCGATTTGGCTTCGAGTTTTATCTTATCTGCGGGAATTCCTCTTGCAATCGCGTGCTCTGCGAAGATTTCCGCTTCGCTTCTATCCCAGATTCCTTTGGTCCAATTGCCGAGATGGCCGGAAAAGACGATCAATGGCCCCCAATTCTGTTTGTATAGATCGGCGCATCTTTCGGCCACTCTCAAATCGTAACTGCCCAGACCGACGATGCAGTCGGTCTTTTCGAGTGGCCAATCGAGACGCAGATAACTCCATAGCTCGTGAGCCAGATCGATAACTGCGCTGTCGGTTACCATCGATGATTTCCCGGCTCGCCCGATCAAAGCCGCTTGACTAATTGCGCGCGCAGCGCGTCGATCTGCTCCGCCGATAAATCGCCGAGTATCCCGCGGCGATCCGGGGGAATGTGCGTGACGGTATCGGCCTGCGGCCCAAACAGGTAATGTTCGAACAGCGCACCCCAGGCACGACGCGTGGCCGGCGGCAAATCGCGTATACAAAGAATCCCATGCAGCAACGCGTCGAACGCAGAATCCGCCCGCGCGTGCTGTCCGCGCCGATCCTGCCACCAATAATTTACCAGCAGATTGAAAGGCTCGAGCGACTCCACATGGTGCCACCACAGCGGCGGAATCACGATGGCGTCACCCGGTGCCAACTCCGCCACTTCGACCGTCGCAAGGGCGTCGCGGAATTTTGGGTATCGGCCGAAGTCCGGATCATGCAAGGAAACGAGGCTCATCGGTGCGCCGGTCGGCGCGAAATCGATGGGGCCGATGTATAGGTTGCCGATCTGGTCCGGCGGAAACAACGTGAAGCGGCGCCGACCGGCGACGACGCAGGCCACGTTATTGAACTCATCAAGATGCAGCGGAGTCGTAATGCGATTTCCGAGCCAGATGCGCGGCAACACGGCCTCATCGAGCAGGCCCAGACGGTTCTCCGCAAGAAATCCGGGCGCGCAATCGCGGATTAGCGCGCTTTGCGCCGCGACCGACGGCGCCTTCGGAAACCGCGAATACCGCAATACTTGTTCGGCTACCGAGGCGAGCGGCAGCCGGTTACGCACAAAATTGAAGCCGTTCATGGCCTCATTGTAAAAAATCCGGCCTTCGACCTCGGGCGGCGCAAGCAGCGCGTCGACCGGTGCTCCCGTGTCAAACCGCGTCAGATACCGGACCAGCGCATCGGGTGACTCGCGCGCGATCGCGACCGCGGGCCACGCATTGACGAGGCCGCGCAAAATCGAGGGTCGCTTGTCCGTAAATACGTCGCGCCGGATGGCTACGTCATCGAGTCCCGTGAATTCGCGCATTGGCTTCGACATGCCGTCTGTGGCTACCAGAAGTAGGCCTGCAGGCTCTCGGCCTTGCGCCGCGGCGGAATGTTCTTGAGGACCTCGCCGTGGTCCCGGTAATTGCCCGCACTGCGATGGAGCAGATCATCGATTTCCGCGAGTCGGTATCTGCCCTCCTTGCCCTGTGGCGGACGCAGCGCGTCGCGATCGGGAAATATGCCCATTCCCGCCATGATCGAATACCAGGAGAACACCGGGTAGCCTCGGCCCAGCACTTGTTGGCGCACGGCGCCCGCGATGCCCTTGCCCGACATCCATAGGCTCAGCAACTGCTTGAGCGGATCGGACAGCTGTTTGTTGGCGGCATTTGTGCGCCAGTATTCCGTATCGGTACGGCTGTTGGTCTTGTAATGAGTCACGATATAGTCGCGCGTTCCCTCGAAATGCGCATTGATGCGCGCGTTGAACTGCTCGTGAGCGGTCTCGCTGAGATCACCGCGCTCGAGATATTCGACGAATGTCGCAGCGGTCTGCTGGACGAACAGCAATGCCGTTGCCTCGAGCGGCTCGATGAAACCCTGCGAAAGCCCGACCGCCAGGCAGTTCTGATTCCAGTGCCGCGTGACGCGCCCAACCTTCATTTTGAGGTGCCGCGCCGGCGTGTCCGAGTCGAGTAGGCCGAGGTGCTCCCGCAGCTCGCGCTCGGCTTCGTCGGGCGAACAAAACTGCGTGCTAAAGACGTAGCCATTGCCGTTGCGGTGCGTCAGCGGAATTTTCCAGGCCCAACCGTGACGCATCGCGGTGGCAACGGTCTCGGCAGGCACGGTTGCGCCGCATGGCGTGGGGATCGCAATGGCGGCGTCGTTGAACAAGTTGTCTCGAAAACTGATGAACGGCGTGTGCAGCGCTTGGTCGATCAGCAGACCCGCAAAGCCGCTGCAATCGACGAAGATATCGGCCTCGACGACCTCTCCCTCGCGCGTGCTGACCGACGCAATCGCGCCACGCTCGTCCAGATTTGCGTGCGTGACGTGCGCCGTCTTGTAGCGAACGCCGCGCTGCAATGCCTTGCCGTGCAAGAATTGGCCCAATAGCACCGAATCGAAGTGGTAGCCGTGCCAGATGTCGAACGGAAAATGCTCCGCCGGCTTCGGCGCGAGATTCCCGCGGGCAAGCCGTGCCGCGATGAAGAATCGGTCGGGATGCGCGGGTACATCGGCGCCATTGACCCTCGCATCGACATTATGGACGAACTGGGTCATCGTCAAATTATCGAGCATCGACGCAAACGGGTGAAAGTAGCGCTCGAAGCCGGGCTTCGTCGACCACCGATCGAAGGTGATCCCGCACTTATAGGTCGCGTGACATGCCGGCATCCACTCCGCCTCCTCGATGTCGAGGCTGTCGAAAAAGCCGCGCAACCATGGTGTCGAGCCCTCACCCACTCCAATGATGCCGACGCTCGGCGATTCGACGACGGTGATCTCGGTGCCTCGGTCCGCCAGGGAGCGCGCGAAGGTCAAGGCGGTCATCCAACCTGCCGTACCTCCGCCGACAATGACGATGCGGCGAACGGACGCCGGGAGTGCGCGATCAGCGACCGTCTTGCGACTCGACTCGGCTGCGGAACGGTTGAACAGCGTGGCGGTGTCTTCGTCGCGCATGGCTCAGACCGCCGCCAGCAATCGGCGCAAGGGCTCGACGCCCGCTTCGATGCCATGCGATATCAATAGCTGCACCGTATTGTCACCGGTTCGCGCAATCGCACGGATGCCTAGCCCCTTCAACGCCTGTTCGTCGAACGCATCGAGGCGGGCGGCACGTATCAAGATGCGCCCCGCACACTGCTCGACATCGAGCAGGTTGGCCCGACCACCCAAGGCCGCCAGCAGCGCGGTCGCCTGCGCGGCGTCGCCGCCACGATTCCCCGCCGCCACCGCCGCAACTGCCGGGTCCGCCGCGACCGCCGGCACCGCCGCCGCCGCCGCCGTCGCCGTCGCCGCAAGCTTCACACCCGGTGCCGCCGCGGGCGCGCGATGCTTCACGCTATCGCGGATGTTGCCGGCCACCTGGTCCGCTTCCGGACCTAGAACGACCTGTAGCCCTTGCGCGCCGGCCCGCAGTACGCCGAGCGCACCGAGCCGCCTCAGCGCCGCCTCGTCGATCGCCTGATTATCGACGAGCACCAGCCGCAATCGCGTCGTACAAGCCTCTACTTCGACAAGATTCCCCGCTCCGCCGAGTGCAACGACGAAGGCGTCGGCGCGGCCATCGGCAGACAGAACCGCCGGCGCGGCATCCGGTCCGTCGTCGGCTTCGCGCCCCGGCGTCGCCAGATTCAGTCGCACGATACAGACCCGAAAAACGACGTAGTAAAGAGCAAAGTAGGCTGCACCGATCGGCACCAGCAGCAGTGGACGTTGCGCGTGGCTGAAGTTCAGTACGTAGTCAAACAGCCCAGCCGAGAAGCTGAATCCCAGTCGCACGCCGCAGGCGTTCATGATGACCATCGAGAGGCCCGTTGCGATCGCGTGCAGCGCGTACAGCACCGGCGCCAGGAACATGAACGTGAACTCGACCGGCTCGGTGACCCCGGTCAGAAACGCCGTCAGCCCCAGCGACAGCAGCAGGCCGGCCGTCGCGGCGCGGCGCTCCGGCCGCGCCGTGTGATACATCGCGAGGCATGCGCCCGGAAGTCCGAACATCATGACGGGGAAAAAGCCCGACATGAAACCGCCAGCGCTCGGGTCACCCGCAAAAAATCGCCTCAGGTCGCCGGTTGCACCGTGATAATCGCCGACGATGAACCACGCGAAATTATTGAGGATGTGGTGCAAACCCGTGACGATCAAGATGCGATTCAGCACGCCGTATGCGAACAATCCTATGGGCCCGGCCCCAAGGATCGCATTGCTCGTCGTGTCCATACCGCGCTCGAGAATCGGCCATGCATAACCCAGGACGGCCGCCAGAGCGAGTCCCACGATCCCGCTGATGATCGGCACGAGGCGCCGGCCGCCGAAGAAACTCAGATAGCTTGGCAATGTCACGTTGCTAAAGCGATTGTAGCTGGTGCCGGCGATGATACCCGAGAGCAGCCCGACGGGGACGCTGAGCTTCGCCAGCTCGCGGGTCTTGAACGCGGCGACGGCCAAATCGCGCGCGGGCCCCACGAGCTGCGCCGTGACGGACGCAGGTATGGCCATCAGCGTCTCGACGGCGCGCGTCGTGACGACGAATCCCACGAGCGCTGCCAGACCGGCGGCGCCGTTGTTCTCGCGGGCCAACCCGACACCCACACCGACGGCGAACAGCAGCCCCAGATTCGAGAAAATCGCGTCTCCCGCGGCGGCCATCGCGGCCCAGCCGAGCAGATCCGGTTGGCCCAAGCGCAGCAATAGCCCGGCGATTGGCAACACCGCGATCGGCAACATGAGCGCACGCCCCAGTTGCTGCAGCCCAGAGAATCGTGAACTCATGGCATCTCTCCCGCATTCGATTGCACTTGCATGACCAGCGCACGCACCTCGGCGGCGGAGCCGAGTTCCAGGCATCGCAGCGCCAAGGCGCGGCATGCGGCGACGGACAAGCCGCGAATTTGGCGTTTGATCGCGGGCACCGCGGCCGGCACGACCGACAACTCGCGCACGCCGAGACCGACGAGGATTGGCACGGCGCTGGCATCCGCCGCCGCCCCGCCACACACCGCCACGAGCTTGCCGGCCGAGGCGCCGGCAGTTCCCGTCGCGGCAATCAACCGCAGCACGGCCGGATGCAGCGCATCGGCGCGTCCCGCGAGTTGCGCATGACCGCGATCCATCGCGAGCGTGTATTGCGTCAAATCATTGCTCCCGATCGACAGAAAATCCACGGCGTCCAGCAAGTGGCCAGCCGTCAACGCGGCCGCAGGCGTCTCGATCATCGCACCGAGCTTGATGCCTTGGCTGCGTCCGAGCGCGCCGCAGAGTTCGTCGACGACGGCGCGTATCGCATGGATTTCCGCGACGTCGGTAACCATCGGTACAAGCAGCTGCACGACGTCGGGCGGCTCGACGCGCAGCGCGGCACGCAGCTGCGTGCGCAACAGGTCCGGTCGTGCGAGTGCGGTGCGCACGCCGCGCAGGCCGAGCGCCGGATTCTCTTCCTCAGGCAACGGTAAGTAACGCAGCGGCTTATCGCCGCCGACGTCCATGAGGCGTAGCACGAGAGGCCGGCCCGCGAGCGCCACGGCGATTTCCTGATACGCCTCGAGCTGCTCCGCTTCGTCCGGCGCTTCGTCGCGGTCGATGAACAGAAATTCGGTTCGCAAGAGGCCGCATCCTTCGGCGCCGTTCGCGACTGCGGCCACCGCATCGACGATGCTGCCTAGATTCGCGAAAATCTCTATTCGCACGCCGTCGCTCGTAACGGCATCCGTATGAGCAGAGTGACGCTCGGCGTCGCGTTGGCGCTGTTGCGACGCGACCTTTTGCAAGGCCGCATCGAGGTCCGCCGCAGACGGGGCGATCTGCAGCAAGCCCCGACCGGCGTCGACGATCACGGCCGCGCCCTCGGCCAGCGCTTGCACCCCAGCCCCGAGTCCGATCAACATCGGCACGTCCATCGCCGCCGCCAATATCGCCACATGCGAAGTCGCACCGCCGCGGCTCAGGCAAATTGCGGCCAGTCGGTCGGGATCCAGAGCGGTCAGCTCCGAGGGCAACAATTCGTCGGCGATCAGCACGGCATGTTCTGGCAAGCTCTGATGCATCGGCCGCGCCTCGCCGTTGAGCGCGAGCAGCACATGCGCCTCGATGTCGAGCAAATCATCGGCACGCTCTCGCAGCCGCGAGTCCTCGAGTTGCTCGAGCGCGGCAACCGCGCGACGAATCGCACCGCGCCACGCGAATCCCGCGCTCTTTCCGGCCGCGATGAATTCTTGAGCGGATTCATGGACGAGCGGGTCGTCGAGGAATTCGATATGCGCGGCGAGGATATCGCGACGAGCTTGCCCGCCTCGGTCGGCGACCCGCGCGAGCCTCTTGCGGACGGCCGTGAGCGCCCGCGCCAGTTCCTCGGTCTCGTGAGCCGCACCGGCGCCCCGCTCCGCAATCAAAATCTCGCGGCGCGCTAGGTGAACCACGCGGCCGACCGCAAAACCGGGCACGGCAACGATACCGGGGACGGCACCGTCGACCGCCGACGCGTCGTCGCGCGCAACGGCCGGTGCTGCACCCGGTGCACCGTCCGGCATGGGCGCGGCAGCCTCGGGGCGGTTTGCCGACTCGGCGCGCAGCGCGTCCCCGAGCGCCGCAATGATGCCGTCAACGGCCTGCTGCGCATTCGCTCCATGCGCCTGAATCGTGATCTCGTCACCGCCACGGACACCGAGAGCCATGATCGCGACGACGCTGCGCGCATTCGCGGTGCGGCCATGAGCCATTATTGAAATCTCGGCGCCCATGGTTCGTGCGCGCTGCGAAAGGAATGCCGCGGGCCGCGCATGTAATCCCTGGTGCAGACTGACCTTATGCGTTTGGCGGATCGGGATTGCGGCCCCCGGCTGCGTCTCGCGCGAAACCACCTCGGCAGCAGGCGTGCGGCGGATCTCGTAGAGCAGGTCACCCGCTGCGACCAGGCCCGGCGACCGGCGATTCACAATTTGCACGCCATCAATCGATGTCACGATGATCGGCGTCATCAGACTCTTCGCGCAGCGTGCCACGACGTCGAGATCGAAGCGCATGATCTCCTCTCCGGCTCGTACCTGCGCGCCGGGCGCGACGCGCATATGAAAGCCGCGGCCGCCGAGCTGGACCGTGTCGATACCGACATGCACGAGCAACTCGATGCCGCCGGGCGCGCGAATCGCAAGCGAATGTCCGGTCGCCGCGACCGTGACGATCTCGCCGCCGCACGGCGCATTGACAACCCCGACCAAGGGATCGATCGCGAGTCCGTCCCCGAGCATGCGTCCGGCGAACACCGGGTCCGGCACCTCCTCGAGTGTCGTACACCAACCGTCGAAAGGCGCTCGCACTTGTAGAATCGACATGCTCCGATTACTCCGAAATCTCGACCCAGTCGAGCGCCCACATCGGATCGAGCCGAGGGCGCGCGAACCGGAAGCACAGATCGTGGTGTCCCGCACGCGCCGCTAGCTGCAGCGCGGCCAAGATCGTGACTGCGCGTGATTGCGCCGCAGGCTGCAGCGGCAGCGTCGTGGCGGCCGGCGTATCGCAGCCGTCGACGTGGATCTCCAACTCGCCGGTCGTGGAGTGCGCATCGCCGACCCGAATCTTGTCGGCATCGGCGCCGATTTCGTAGTTGAACGGCAGCGGCGCCACTGCGGCACGCAGATGCACTCCTTTCGTGAGGTCGACAGCTCGGTCGATCCAACAAGGATTCATGATATCGATGGCTATCGGCGGCTCTGCCGCGCCGCGCGCCGCCTCGGGCTCGAGCAGCAACCCGAGTCCGTCGCTGCAGAGCTCGAGTTCGTGGCTATCTTTGTGCCCGAGCGTGAGTTCGTCGAGGTGCCGGACCCAGACGGCCGAGGCGAGCTCGGACCCGACGTAGGCCGCGGCGCGCAACTCGACGCCGAGCGGCAGCGACAGCGGTTCGCGATAAACGGGTGAGGCGGCCGTCGGCTCGCTTGCATCGAGTGTGTAGTGAATCTCGCTGACCGGCGTAGGACCGCGTTGTGCCTGGTTCGAGAGCGTCACGCCGACCTGACCGGCGCTGCGTGTAACCGCCGCGTCGATCGCAAACACGCTATCGGCATAGACGAGCCCCGCCGCGCGATAGCGTGCGAACATCGGAATCAGCCGTTCGAGGAAATCGGGCCAACTACGGCGCTCGGGTGCCGTCCACGCGATCTCGGCAAGCGCCGCCGCACGCGGCAGCGCCATCCATTCCAGGCGTTCTTCGGTGCGCATATGTTCGGTCCAAATATTGGCCTGCACGCCGAGAATGTGCGATTGCTCGTCGGCGTTGAGCGATGGATCGCGCGGCTCGAAACGGTAGACGTCCTCGAGCGAGGATACGATCAATCGCCCGGGTGGCTCGCTCGGCAAGGTGCTCTGTCGGTAATCCAAATAGAGTGTCGGCCAAGGTGCGAGAATGGCATCGTGTCCCGACGCGACTGCCGCGTGCACGCCGGTCGTGCCGTGCCACGACATGACGATCGCGTCGCGCGGCAGTCCCGGCTGCAGAATCTCGTCCCAACCAATGAGCCGCCGATGGTGCGCGGTCAGCGCCTTTGCGAGCCTCTGCGTGAAGTACGCCTGCAACGCGTCGGCGTCGGGGATGCCGAGCGCGCGAGCCCGCGCCTGCACCGCAGCCGAGGCATTCCATTCGTCCTTGGCGGGCTCGTCGCCGCCGAGGTGCACATAGGGTCCGGGAAATAATGCGATGACCTCGCTCAACACGTCGTCGAGAAAGCGAAAGGTCGCAGGCTCTACGTTGAACAAGTGCGTGTGCACCCCCCATCGCGCCGACACTGCGAGCGGCCGGTCGTCGACGCCAAGCGCAGGGTACGCCGCAATGGCGGCCTGCGCGTGGCCGGGAACGTCGATTTCCGGGACGATCAGCACATGTCGAGAGGCGGCGAACGCGACGATCTCGCGTACCTGCGCCTGCGTGTAAAACCCGCCATAGGATCGGCTGGCCACAGCAAGCTGCGACGTGTCCGGCACGGTACCCGGCACCGTACCCGGCACCGCGGCCGGAATGCGCCAAGCGCCGATCTCGGTGAGGCGTGGATACTTCTTAATCTCGAGCCGCCAACCTTGATCGTCGGTCAAATGCCAGTGCAGCACGTTCAATTTGTGCCACGCCATCCAGTCGATCATGGATTTGACGAACGCCGGCGACTGAAAATGCCGCACGGAATCGAGCATCAGACCGCGCCAGCGATACGCGGGACCATCATTAATGGTCTGCGCGGGAATCGACACCACAGCCGCCATCGGCGGCACCAATTGCCACAGGGTCACCGCCCCATAGAAGAGTCCGGCATCCGTCGTCGCGGACACTGTGACTCGATGCGGCGCGATGTCGAGCCAGTATGCCTCGGGGCCGAGCCCGGGACGGCGTCGAAAGCGAATGGTATCGGTTGCGCCGCGCGCATCGGTTGCGCCGCGCGCATCGGTCGCGCCGCGCGCATCGGTCGCGCCGCGCGCATCGGTCGCGCTGCCGGTGTCGATCGGCAGCTGCAAATGATGCGTGCGCGTCAACAGGTCGACGAAATAAGCCGCGGCAAGCCGTGCGCCCCGATCACGCGCCGGTACCCGCACTAGCGCCCCGGCACCGGCCGTGAATGTTCCGGCGTGCGGGTGGATCTCGGCAGGCAAAGGAATGACCCCGTCGGCCAGGGTGGTGCCCGCAAACATCCCACCGAAAATCCCGAACGCCAACGCGAATCGCGCGACGACGGTCGATGCGCGCATGATCATCGAATCTTGTTTCACGCGCTCCGCTCTCCCCGATCATTGTCGACCGCGCCCGCCGGAACCGGACTTGCCTTGCGGCAAGTCCGGCCGCTCGTCCGGTGCAAGGTCCCGTCAGAGCTTGAAGCGGAAGTTCAGATAGTACTGCGAACCATTGGTGTAGAAGGCTCGCGGCTGAGTCTCGTTCAGAGCATAGTACTTCAGCGTCGGGTTGTTGAGGTTTTGACCGTCGAGCGTCACGGAGAAATGGTCGTTGACGATGTAGCCGAGCGACGCGTTCAAGGTGCCGGTCGAGTCCTGCGTGAACGCCGTATTCCGATCGAGACCGCTATAGAACGCCGACCGATAGGTATAGGAGACCCGCGCGCTGAAGTGCTTGTTCTCGAAGTAGGGGCCTACATTAAAGGTGTTCTTCGAGGTGCCGACCAGTCGGTCATCGCCGGTGGTCACGAGAGAGGTCTGCTTGCCGTCCGCATAGGTGTAGTTGCCGATAAAGCCGAAGTTATCGTTGAACGCCTGTTGGTAGGCGAACTCGACGCCATCGACGCGCCCCTGCGCATTGACCGGCACCGTCAGCAGGTACGGGACCTGTTTGCCGGTGGGAAACACGGAACTGTACGTCAGGAAACTCTTGTTTTCAGAACCGTAGCTCACGTAGTTGTGCAAATCCATATAGAACAACGTGGCCGACAACAGCGAGCGTTTCGCGAAGTACCATTCGAGACCCGCATCCACGTTCGTCGATAGAATCGGCTTCAAGTCCGGATTTCCGCCCGAGCCGGTGCCGGTCTCATTGACGGCCCCCGGAGGTGACAGAGTCGTGAATCCGGCGAGCGCCGAGTAGTCGGCGCGGGTCATCGTATCGGAAACCGCAAAACGCGCCACGAGATCCGGACTCAAGTCGATTTTCAGGTTCGCGCTCGGCAGGAAATCGTTGTAGCTGTGCGTCGTCGGCACGCCGATGTAGGTGCCAAAATCCGAGTAGGCTGAGCCCGGCGTCAAGGGGCTGACCCCGGTATAGGTGAGCACATACTCATCGGTATGCACGTAACGAGCGCCTATGTTTGCGGCCCAGTCGTTGCCTTTGAAGTCCGCCTGTACATAGGCGGCCGTATTCTTCTCATGCACCTCGAACATCGAATTCCAGTCGATGCGCGTCGCCGGATTGCGATTGACGTCGGCGGGACTGTCGTAAGCAGCCAATTGCGCGGGCGTCCAGTACCAGATGTTGGTTGGAATTGAGGCACCGAAGGTCTCGAAGTTCGACGGATAATTCGAAAAGGTCGTCGGGTAGGCCGAGGTGCTCTGGCCGGCCGCGCTCGGCCCCTGACCGATCACATCGGCGGACGTGCGCGTATGCGCTTCGAAGCGCGCACCGAATTTGAGGTCGGTCCATGAATCGTCTTGAATCTTGTAGTCGCTGTCGATCTTGGCCCAGGCCTCCGTATCCTTCACGTCGACGTTTTGGTCGCCGAAGATCCAGCTGAACGCGACCGGCACGCCGCCCGGGGTGGGCGTCGTATTGTTGGTCGATCCCAAGTTAAAGCTGGGCCCCGTGCCCATGCCGTTCAGCGTGTAACCCGCGCCCGTGCCGACGCCCGGATTCGTCTCCGAGACGTTCTGGTTCGGCGTCTTGCCGTCACCCCAGGAGTAGCCGATCTGGCCGAAGAACGAGAGTTGATCGCTCGCGTGCCAATTGGTGTCGAGGTTGACGAAGTTCGCCGAGGCGGATTCGTCGGGACGCGAGATCTGATCGTATACGCCATAGGCGGTGCCCGCCACCGGCGCAAAGCTCGCCGACGTCAGCGTGTTGTTCTGCACCGTGTAGCCCGGCAGCGGAGATTGGCCCGCACCCGAGGCCACGAAATGCGTGGACCAGAACAGATAATTGCGGTTGAAATTGCTGGCGAGCAACAGCGATGAGAATGCCGACAGATCGAGCGTCAAATCATCGGTGGGCTTGAATTCGATGTCGAGCATGCCGCCGTTGCGTTCACGCTTTTGCGTGAAGTATGCCGCGCCGATTAAGGACGGATACTGGACGCCGGAAAGATCCGGATGGGCGAGCGCCACGGCGCTGCCGGACTTGATCGTATCGTAGCCGAGCACCTCGATGCCGTCGCGCCGCAGATCACGGGTCTCGGAAAATAGCTGCAGCATGACGCCGAAATTGTTGGCGTCGTTTTTCCAATCGGCGAGCGCGTTGAATTGGCCATCCGTCTTGTCGGGCAGGTTCGCGTACACGGCGCCGGCCGAGCCCTCGAGCGTAAACTGGTTCGAGAAATCCAAGGGCTTGCGCGTGACGATGTCGACCGAACCGGCGACGCCGCCTTCCACGAGTGATGCGCTCGAGGTCTTCTCGACGACGACTTTGCTGACGATTTCGGAGGGCAGCAGCGTGTAGCTGACGCTGCGGCCGACCTCGGTCACCTGATCCAGCACGAACCAATCGCCGGCGGCAACGCCGTGGCCGTTGATCAAGGTCTGCGTCAAGCTCGGATTCGTGCCGCGCATGCTGATCCGATCATTCTCATCGAACCCGCCTTCATCCGCGCCTGCCGAACTCGTCGTCACGCCGGGGACGCGCGAGAGCGAGTCGGCGACGTTCTTGTCGGGCATCTTGCCGATATCCTCGGCACTGATGACGTCGATGCTGTTGGTCTCAGCGCGTTTCGCCTCGATCGACTGTTCCACCGACTTGCGATAGCCGGTAACGACGATTTCCTCGAGCGAGTTGTCGGCCGGCGTGTCGGCATAACTAAGCATGGGCGGCGCGAGAATCGCGAGTCCGAGCGCCGACTTGACCGCGAAAGCGATCCGATTCATATAGACATCCCCTTTGGTTTTCATATCAATGTCCCCTGTGCTGTCACAAATTCTGTTAGAGAGGTCGTGCGTGCAACCGCTGCGTTCCGGGTATGGCCGTCCGTGTCGGCCCGACTCAGGCGGAAGCGCTTGAGACCATCGGGAGTCACCACACCAGTTAAGGCCCAATATAATACCAATTTAGGATTTTCACCAGTGGGATTTAATAAATACACGAAAAGAATTTTAATTATTAACATAAACAAATGCTTATAGTGATATTTAATTAGTTGTTGTTCTGTTAGTGGTATTTATTTGGTATTATCTCGAGGCCTAATGACACACCGCACATACGATTCAACACCATGACCACACTCGCCAAGGCCGTCGGCCCGCTAGACCGCAGCAGTAACCTGCCCCTCTATCAGGAGCTGCAGCGCGTACTGCGCAAGGCGATCGACACCCACATTCTGAGTCCCGACGACGCATTGCCGGCCGAGCGCGACCTCGCCGCGGAATTCGAGGTCTCGCGTATCACGGTCCGCAAGGCGCTCGATGGACTCGTCGCGGACGGTCTGCTGGTACGCCGTCAAGGCTCGGGCAACTTCGTGTCGGCGCGCGTGGAAAAGAATTTCGCGATGCTGACATCGTTCTCGGAGGACATGCGTGCGCGCGGCCGGACGCCGCGCAGCGTGTGGCTCAAGCGTGCGGAGGGTACAGTGACGCCCGAAGAGGCGCTCGCGCTGCGCTTGAGTCCGGGCACTCCGGTGTTCCGCTTCAATCGAATTCGTTTCGCCGACGACGCACCGATGGCACTGGAATACGCGACAGTCGTCGCCTCCGCGCTGCCATCGCTGGAAGCCGTCGACAAGTCGCTGTACGAGGCGCTCGAGCAGTCCGGCCACCGGCCGGTACGCGCGTTGCAGCGCTTGCGCGCCGTACTACTGACCGGCGATCAAGCCGAATTGCTGAAAGCCAAGCCCGGTGCTGCGGGATTGCTCGTCGAGCGTCTCGGATCGCTGCGCGACGGGCGAGCGATCGAGTTTTCACAATCGTTCTACCGCGGCGACACCTACGATTTCGTCGCGGAACTGAGCGCTGCGCCATGAGTGGCCTAGAGCCCGTACGCGCGGAGACGACGCGAATGTTCCAAGAAGCGTCGAGCGCATCGCAGGCGGTGCGTGCGCAACTCGATCTGGATGCGGCGTCGATTAGCGCGATAGGCGCGGAGCTGCGCCGTCTGGCGCCGCGCGCGGTAATCACCTGCGCCCGCGGCAGTTCCGACCATGCCGCAACTTATGCCAAATATCTGATCGAGACCCATACCGGGGTGCTCACCGCATCGGCGGCACCGTCCGTGAGTTCGATCTACGGCGTTACCCAAGACCTGAGCGGATGTCTGTTCGTCGCGCTTTCGCAATCCGGACGCAGCCCCGATCTGCTCGCGGCGGCCGCCGCCGCGAAATCCTCGGGCGCCGCGATACTCGCCATCTGCAACAGCGCTGATGCGCCGCTCGTTGCAGCGGCCGACCTGTACATTGAGGTGCGTGCCGGTCTCGAGACGAGCGTCGCCGCGACAAAGTCATATCTGGCGACACTCGCCGCGATTGCCCGTATGGTGGCGGCATGGACCGACAACCGCGAATTCGCCGCAAATCTTGAGAGCCTGCCGACCCTCATGGACCAAAGTTGGGCGCTCGACTGGTCTGCCGCATTGCCGGCGCTCGAATCGGCCGAGCATTTGTATGTGGTCGGACGCGGCCTCGGGCTGGCCGCAGCGCAGGAGGTCGCCCTCAAGTGCAAAGAGACCTGCGGCCTGCACGCCGAGGCTTTCAGCAGCGCCGAACTCCGTCATGGCCCATTCACGCTATTGAACGAGGGTTTTCCCGCGCTGCTGTTTTCTCAAGCGGATGCCACTCAGCCCGGAGTCGCAGCGCTCGCGCACGAACTCGTGCAGCGCGGAGTCACCGTGCTGTTGGCGGGTGACCGATCCGCAGGCGCCATTGAGCTGCCGACCGCGGAGGCTGTCGCGGAACTCGCGCCGATCCTCGTCGTTCAAAGCGCCTATCGGATGATCGCGACACTCGCGGTGCGGCGCGGATTTGATCCCGATCATCCGGCCCATCTGCGCAAGATTACTGAGACGCTTTGATGCGAAGCGCGCTCACGAACGGCCGGATCCTTGCGCCGCGCGGCATTGTCAGCGGACAGACGCTATTGGTGTCGGGTGGCCGGATCGAGGCGCTCGTCCCGAGCACGGATGGTCGCTGCCGCGACGCGACTGTCGTGGACCTGTGCGGGCGGTTCTTGGTACCCGGCTTCATCGATGTGCAGGTCAATGGCGGCGGCGGGGTGCTGTTCAACGATGAACCGAGTATAGATTCGATACGCGCAATCGGCGCCGCTCACCGCCGGTTCGGCACGACGGGGTTCCTACCGACGCTCATCAGCGACGACCTCGACACGATTGCGCGCGCGATTCTAGCCGTGCAATCGGCGATCGATGCGAACGTTCCGGGCGTGCTCGGTATTCATATCGAGGGACCGTTTCTGAACAGGGCGCGACGCGGCGTACACGATTCCAAGCATTTGCGGCCGCTCGATCCGAGTCTGCTGTCGCTGCTCTGCCGGCTGCGCACGGGCCGCACTTTGCTGACACTCGCGCCCGAAATTACGACGCCGCAGATGATCGCCGAACTCACCGGGGCCGGCATCTTGGTATCCGCGGGTCACAGTAACGCTACTTTCGCCGAGACGATCTCAGCAATCAATCAAGGTCTACGCGGCTTCACGCACTTGTTCAATGCAATGGCGCCGCTAGCGCCGCGTGAGCCGGGTATCATCGGCGCCGCGTTGTACGACCAGCGCGCGTGGTGCGGCATCATCGTCGATGGCCACCATGTCAATCCCGTGATTTTGCAACTTGCGCTGCGCTGTAAGCGCCACGACCGCTTCATGCTCGTCACGGACGGCATGCCGCCCGTCGGCTCGACGATACCCAGCTTCCAGCTGCAGGGGCGCACGATTCGCGTGGTCGACGGCGTGTGCCGCGATGAACATGGCACACTCGCCGGCACCGCGCTCGATATGGCAGCCGCGGTGCGCAACTGCATATCGCTGTTGGGACTCGATGTCGCCGAGGCGGCTAGAATGGCGAGCGAGTACCCGGCCGAGTTCCTTGGCTTAGGTTCGGAACTTGGACTTATCGCACCGGGCTATCGGGCCAATTTGGCGCTGCTCGACGACACGTTCAAGGTGGTCCGTACCTGGATTAACGGCCGCGAGGACTAGGTCCTTAGGAAACGTCGATCTAGTCGATCGGCCAAGACATGGCCTTTGGTATGGAGATCGGCGCCGCGGTGTCGGGTTCCGGCGCTCGCAGGGTCTTGTCGATCGCGCGCCACCAGGGCACGACGTCCTCGGCGTGGGCCGGCTCGACCGCTTCCCCGAGGCGAGGCATCATGAGTTGCGCACCCGTCTTTGGGGCTAATGCCAGTAAGCTCTCCGCGGGCTGGTCCCAGGCGTGCATCGCAAGGCTGAACGTGCCCCAGTGCACCGGCAAGAAGGGGCCGCCGCCCAGAAGCGCCAACGCCTTTAGCGCGTTCTCAGGTCCGAGATGGATGTCGCCCCAGGCGGGATGGAACGCGCCGACCTCCAGCATGACGAGGTCGAACGGCCCGAGTCGTTCGCCAATCGCCCGATATTCGGTCGTCAGACCCGTGTCGCCGCTGAAGAATATAGCGTGCCGTTGGGAGCGAATCACGAGCGCGGACCACAAGGTCAAATTGCGATCTTTCAAGCCACGCCCGGAAAAGTGTTGCGAAGGCGCGGCGGTCACCGTGAGCTCGGTATCAGGCAGCCGGTGCGATTCCCACCAGTCGAGTTCAACGATACGTTCGGCTCGTACGCCCCACGCTTCCAGGTGCGCGCCGACTCCGAGCGACGTCACGAACGGCACATCGCGCTTGGCGAGTTCACGGATCGTTGAGTAGTCCAGGTGGTCGTAGTGATCGTGCGAGACCAGCACGAGGTCCACCGGCGGCATCGCGCGCAGCGCAACGGGCACGGGCTGAAAGCGCTTCGGACCAGCGATGCGCGATGGCGACGCGCGCGGTCCCCAGACCGGATCAGTCAGCACGCGAAGGCCGTCGATCTCGATGAGCATCGTCGAATGGCCGAGCCAAGTGACACGCAGCCCGCTGGCAGGTGGCTTGATCCAGGATTCAAGCGGGTTCATCGACGGCAGCGGTCCCCGCGGGACGCGCCGCTCGCCGCCACATAGGAAATCGCTGAGCGTCGGCATCGGCACGTTGCTGTCGCGCAGACCCTCGAGTATCGGGTGCAGGTTGCGGAACCGATCGCCCGCCCAGAGCGGCGAAGCCTTGATGCGCTCGAGTCGTGCGCCTTGCGGTTTCTTGCCGAACGATTTCATGTTTGATGCTCCATGCACACGCAGGCCACAACCGCCCGCGTTTGACGCCCGATCTTAAAGCACCGCAGTTTACCAAGTCTCCACAAACACCGCGCTGCCCCGTGCAGGGCGCTCAAATTCCTCTCCGCGCAGCGATGCAGTGGGCACGCAGTGGGGTCTGCGAGACGCAATCACGATGCGCGCTTTAATCGAATATCCGTCGACACCCCTTTTTCCCGCCTACCACGGGCGTACAAGATGAGGTCATCCTCGAGGCCATGGACACCAAGAGGGCCATTCTGTGTTTGTACGCTATCGCGCCAGTTTCCGATCTCCGCTCGGCCGTGGCTACAACTGCAGCGAGTAGATCGTCTGCCGCATATCGTTCGGGTCACAGATGGCACTCATGCCCAAGTCCTTGGCGAGCGCGCGCATCGCTTCATTATCCGAAAGGCTGATCGCGTACAGTTGCCTAACGCCGTTGCATTGAGCGGACTGAATCAACTGCTTCATCAGCATCGTGCCCACCCCCTTGTGCTGCCATTCGTCGGCGACCGTGACCGCGAACTCTCTGACGTCGGATCGCGAATTCGGGGCGTAACGGCCGACGCCGATCTCCGTTTCCAGGCCATCGCGGCGGATCGTTGCAACGAATGCCATCGAATGCCTGCCGTCAACTTGACATAGATGCTTTAGTTCGATGGGAGACAGCTCCTTTACGCCGCCAAGGAAACGATAGTGTTTGGTTTGCGGGGACAAACGCCGAATGAAATCGGCCTCCATCTGCGCATCCGCAATTCGAATGGGCCGAATGCTCACCACCTCTCCAGCAATCGTGCGATGCAGTTCCATTAGCGCGGCCTTAATGACCTTCTGACAGCCGGATATGATCCTAGAGACGCGGAGCTTGATTGACCATCGTGGCTTACCACAGGCTGAGCGTTCGTCAGCCAGTATGGGCGGCGATTTCCAGCTCCTCGAGCGTGTTGATGCCAAGCGGGTCGCGATGTCGTCATTTTCAGTCGCTATCGTCATTGACACGGCCCTTGCGTTCAACCGGCTGGGGCCATGAACGGATAGTCCGTATATCCGCGTGCTCCACCGCCGAAAAACGTCGCACGATCGGGGACGTTCAACGGTGCGCCCGCACGAAATCGCTCCACGAGGTCAGGGTTCGCAATGTAGAGTCTGCCGAATGCGATCAAGTCCGCGCAGTGGTGTCGCCGAGCGTCGAGGGCAAGAGGTAAATCATAACCGTTGTTGGCCACGTACTGGCCCTTGAACGCACGGCGCAATGCTTGCATGTCAAACCCCGCGGGGATATCGCGGGAACCTTGAGTGACGCCTTCGATTACATGCAGGTAAGCCAAACCGTGGGAATTGAGCTGCCCGATGACATAGCCATAGGTGCCCATCGGGTCGCTGTCCAGAGCGGCATCGTTGACCGGACTTACGGGCGAGAGCCGAATGCCCACGCGTCCGGCACCACATGCACCTACCGCTGCCTCCACGACTTCGATCAGCAAGCGGGCACG
>Ga0209415_10007483_pt1 | contig 19068 bp, 7 predicted proteins | sample PeaSoiSIISIP2007_FD_187696 | JGI IMG/M metagenome (GOLD analysis project Ga0209415, IMG submission 187696) | Peat soil microbial communities from Weissenstadt, Germany - SII-SIP-2007 (SPAdes) (version 2) | ecosystem: Environmental > Terrestrial > Soil > Wetlands > Peat | place: Germany...
GTCGTTTTTTCCGGACACGTCCATAACTACGAACGTCACGAGCACGGCGGCGTCACCTATTTCGTGACTGGCGGCGCGGGAGCACACGCGTACCCGATTGAACGCGCCAAGGACGATCCTTTCCAGAGTAAGGAAGTGAACTATCACTACCTGCAAGTGGAAGTCGATCGCGGTAGCGCGAAGATGACCATGCACCGTCTTGATTTGACCAACGGCACAGCCGCCTGGACCGAACCCGACTCGGTCGTGATCGCGGTACCGACTGCGAAGGCTGCAGGTCAAGGCAGGTAATCGTTTTAGACATTTCTGCGAAACGGACGTTGTTCCAAATCAGAAGATATATTTGACACTCAACTGAATCTGTCGCGGCGGTTTATTGCCATAGGAATTCGCCGAAAGAATGGACCCATAATTCCCCGCTGGGCAGAGGAGGTTCATGTTCTGCGCACAGGCCGTCAAGTCAAACGTGTGATTCGGGATGTCGAAGTTAGGATGGTTGAGTAAATTGAAGAACTCACCGCGAAGCTGCAGGCGATGGCTTTCGGCGCGAAGCGGGATACTCTTGGCCAAGGAGAAATCGAGATCGGTATAGCCCGGGCCAGTGAGAATATTTCGTCCCTCGGTGCCAAAAGCCGGACCAAAAGGTTCCGCGGCAGGTGCGGCGAATGCACACTGGTTAAACCAGTTCTGTGGCGTCCGTACCTGAGCGGGGGCCTGGCAAGCTGGGTTCGCCTCGACGGATCCGGCTTTGAATGCGTCTCCGACAAGGTCAGGCCGCTCCGGGTTGCCGAAAGCCGCGGCGGAGGCGGCGGGAGCTCCCGCCAGAACCACGGTAAAAGGGGACCCCGACTGCGCCGTGAGGATTCCTGCCGACTGCCAGTTGTCCAGCAGTCTCCGCCTCCAGCCCGGGCCCTGGGCCCACATGCGGCGGAAGGGCAGGTCGTAGAGGAAGCTCAGGGACAACCGTTGCGCAGCATTGAAGTCGGAAAGGCCGTGGTCGCCGCTAGGATTCTGCGAGTTCTGCGGCAAGCCGGAGCCCGCGCTGCCCCCGAAGATCGAGGAAATGTCGTCGATTGACTTAGAGTAGGTGTATGAAGCCAGGAAGATCAACCCGTGACTTACACGTCTCTCCGAGCGGAACTGCATGGAATTGTAGGAACTGTTGGCGCCCGATTCCACGAACAGGACGGAGGAAAATTGGCCGTATGGCGGACCGGTCAACGGGTTCGCCTGGTTGCGATCGATCACGTTTGCGAGATGGGTGCCCTTGGAACCGACGTATGCCAGATCGATCATCCAATTGGGTCCCACCTCATATTGCAGATCGGCGTTCCACTGCTGCATGTATCCATCACGGAAATTCGGGGAAATCGTGTTGCCCTGGACCACGCCCGACTGCTGGCCGGTCTGGCTGAGGACGTCCTGGACCGTGCACAACTGACCCGGACAACTAGTGGGGTTTTGGAAATACGCGGCCAGGTCATAGAACGGCGGATTGATGCGAGGAAGGATGTTGATCTGGGAAATGGGGACGTCGTAGAAGATGCCGTAGGCGGAGCGGACCACCCAGCGCTCTGACTTCAACGGCCGCCACGCGATTCCAATGCGCGGGGCGATATCTCTGTAGGTTGGGTTATAGGTAGCCCGAGGGATTCCATTTGTTCCCGCCACGGTGAATTGGGGTGTGGCGGCGCAGGGCTCGGGACAAGGAATGAGGTCGGGAACGCTGAAGCGATTCAGCGCCTCGACCGGCGGGCTATTGAATTCATAGCGCAAGCCCACGTTGAGCAAAAAGCGCGGGATTACGTGGATGTCGTCCTGAATGTACGCACTGACGCCGTGGCTGTGCAAGGTGTTGTAGGTGTTGCCGCTGACCGCGAGAGCATAATCGGGGACGCCGGCGAGCAACTGGGCAAGAGAACAGGTCGCAGGGAGAAAAGGATCCCCCGGGGCCCCTGAGCAGGCAGTGGGATCGTTGACTGGGGGCTGAGCCAGGATACCGGCTGTCGTCTGCCCCAGGAAGAACCAGTCGCCCCGTGCCAGGAAGTCGAGGTAGTCGTCGATCCGAACGCGGCGGAGGTCAGTCCCGATCTTGAACTGGTTGCGGCCGACCGTCCATGCCACGTTATCGGAGAGTTGGAGGGTAGTGTCTTTACGGTTCTGCGGATAGTTGATGGGCTCGCCGATGCCGTCGAAGCCAATCAGGTTGATGTTGGGAGCTCCGAGATCTACGGGGTTGGACAGCACGTCAGGAAAGCCCAACTGCGCGCTGATGTCATCGCCATGATTCTGTTGCAACACGGTGGACCGCATGCGGATGAAGCCCAGGCGGAATTCGTTGACCACGGTCGAGCGAATCACGTGCGTCCATTCGACTCCGGCGTTCTGGCCGTGATTCAAAGTGAAGCTGCCGTAACCGGGCAAGGCAGTGAAGGCGTTGACGGGATCGAAGGGACTGAAGAGGCTTTCTTCCGCCAGCGAGTAGTGAAGCGAAACAGTATCGGCGGTGCTGGCACGCTCGTCCACCTTGGCCGTGACTAGATTCACCGTGTTGCGGATGACCGGAGCAGAAAGGAAGGTATTCGAGTCCGCCAGGTCAGGGCCAACGTTGCCTGCCGGATAAAGATCGAAAACATTCTGGCCGACCTGGCAGGACGGGTTGAGAGGGCACCCAAACAAAGCCTGGGCTAAGCCTGCGGCCGCTTGCCATTGCGCCGTTGTGGGCACCGTAGCCTCACGCGTGGTCGCCTGCCGCAAACGCAGTCCCTCATAAGACAGAAAGAAGAAAGTCTTGTCCTTGCGCAGGGGGCCACCCAGAGTTCCGCCGAACTGATTGCGATCGAAGCGCGGAATATCGCCGCACGTCCCCGGCGCTGAACTGGCGGCGCAACTGGGAAGATCGAAGTAGTTCTTGGCATCCATTTGCCGGTTGCGGAAGAACTCGAAGAGAGTGCCGTGGAACTGGTTCGTGCCGCTTTTCAAAATGACGTTGATCTGGGCACCGCCAGCGTGGCCGAACTCGGCCGAGTAATCGCTGGATTGAACCTTGAATTGCTGAATGGCGTCGATGGAAGGAAGAGCGACATACTGGTTGATGTAGGGATCGTTGTTGTCCACGCCGTCGAGCAGGAAGTTGTTCGACTGCTCGCGAGCGCCGTTAACACTGAGGGCGCCGCCTTGCGTCGAGTTTTCGGAGCCTTCTGCCGGCAATTGACTCCCCGGCACCAGCAGGGCAAAGGACAAGAAGTTGCGTTGGTTAAGGGGCAAGTCCTGAACCAGCCTATTGTTGACCACCTGACCCAGGGTGGAAGTGTCGGTCTGCACGATCGGAGGAGTCTCGGTGACGGTCACTTCCTCGGTTATCGCGCCGACCCGAAGTGTGAAATCGAGGCGCACCGTCTGATCGACATCCACGCTGACGCTGCGGAATACGCTTCGGCGGAAACCTGCGCTCTCGACGGCGACGCGATAGCGGCCCGGGGGCAGAAGGGCGACGGTGTAGTCGCCGTCGTCGTTGGCCTCCGCATCGCGGGTGGCGTTGGTCTCCTCGTTGCGCACGATCACGCGCGCCTTGGGGATGACGGCGCCGGAGGGATCCGTTATTGTGCCCGTGATCGTACCGGTGGGACCGCTGGCAAAGAGTGACCACGAGACCAAAAGCATCCATAAGGAAGCGAGTTGTAAACATCGACGAGCCATGTAGGTCTACCTCCAAGCGCTTCGCCTTGAACAAATCTGACGGAGTGCGGCTCTGAACTTCCTTGACCCATGATTCGAGTGCGCTCCCGCCTATGGCGAGTTGATGGCCGTGGTCCAGCCACCGGCCACTGCAGCGCCTACCCAGGCATGATGTCGGTCAGCGCCCACTCAATTCGATCCACTTCTTCGCGAATCACCCGGATCACCTGCTGATTGTTCGGATACGACAGGGGGACGATCGCTTCTGCCGCGTGACGAATCTTGTAGTTGCGATCGCGAATCAATTTGATTCTTGCGGCGGTCTTCATTCGGTATTGGCAAATTCTTCTCGCCAGTTTCGTAGCCATCCAGGCGAATGCTAGCCCGAACAGCATCTCGATTGGAAGTCGATCGGTTGCTCCATCAAAATCGAGGAACACCAATCGATACACGGCTTCGCCAAGGCCGAGCGTAGCAAATATCACTCCCATCCCAATCAATCCAAGCGTCAAGCGGTCAATGCGTCGAAGCGCCACAGACGATTGCTTACTGCCACAGTTTTGCGTGAACATATTTGCTCCCCCAATGTGACGTGAGACGGCTGAAGTCTACTATTTTATGCCGAAATCGTTTTTGTGAACGACTTGTGAGCCAGGCCGATTCCCCGGAACTGGGTCGCTTGGAGACCGTTTATCAGACCCCGCTGCCTCCGATCCTGTTTCCACAAAGGAACCGAACAAGTTTGGCAATACTTCCCCGGCTTTCCCCAAATAACATTCCGTGAATGAGGATGCGTTCGCAGGATTTTCTGGTCCGACGTAGATTGTCCGCGCACGACCACTGACTTGAGCAACAAAGCTGGCAGCGGGCTCCACTACGCCTGACGTTCCTATGGCTATAAAGAGCGTGCATTGATCCAGTGCTCGATTGATTCGATCCAATCCAAACGGTACTTCGCCGAACCAGCAGATGTGCGGGCGAATCCGACCGCCGCACTGGCATCGAGGAACCTCGGCTGGCGGCTCCCAGAGATTCGTGTCGTCAAAAGGAGGGCGGCTGCAAGTGTCACAACGACTCTTGAAAAGCTGTCCGTGCATGTGGAGTACGGTTCTCGACCCCGCCCGCTCGTGAAGGTTGTCCACGTTCTGGGTGCAGCCGAAAAGGCGGTCTTGCAGTACGCTTTCGAGTTTGGCGAGGGCAAAGTGCGCCGGATTTGGTTTGGCTGCCGAAGCAACCCGCCGACGCATGGAATAGAACTCCCACACCAACTGGGGATCGCGGTGCCAAGCAAGGGGTGAAGCTACCTCCTCGATCCGGTGGTTCCGCCACAGTCCACCCAAGCCACGGAAAGTTGGAATGCCGCTGTCTGCGCTCAATCCTGCCCCGGTGAGAATGAAGACGCGGTCAGTGGAGGAAACTGTGAGCATGGATGAAAGCGCTCTGCTTTGGGCAGGACAAACTGTGGGTCGTCTTTCGAGTCAGGAGAATTTATAGAGCCCAGCCCCTTTTGCCGTCGAGCGACGGATGGACGAGATGCCCTCATCCTTGTACGGGGCCGGGCTGCCAATTTGTGGTATTCAGTTTTGATTCCTCCTACTCGATTATTACAAGTTTCGGAGCGCTGGTGTCAGTGATCTTTCGCACCATCCAAGGTGCTGTCTACTTGTGGCACTTGGCGGCCACCGCACATCAAGGTGTGACTCCTGTCACTGACAGGACGGGCTCATCGTGTGAGGTGTTACGACATCTCACCTCACCGAAGAACAGGTCTCAGCACGTGTGCACACCCCCCGAGGCGAACAGCTCTGAACCTTTGAACCGTCGCCCCCCCCTCTCACAGTTCTTTTGTGTGAAGGACATTCGCAAAGCGCGCAGCGAAGCTGGATCGACCGGCGTACCTGCTTGAAAACTGGAGCGAGACCGCTTACCATTGCCCCACTTGCTCGGGGTGCGACCCAGACCCTTCGTGACGATCCAGCCCGGAGCGGAGCCGAACGAAGCCCCGTAGGGTGACCGCACCTGACCAGACGCTACGACGATACTGATTTCAAGGCTTGTTTCGAAACACTCTTAATAGAAACTCTCTATGGCTCCGCCCGATAGTTCATCGCAAATACTGGAGATGGCCCACGTGTTGTTCCTCGACATCGTGGGATTCTCTTTGCTGCCGATGAGCGAGGAACGGCAGATGCTGCGGGATCTTCAGAAAGCCGTCAAGGGCACGGCCGATTTTGCTCGTGCCCAGCAGAAGAATCAGCTTATCTCGCTGCCCACCGGCGACGGTATGGCCCTGGTTTTCTTCGGCGATTTAGAAGCCCCAGTGCGGTGTGCCCTGGCATTGAGCCGCACGCTGGCGAGTGCGGCGCAGAAAATCAGCCTGCGTATGGGCGTGCACACCGGGCCCGTCTATCGTGTCGCAGACATCAATCTCAACAGCAATGTCGCTGGAGGCGGAATCAATGTTGCCCAACGCGTAATGGATTGCGGTGATGCAGGACACATTCTGGTTTCCAGCACCGCATCCGAACTGCTCCGCCAGACCGGCAATTGGGCGGCCAGCTTGCACGATCTGGGTGAAGTAAGAGTGAAGCATGGACAAAAGCTCCGCCTGTGGAACTTGTACGGACAGGGATTCGGCAATCCTGACACGCCGACAAAGGTGAGGGAGGAAAGTCCGATCAACGTGAAAGAAGGCAGTACGGGGAAAGCGAAAGAAAAGGCACCAGGAGCCAGCGTCGTCGATCCGATGATCAATCGGTCCGTCTTCTACTACCGCATCCTGAGGCGACTGGGCGGTGCAGGCACGGGCGGCGTCTTCGAAGCGCAAGATCAGCGCCTCAGCCGCCGAGTCGCCTTGAAGTTTTTCGCTCGGGACATAGCTTCCGGCCCCTCTTCTCTGGAGCGCTTTCAGCAGGAAGCGCGAGCCGCTTCCTTATTGAATCATCCCAATATCTGCGCGGTTCATGATGCTGGTGAGTTCGAGAATCGATACTTCGTTGTGATGGAGTTCATGGAAGGGGAGACGCTGAAACGCTTAATCGCCCGAAAGCGGCTGAGTTCGGACGAAATTGTGCAGTGCGGGGTCCAGATCGCGGACGCTCTCAATGCTGCCCATTCGCAAGGAATCATCCACCGTGATATCAGACCCTCCAACATTTTCGTCACCGAAGGCAAACGGATCAAAGTCCTGGACTTTGGACTCGCGAAATATATCGCTGCCAAGCCCAACGCTGCGGAATCCGGCGAACCCGTAGCTTCTTTGAGCGAACGTACTCATCCTCGCCAGACCGTTCCCGACAAGTGGATAGGTACGATTACCTACCTGTCGCCCGAACAGGCGCTCGGCGTGGAAGTAGATAATCGCACCGATCTGTTCTCGCTCGGTGTTGTACTGTACGAAATGGCCACGGGAAGCCCGCCCTTTCGCGGGGATACCTCGGCCCTGATTTTTGACGCCCTCCTCAATCGCGAACCGGTTTCACCGGCCAGTTTGAATTCGAAGCTGCCGCCTGAACTGGACAAAATCATCTACAAGGCGCTCAGCAAGGATCGGAGCTCGCGTTACCAGTCGGCGATGGAGATACGCACAGCTCTGGAGCAGAGTCTGGCGACTTCCCGGGTAGTAGCCGCACAAGTCCCAGCCGCCACTACAGTGAAACCAACGTCAGTGGAGGCGAGCGTTCCGGTTCCGGTTGAGAGCAATGCAGCCAAAATGGGCGAAGTTGTGCTGTTGTACAAGCGCAATAGCGAACCGGACGAGCAAGTGCTTAAGCTGCTTGAAGAACAACTGCGAAGCAGCGGCTATCCCGTTTTTGTCGACCGCCATTTACAGGTTGGGATGGAGTGGGCGCGCGAGATCGAACGGCGCGTCAGCAATGCATACGCGGTGATTCCGCTGCTCTCCGCGACTGCGGTAAACAGTGAGATGCTGGCCCACGAGGTGGAGGTCGCGCATGAGGCAGCACAGAAGACCGGAAGACCGCGCATCCTGCCCGTCCGGATCAACTTTGACGGCGCCCTCCCGAGCCCGCTGGCCGCGATCCTGGATGGGATCCAGTACACGCAATGGAAGGGGCCGCAGGACAGCCAGTCGCTCATCCGCGAGATTACCGAGTCTCTGCAGAGCCCGGCGAAAACAGTTTCACGTCGAATTCCGCTCGAAGCAGTCGGCGGAGCCGTTCCAATAGATTCGCGTTTTTACATCATGCGTCCGACGGACGAAGAGTTTCACCAGGCACTGGAGCGGAAAGACAGCATTATTCTGATCAAGGGCGCCCGCCAGATGGGCAAGAGCTCTCTGATGGCGCGCGGCCTGCAGGAAGCGCGCAAAGCCGGTTCCAAGGTCATTCTCACTGACTTTCAGAAACTCAACGCCTCGCATCTCGAATCCGTCGAGAAGCTCTTTCTTGCGTTGTCGGACTGGATTGCGGAACAACTCGATGTCGACGTGGTCCCCGCCGACCTGTGGAACTCGCGGCGCGGGCCGAGCATGAACTTCGAGCGATTTCTGAGGCGCGAGATTCTGGCCAAGCTTTCCGAACCGCTGGTCTGGGGGATGGACGAAGTTGACCGGCTGTTCAATTGCAGTTTCGGCAGTGAGGTGTTCGGGCTGTTTCGTTCGTGGCACAACGAGCGCTCCCTTGATCCCAGCGGCCCCTGGCAGAAACTCACCCTGGCCATTGCCTATGCGACCGAAGCCCACATGTTCATTACCGACATGAACCAGAGTCCTTTCAACGTGGGCACGCGGCTGGTCCTGGCCGACTTCACTCCTCCGCAGGCGGAGGAACTCAACAAACGATACGGATCTCCCTTGCAAGATCAGCGAGAACTGGATCAGTTCTATGACCTGGTGGGGGGGCAGCCCTACTTGACGCGCCGTGGACTGCACGAATTGGCTTCCCGCAATTTGAGTTTCCCGGACTTTGCGACTCAAGCCGCCCGTGATGAAGGCCCCTTCGGCGATCATTTGCGGCGTCTTCTGGTTTCACTTGCCGGGGACAATATCCTGTGCAATTCCACGCGCGACATGTTGTCCGGCCGGCACAACACTCCGGTGGAAGTCTTTTACCGCTTGCGGAGTTCAGGCCTCGTGTCGGGCGAGTCGGCGCGCGAAATGAAGCCGCGCTGCAAACTGTATGAGCAGTACCTGGCCCAGCACCTGCTGTGATCAACGCCCAACCGGCTGACGGTTGTCCAAGCGCTCTTTTTATGCTCCTTCAGAGAATTCCCGATTGAATGACCCACTTATCGCCCTGTTTCAGAAGCTTCAACGTAAACGCGCTGGAAGAACTCAGAGCTCCAGAACGCGTGCTCTTACCCTTGACGCTGGCGAAGGTGCCCTGAATCTCCGGCTCATCCAACTCCAATTTCAGTTTCGGAGGGTCCGGCGAACGAAAGGAATCCCGGTAGGCTTTCTTAACGCCTTCCGGGCAGGAGGGGTAAATCGCAACAATACCTTCAATATCCTTGCGATTGTAGGCTTCCTCGTAGCGGCGAAGCACGCCGAGGACCGCTTCTTTGTTCTGTAGCTGGAGCTGCTTCTGGCGAACTTGTTCTGCATAAGGGCTGCTGGGATGCCGGGTCAAGAAGGCTTGCAGCGATTCACTGCTACCCACCTTCATGGCCGCCACGTAATCAGCTTGTTCCTTCTGCAATTCCTCGATCAAGCCTCGCGCCTCATTCGCGTGCAAGCCCATCGGGCAGGCTTGAAGGTATGCATCCAGTGAATTAAGGTCGGTGCGGCTTACTTTCTTCCACTCGAGCTCATCGATCCGGTTTAGGACTTGCACGGTGTTCTTGCTGCTCGGATACTTTTGCAAGTATTGCCGCAGTGGAACCAGATCCGAGGAGTCGGCCACTGCCGCGAAAGCGGCCGTTTCGGCCGTCGCGGGATCCGGCTGCATCTTGCCCTCAATGACGCTTTTCTGCCCGAGCGTGAATGTTTGCTGCGCGCGGAAGGGCAAGTATCCAGCCTTCTCCAACTCGATGACATGCGCACCGAGGCTGGATTCGTGTGCAAATGTTCCGTCCGGTTCAACCTGACCTACCTCCTTGCCATCGAATCGCACCGTCGCACCAGGTACGGCACCGCTGACGACAAACGAAGTAGCCACGGCCACTTCGCGTTGCAGCTTAACGCTAAGCTGCGTCTCCTGATCCTTGAGCACATTGACCGAGGGCAAATTCAGCGTCTGGAATTTCCCTGGTTTTTCCAAGCGGATGTCATACGCCGCAGGGGGAAGAGGAATCCGGAGATCGCCGGAGCTGGAGGTGCGGCCAAACTGGAAACCATCGACCAGGACAATCACGTCGGGCTGCCCCGTGTGCAGCAGAATTCCGCCGATCTGGCTCGGCCCACCTGCCGCCGGAATCCGGGAGGAAGCCCAAAAAGCCGGTGGACTTGGGTTCTTGAAGTCATGCACTGCTATGGTGCTGGGCGTGCGATAAAGGTTTGCAACGGCTATCGCCATCCCGATCACAAGGAGCGCCAGGACAATGGCAAATGCCCTCTTCAATCCGCGCTTGTAGGCTGCCCGTTGCCGGCGCAGTTCCGCGCCCGGCATATTGGAAATCACCCAGTCGTGGTCGAACACCTCCTTATAAACGCGGCTGCGGACCTTGAGTATGCCGTTGTCGACCCGGGTAATTCCGGAGAGCCGCAGCACGGAAATCAGAGGATTGGTTTCGTCGTCCCTGACCGCCTTGCCGTTGAGAATGCGCTCATAAATCGTCAGCAGGCCAGGAGTGTCGACCTCGCTGCGCAGCATCCGCTCGCGAACGAACAGCAGGTTGTCATCCCGATCGCGTGCCCGTGTGGAGAGAAATAGTTCCTGGCAAAGTCGATCCACGACCGACGTGTTGCGGACAGTCCCCTCCTGCGCCACGGCCTGGCAAAGACGCTGCGTGAGATAAGGATGCCCGCCCGTCCAGTAGATGATGCGCCGTAGGATTGCCGATCCAGCACCGTCGCCGGTTCCCAACCCTTGCACCAGCGGCATCGCTTCCTGCTCGGTAAAATCGGTCAGCTCAATTCTGTGCCCGATGTTAAACGGCGTAGTTCGCGTATCGCGAATCAAGTCCGATGGGGTCGCGACCCCGAGCAGGCAGAACGTCAGCCGTTCGATTTGCGGGTCGGAAGAACGCCGGTTGAAACATTCGCGAATCCCGGCAAAAAATTCATCGGTCGAAAAAGGCAGGCTGCGGACGGCGTCAATTTCGTCCACGAATATGACGACTCGGTCCTCGCGCACCGGCAGGATCGCATCCGAGAGCACCCGCATAAAGCGCTGCATCGGGCCAAGGTGCGGAAACCGGCGCCAGCAATCCTCAACCTCATCTTCCAGCCGGAATTGCTGGCCGGCGCGTTCGACCAGACCGTTGTACCATTGCTCCGCCGTCAGATTCTGGCCCAGACCCGTGAGGTCAAGCACCGCGACCCGTGCGCCATTCTCACGCAGGCGTGCCGCCGTTCGCACCATCAGCGAGGATTTGCCCATCTGGCGGGCGGTGAGCACATAGCAGATTTCACCGGCCTGCAGCGCCCGGTAGAGGGTTTGGTCGGCCAAACGTTCGATGTACGATGGCGCGTCACGTCGCAGCGTGCCGCCCACTACGAAGAAGCTGGCAGGTAGCGTCTCAGGCATGGGCAACTCAAATCAGATGGCGACTGAGGTACTGCTCATACAGTTGGCAGCGCAACTTCATGTCGCGCGCACACTCGCCTGCCATGATGCCTGAACTGCGCAGACGGTAAAAGGTTTCCGTACTCGAGGAATGCCGCCCGCTGATCACGCTGCGCACCACCTCGCACAGCGCAGCATCCTGGTTGAGAGAAACAAAGATTCTCCGCAAGTGGTCCCCGTAAGGTCCCTCGTCGCGGGCCGCCCCTTCCGCGAACTCCTGGAAAGAGATACCGCGATCGGCCATCTGGTGCAGTCCGCGCTGCGTCAGGAACGGTTGTCCTCCCAGCAGCGAGTAAAAGCACTCCAACTCACCATCGTTGCGGAGCGGGCAACCGTAGCGCTGGTTGAGTTCCCGTACCTGGTCCAGAGTGAAGTCGGCCAGCACCAGGCGCGTGCCTACGTTAAACGGCGACTGGTTCATGTCGGTGATGAACAGGTGTGCCTCGCTCGCGTAGGCAATGGCCAGAGAGAGATTCTGCCAGGGACCGGTAGGATCGAGCGAACGTTCGTTGTGCCAGGAGCGAAACAGTCCAAACACTTCGCTGCCAAAGTCGCAAGCAAAAAGGCGGTCCACCTCGTCCATTCCCCATACCAGCCGCCCGTCGATCTTGCCGAGGATTTCGCGCCGCAGAAAACGTTCGAAATTCATGCTCGGCCCGCGTCGCGCGTTCCAGTTGTCCTCGGGAAGCACATCCAGATCGAGTTGTTCCGCAATGGCCTGCGCTAAACAAAGGAACAGAGTGTCCACCGATTGCAGGTGCGCCGCATTGAGTTTTTGGAAGTCCGTGAGCACCACTCGTGATCCGGCTTTGCGTGCCTGTTGCAGGCCGCGAGCCATGAGGGAAGTCTTGCCCATCTGACGGGCGCCTTTCAGCAGCACGATGCTGTCGTTCCGAGCCACCGCCGAATAAAACTCCCGGTCCGTGGGACGAACAATGTAAAACTTGGAATCGAGCGGCAACGCTCCTCCCACCGGTTCCAAGCTTGGCCGGCGACGAAACGCGTCTTGCGGAGCTTCGAGGGCTTTCGCCAGTTCCGCGACAATCTGGTCATTATCCGCAGGATCATTCCAGAGAGCGTAATTGAGCCCGTCGAGCACGGAATGCAGGGGATCGGGAAGTTCTGCCTGAAATTGAACTCGCACCGGCAAAAGGCGCGGCTTGCCGTTTTGGCGCTCGGAGAACGAGTGTGCCAACTGAACCTCGTAGGAGAGCATCTCGCTTTGAACCGAGGAAGCCGACAGCAACGCGACTACCGCGTCCGCGGAACCGATTTTGTTCTCGATCTCTCGGGCCCAATCCACCCCAACCGCCAGGTGCCGGTCCACAAACACCCTGTAACCCTGGCTCGTTAGCTTTTCCTCTAGAGCACGCATGACTTGTTCGTCGGGCTGAACGTTACGCCGGTAAAGCAGCACCACCTCGAGTTCCTTCGCTTTCGCTGCAGGCTCAGGAGCCGGCACAGCCACGCTTGCGCTCGAGCGCATGGTCAGACGACGCAATTCCGAGCCTAGGTCGGCGGCGGATTGGTAACGCGTTTCGCGATGCTTGTCCAGCGCGCGCGCGATAATGCGATCCAGTTCCGGTGCGACCTGCGGGTTCACGCGCATGGCGGGAGTCTGGGGACGATTCAGGATCGAGTCAAATACGACTGCCGAGGTCTCGCCCCGGAAGGGCAGGACCCCGGTTGCCATTTCATAGAGCACCACCCCAAACGAGAAAAGATCCGTGCGGTGATCCAGCACTTCGCCGCGCGCTTGCTCCGGAGACATGTAGGAAACAGTACCCAAGAATTCTCCCGGCCCCGTGACGCTCATCCACGTGGGCTCATCGTCGCCCTGGGTTCCGAGAGAAGCCTTTTCACTGCGGTCGCGGCCGGTGAGCTTGGCCAGACCGAAATCCAGAATCTTGACCCGCTTTCCTTCGATGACAAACAGATTGGCAGGTTTAATATCCCGATGGACAATGCCGCGCTTGTGCGCTGCCTCCAATCCTTCCGCGATCTGAATTCCAAGAGCGGTCATCTCCTCCATCTTCAACGGAGCAGGCAGCATGATTTGCCGTAGGTTCTTTCCCTCCAGAAGTTCCATGACAATAAAATGATGGCCTGCATGTTCGCCGACGTCATGGACGGTGCAGATATTGGGATGGTTCAGGGAAGAAGCCGTGCAGGCTTCCCGCTGAAAGCGCTCGATTGCGGCTGAGTTCTTCGAGAACTTTTCGGACAGAACTTTGATCGCCACGTGGCGGCCGAGGCGTATGTCTTCCGCCTCGTACACCACTCCCATGCCTCCGCTGCCAAGTTTGCGCATCACCCGATAGTGCGAAATCGTTTCGTTGATGATTTCGCCGCTGGGCTGCTCAGCCTTACTCCGGGGAGAATCGGAGCGGAGAAATTTCCTGGGAACTTCAGGGTTGCCGGCCTCCGAGTTGAAGAAGTTAAAGAGGTGCAGCCGGACGCCGTCGTTCACTTCGATCTCGCCCAAATCGTGCAACGCATCCTTCCAGTGGCCAAGCTGCTCCAGCATATCGGCAACGAACTCGGAAGCCAGGATGTGACCCTGGTCGCCGTAATCCATCACCCTCTGCGCCAAATTGATCCCGCCATCGCCCACTGTGCGTTTCAGACTCAGGTCGTCCATCCGGCAAACCGGCCAGGAGTGCAGGCCCATCCTTACGCGAGTTTTCTCCGTACTGCGGGCGCCGCGGCTGATCTCCACAGCGCATCGCAAAGGCGCCTCCGGATCGCCGAAGAACACCAGCGCCAGACCATCCGCGCTTGGCACCACCGCGATCTGATCCTTGGCCCGCGCTTTGCCAAATTCGCTGGTACGGTGGACGAATTCCTGCAAGTCCTGTAGTAAGGCGCTTCGTTCAGAAGCAGAGAGCCGAGCAGAACCTGCAACGTCCAGGAAGAGCACGTGCGCGAGTTCGAGTGGCTGCGTTTCAGGCTGAACTACGGCTGCCATATGAAGTTAACCCACAAATCTGTCGCGGCTTACGTTGAGGAGGGTGTGCGAAAACGCGAGGTACAATCCCTGGCCTGCAGGTTGAAATCCATGCGCACAATCTGCGAATCGGGAACCAGAGCCCAAGCCTACTCTCCCCATTCGTAGGCCTGCGCGGAACCGAATTATGCCACATTCCTGGCGTCCACCCAAGCAGTTAATGACCCTTTGCTGCATGGCCTACATATCGAAGAATTGAAAAGGCATTCGCCGAAAGATTTGTTTGACAACTCCATCCCCGTAGGCTAGAAATGGGCCTCGCGGATTGTCGGCACAGACGCTGGCAATTCTCCCCTCGCGCGATTCTCTGTTACCCCAAACGGGCCGACTAGGAGTGTAATGAGAAGAAGCAAACGAGCTGGGCGCCTCGTCCCCGTAGTCTTGTTGCAATTGGCGTTTCTTTTTCTGCCACACTCAGTCACGGCACAGTCGGTGTATGGGCAGGTTTGGGGACGTTTGACGGCGGTCGCTGGCACTCCCATTTCCGGGGCGTCAGTCACCGTGACAGCGGCGCAGACTGGAGCGCGCGCCCGGACCAAGACCGACGCCGGAGGTTATTTCACCATAAGCAACCTGACGCCCGATCTCTACGAAATCGACGTCGAGGCAGATGGCTTCAAACGCGTGCAAGGCACGGTCGCGGTCAGCGCCGATTCAACTGCGACGGTGAATTCCACCCTGCAGGCCGGCGACCCGAGGTCGGCGTCCGCTACCACCCCCGCTAGCAGCAGCGCCCTGAAACTTGACCGAACCGATGTCTCCACCCTATTTGACTCCCAGTCAGTCGCCGACCTTCCCCTGCTGGACCGCAACGTGACTAACCTGCAGTTGCTGGTGCCCGGCGCGACGCGGGGCCAGCTCTCGATCCCGTCCAATCAGAATCCGCAGAACGGACAGCCAGTCAACATCAATGGTCAGCACTTCAGCGGCAGTGCGTTCCAATTGGACGGCACCGAAAACCGTGATCCGCTCGAGGGTATTGCGGTCATCAATCCCACGCTGGACTCCGTGGGAGAAATGAAGGTTACAACCCAGGGATACAACGCCGAATTCGGACAGGCGACCGCGGGTGTGGTCACGATCCAGACGCGCGGCGGAAGCAATGCCTGGCACGGAGATGGGTTCGGATTCCGCCGAACGGGCTTTGGAGAATCGCAAGACCCGTTTGCACCTCCAGGGATTCCGCCCAGCAAATACAACATATTTGGCGGTTCAATCGGTGGGCCGATCGCAAAGAACAAGCTGTTTGTTTTCGGCGACTACCAGGGGACTCGATCATCTCAAGGCACGAGCTTATTGCTGAGCGTGCCACCGGCGAGCGTCCAGAAAACCTGTCTAGGCCCTGCCGGAAGCGGCACGCAAATGTACTGCGATTTATCCGATTACAGCAGTATCCTTGGCGGTGCTACTCTACACGACAACGAGGGCAACCCCTTTCCAACCATCAACAAGGCTCCTAACCAGATTCCAAATAGTCCAAAGAATGCCGTGAAAGGCGACCCTGACGGCTTTGTTTCGAGCCAGGCGGCCGCGCTCCTCGCTCTTTTCCCAGCGCCCACACCCAATCTGCCGACGAATCCAAATTGCGTTGGCAGCATGGGTGACGCCCTCTGCGACAACTATCTGGCATCTGGACAGGAAGTGTTCAGTGCCGACCAGTTCGACATTCGCACTGACTACAACGCGAGTTCGCGTCTGCGCCTGTTCGGCCGTTACAGTTTCGGCGAATTCTACGACAGCGGCGCACCCGCGTTTGGAAATGAAGCGGGCGGGCGTGGCACCAACCCTTCGGGATTCGCGGGCGTGGCCCGAACCCGGAACCAGGGCATTTCATCGGGGTTCACTTACACGCTTAGCCCGAAAGTTCTTACCGACTTCCGCTTTGGCTACTTCCGCTACCGCCTGAACGTGGACGCTCAGGATAGTGGGCAAACTCCCGCCATCGGGATACCGAACATTTTTGCCGCCGACACGCAAGACCCTTTTGCCACGGGCCTGCCCGATATCCAAATCCCCGCGCTCCCAGGCTTTTCGGGCGATTATCTCCGCCTTGGTTATTCGCTCGGAGCCAACTCTTGCAGCTGCCCGCTGCACGAGCGAGAACAGCAATTTCAGTTTGTCAACAACTGGACCCGGGACTTCGGCCAGCACATTATCAAATGGGGGGCGGATCTTCGTTTTTTGCAGAACTACCGCTTGCAGAGCGACTATCCGCCGACCGGGTACTTCAGTTTCGCGCCCGCCAATACCGGATTGGGCTTGACGACTTTTTTGATAGGAGACGTCACTTCATTTGACAGAACCTTCAGCAGTTCGGCCGTAGGGAATGCCGGCGAACATCAGAAAAGATTCGGTTTCTACGGGCAGGATACCTGGCGGGTCAACTCCCGCCTCACTCTGAACTATGGTTTGCGATGGGAAATTTACTTCCCGCAAACATTGACCGACGCGGGTGGATTCCTGGTCCCGAACCTCAGCAACCACGATCCCAGTGCAACCTATTTCAGCGGGCCTCCGTCAGGGGGTATGGCCGGGAATCTGACCAACTTCGCGCCCAGACTCGGGATCGCCTACCAAATCGATTCCTCATCGGTGATTCGCGCCGGATACGGGCGGAGCTTTGATGCCGGCTACGCAGGCGACACCTTCGGAATCGCCGCCACGGAGAATCCCCCGGTAACGGTGGATCAGAATGTCCAGGGATTGTTCAATTTGGCGGCAGGCCCGCCAGCATTTACCTTCCCCAGCGGTTCCCATTTCTCCCTGCTGGATCTCGCGGCAGCGAACATCGGAAATCCAAATTCCACTCCAGCCGTACCCGGTAGTGGAGCTGTGCTCTACGCTCTGCCCTCCCGCGTCCGCGTGCCCACGGTTGACTCCTGGAATCTGACCTTTCAGCACGAACTCGATTCGCATCTCTACTTTGAGTTGGCGTATGTAGGCGACAAAGGCACTTACATCTTCACCGATAGCACTGGCGCAACTTATTACAATCTAGATCAAGCATCGCTACAAGATCTTGTTCTCCAGACGGTCAAGAACGGGGTGTCCCAGGGCGTAAAGATCGGCGCCACTTGCAAGGGAGCCATGAGCGGTCTTTTCACCAGTGGCAGTGGGGCTACAGAGCAACAGTATTGTCTGACGTTGCCGGCATTAAGAAGTTTTTACCAGCAGGTCGAGGTTCCTAACGACCCTTGCCCGACAAAAAGCAAGCCCAACCAACTGTGCACTTTTAATCCCACTCTTTTTCCGGTCTTGTACTTTGGCAATAATGCCAATGACACCTACAACTCCCTCCAGGTCAAGTTGCAAAAGAGCTTTAGCCGGGGATTTTCGGCAATGGCCCACTACACTTGGTCGAAAGGGCTCGACTATGGCTCGAACTACTTTGCAGTGGACCCGCGAATTGCATACGGTCCCGACAGTTTCGACGTTAGACACCGATTTGTGATGACCAATATCTGGGAGTTACCCGTAGGGCGGGGTAAGGCATGGTTAGGTGGAATCGGGTCGGTTGCCGACCGTTTTGTCGGGGGATGGACAATCAGTGCGATTACCATCTGGCGGAGCGGGCTTCCATTTACGCCGTCCTATATCCTGAGCAGTTGTATGAAAGACGCTGACCCAGGGGATCCCTGCCAGCCGAATCTCGTTGGATCCGTCCACACTTCCGGTAGCCGCGAGCAATACTTCTCCACCACCGGAGGGCAGCCTCTGCCTGGGAATGATTGCAACCCGGCCAAATACTGTGGCCTTGATCCCGCCACTGGCCAGCCCGTTGCGGGCACAGCGATCGGTCCATGGCAGCGCCCGGGTGCCGGTCAAATCGGAAACGTTGGCCGTGATTCCTTCACCGGACCAGGGTTTTTCCAAAGTGACATCGGCCTGGCCAAGGAGATCCCTATCTCGGAGCGTACTGCACTGCGGTTCCGGGCGGATGCCTTCAATGCGTTCAACCGAGTCAATTTGGGACAACCCAATGCTTGCGTGGATTGCACGGGCGGTGGCTCCATTACCTCGCTCGCCGCAGGAGCCCTACAGAGAACGTTGCAGTTCTCGCTCAAGATCGAGTTTTAAGGTCGGTTCTTAGAGGCTAATCCCTTAGCCGTTGGCGGACCTACTTCATCGGTGGCACATGGCACGAGGGAACTCAATAGGACAAAAGATAGTTCGCGAGCTTTCAGATTATCTTGGGCGCCGTAAGAAAGAAATGAAGAGAGAAATCGAAGCTGAGCTACGGGCGCACATACAGTGTGCGAAGGTAGCCGCTGCCCGGCCAAAGGGGTCGAACCGTTGGTGTCCTTGGCGTGACCCAGGTTGCTGCGTACACTAAGCACACTACGTGGGGCTTCTATGGCTGTGGCGACGGGTCGTTTCATGGTTTGTCTGCTGGCATTTCTGCTGGCTGCCAGCCTCGCAGACGGCCAAAGCGTGCAACCCGAAGTTCAAACTGAGCCGCTGAAGGCCGACGACATCATGGCGCGGGTAGCAGCTAACCAGGATCGCAGCCAAGCATTGCGGAAGGAATACGTCTACAAACAGCACATCCACATCGCGACCCATAAGCCCCAGAAAAGACTGATGCGCGAAGAGACCGCCGACTACGACGTGGTGCCGCTGGCCGACGCGACCCAGAAGCAGCTCAAATTGCTTACCGGGCGCTATTGGAACAAAGGCAAGTACGTGGCCTTTCAAGGT